>ERZ1292625.811-Hain-H41-01um-R1-811-length-42497-cov-7_pt2 | contig 36216 bp, 58 predicted proteins | sample MGYA00564400_ERZ1292625 | MGnify/ENA primary metagenome ERZ1292625 (study PRJEB36523, sample SAMEA6512639) | groundwater metagenome | collected 2019-01-08 | study: AquaDiva: Metagenomics assemblies of 32 groundwater samples
GTGGTCATGCTACACCTCTCCCCTGAGATACTGGCCGAGCCGGTAGCTCAGCCATGCGCGCTCTGAGGAGGCGGCGGTGTAGGCGGCGGCGTCGGCGAAGGCGAAGGCGAAGGCGGCGTCGGCGGCGAAGACGAAGGCGGCGGCGTAGGCGGTGGCGGCGGCGACCTTTCGGCGGAAAGTTTTCAGTTCTTCTTTGGTCGCCTTCCCAGACTGGTAGTCACGAAGCAACCGCGCTCCGTCCGTGAGCCACGTGTTCGGCTTGTCCTCGGCTGCGTGATCCAACACGTCGGCCAGCCACAGACATGTAAGCCGCTTGCGCACGTCCGGCGCGAGGGCGCGGAGGCACCAGAGGGTCGAGGCAAGGCCGTTGATCCCCAACACCGTATTCAGTGGCAACAGTGCGTCCATGTTCACGCGCTTGACGCCGCCCAGGTGCTTGACGAGTTTCCTCCACCCGTCCTCGCAAGGACCATGGTCTCGGATGGCCTGGAGCGTGGTCGTGATTGGTGCGGACCTGGTGGTCATGCTTCTCCTTTCGCCGTCTCTTCAAGAGCCGACCGGTGCGCAAGGTGCAAGTGCCGCACCATGATGCCTCGCATCCGGCTGTACCGCCCAAATCCGCTATTGCCGCTTCTCGGTTGCCAGGTATCGTAGCGCCCTACGATGTACTTCATGCTACCCTCCTTGTCCGCATGGCCGGGGTTGTGACCGGCCTTCTATTCTCCGCAATGGCACTCGTGGTAGGTGTGCGGAGTCACACCTAGCCGCCGCGCCACTGTCACCCATTCCGCGGGTGACAGCTTGGACGCCAACTCGTCCAGCCAGCGCTCGTGCTGGCTTTTCTCGGCCTTGATGGTGGCAGCGCGCCGCTCCTCGGCGGTCGCCCCCCGAGGGAGGACTATCACCTTGAAAAACGCCAGGTCAGGGGCCGTCAGCTCCTGGCCCGGCGCAAGGCGCCCTTTGTGTCTCCCGTTCCTTCGGCCAGCTCCCCTCACTGGCCGAAGGTGACGCGAGGCGCTAGGCTTGACCGCCCTGGTCGTCTTCCAGGGCAGCATAGGCAGCATATTCCTGGAGTAGGATGGTCCACCCATCCCACTCCCAGAACCCAGCGGCATCCCGCCGCTGGAGTTGGGCTATTCCCCAGCGCTCGTTTCGCACGAAACGAGCAACTTCTCCGCCATGGAGTTTGATGTATTTCATGCCATCCTCCTTTTCCATGTGTTACATGAGCATAGCACATATCCTGTCTCCTGTCAAGGGGTCTAACGGCGAGTTTGCCACGAGCTCACCCTTGCAAACAGTAGCGCAAGTGTGCTATATGTGGTGAATGGACATGGTTGACACCCCAACGCGTGCGGTGAGCAAAAAGACAAAGCCGAGGCCGAGGCTGAGGCCGATTGAGTGGATGCAGGTGTTTTTGGAGTACCTACAGCAGAGTGGCCTGGTTGGTGAGGCGTGTGCGAGGGCAGGAATATCGCGCCAAACAGCCTACAACTGGCGGGACCGAAGCGTGGCGTTCAGGACAGCGTGGGGTGCTGCCCATGAAGACGCAGTGGATGCGCTGCACAAGGAAGCACGGCGCCGCGCCTTGGACCACAGCGATTATCTCCTCTGGAAGTTGTTGGTAAGCGGACGGCCAGACGAGTTTGCCGAGCGGACTATCGTGGCCGGCGATAAGGACAGACCGATCCGGGTGGATCACAACCTCATCGTAGCGGACCTGCGGCGCATGATTGAGGCAAAGGCGCATGGTGAACCAATCAGTCCTGGATGAGGCCATAAGTCTTTACGGTGTGGAGCTGGTCGCCAAAAAGCTGGCAAGGTGGGGCGGTGGGTACAAGTACGCCTGGGGTGCGGTAGCCCGCCCGTCGCAGCTACCGCCGCCTGGTGACTGGCTCACCTGGCTTATCATGACAGGCCGTGGCTGGGGCAAGACACGGACTGGGGCGGAGACGTGCCGGATGTGGGTGGCCGAAGGATGCAGGCGGCTGGCACTAGTCGGGCGCACTCCTGCCGATGTCCGGGACACGATGGTGGAAGGGGAATCCGGTATCCTAGCCGTCTCACCGCCAGACGATCGCCCAATCTACGAGCCGACCAAGCGTAAAATCACCTGGCCGAACGGAGCTGAGGCCCTGACGTTTACGTCCTATGAGCCGGACCAGCTTCGCGGTCCGCAGTTCGAACGTATCTGGTGGGATGAGTTGCAAGCGTTTCAATATGCGAGAGAAACGTGGAACAATGGGCAACTCGCCTTACGGCTGGGGCGCCCGCGGCAAATCATCACTATGACGCCGAGGCCAATTGGCCTTATCAAGGAAATCATCGCTTCTCCAGACACGGCGATAACTCGCGGGACGACGTACGAGAACCGGCAGAACCTAGCGCCGGAGTTCTTTCGCCAAGTGATCGCCCGGTATGTTGGGACTAGCCTGGCTCGCCAGGAGATACACGGGGAACTGCTGGACGAGCTTCCAGGGGCGTTGTGGCAGCGTGGCGTTATCCGACAGAAGGATGCCGTGAACATCCAGCGTATCGTCGTTGGAGTGGACCCTGCGACTACGAGCCAGGAGGACTCGGACGAAACAGGCATTATTGTGTTCGGCGTAGATAACCACGCGCCTTCTTACGGCTATGTCATGGGCGACTACTCGCTGCGCGCTAAGCCGGACGAGTGGGCGCGAAAGGTGGTACAGATGTACCACCAGCACCACGCCAATTATGTTGTTGCAGAGTCCAACCAGGGCGGTGAGATGGTAAGCCAAGTTATCCACACCGTTGATCAGAATGTCCCGGTCAAGCTCGTCCACGCCACGACGGGTAAGCACACGCGGGCCGAACCAGTATCGGCGCTCTATGAGCAGGGGCGAGTATTCCATGTGCGGGCGTTTACTGAACTGGAAGACCAGATGTGCTCATGGCTGCCAGAAGACACTAAATCGCCCGACAGGATGGACGCGATGGTGTGGGCGGCAACCGAGCTAATGGTTGGTGGGGGGGGGCTGTGGATGCTGCCATGAACATGCGGTGGTGGCAGACGCCTGAAGACGGAGGCAAGAAGCTGGCCTGCTTTCTGCACTGTATCCGATGTTGCCCACATGGTAGGGCCGGCACGAGTGACTGCGTAAGGGTGAGGATCCATGCAGTGCGGTAGTTGTGGCATCACGGTTTCGCGGATTGCATTTTTTCTGGCCGGGCATACCTGTAAACAGATGCCCAAGCTTGGCCCTGCGTTCACTGACTCGCGCACCGAGATATTCGGCCGTGGCCGTGCCTGGATGCCACAGAAGTATGCGGAATACTACGCCACCTATCCGGCCGTGTATGCCGCGGTGAAGTTGCGCGCAGACGCCGTACTCAATGCGCCGCTAGTCGCCTCCCGACGAATTGCGGATGGCAATTTAGAGGACCTAACGCCAGACCATCCGCTTCGGCTGCTGCTGAACCATGTGAACCCCTGGTGGACGCTGGGTGACCTGCTGCGAGCGACGAGTATCTATCTCGACCTGTGGGGCTCGTGTTTCTGGATTCTCAAGAAGTCTGGAGCGGGTGTCCCGCCGACCGAAATCTGGTGCCCCAGGCCAGACAAGATGTCCGTGGTGCCTAGCCAGGACAGGTACTTGGATGGCTTCTGGTATCAGGCAGGCGTTGGCACGAGGATACCTTTCCGCCCGGACGAGGTAGTGTGGTTCCGTCAGATCAATCCGCTGGACGAGTATGCTGGCCTCTCCCCCATCGCCCCGGCCCGTCTTTCCATTGAGATGGGGCACGAGGGGATTCAGCATAATCGCAACATATTCAGAAACGGCATCCTAGCTGGCAATCTCGCCTTCACTGCCAAGGACGGGACGATGACTGTACAGCAGGCGGCAGAGTTCCGCGATGCGCTCAAGGAGCGGTACAGCAAGCCCGAGAATTCTCACATCCCAATTATCATGGGCAACTTTGACGTGAAGAACCTTGGCCTAACGAACCGCGACCTGGAGTTCATGGCGTCCCTGCGATGGTCCCTGGAAGATGTGGCCCGGGTCTATGCGATCCCAAAGCCCATGCTTGGTGATTTGGAGCGGGCGACCTACGAGAACATTGACGCAGCCGAGCGTATCTTCTGGCGCTCCAGCATGGTACCCCACCTGCGTTTTATCCAGGACGAGCTAAACGAGATGCTGCTGCCGATGTTCGGCAACGATATTGAGGTGGCGTTTGATCTGAGCAAGGTTGAGGCACTGCAGGAGGATGCCAACGCAGTAGCCGAACGCAATATCGCCGAGGTAGCCGCCGGCATCAAGACCATTAACGAGGTACGGGAACAGCAGGGTCTTGAGCCAGTTGCGTGGGGCGATGTGTGGTTCGCCCCGTTTGGAGTCCAGCCGATCAGCAGCCCAGAGGACGCTCAGCCGCCGATGCTCCCCGGTGAAGTTCCGGGGGACGACGATGGGGCTGAGTCCGTAGAGTCCGGCTCACGTAGCGCCTACTCCGCTCGGCGCTCTCTGCGTTTGCCCATTACCACATTGTCAGCGCTGAGCGATAGCTACGTGGGCCGGATTCTGGAGTTCCACGACCGCATTCTCACCAAGGTTGAGGCTGAGTTCCGGGCTATGCAGACTGGTCTATTCGTCGAGCAGAAGCGCGATATCATGAAGCGGCTGGCCGCTCAGGGGCGCGGAGCTGACTGGACCGCCAAGCGCTTACCATCGCTGGATTTATTCAACCTTGGCGACTGGATACGGCGCTTCCTGACGGTTGGTCTACCTACCTATAAGGCCATCGCTAACCTGAACGGTACGCAGCAGGCCAATGCTTTCTCCCTTGGCATCTCGTTTGACGTGGAGAAGATGGCCGACTGGCTGCAACAGCGCTCAGGCTTCTGGGCTACTATGGTCAATGAAGAGACCGGGCGCCTGCTAATGAACGAGTTGGGAGACGGGATTGGAAAGGGTGAATCCGTTCGCAAGCTGCAGGATCGCGTGGAGCGCGTGTTTGAGTTCACTGACGCCGTGCGATCCGAGCGGATCGCCCGCACCGAGACCCAGGCTGCTACGAATGCGGCGGCCGTAGAAGCGTACCGCCAGAGCGGTATCGTGCCGAGGAAGATGTGGCTCGCCACATTGGACAGCCGTGTGCGGGACGCGCACCTGGCCGCTCACCGCCAAGTGGTTGAGCTGGAGGCCAAGTTCCTCGTTGGCGGCGAAGCGCTGGATGCGCCAGGGGATGGTAGCCCGGAGAATGCGATTAACTGTCGCTGCGTAGTTGTCCCGCTGGTCTCTCGGCAGGCGTGGAGACCAATGGCTCCAGTGTTGGTCAACGGGACTAAGCCGATCGGAGGGTAGGCTTGGATACACCGTCTCCATACCAGGGCGCTGAGCGGTTCCCTGTAACACCAGCTTCGCGCCATACCGTCTTTCGTTCCTACCCGTCCGAACAAGAGCTGTCCCGCAGCCAGCAGCTCATGGAACGTGGCTGGCCTCATATTCGGCCAGGGTCTGTGTTGGTGGCGGCGATGGGGAACCACTGGCGCGGTCCCTCTTGGAACAAGGTCGTTGACATGGTGGACTTCTCTCAGCAGCAGGGTGTCTACTGCGCTCTGCAGGAAATTCAGGACCGGTGCTTCAACCCTTACGACGCACTCGGAACAATGCGTAACGAGGCTATCCTGACGGCGCTTGGCGAGGGCTTCGAGTACATTTGTTTTCTGGACAACGATGTCCAGCCAGAACCCGACTTCCTGACGAAACTTATGGCTTGGAACATGCCGATAGTGGCTCCCTATGTAGTGGAACCCGGAACTGGTACCAAATTGTTCGGACCGGCGCTAAATCCCGGGACCGGACTCCAGCGCGCTAAGTGGTGCGTGCTGAGCATGTTGCTTTTCCACGCCTCGGTCTTCCGTGCCCCACATATGACGGAGTTCTGGCGCGATGCGCTGGGCGCCGATGAGGGGTATCACTTCCAAAAGTTCCACTACTACGGGTATCACCTCTACATAGATACCGGAGTCCAGCTTCAGGTTGGCCACCGCCCACTCTTCCCCCTGGCCATGAACCGGATGAGCAGCGGAGCAATGCGTGACGTGGAGTCGGCGAGCAAGGCGCTCGTAGCCCACCTAGGCGGCATCCTCGCCAGGAAGGGAGTCCCGTTGCAGGAAGCAGATACGAACGAGCTTTCTGGTGCGCTGACGGAGTTCATACGGGTGAGTAAGGGAGACAGGGACATTTTCCTGCAACAAAAGATAGAACGCTTCGTGGAGCCGCCAGACCGCAGGCCGATTGACCCTAACAGTCCGTGGATGAAAGACGGCGAGTACGCACCGTTCTTGATACGGCTGGAGCAGGAAAAAGCGAGAAGGGAGCAGGCAGCAAAGGGTGGTGGTCAGCAAGTTGCAGCCCCGGTGTCTCCTATCGGCACAGTGAATCCTGGCGCCGTCGAAAAGGCGCTAGCCGTGACGCAGGTGGGGTATGGGTAGTGGGTCCAACGGCAAGCCGACCAAGATGTACTGCGACTGTCACGGATCGCAAACGGTCGCGTTGTTCCTCCCGGGTGAGGGGATTGAGGTACAGGCTAAGCATCACGGCACTTGGCATGTTGGGTCGTTATCTGCGGCGGAAGTGCTGCGGCGTTTGGCCGGCACGGTGGACGGTAGCGCGGTACTGGACTTTGTGCGGGAGCAGGTATGAGCTGGGAGCGTCGAGGCGAATGTAACCATTGTGGTTACTGCTGTATCTTTGGCGTCCAGAAGGTCACCATCCGAATGCCGCGAGGTCTACCGAAAGAGACCGAGTTCCTTCGGATCAGGGGATTCAAGTGGACAAAGGACAAGGGATGGGAGGGTATGCAGGCGAGCGGCGAGATATTCTTGCCGTGCCCCTACCACGTGCGCGGTCGCTGTGGCATCTACGAGACGCGACCGGAGGTGTGTAAGGACTTCCCGGCTAGACCGGAACAGGTAGTCGGGACGCCATGCAGCTACTGGTTCGAGGACACAGATGGCAAAGAGGCGCCGATTGGCGGTGATGCCTCACCGTATGGCCAGCAGCACGCAGCCTTTGAGCGGGTGAAGGAATGGGCGGAGCCGAAGCAGGAGTAGCGGTGTTGCCGACGTACACGGCAGAGCAGCTCACGGCTTTCGAGAAGCGCATCGAGCGGGCGTTTCTCAAGGGCGAGATTCGGGCCCCGATTCACCTGTCCGGCGGCAACGAAGACCAACTCATCCGATACTTTAAGAACGTCTCGCCGTCCGACTGGGTATTCACAACATGGCGTTCGCATTACCACTGCCTCCTCAAAGGCGTGCCGGAAGATGAGCTGTACGCCGACATCATCAGCGGCCGGAGCATGTACCTAAACTATCCCGAATACCGGATAGTAGCCTCGTCCATTATGGGCGGCATCCTTCCGATTGCGCTTGGCGTTGCGCTTGGGGTTCACCGCGATATGATGGTTTTGAAGCCTCCTCTACCGCGGATACATGTGTTTGTCGGCGATATGGCCGCAATGAGTGGGGTTTACCACGAAGTGGTCAACTATGCACGGTGGCATGAGATACCAATGTCTTTTGTTGTGGAAGATAACGGACTGTCCACGAACACCCCGACCGGAGAGGTCTGGGGTTATCCGCTAGCAAACACACATGATTTTTCTGTGAGCCATTACTACAAATATGAGCGCGTCTGGCCGCATACCGGCGTGGGGCAGTGGGTGACGTTCGGATGAGCGAGGCGGACGAGGCGATAACGAAGGCCATGACGATGCTCGGTCAGTTACCAAACACCATTTTTATTGGGCAGAACGTGGCCTATGATGGGAATGTCGTGTACAAGCACCTGGCTGGCGTGCCGATGGAGAAACGGCTGGAGTTGCCGGTGGCCGAGGAGATGCAGATGGGGATGAGCATCGGGCTGGCGCTTCAGGGTTATCTTCCCATCAGCATCTACCCGCGTATTGACTTTATGCTGCTGGCCATGAACCAACTGGTCGGGCACCTGGACAAGTTGCCGATTTTGAGTGACGGAGGCTACAAGCCGAAGGTTATCATCCGCACACGGGTTGGCTCCAAGACACCGCTGAACGCCGGTCCGCAGCACACGCAGGATTATACCGAGGCTTTTCGTCTCATGCTCACTACGGTGATTGTGACCAAGGTTACGAAGCCTGAGGAGGTGATGCCAGCCTATGAAGATGCGCTGAAGCGCGAACTGTCAACAATCGTGATTGAGGCACTGGCTTAGAGGAGGCGTATGGCTGACTATCCAGACATCTACAGTGATCGATTCTTCATTACGGACGATGCGCTAAGCGTGACTGTTAGCCTTGCGCGGCTGATGCCAAAGGGGAACGGCAAGCCGCTAGAAGCTGAAACGGTGGCACTCTTGCGGTTTGCACCAGAGAACTTCAAGTTGCTGCTCATGACAGCGCGCAAGCAGATCAAGGCGCGAGAGGGCAGCAACGGGCAGGCCTACAAGATACCCCAAGAGATACTCACCGCATTGAACCTCACGGAGGCTGACTGGTGAACATCACAGCTACCGCGCTATTGATGCTTGGGGTAACACCGATTTTGTGGTTCAGCGAATGAATGACATTAGGACATTCCTCAATTCATGGGTGGTTATGGCCATCGCGATTGCATGGCTATTTGTGGTTTACCTTCTCACCGCCCTGGTTGGACTCGGCAACAACATAGGATGGCATCAAAGGGTCGTAAGTTGGGCCAAAGCAATCATGCCGAAGCTGCAGGCAAAGAAGTGACAGGTGAACGCTCTGGTTCAATACTCCCGGCGATGCACTTCAGTCGCGCGGAAACGCAGCACCAGGCGCATCTATGGGACCTGAGGGCAAAGATTGGCCTTCCAGCCCACATAACGCCTGGCGCGACCCTCATTGCAGCGATGGGTAACTACTGGCATCCTGGGTCGTTCGAGGCTGTCATGGCGATGGTGCAGCACACCTGGGACGAAGGCGGGATTTTTGTCCGCTTCTACTCTGAGCAGGATCGATGCTATGAGCCGTATGACGGACTCGGTACGATGCGGAATCTAGCGTATATGCGGGCGATCCGTGAAGGTTTTGAATACCTTCTCTACGTTGACAACGATGTCCTGCCCCAGCCTGACGCCCTTCTCAAGCTCCAGTCTCGCTATCTTTCCGTGGTCGCGCCTGTTCTGCGCTTTTCCGACGGCAAGGACTACGGCATTCGACACGCCAAGTTCACCCAGAACGAAGGTCTAGTGATTTGCCACAGCGTTCTGCTGTCCTTTGTTCTATTCCGCACAGAGGTCTTTTTACCATGGGCACTCATGCCGTTCTGGGATAATGCCAGGGGCAGCGATGAGGAGTACCATTTCGAGCGCCTAGCGCTTGCTGGTCACCACCCGTTTGTTGATACTGATGTCACGGTCACGGTTGCGAATCCGCCGCATTTCCCGTTCGACCATATCAAGCGTTCGTGGGACGATCTGGCCCAGAAGGACGCGATCCAGAGCTGGCGGCAGCGTGAGGCGAAAGATGGTGCGGGTAAGACCAGCGGTTGACCTGAGCTTTGCCGAGGTGGAGGTACCCCACCCCGGCGAAGCGTGGCGCGTGGCTACGGTAGCTGAGAGGCACGGGCTTGTCATGGCGCACTTGCCTATCGACGTAGGCCCCTGTGTGCGGCTGTTGAAGACCTCACAGTCTGGTTCTGTTATTATGGAACTTACCCAACACGTTCTGGCAGCGTCCCGTGGAAAATTGCTGATGCGAATTGAACAGGCCGTCAAGCACTACGTTGACCCCGCAATCACCGTGTGGCTGGAGCCGAAGGGAGACAAAAACGCGCTCAGGCTGCTGCGTGGGATTGAAGTGAAGGAGGACGGGACGATTGAGAAGGAGCCTTTGACATGACGACATCGGCGCCGGTGCAGACCAAAGAAGGCGCCCTGATTCTGGACTCCCACAAGCTGCGCTGGCACTATGACCGCGTGGAGGAATGGGAAGCGGGCGAGCGGATAGCGCCGGTCTCGGTGGACATGGCCCTGACCCGAGCATGTGGCGCCATGTGCGAGTTTTGCTACGCAATTGTCCAGGAATCGCAGGAGCGCAGTAACATCAAGGTGAACCATGTAAGGCAGCTTTTGGACGACTTTAAGGAGATCGGCGTCCGCGGTGTGTCGCTTATCTCAGACGGTGAAAGCACCATCTCTCCGGTTTATGTCCCATTCCTGGAGCATGCCCACGAGCTTGGTATAGACGTTGGCAACGCTACGAACGGGTGGGAGCTGCCACCGGAGAAGATGGAACGAGTCTTGCCGCTGCTCAAGTGGATGCGTTTTACCGTAGTGGCCGGGACGCCGAAGGCCTTTGCGCGCATCATGTATAAGGGTTCAGACCACACGCAGGTCTTCTGGCGAGCGATGCACCACATATCCCACGCCGTCCAGTTCAAACGCCGGAAGAAACTGGACGTAACCCTTGGTATCCAGATGGTACTTATGCCGCAGTACAAGGACGAGATTCTGCCATTCGCACAGCTTGGCCTTGACCTGGGCGTGGATTATGCGGTCATCAAGCACTGCTCGGACGACGAGCAGGGCAGCCTTGGCGTCAATTATTCCAAGTATCAGGAGACCTATGACATGCTTCACCAAGCCGAGGGGATGAGTACGGAACAGACCAAGGTGATTGTGAAGTGGGATAAGATCAGGGACGGTGATACTGCCCCTTACAAGCGGGTCTACGGTCCGCCGTTCCTTCTGCAAATCAGCGGGAGTGGACTTGTGGCGCCGAGCGGACAGTTCTTCAATACCCGGTATTCTAAGTTTCACATTGGCAACTTCACCGAGGAACGTTTTCTGGACATCTTTCGGTCAGACAGATACTGGGAGACGATGAACTATCTAGCCTCGCCGTACTTTGATGCAAAAACCATGATGGGGACGCTGCCAATCCAGCATTACATCAACGTTGCATTGGATCGGCATGTGCGAAGGGTGGAGTTGCTGCGGCCTGCCACGGAGCCGCCGCCGCTCCACGTGAACTTCCTATGATTCAGCAAGAGCCGCTGCGTAGCTGGCGATCATATGATTCCAAACGAGCGGCTCAGAAGATTGTGCCGCTGAGCGAGTTGAAGGATAGACGCTGGTCGCTCGTGGGCCACATCGCCGTGATGTGCCACGGCGTGTTTGATGTGCTCCACCCGGGCCATCTCGTTCACTTCCGCCAGGCCAGAGAACATGCCCCTTGCCTTATTGTGGCGCTGGTGGCAGATCGTCATGTAAACAAGGGTCCAGGGCATCCGTTCTTTACCGAATCCCTTCGTGCCGACATGCTGAGTGCCCTGGAGATGGTGAGCTTTGTCACGATTGTTGACAGCGCCTTGGCCATGCCCGCGCTGGAGGCCATGAAGCCAGAGATTTACTGCAAGGGTCCAGACTACCGAGACCCGCATCACCCGTTCGCAGATGGCTTTCGACAGGAAGTGTCGTATGTTGATAGCTATGGTGGGAAGACGGTATTGACCTCCGGCTTCACAGCCAGCAGCAGCGGGATACTCAGGCGGATTGAGGTGATGTCCCGTGAGTGAGTCTGCGCTGTTCTGGCTGGACAAAGCGTCCAGGGCCAGGGTCACGGTCATCGGCGAGCCGATTATGGACAAGTATACCTATGTCATGCCGCTGGGAAAGTCTACGAAGGATAACATCGTGACGTTCGCCCCACTCGGCACGGAGATGTGGCGTGGTGGTGGTTGGATTGTGACTGAGAACGTTCGCACCTTTGTCTCCGCGGTGGGATACCGGGATGCGGATGTTAGGCCAGTGCTCAAGACACGGTATGTTGAGAAGAGCTTCACGACGAAGTTGTTCTCGTTGCTAGAAGATGCAGTCGTTTCAGAGCGTGTTAACAAGCCACTGATTGAGGGAAGCGACATCATCCTGGTTGCAGACTATGGCCACGGTTTGTTACGCGATGCGGCTATCCAGGAGCTTACCTCAAGGGCGACTTTCATTGCACTTACCGTCCAGTCGAACTCGGCAAACTGGGGCTTCAATCTTCTCACGAAGTGGCACAGGGCAGATTACGTTGTTGTGGACCAGAACGAGCTGCGACTGGCTTGCCACGACCAGTACGGGACAATAGACAAGCTGGCGAGACAACAGCACGAGCGCCTTGGAACGCACGTCTTTGTGGTGACGATGGGGCATGAGGGCTGTTTAGTATTGAACGGTCAGCACGAGAGGCGCTTTGAGGCTGTTGCCGACAAGGTGGTTGACCGAATGGGTGCGGGTGACGCATTCCTGGCAGCTACGGCGCCGCTTGCTTGGATCGGAGCACCAATTGATGTCATTGGCACCGTCGGCAACATAGCTGGCGCTATCAAGGTTGGCAAGATCGGGAATCAACCGGTGACGCGGAAGGAGGTGGAGGCATGGCTGAAGAAAGCGTAACCGATTATGACCTTCTAAGGAGGCTGACCATCATGGCGGGTGGTAAAAACTGGCGGGACGCATGGGTTCAGTTTAATTTGAAACTAGCAGCTATTGGGCTTCTTCTATTGTTAGGCGGGTTACTGATGTTCTTCTTCGGCATCTGCGTTCTGGCGTTTGCGGGAGGCTAGGTGAGCGATAGGATAGTCCTTGTGACCGGCGGCAGCGGCTACGTTGGCTCTGTCCTCGTGCCGTTGCTAGCGAAGGACTTCAGGGTGCGGGTGGTAGAAACAATGACATTCGGCAATCCCATCGCCGACACGCCGAACGTGGAGTTTATTCGGGCAGACATTCTCGACTATCGAGCGCTAGCAGACGCGATGGTTGGCGTGGATTCTGTCATCCACCTTGCGGGTATTGTTACAGACGAGCTTGTGGACATGAACTACGTGAAAGCGATGCGGGTCAACCTACTCGGAACCCTCAATGTCGTGAACGCCGCACGCAGGAGCGATGTCTCCAGGTTTATCTACGCGAGTTCGTCGAGTGTGTACGGATCACAGGGATATGTTGCCAGAGAGCACATGACGCCGAAGCCGCAGACAGTATATGCGGCAACGAAACTGGTGGGCGAGGACATTGTGCAGCGCGAAGGCGGCGCGATGACTAGGGCAATGGTGAGAAGCGCCACATGCTGCGGTCCCGCGCCACGGATGCGGCTGGATACCATCGTCAACGTCTTTTCGGCGCAGGCGTTCTTTACTGATACCATCACGGTTCATGGTGGAGACCAGTACCGGACGAATATCCACGTCCAGGATGCGGCAGAATTCTACCGACTCCTCATGGATGCGGATGACCACATTGACGGAAGAGTCTTCAACATTGCGCAAGGCTTTGACACAGCTCTTCATCTCGCACAAGTTGTAGCGTTTGTTGCCGAGAAGAAGCTTAACAAGGCCATTCGCGTGGATGTAGATCATACTAAGCGGGACGACCGTCACTACCGGATGTCGGGTTATGTGGCGGTTTCCCTTCTCGGCTGGATACCAAAGAAGAGCCTTGAGGATGCGGTTTCTGACAATCTTGATTGGTTCTCGGCCGGTCACATTAAGAACTGGGAGGACAACATTTGGCACAACACGAAGCGCATGGCGGAGGTTATGCGTGCGGGAAACTAGGGTCCCATACGGCTATCTCCCGATCCAGCTCGCTCCAGAGCGGCCCATCCACCAGCGCATCATGGAGGAGTGGAAGGCCGAGCTTACTAGGGGCCAGTTCACGCTCGGCCCGGCCGTGGAGCGGCTGGAGGCGGAGTGGGCCAAGGTGTGCGGAGTCAAGCACGCCATCGGGGTGAACAGCGGGACGGATGCGCTGATCATCGCCATGAAGGCGCTGGGCATCGAGGTGGGCGACGAGGTGATCACCTGTCCGAACACCTTTGTGGCGACCATCGGCGCAATCGTGGCCGTGGGGGCAAAGCCGGTGTTCGTGGATGCAGGGTCGGATTACCTGATGGATTCATCTTTGGTGGCCTACGCAATAGGCAGTGGTATCTATCACCGCCTGAAGGCAATCCTGCCCGTAGATTTGACAGGAAGTCCTTGGCATCAATATCCAGATTCCAATGCGGTTCCATTCATCCGTGACGCTTGCCAGTCCATCGGCGCGACCATCAACGGCGTGTCATCGGGGAAGTTCGCAGCCATGTCTGCCTATAGCTTGCACCCACTCAAGAACGTCCACGCTTGCGGCGATGGCGGGATCATAGTCACAGACAACGATGCACTTGCAAAGTGGATTCGGCTCTACAGGAACCACGGATTGAAAGACCGGGACACTGTAGAGATTCCTGGAATCAACAGCCGCCTGGATACGCTCCAGGCAATTGCGGCCTGGCACATGCTCCAGGGCCTTGAGCAGATCACGGCAGCGCGGGTAGCCCACGCCGCCCTCTATGATGAGCTGCTTGAGGCAATTGAAGGCGTGACGATCCCCCCGCGTCTAGGGTCCCATATCCGGCAAGTCTTCCACACCTACGTTGTCCAGGTAGATCGGCGCGCCGAACTCGTCCAGTACCTCGCTGAGCAAGGTGTGGAGACGAAGATACACTACCCAATCCCCGTGCACCTTCAGCCCGGCTATGCCTTTCTGGGCTACAAAAGGGGCGATTTCCCTGTCGTGGAGCATCAGGCAGAGCATATCTTGACCCTACCGGTAAACGAATACTTGACGGTGGAGCAAATTGGTTACGTTGCCGAGCGAATCAGAGACTTTTACGCACGGGAACGCTAGGGCTATTGCCTACCTGAACGACCTGAAAGACGCCCTAGACGGCATCCCGCTCTGGCAGGTCGCTAAGGCCGGGAAGTATATCCTCAGAACCCACCTCGCCGGCGGCACGGTGTTCTGTGCTGGCAACGGTGGGAGTCAGGCCAATGCTGCTCACCTATCCCTCCACCTCCAGGAGAGGGGTATCCGGTCTATTGACATGCTGGGAGAAGGGGCAATCCACAGCGCACTGGCGAACGATTATACCTATGAAGGTAGCCTTGCCAAGCGGCTCAGGCTTTTGGCAAAGCCTGAGGACCTTCTGGTAGTGGTCAGCGGCAGCGGGAATAGCTTGAACCTGGTAGCTGCTCTGGCCGAGGCTCGGCGGCTCAAAGTGTCGAGCGTGGCCCTGCTCGGCTTCGGCGGTGGGATGGCGGCTAGCATGGCGAGGGTGCCGATCGTGCTTCGGTGCCAGGCTTACGGCCCGGTGGAGGATACCCACTCAGCGATCATCCACATGATAGCTGGGAACCTGGGGGACACAGGCCACGGACCAGCCCTGGCCCGCTGAAAGCACCCCTTGACAAGCCAGCACACTTGTGCTAGTCTGACCCTCAGACAACCTACCAGCAGGCTCCATAAAGAAGCCCGCAGAGGACGTTCTGGCGTCCGAGCGGGCTTATTTTTTTGCCGGGAACAGGAGCGAGTAGGTGCTTAGCGAAGAGCGAACCGAGGAGCTGGAAGCCCTGGAGCAGTACCGTAAGGGGCTTGCGTCTGCGCCAGTGGTCTACCGACCAGACGGCTATTTGCTGAAGGTGGCAGAAGGGCCAGATCGCCCGCTGAGTTTTGTCGCCTCGGAAGAATCCGAGGACCGACTTGGGGATGTGATCAAGGTGGACGGCTGGGAACTAGACGCCTTCAAGAAAAACCCCGTTTTCCTATATGTCCATGACCATGCCTTCCCCCCCATTGGTAGGGTACCAAGCGTTAATATAGACGGAAAGCAGCTTTTGGCCAGCGTCCAGTTTGACCGGGAGGACGAGTTCGCTGCCCTCATCCAACGGAAGTACCAGAGCGGTTTCATGCGTGGCGTCTCTGTAGGGTTCAGGGCGATTGAGTTTGAAGCCAACTCGTCTAGCACTGGTGCACGCGGGACGGTGTTCAAGAAGCAGGAGCTGGTAGAGATCAGCGCCGTGCCCGTGCCAGCTCACCCAAAGGCTCTTATGCGTGCGCTTGGCAGGCGATCGTTCTTTTGGATGCCCGCCTTCTTTGACAAGCCGGAACCGGATCCGATGCCACCGCCAGCGCTAACGAAGCAGGACAACGAAGGGGAGTTACAAGAAGCGCTCTATCTCGTCCGAAAACTAGCGGAAGGAGACCACGATGAGTGAAATCCAGGAGTTGATGACCGAACTCAAGGGCTTGCCGAAGGTCTTTGACGACAAGCTTGCGGCAGGGATCAAGCCGATCAAGGAAGAGCAGGATCGGGTTAATAAGCGGGCAGATGACCTTCTATCCCGCTTGACCGAGATGCAGCGATACCTCCAGCAGCAAATCTCCCGGGAGGGCAAGGTTCGTGTCGAGACTGGCAGGTACGCCGGCATGGACCTGCTCGACCTCAAGATCATGGAGTCGCTGTTCGAAAAGCGTCGGACTTCCAGCGGCCACGGGCATCCCGTGCTTGGCGAAATCATTGAGGCGCGAAAGTCGCTCGTGCAGAACATGAGCGAGACCACCCTGCTCCAGTGGGAAGAGGGCGCCTTGGATCGGCGCCTGCTCTACCTTCCGGGGGCATACCGCCAGTCCTCCAGCGCCATGGCGTTCAAGGAGGCGATGAAGGGTTGGACCAGGCACCTTGTTCTTCAGCGAAAGGCACTGGACTCTACCACGGCCGCAGCGGGTGACGAACTCGTGCCGACCTTTGAGGCGGCTGAGCTCTGGATGGACGTAAACCTGGACACCCTTGTACTGCCACTCTTTCCGCAACAGACGATGCCGACGAACCCGTTTGATATCCCACGGCAGTTCGGCGACACGAACTGGTATCCAATAGATGAAAACGTCCAGGTCACCACGACCGACCCGACGACCGGCAAGACGACCCTGACGGCCTATGGCCTCAAGACCGGCGTTCCCTTCTCAGACGAGCTGGAGGAGGATGCCATTGTCGCACTGGTGCCGGAGATCAGGTCCAGCCTGGCCCGGAACGCAGCCCAGGTTATTGACGACGTTTTGCTCAACGCGGACACGACCACCACCGACAACATCAACCTTCTCTCGACCACCATCAGCCGGACCTACGCTGGCCAAGCCCACCAGGTACTCGGCTTTGATGGCTTGCGGCACCTAGCGAACGTGGATAACACCGCGCAGGAGCGGAACCAGAACGCTGGCGCAGACATCGCTATGCTCTATGCGACGCTCGGGCTTCTGCGGAAGTACGGTGTGGCCCGGCGACGTGGCGAGGTAGTCTGGCTCTGCGATCCACGGACAACGGCCGCCGTCATGGGCAGCGTTTCGCTGGCTTCTCAGGCCTCGTTCGGTGACCGCGCCACGCTGTCTGCTGGCGAGCTCAGGGAAGTGATCGGTATCCCCTGGATCAGAACTGATCAGATGCGGGTATCGTCCGCAGGCGGACGGGTATCCAGCACGACCACGCTCAACACGACCGGCAACGTTCTTCTGGTGAATACCAGCCAATGGCGAGTCGGCTTCCGGCGCCAGATCACGATGGAGACTGACCGAGAAGCTGGTCGCGGGCAGACCACGATGTACGTCAGCTTCAGGATCGCCTTCGCGGAGCGAAGCGGAACACGGTCTAGCGCTACACACACGGCGCACATCCGCAACATCACTGGCGTGTAACGAGAGCGGCGGGTACGTCCAAAGCCCGCGCTGAACAACAGGGGAAAGGAGTTTTCTGATGGCTGGTACATTCAACCGGGGGCATCCGACCGGCTATGCGGTCAAGAACATGGGGCCGATGGGTACCGGCATGGGCACCGTTACGGCAACAGGAACCCTGTTCGCCGGCCTGGTGACCCAGCGGATTGCCTGGTCGACCTCCACCGTTAACGCTGCTGGGGCCGCCTGGATTAATCCCGAGAACGGCACTGTCATTGCGAGAGCGCTGCTTGTGTTCACTACGGCCGGCACGGGAACATTTGATATGGGGCGCACCGATGATGGAACAGGAGCCGCTGCCGGTCTGATTGATGGCGGCACACTCACCGTCGGCGTCCATGCCTACGGAACAGTTTTGGGAACGGTTGCCGCCAGTGCCACCGTGGGAGGGATTGACGGCGAATGGCTACTCTACGGGCCAGGTGGAAGCGGCACGAACAACTCCATAACCGTCACTCACAGCAACGCCAGCGGAGCCAGTGCGGGCTTCTTGATTGTGCAGTACATGCGAGTTGAGCCTTAGCGCGTAGTTACCTCCTTGAGTAGGCGGGCGCTGGGTCCCTCCGCCCGGCGCTCGCTACTTATAAAGAGGATAAGATGCCGAGAGCGAACTACCAAGGAAGCCTAGAACCACCGGCTGACCCACGTATCTATATCGGTCAGCACGGTACGGCCACGCCTGCCAGCGGGACGCTTGGCGAGTTTGTCCGCACTGGGGCTATGGTCCAGACCTCTACTGGCACCTATGCCCTCGGAACAGACCTGGTCCAGTGGGTAGACCGCCGTGGTTGGCAGACGCCCCACATCGATGCCGTAACGATCTTCTCGACAACGACTGCTGGGACGCAGACAACGAGTACAGGGACATGGCTTAGTGCGCTGGGCGGCCTCAACAAGCTGATGTTCTTGGTGGACATTACCGCAACGGGCGGGACTGACCCGACGCTGGATGCGTTCGTCGATACGGACTTTGGCGGTACCCGGGTTATCAACGTTGCCAGGACAACCCTAATGGTTGGCCCGCAGGCTGCGCTCATTATCCTGGACCGCTCGCCCGCTACGGGCGGTATGGTCGCATCTGCCAACGCGGATGCTGGTGGCGGCACTGTTCGTAGTGTAGGCTTTGGTGACCGCGTGCGTGTACGGTATTCGATTGGGTCAAATGCTACCAGTCAGGTCAGCTTTGCGGTCTATCTCAGCGGAGTCGCGTAGGATGTGCCATGCCAAATGCCTATGTATCGCTGACGACCATCAAGGCCAGCGCCGGACTGGACATTAGCGGTACGCTATACGACACACGGTTGCGCGAACTCTCCGAAAATATCTCGCGTGAGCTGGATCGTTTCTGCGGCCGATACTTCTACTACTCCCAGGCAGAGACCAGGGAGTTTTCCGGTCGCGGGAAGGCGTTTCTTCTGGTCCCCGACCTCATTGCCATCCCAGGCTCTGGTCTTCGTGAGGACACGAACCTGGATGGGACATTTGAGACTGTCTGGGCCAGCGCCGACTTTCTCTACTCTCCATACAACGCCGCCCCTACGACCACGCTTGGCTTTGCGCAGCCGTATACGCGGCTAGAGGTCAACGAGCGCTCGGACGGTACCCAGGACGTATTTCTCAAGGCGCAACGGAATTACCAGGTGACTGGCACCTGGGGTTACAGTCGTGTCCTGATTGACGTTGCTGGGAATCTGAGCGCCAGCATTGATTCTACTGTTACCACGATGACCATGACCGCTGCTGGTACAGTCAGCATCGGCGAGACCCTGGTGATTGACAGCGAGCAGATGTACGTCACGGGTACGGGCGCAGGAAGCGACCTGACCGTTGAGCGTGCGGTGAATGGTAGCACTGGGGCTACCCATACCGCGACAGCGAACGTGCAAATCGTAACGTACCCAGGACCCGTGAGAGAAGCGGTGTTTATCCAGCTAGCGCGGCTATGGAAACGGCGCGACTCTGGCTTTGCGTCACAGGTAGGAATGCCGGAAACGGGCCAACTCCTCGTCTTTACGCGCGGCCTGGATGTGGACGTGAAGTCTCTGCTCAGCCCATATGTCTACTATGGGGCAGGCTAATGCCGAACATTCGAGACATCATCATCAATGTAGGGACGGCCGTTGCGACGAGGATAACAAATGCGAAGGCGTACACAGCCCCGCCGGATAGCGTCAACGAGTTCCCAGCGGTCATCCCGCTGCTCGACCCATTTGACCCAGCGGTGGCCTTTCAGGGGAACTCGTTCCAAGGCACCCTGCGAATCGTCTTTCTCATCGAACGCGCAGAGCGACGGGAGGCCTGGCTGAGGCTCTATGACCACATGGATGCAACGGGAAGCGGGACGAGCGTGATTGCCGCATTGCGTGTGGACGAGCGCTTTGGGTCAGCGGTAGACAGCTCTGCCGTAGTCCGTGTGGAAAACATTGGCCAGCGCACAATCGCTGGGGGTGACTATATCGGCTTTGACACCCTTGTGGAATTCATTCAGACGGTGGCCTGACGATGCCGGATATTAGGGTACGGGTAGTAGGCATGGAGCGGCTGAACAGGGCGCTGCGCGACCCGATGGTCATTCGCGGACCACTGGCCATGTTCCTCCAGCGTGCTGCGCTGGTAGTGGAAGGTCACATGAAGCAGAAAGCACCAGTTGATACGGGGCGACTCAGGGCGTCTATTACGCATCGTGTAGACCAGCTTCAGGCGGTCATTGGTCCTACGGTGACCTATGCCGCATGGGTAGAGTTCGGCACACGGCCGCACTGGCCACCCCCCGGTGCACTCCAGCCCTGGGCGGGACGGCATGGCTTCCCGGCTGGACCGCGCGGCGATTGGCTTGTGCGGTGGATCATCTCTCGTCGCGGTACGAAACCTCACCCATATGTGAGACCGGCAGCCAGAACAAGCGTGCCGGAGATCAAGCTACTGCTGGGCGACATGCTCAACGCAATCAAAGCTAGGTGGAACAGTCATGCCGTTTAGGTCCGCATCCGTCGTCCGGTTTCATTTCGGCGGCTACAACGCTGGTACCGCCACAACGTCTATTGGAGTCCGATTTGCAATAGACGCCTACGATCCTACCGCGCTCACCGATGTGGCGGAGCGGGTGCTGGCTGGCATCCGCAGCGGTGAGGTGCGCTGGGCTGGCCTGTTTATGACGGATGCCAGGGCATTCAACATTGGCAACACGCTGATTGGCTCCGGCACGCATGTATTCAGCGTGTATGTCGGAACTGCGGCAGGAGACCCCGGCTATGTTGGGACGGCGTTTCTACTGGCGAAGCCAAACACCTTTCCCATCAAAGACCTCGTACGCGAAGAGGCCAGTTTCGGCATGGACGGTACGATGCAGACTGGCTCGCTGCTGTATACACAGACCTCTGGTACCGGCGGCGGTACTGGTACCGCAATAGACTTTGGCGCCGCCACGACCGGTACGTTGAGCAACTATGTCCACTGCTTCACCCTCAACACAGGCACGCTCAACGTTATTTTTGAGTCGGCCACGACGGCGACGGGGATTTTTACGGCCCATGCTACGGCCAACTGGCTATCGGCTGACGTTCCCACCGGAACCATCCTTACCTCTACCTCCACCATCAATCGATGGCTGCGCTTTCGGTTCACCAACACCGTTGCGAGCGGGACGTTTGACCTGGCGGCAGGAGCCGCAAGGACGTAAAGGAGACGACAGATGCCTTTTGTACGAGTCAACGCAAACACCGTGGTGATCATTGACGATGTGAATGGCACTGCGCGGAACCTGTCCGCCTATATCACGTCGGTATCCGCGATAGGCCGAAAGGTGGCCGCGCTGGACGTGACGAGCTTCGCCGACGCCGTGGAGCGGATCATAGCTGGCGTGGAAGAGTCCGGCGAGGTGACGGTTCAGGGCAAGTGGAATACTGATGCCACCGGCCCAAACGGCTATTATCCGGCGCTGGTCGGCACCATCAACACCGTCGAGGTGGGGCCGAACGGGACTGCAGCCGGGGCGCGTCGCATCCGAGGCGAGTTCCTGTGTACAAGTTATGACGTGCTTGCCGATGTGAAGGGCGAAGTGCAGTGGCAGGCCGTTCACAAGCTGGACGGGACGCTGGACGGAACAGGGACCTATTAGTTCAGGAGGGGTAATGGAGACAGAGCGCATAGACCTTGGCAAAGGCGAATGGTGGGAGATACGCAGGCGCCTCAGTAGGGGCATGGAGAAGGCCATCACGCGGGCGAGCCTCGCCGCTGTACCGAAGTTCTCGCCGACCGGTGTGCTGACCGAGGAGGAGGTGAAGGCGAAGCTGATGGAGAACATTGGCAGCGTGGATATTGGTGCAGTGGAGGACGCCTATCTGCTGACTGGCACGGTCGCCTATTCGTTCGGCCCTGCAGTCAACATGGAGACCATCGACACCATTGAGGCCGGTGTTGTGAGGCGGGTGCTGACCAGGATGTATGAGCTCTATACCCCACAGCGCGTTACCGAGGAGCAGCGGCAGGATTTTTTCGGGACGCGGTCGAGTGCTTCCTGAGTGAGACGGGAGAGGTGCCGTTGCCAGCAGAGCTCAATGACGAAGCCTTTCTGTTGAGGACTGGGTGGACATGGCAACAGCTCATGGATACGCCGCAGGACGTGGTGAGTAAGATGATCCTGCTCATCAACGCAGAGGCAGAGGTTAGCAAGGCAAGGGCGGAACAGGGCAGCCAGGGGTTCAGGCGATGACGCAACAGAACGAGCAACGGGTACGGGTCGTTATCGAGGCGGTGGACCGCGCGAGCCAGACGATCAAGAGCATCTCTGGCAGGATTACCGCTGAATTGACGCGCCTTGGCCGCAGGATGGTCTTCCTTGGCGCTATCGTTAGCGGTTTCGCTGGCGTGGCGGTGCGCGCTGCTGCCTCGCAACGCGAGGCTATGCTGCAGCTTGAGTTTATCGTCCGTGCGACAAGCCAGAGTTGGGACGCCCATCGTGCCCACGTTGAAGACGTAATAGCTGAATGGGCAAAGGCTTCAAAGTTCAGCAAGAAGGACCTTGCCGAAGCGTTAGCGGTTGCCGTCCAGGAAACGGGGAACCTGGACTTTGCCATGCGCGCCCTCCCTGCCGCTGCTGCATTGGCCTCTGGCGCGGGAATGACTGTGCAACAGGCGATGCAACTTATTACCAAGGCTATCATGGGCGATGACGGCTCCATGAAGCAATTGGAGAAGCTCGGCATTCACGTTAGTACTAAACTCCCAGGGCAAATGGCGGAGGGTGGTGGGTCGGTCAAGCTGTTGACCAACCCATTTGATGTTCTGACCGAGATCACCCTGAAGTACGGGGAGGCCACAGAGAAAGCGAACCCTCCAAGCGCACAGCTTGCAAAGTCTCTAGGAGAGATGTTTGCAACAATCGGCGATAGTCTCGAACCAGCTATAAAACCATTCGTTGCAGCCGTTGGGGACATTGCCAACCTTATAGAGAAATGGGCTAAGGAACACCCGAAACTAACCGCAGCCATTGCAAAAGGAGCTGCGACATTGATGTTTGTTTTGCCGATTGTGGCCGCGCTCGCGCTGACGATTGCGGCACTGAGTACCGTACTTGCGTTCCTTATTCCGCTAGTGCTTGCACTTGCAGGGCCGTTCGGAGCCTTCGCTGTTGCCGTAATTCTCGTGATTGCTGTGATTATTCGACACAAGGACAAACTGAAAATGGCGTGGGAGGATTTCAAGGACTTCTGGAAATTGCTTAACGAAATAATGGGGGGTGATTTCAAGGCGGTTTGGGATCGCATTCTTGCGAATGCCAGGGACTACGTTACGCGCATTCGGGACGCATGGGCGGAAAAGGGACCCGAACTCGTGTCGTTCTGGAAGGACGTATGGGACGAGATTGTTCGGAACACGATTGAGCAGGTCAATCAGATCATCAACACCATCAACCGAATCCCACTCCTTCCGAACATCCCGACCATACCAACACCTTCTGTCCCACAGCGCGGCAGTTCGGGGGGGCATCCCCTAAGCGCTGGAGAAGAGGCTGCGTTATCTACGATCCCTGCTTCTCTGGCGGCTCAGTTTCGCGCAGTTCACATGCTCCAGGAAGGTGGGATCGTGCGGCAGCCGACAATGGCTGTCATCGGGGAGCATGGACCAGAAGCCGTAATCCCGCTCGGTAGGCACGGCACGATGGCTGGCGGCCTCGTGGTCAACATCAATGCTCAGGGCGCCATCATTGGAATGGACGAGTTCAAGACGATGGTTATCAAGGCGGTGCGCGACGCCGCGAGCGGCGGTGGGTTCAACTATGTTCTGCGGGGGCGCTAGATGCCGACTGGTACCTACGTCGTTGAGGTGGATTGGGGCAATGACGGTGCCTTTACCGGTACCGGTGAAGCCGTCACGTCCAGGACACTCCGCGTGGAGTTCAGCCGCGGACGTGACGTGGACTCCCAGCTTACCGGACGCTCGGTGGCCGGGACAATGCAGGTTCTTCTCAACAACCAGTCTGGCGATTATAACTCGTTCAATTCCACCGGGTCGTTATATGGCAGCCTTTTACCTGGCCGCCTCGTCCAGCTACGGATGACAGGGCCAGGGACAGCTACCGGGACGCTCTGGCGCGGGTACATCGAGCGCATCATCCCGAAGCCCAGCGTCAAAGGTCTGGATACCGCCATTATTGAGTGCATCGGGCCGCTGGGCTTCCTGAACCAGAAATACGTCTCAATCCCGATGCTAACCAGCGCGGCCGGCGGCTCTGTCATCGGCACGATTCTGGACGAGGCCGGATGGTCAACGGCTACTGGATATCGTGACCTTGACGCTGGCCAAACGACTATACGGAGGATATGGATCAATCAGGAACGTGCCCTGGACGCGATGCGGAAGGTGGAGGAGACGGAGGGCGGGTTCCTGCGCGAATCCGGCTCAGGCGGCATCGTCTTTGAGGGGCGGCAGCGCAGAATGGGTGGCACATATCAAACGCCGCAGGCGACGTTTAGCGACGCCGCTGCAGGCACAGTGGTTTATAACGTCATTGAGCAGGAAGATCCCCTGCCATTTGTATTCACCGAGTTCATTGCCACCATCACTCCGTACACACTTGGCGCTACCGGAACCCTTTGGACCCTGAGCGATACTGGAGCGAACTCCCCAGTCATGGGGCCATCTAGCACGAGGACTATCTGGGCGGATTACCCGGGCGCCACCGCAACGACGAATGCAATTGCCGTGGACAGTTGGATCACTCCTACGGCGACCACGGATTATAACATCACCAGCGATTCGGCCGGAACTGGAACCAATCTGAATACCGGGGTTGCGTTGACCGTTCGAAGTTACGGGAACCAATTCAGGATGCTGTTCAACAATACCGGCACCCGCAATGCTTACCTCACGACCCTGAACGTGCGTGGTGTGCCGTTACTTCGGCAGGATAGGGTTCTGGTCAGCGCTACATCTACTGGGACCGCTTTCGGAACGCGCACCCACCCATCTAAGGCCGAGTTCATCCCCGACGCGAACGAGGCGAAGGACTGGGCGGACTGGAACAGCGCGGTCTACGGGACGCCAGCTGTGCGCTTCTCCATGCAATTTATTGCGAACCGGACGACTGCCATGTTGACCCAGGCAGCGACGCGGGAAATATCTCATAGGATCACAATCGTGGCAACTGGCAGCGGCAACCTTGGAATGACCCGCGAGGTCTACATAGAAGCCATGCGGCACATCATTGATAGCGACCGCACCCACACTGTCATCTATTACCTGAGCGATGGAACGCAACTCTCGGATGGATGGGCGCTCAACACGTCAGACCTTGGCACCAGAACGCGGCTGATGTATTAGGCGGAGAGAGCATGATCAGCTATCAGCGCATCGTGGAGCATGAAGACCGGCAAAGTCTACCCGTACGGGAATGGCTGAGGCAGAACGCCGTGCGCAACGGCCTAGTCCCACCGCCAGCCTCGCGCATTGTCGGCACCGTCAACGCGATGGTAAACCATGGCCGGTGGATTGTTCGCTGTCCTACCCCGTGGTGCAACAACGCGGTGGTTGCGTCGTTCCGCGAGCCGGTGTTCTGGTGCTTTGAGAATGATGCGGGCTGGTTCACAGTAATTTTCCCTGCGACAAAGCAGGCGATTGAACGCACCCTGCTGATGCGCGAAGTCCGGCACCGCAACTGGGAGGTTGGCGAGTCCGTGGCAGACCTGCGCCTGGAGAACCTGCGCAACAACCTGCCAGAGGAGTAAGGCATGGCCTGGTCAGCACCGAGGACATGGGCGGCCGGGGAGGTCGTCACCGCAGCCCAGGCAAACACCGAGCTGCGGGACAACCTTCGTTTTCTCAAGGGCCTTGACGGCACCACGACCTTTGATGCCGGCATAAACCTCGGGACGTATTTCGCCCTGCTCGGCGATGCGGCTGGATCATCCACCGGGGCTGGTCGCCTGCAGCGTAATAGCACGCTGCTGCAAATGGGGGACGGCACGAACGTCAGAACGGTCGTTATGCCAACCTCCACGGGGACGATTGGCGATGTGCTCTATCACGACGGGACGAACTGGACCAGGCTAACGGGAGGGGTGCGCGGGGACGTTCTCTATGCGGGTGCCTCTGGAACGCTGGTGCGCCTATCCGCCGTCGGTGCCAGCGGGTCATTTCTGCGGTCGTCTGGCACCGCTGGCGACCCTGTTTGGGCTGCGCCCGCAGCAGGGGCAATCACAAACGCCGGTTCTGGTTTCGCCACCGCGACGGGCACGCTGATTTTTACTCTTTCAACTAGCCAGACCTTTCAGGAGATATGGCTCTTCGCCAGCGGTACTGCGGGGGGGCTATTTATCCCCACGATGCGGCTCAATGGTGATGCAAATGGCAGCTATTCTTACCGCACAGAGTACGGCACACAAACGAGCAGCATCACCGGCGATACCAAGATCGACCTTGCCCAGAGCGGTACGCCGCAGACAGTCTACAGCCTCCGCATTCTTATTTATAACCAGACCGGTACCGGAAAAATTATTGTATGGGATGGCGGCGCCCAATCAGCCACCGCTGCTACAGAGGGGGCTGGAGTGCGCTCTATCCAAGGTGTTGGTTACTGGAACAATAGCGGCACCGTTGGCACCATCACCTTTATCGCCAGCGGGACGAATTTTGGCCGCATCAACGCAGTGGTCCAGAGCAGAGACTAGGAGAGCCATGGTCCAGTACATACCGGGAAAGCACACGGCCCGCATCCGGCCAATCGCGCCGGGGTGCTCCATCTCGGCCTGGTACGGGACAGTCTGCACGCTGGGGTGCTTCGTGCTGTTCAAGGGCTACGTCGGGCTGCTGACTGCGGCGCACGGCCTGGCCGATCCTGACCCAAACGCTCCGCCGCACGTTGACGAGAGCCTTGTGCTGCAGCCCGGAGTCCACGATGCGGGGAGGACGAAGGACAACCAGATTGCCTCGGTGGTGTGGCGCAACGATAAGTTCGCGGTTGCGTGGGTGCTTGACCAGGAGCTTGTCAACGCGCCGGGGCTGCGCGGCTGGACGCCGATTGTGCCTGGCATTGGCTCAATAACTGGACGCATGACGGCGCACGTTGGGCAGCGGGTGATTGGCGTCGGGAGAACGTCCGGGCTGATAAGCGCCACCGTGATTGATACAAATGCCTCAGTGCCATTGCGTGGTAGCTGGGTACACGGCATGGGATTGCTGGACATCGCCACCCGGGAAGGCGATAGCGGGATGGCGCTGTTGGACGCCGAGTTGCACCGCCTAGTCGGAATTGTGGAGGCATCTACTGCGCCCACGGACGAGATCGCCAGCATCCCCGGCAGCAAGGCGAACACCTACTTCTGGCACGAACGGGATATCCCAGACGATATCCTTGTGGTGACGGCCTCATGAGGATCTAAACACCTTGCGCGACGCGGTGCTCTTGGTAGCCCTTGTGGTGGCGCTGGTAGCCGTCCCCGCTACCGCTGCAGGTGTCTGGTGGGCTGTGCTGGACGGCCACGAAGGGACAGCCGAGGTCGCCTCGCTGCGGGAGCAGGTTCGGCGCTTCGCGGAAAAGGTCTACACCGCACAGGTAACGGTGGACGCAACGAGGTTTGACTTGCAGGTTATGCAGACGGAGATGACGCGGTGGCGGGCCGAGGCGGACGGCGCGGTCTGGCTGCGGTGCGAGGTCAAGGGCGGCAACGTCTACGATTGCCAGTTCCATGTAGTGCCACCGAAGACGCGGATGGACGGGCGGTGAGCTATGGCTACCATTAACGTTGACTACGGACTCACGATGAAAGGGCCAACGCTCTTGCTAACTATCCAGTATGACGACGAAGAAACTGCTCGCTTGCTGGAACTTGACCAGATCGGGATGCTTAGCGTCGTACACGCGATTCGTGTCCAGCAGCAGCAAGCCTTGGACGCCTGGCCTTTTTTCCGGAAGTATCTCGCGCAGGGCATGGGTGTAGAAGCAGCAGAGCGGAAAGCCAAAGAGCGGACAGTCTTGCCGGCGGACGCCTTTCATGTTCAGGTGCCAGTTCACGTTTTCCACGGGCCAGAACTAGGAGAGGAGCTAGGATGACGAATCCACTGGAACACCTAGCCAGTGCCATGACAATCCGTCCCATTTCAGGCGGCGCCAACGGCGCGCCGCAGATGTTCTCGTGGCGAACGGTGGCGATCGCGGCGTTTGACAGCGCCCTTGTTGGCGGGCTGGCTGGTCTGTCGTCCCTAGCTGGCTTCCAGGAGCTAACGCCGAAGGCGCTCTACGCTGGCGGCATCGCCTTTGGGGTGGCCTTCTTTGCGAAGATGGCGGCCTTCCGAGGGCTACAGCGGTGAGCAAGAAGCGGCGGCTCCACTGGTGGCAGCGGCTGGCACGGCGCTTCTGCGGGTGCAGGTCGTGCCGCGGCGGCGGGACCAGGGACTGGGAAGGGCGATACTGGAGAGCAACGTATGGCTAGTGGCGGAGGCCAGTCATGGTCTGCAAAGCTTGCCGAAATTACGACTGCTGGCACTGCGAGTCCGACGAGTGCGGGTGCCTCTGCGGAGACGATCCGTTCTCGCTGGTGCGACTGCGCTGAGGGCGAGTGTCGGACCCTAGCGAACTGTCTTTTCGGGATACGGCCCGGGGACAGCTACGTGCTGGTCGCGCACCCGCCGGAGGAAGGCCTGCCATGACAGACGTGGAGCACTACTCCCAGTTCTTCCATGGTGCCACGCTGACAGTCATTGTCAGTTGTCCTCACCACGCAATCAGCCGGAAGACTGTTGACCAGCGCGGCCTAAAGCCTCTCCTGGTAGAGGTCTGCTACAAGGTGCACAAGGAGTGGGCCACGACGAAGCAGTGCAACTGCGTGTGCGTGGACGGAACGCTCCGCCGCGCAGAAGAGCTAGCGGCGGCGTGATGACACCTCGAAGCGGAAATAGCCGCGTTTTGGCCCTGGGAGTACCCTAGACACGTCCCGCACCAGTAGCGAGGCTACCAGGGCATCCTACGCGGTGTTTTTTAGGAGCGTGGCATGGAACTGTACGAAACCCTGGTAAAGCGGACTATTCGCAAGGACGTGCCGTGGCAGCGGTTCGCTGTCTTCCCGCTCGGAGACATCCAGCTCGGTAGCGACGGGTGTGCTGAGGACGAACTGCGCCAGTGGGTCAAGCGGTGCCTTCGGCTGGACGGCAAGTTCTTTGGGATGGGTGATTATTGTGACGTAATGTCGCCCTCAAACCGGGTCCGGTTCAACTCTGCGAACCTCTACGATACTACCGTCGCTGCCATGGAAGACTCGGCTCGGCGGCACATTGAGCGTCTGCTCAACATCCTGCATGGGACTGAGGGTAAGTGGCTCGGTCTGCTGGAGGGTCACCACTACGTCAACTTTGCTGATGGCACCACAACGGATACACGGTTAGCCAGGGCGCTCAAGACAGAATTCCTTGGTGACTGTGCAATTGTCCGGCTATCGTTCAACTACACGAAGAACCCCAATGGGCCGAGGCGCAGCCTGAAGCTGACGTTCTGGGCGCATCATGGAGAGGGCGGTGGTGTAACGCAGGGAGCCCCGCTGAACAAATTGGAAAGGGTCGCGCTTGGGTGGCCTAGAGTGGACTGCTTCTTGCTCGGTCACTACCACCGAAAAGGCGTGTTTGACCTGCCGCCAGGCATGGACATGACAGACCATCCCCCCTACCGACTGATTGCAAGTGAACGCAAGGCAATTCTCACAGGCGCATGGCTTAGGGGCTACGTTGAGGGACAGAAACAAGCCGGCGGGAGCAGGGCTGGTGGCCTGTATCCCGAACAGAAGATGCTTGCCCCTCTGCCCATCGGTGCGCCAATCGTCTGGATAGAGCCGCGCTACAGGCAAAGCGGGGCCTATATCAGTGTTCGTGGGGAGTCCTGAGCCGGGTGGCCCGTGACAACGCTGGACATCCTTGCCACCATAGGAGCGACGATGCTCGTCGCGGTCGGTATCTCCGGCGCCTGGGTCTGGTTCCACCACATCAGCACGGAGCATAAGATACCCTGGTGCCCGAACTGCCCCTGCTTCTCCTGCCGCGGGGAGCGGGAGAGACGGTGGCACGGGGAAGATTGACAACCTTGCGTTCCGTCAAATGAACCTCAAAACTCCCAGAAAACATCCCTCTTTCGGTATTGCGTTTTCGCAATAATCGCCCACAATGTTCTCTGCGAGGTGTAGTAGATGGCCCTGATAGACAGTCTGGAATGGCGCCGGAAGGAGATGAAGATGACGCAGGGAGCCTTTGCGAAGCACCTTGGCGTGGACCCCGGGGAGTACAGTCGCCTACTGAAATATGGCCGGAAGCCATCTGCGGGGGTGCTGATGAAAGTACAGCGCGCCTTCCCCGATCTGATCCGGGACACGCTGGAGCTAGGGCGGAGCGGCAGCAGGGGAGCCGGGAGGGATAAGGGATGACGACCGAAACGCTGTACAAGGTGCTGAACGACGACGGGAGTTGCGCGCACGGTGGCACGGGGAAATGGTTTCTGCCGCACGACAAGCGGCCAGGACGATGGATGCCAGCAGTCAATGGTAAGTTAATCGCCTGCTTGAACGGCTACCACTTGTGCAGGGCTTCCGATCTTGTGTATTGGCTCGGCCCAGTCATTTGGGAGGCCGAACATGATGGCGATGTACTTGTCGCCGAAGATAAGCTCGTGGTTCGTCGCACTCGTCTACTGCGACGGGTGTCGACCTGGACCGAACACAGTGCAAGGCTCTTTGCTGCCGACTGTGCCGAACATGTGCTTTCGTTTTTCGAAGAGAAGTATCCAAACGATACGCGACCACGACAAGCGATAGAAGCCGCTAGGTTATTTGCCGCCGACAATATCACGGCTGCAGCAATGATAGCTGCCAGGGAGGCGGCCTGGGTGGCCATGGAGGCGGCCAGGGAGGTGGCCGGGGCGGCCGGGGAGGCGGCCTGGGTGGCGGCCCTTGCGGCCAGGAATGCTGCCTGGGCGGCCGGGGAGTCGGCCAGGGAGTCGGCCAGGAAGGCGGCAATGGAGGCGGCCTGGACGGCCAGGAAAGCGACCGGAGTGGCCGGGAGGGCCCGGGGGGGGCACTGGGCGGCTAGTGAGGCGGCCTTGGCAGCTTACCTACCAGGACAACGGAACAGTGTTATGCACTGTTATGGGGGGCACTGGGCGGCTAGTGAGGCGGCCTTGGCAGCAGAGCAACGGTGGCAGACGGAAAGGATACTGTGGTATCTCGCCGGCGGAACAGACACAGCATAAGGCTTCTGCCGAATGAGGGGTCGGCAGAAGCCAGAGGAGGACAGGATGGTCATTCAACTAGGCTTCAAGGTCAAGGAGCGGATACCTGGCTCCTGGAGCGTGACGGACTACGAGTTGAAGACCTACGATGTTGAGCTGTGGACGCACGGTCTCTGGCGCTGCCCCTGCCGCGACGGGTGGCAGGTAACAGGCGGGCACTGCCCCCACGTCGGCGCGGTGCTGGTGCACGACCAGGTGACACGATGCGCGGACCTGGACGGATGCCGCGGGATCTCCTGCGGGTCGTGGCGGGTGGACGGGGCACCGACGCCGCTGTGCCCGCAGCACGCGAGCGAGATGGCCCGCCAGCATCAACAAGGCGTCAAGGCTCCGGCTAATACCGCTAAGGTCAGCAGATGCCGGAGCCAGCAGCGCGGTGCGCGTGGTGACGTTGAGTAGCGCTGCAAGATTACGGGCCACGCGCACCTTACCAGGGCACCAAGCGCCAGCGCCGAGGGTGGGAGACATTGTGAAAGGAGATGTGGGATGAAGCAGTTTCTGGGCCGGTGGGCTCAGGCAGAACAGCGTGCTGCCTGTATGTCATGCGGGCAGGATTTTGTCGTTGTGTTCCCGTCGCTGTTTCTTAAGAACTTTCCTTGGGTGAGAAAACCATCCTTTTGCCCCTTCTGTGGGAAAGGGATTGATTGGGCCGCCATTGATATAGCGGCTGACATCCAGGAGGCGAAGGAATGAGGCAGAGCCGCCGCCGCGCCCGCGACCTCTGGGCCTACCTGTCGGACCGGTGGCTCAACGAACACCGAGTGCCGCGCTACCCGGAGATCGTGCGGGACACGGGGCTGGTCAAGTCTATGGTGTCGTTCTATCTGGACAAGCTAGAGCAGGCTGGCCACATCAGCCGTGGAACTGGGGACGGGCGCAGGACATACGGCACGTTGCGGGTGCTGGTGCCGCTGGTGACGAGGAGCAAGGAAACGAGGAGGGCGACATGACAGAGCAACAACTTGTCCGGAGGGAACTGAGCGTGGTAGTCAAGCAGGTGGCGGAGACGACGCAGCGCGGGAAGCCTGTTTGGATCGTTGCGACAGAGCCACGGTCTGGGAGGCAGTACCCAGACAACTTCACCTGCCGCAACGAACAGTTGGCGGCACAGATCGATGCTGGTATGGCGGTGACGCTCGTTTTGGAGCGAGAGAATCTGCGGGGGCCGGGGAAGGACGGGAAGCAAAGGGACACTCAGTGGCCGGAGAGCTACTACGAGGCCATTGTCGGGATCAAGGACATGGCGAAGCCAGGATCCCAGGCACCTGTGCTGCCAGTTACTGCGCCAGCGTCAGTTCCCGCGACCAGCGCCAAGCCGCAGAACGGCGGAACTGATCCGTGGGACCGGTGGCTGTCGTGGGGGGACCTTACGGAGCAAGCGCGGCTTATGGTGCACGACATCTACGGCGATGCAGACTACAGCACGGAAGATGCAACCTACACCTACGCAGAGCGATTCCGGTATTGCCTCGGTCTCCTCGTTGACGCGGTGCTGGAGCAGAAGGCGAGGTACGCATGACCACGGTAACAACAGGCCGACGCAAGCCGTACATCCTGGCCGACGGAACGATAGTCCCCGGGGTGACCACGATACTAGGTCGCTTCAAGGACGCTGGGCCGCTCATGTACTGGGCGTGGTCGCAGGGCAAGGCGGGCAATGACTTTCGCAAAGAGCGTGATACGGCCGCCGCGGCTGGGACACTGGCGCATAGCCTGGTCTTTGCACATCTGCACGGACAAGGGTTAGACGAACTCCTGCTCGGGGTCCAGCAAGACATCCGCGACGGCGCGGTCAAGGGATTCCATAACTGGCTCAAATGGAAACAGCAGACGCGGCTTGAAATCAGGTCCTGGGAAAAACCGCTGATATGCGAGCATCACCGCTACGGCGGCACACCTGACGCACTCGCAACGCTTGATGGTCTCGTGACACTTGCTGACTGGAAAACATCCAGCGGCGGAGCGGCGTATGTTGAGCACCTGTGCCAGCTCGCCGCCTACAGCCACCTGTTCAAGGATGCCGGCATGACGCTCGGTCCAGGCTTCCATCTCTGTACCTTCAACCGCGACACTGCCGACTTCACCCACCGGTACTTTGACGACTTGAACGATGCTTGGCTCATGTTCCTGGAGCTGCGCGAAGCATACGATCTGGACCGACTCCTAGCGAAGCGAGTGAAGTAGGTGGCGAAGTCAGGCACCATTGTGCGGCCACCGTGCCCTGACTGTGGCTCAGAGCACGTCGTTGTTCGTTCCCACGAGTTCGGTAGGACGCGGTGGAAGTGCAAAGGCTGTCATGGGATATTCAAGACGACCCCGGGTGGAAAGCTGATTGCCACGGAAGGTTCTCAGACCAACGGGTGGCACAAGCTCTCTGCGCTCAAACGGCAGGGCGAGCGGAACCAGAAGACGGAGCCGGACCCGTGCCTGCGAGGGAAGAAGCACCTCACCGTTTTCAGCGAGACCCCAGAAGACGTGGATGGCGAGAAGCGTTTCGTTGGGAGATGTCGGCATTGTGGGCGGGTGGCGAACTGTCCGGTGGACATTGTGCTGGACGAGCTGCACGGGCAGTACCAGAAGATACCGGGGGACATTGACCAGCATGGATGGCGGGGGCAGTACGCAGAGACAGGATGATGAAGGAGAAGCCATGCGCGAGATTCTGACGCCGGAGCGGTTCCAGGCGTACTTGAGCTTTCTGGACAAGCGCGACCCCTTCAGTGGGTTCGCGGCTTCCTACTCGCTCCTGATTGCACACGACCTTGCACTCCGCGCCGAGCGTGACGCAGCCCTGGCGCGAGCGCGGGCACTGCGGAAGGAACTTGTTGGCTGGCTGAGAATCGCGCGGATATGGGCAGAGCGGTGGCCTGAATCACAAGCCACTGAGTTGATAGACAAGGCCCTCGCCGCCGCGCCTGTGGAGGAACTGCGATGACGAAAAGCATGGCTATTGTAGGTGGCCTTCTTGGCGCGATGGGGTTGTTGTTGATGCTTGAGTATACCAAAGCTAGTTTTTGGGTGGGGATCGCCGCCGCCGCCACGGCATTTCTGCTCTTGGTTATCGGAGGCTTCACGGGAACGGCGGCGTTCTGGCATGCGCGGCGTGCCTGGAAGGTGTGGTATCTCTTAGACAAGTACCCTCCACCCAATCTCCCGAATGCTCGCTATGCTCGCCAATGGCGCATGGAACCGGGGGTTCATACGTTGTGCTTGCGAGTTACACCAGCTACAACTGTCACCGTTGGCGAAATTCAGATACGTTTCACCAGAAGGCGATGGCCGCATTTCTTCGTCTGGACAGGAGCGCCTAAAGACAAGGTAGAGGTCTTAGATATTGCCGATGTTGATACATGGCACAAACGGCTTCCCGTTCAGCTTGAAGCTATACAGGACGGCGTTGGAGGCTATGAAGGGAGGTACGTTGGAGGCTACCAAAAATCCCCCCCAAGCTCTATTTGGCTCTACGTAACTGTCCAAGCCAAGCAGCCGTGGGCAGGTAGGTTGCATTTCAGAAGCGCATTGTATGGACGCGAACGATTTGCGCGGCTCACTTGTGTGGTGGCAAACCCCAATATGTCCGAACGGCGATCCAAGCACCAATGCCTTTTTTATGGCCCTATCCGCAAGTCCGTGCATCCTGATATTCGGAGGAAAAGTGATGCGGAAGGCACTACCAAAGGACAAGCCACTCACCAAGAAGGCATTTGAGCGCTTGCTGGACAAGGCAGCGCAGCCCATCAAGAAGCCGTCCCCGTCCCAGAAAGGTGGCGCGGCACCTGATTCAAAATCAGGTTGAACATGGGCGCTTCCTCGTTGCGATGGTTGAACCGGAACACGTAGGAATCGTGGATGGACGACCACGAGAAGGCCGTAAGCCCACCGCGCACCTTCTCCTGCGATTCTTCAGGCCACTTGGGGCGAAAACGGCGCTTCCCTCTCGGGCAGGGATACGTGCAGCGGGTCGGGCTGGCTGAGGACTGCGACTGTGGCTGGTGCGACTCTGGCTGGCATTGGCCTGGCTGCTCGGTCTGCAGGGGCACACTCTTCATTCGCAAGCAGGAGGCGACATGACCACACCTGACACCAGCACCACAACTACCTGCATACGGTGGCTCGCGGAGCAGGAGAAGCCGTGTGATGGGTGGGTCTGTACGCACAACCGAGAAGCGATGAAGGCTGGGCTTCCAAGTATTGATCCCTTAGACGCCTGCCAGGGCACAGGCCGCGTGGCGATGTTCCCGCTGCTGCGGGTAGCGTGCAAATACAAGGGAGTTACAAATCTCTGGACCGATGGAAGAGGACTGACATGGGAGGCCCTGCGGAGGATGGAGAAGTCTCACGAGGAAAACCGTTGCGGTTGCGGTGGCCGTGGCTGGGCGCCGCTGCCGGAGAGCGAGTGCCACCTGGAGACTGTTATCGATATCATCTCGGCTGCTAGCTACCATTACAGCATCAAGAGGCATTCTGTGGAGATATGGATTCCGCGCTCATCTGTGACGACAACCACTGGAACTACCAACTGGATGGAGGACATTGACACTCCAGGTGCCGCGCTGACGGTCATTGTCGGTCATGACACGACGCTTGCTCTGTTGCGGGCGCTGGTCGCGGCGGTGAAGGCGCGAGGAGGATAGCGCTATGACCAGGCGCAAGGTCAGGGGCAAGTATCCACTGCGCGGTGACCAGTCCCCCCTACAATGGCGGAGTCCGTCGCTACCCGGGCCTGGACGACACGCAGTTGGCGGTGAAGCGATGACCCAGGAGCATGACGCCGTGACCGCCACGGTGCACCAGGGCGATGCGGCGGCGGTGCTGGCCGGACTCCCGGCGGCAAGTATCCACTGCGCGGTGACCAGTCCCCCCTACAATGGCGGAGTCCGTCGC
>ERZ1292625.1052-Hain-H41-01um-R1-1052-length-36201-cov-5_pt1 | contig 36201 bp, 62 predicted proteins | sample MGYA00564400_ERZ1292625 | MGnify/ENA primary metagenome ERZ1292625 (study PRJEB36523, sample SAMEA6512639) | groundwater metagenome | collected 2019-01-08 | study: AquaDiva: Metagenomics assemblies of 32 groundwater samples
AAGAAGGCCGTCAAGATGGGATTGCAGATGGGCTTGACTGAAGAAGACATCACCGAGGTTATTCAGACCTACCGGGTGAGCAATGGGAAGCTGGACGAGCGCCTACGGTTTGAGACTGTCCTGGCACTGAGGAAAACATGAGTATCCATATTTGCCTGGACTGCGGGCGTGAACCATATACACGGCTCGAAGAGTGGAGAGTTCCTGATCCAATTCCAGCGGACTATATCTGCCCCCACTTCAGACCTGAATACTGGGAAGCTAAGGGGTACGCTCGCAATTGGGGGGATGCCGCAGTGATGATGTGGCCCGATCTAGAAATTCTTCGCAAGGGTCCTCCTTTTCATGGAGGGACCGCTTGGGTTAATGCCAGCTTTGTAATTCTAGCTCCTACAACTGGAATGCGTCGCCCCGTTATTCTCGAATACGGATGGGGTAGCTTCTGACGCATCTTGCAGGGCACCGACAAGCAGGTCAAGAAGATGGGTCTAACCGGCTTTAACTGTCCTGGCGCTGCGGTGGGAAGGCTAAAGGGGGTGTGCAACATAAGTGCCCCTTCTGTCGCAAGGTGAGCCATGACGACGACTGCGTTAGCTAGGGTGGACGCAGTCTAAAAGCAGCGAAAGCAGATCAATCTGAAACAGGTCGCATACGTTTTTGTTGCAGGTGGTGAAGCATGCAAGCTCCTATTGTTTTTTATTCCATGGTCAAGGACCAACGAGAGGACGAAGAGAACCTTGAGCCGATTAGAAGGCCGGCCCGTTTAGTTATCTTCCCTTCCGAGGGAGAGACGGTACGCTTTAAGGGGGAGCTTTACTATGTCAAGACAGTGCTGTGGGACTTAGAGGTGGATGAAGATGGAGATGCTACTGTTTCCATCGGCCTTCAAACTCTTGAAGAAATGATTGAAGATGCGGTAAATGAAAGCATCAGAGGCGAGGCCTGATGGGCATGATTCAGGTTCGTAGTAGGCCAACCAGGGAACTGGTTAAGCGCCAGCAGAGCATCCGCCAATCTCGTGCTGGTGGAAACGTCGCACACCGCCGGACTTTGCCTGAGTACCTGGAAGCGCCGGAGATCAACGCCTTAATCCAGGTGGCGCCCCATGCCCAGGCCCGGTTGGTCATGCTGATACAGTGGCGAGCGGGCTTACGGGTCTCCGAAGCACTGGCCCTGGAGGTGGCGGACCTGGCGTTAGAGGGTGAGCGGCCTAGCCTGCGAGTCCGGCAGGGCAAAGGGGGTAAAGACAGGGTTGTACCGGTGCATCCTGAGCTCGCGGCGGGCCTTCGCAACTTCCTGGCCTTCGGTACCGTCAAGCGTGGCTGGATATTCGATGCCAGCCGGTCCACGGGATGGCGTTGGCTAAAGCAAGCCCTGGCCCGGGCCGAGGAGTTGGGGGCGATACCACCAGGGCGCAAGGTGGGGACTCATACGCTACGCCACAGTGCGGCCCGGCATTGGCTGGCTTCGGGTGTGCCGATCAACGTGGTGAGCCGGTGGCTGGGCCATGCCAGCATACAGACCACTTTGATTTACCTGGAGGTTCTGCCGGACCCGGTGGGGTACATGGAAAGAGTGCTTTGAGGAATTGATGAAGATTCTTAGAGCGCCTAGCGACAAGGTTCTTGTCATCATTTCAGAACCTGAAGGCGTCACCGATGAGGATATAAGTAAAACACTTGCGGCCTCCGAGGCGTTTCGGTCTCTATTCACGGCTGTAAAAGGTGAATGTGAGGGTATCGTCCCGCTAGGGGCGCCCTCCAATGGCTTAGACGGTATAACTCACGTTACGGCAATTCTAATGCCAGCTCCTTCGGTCTTATGGTTCCAGGCGCATCCTGATCATTGGGAATGGGCGGAAGGTAGCTAATGGATGAGCTTACAGTGGAGGTCAGAATCATCAAAGGCGGGGTGCTGCTCTATCGAGCTACCAACCCCGCTTTCTTGGAGATGGCGGCGGACAACATGAGCATTATAGAAATCGAGCCATCAATGGCCTATGGATGGCAAGACCCCTACATATTCCGGGGGTTCCGGTTCAGTCCAGTGACAACCAAGCTGAAGGAGCCTCACGCTCTGCGGCTCGGGGACCTGATCCTGCGGTACTGGAGGAGGCTGAGTCAGTAAGAGGCGTTGCGAATTTAAGAAGGGGCGGTTCTGGTAGGGCCACAAAAGGGAGAAGGATGACTCCAAAGCTGGATATTCAACGCATCATCATATGCCAGGATATTGACGGTAGCGAGCTCTACGCGCAGGTCTCCGGCGCAGAGGTCGTGCTGACCTCCCATGAACTGGCTGTTGGGCGTGGGCTGAGCCACTGGCGGGAACGCACCATCTGCACCACACCAGTACAGGCGTGGAAGGCCATAGCGGGGATGCTATGATCGGGGACATGCTCTGGCTTATTGTGGTCCTCGTAGTATTCCTCGGCTGTATGGCTTGGGATGCCTGGTGGAGGAAGAAGTGAATGCCAATCGATATGAGCAGCGACCCTCTAGAGAAAATACTCGGGCTTTCCAGAAGGACAGGGTATCACCCAGTCATTACACCGACCGATGACTCGCTGGAAATTGAGGCCAGACTGGACCCAAATAGCTTGCTTCTTCTTGAAGTTTGGCCCTCTGGCGCTGCTGCCGGACTTATCTGTAATGGTGCAGGGGTTTGTAAATCCATCCCTTGTAAGACAGCAATCGGAGTTTTGCACTGGCTTCAAGCTTCCTATGGGCTGAGGGAGTGATGTAACATGACCGCTACGCTTGAATCTTTAACCAATCCTGAGCTCCTGCTGATAATCGTGACAGCAGAGAAAATAAGTTGTGGATATGATGGAGACTTGTTCACGAGATGCTCTTGTGAAGAAGGTGACTGTCCTTGCCATAGTATCGGGTTCAAGGAAGTTCACGGCAAAGTCCCCATCCTCTCCCCAGAGTTGATGCGCCAGCCGTGTGATTGCTGGTGTCATAAAACCAGAGACAGAGCAAATGGTCAGGCGTGTGAGAATAGTTGTTGGCGGTGCAAAGACCGGCTATGGTTTCCCATCCATGATCCCTGGGCCATGAAGAAAGCACTGCATCAAGCGGGGTTTCAACTTACTGAGAGCCATGCCATGTACGACTACAGGCCAGACGCTTACGTGGCAAGCTGTTATCGCTACCTCGATTCAAAGGCAATTCAGCATGTTCCCAGAATCGATGCTGACCCAGAGCGGGTTAGACTCCTGGCGATAGCAGGGGCAATGGTCCTGTAGCCGTCAGCAAACGCAGACTAACCCGGTTCGCAAGTACCGAGCCCTGGGCCAGCCCCAAATCCTAACTAGTGTGGAGGTTGGGATGCGTCCAAAGCGGAGAACGGTACACATTCGTGAGGTTGCACCTGGCCCTACACCAGAACGACGTATATGGAATATATACCTAGCCGGAACAATGCAGGATTGGCTTGCGGAGGACCTATCTGCGGACGCATGGAAAAACTGCCTGTTGGCCATTTTGAAAAAGGACGAGCTCTATGGTACTCACCCCCCGCAAGGTTAAACCGGACGGAGCCTTGGCCCAGCCCTAATGAAGCTGCTCGCCAGAAATGGGGCCTCGGGTACAACTGACAATGATCAACTATCGCGTAGGCCATCTCTATCTGATCCGCAACTTCGTCACCAGGGCGGGGGCCTACTTTGAGCCGCTGGAGATGCTGGGCTATCAAGGCCATACGATCCTGTTTGGGGAAGTGCGGCCTTACCAGGTGCGTACTTACCGGGGGCCCTTGGAGTCTGTTGGGAAACCCGTGGCGTTTCCCCAGCTCAATCTGGAACGCACCGGGAAGCTCGGTTTGGCTGCCATGGCGGTGGCCATCAAAGAGACGGGCGGAGATGATGGCACTGGACGCCTCTTTGGCCAGTGGCGAGTGTCGGAGCTCCTACCCGGGCATGACGCCCAGACCCAGGCGGTCAAGGACGTCCTGGACACAGAGGAGGAACCCCTTTTTACCACCAACAAGCAATGCGCCGAGATGTGGGGCGGCACACCTTATAAGGAAGGATGGGCCGGCAGGAGCGTCAATCGGGATGGGCTGATTTTGGCGGCACGGCGCCTGGTGGACCTTTACGAGGATGTGCTCAGGCTGGGGCGGCTCCCCGTCTGGTTCACGGATCAGCGGCGAGCGCATTTAAACAAGCTGAATGCGGGGAACGGGAGGTGAGTATTAATGCCTGAACTGACTGACCTGAAACTCAGCACCATCGATTTCCTTAACCACCCTGATACCTGGCCCCAATGGCCCTGGTGTCCGGTAAAGCGGGATTGGGATGGAATGTTGGGTTGCGTCCCTTGGGATGCCCCAGAAGTCCACCTCTTCAATATCTGGGACCCGGCAGCAGGCACAACTACGCTGATAGAGAAGTTGGAGTACGAATCTGTTGCCGCCCTGTACGAGGCCGGATGGAGGGTTGACTAGTGAGAAGGAAGAACCCAAGGGAGGACCCAGGGTTGCTTTTTGGAGGGGGGGAGTGCTGGACGGAGTTGCTAAGCGCACTCATTGCAGCGCTGTTTATTGTCGGAGTGATGGTCGGGATTGCACTCCTCCTGGGACTCTTGCCGGGCGGCTAGAGATAGACGCCCGAGCATAGCAGAGATTGCTACACCACCTGGAAGGCGTTCAGGTGCTCCCCAAACCCAATCGGTAGCGCATCATCCTCAAGCGCCGGCATATCGCCCAAGGGCTGGCCCGTTGGAGAGCTGCTATCCGCATGGAGGGTGACCTGGACATCCCAGTTCTTCCCGGCAAAGATTGGATAGTTCAGAGCATTCAAGGCTGTCACGTCATTGAAGGTGAAGGTGAAGGTCCCATTAGGTCTGCTTCCGATGTTGGCCCAGCCACCGAACACCAAGTTCCCAACAGCAGCCGCGTTCTCCCTGAAACGGTAGGAGATGCCATAGTTCCACGGGATGGGCTGCCCCAGGGAGTTCTTCGTCGCGGCGACCCAGGTTACCCCGATGGCCAACTGGGCTCCTGCGGTCTTTGTCACCAGATGGGCGTGAGTCCGCGCCATATTACCCTGAGCTAATGTGATGACACCCGCGATGTTGCCGCTGGGTAACGCGGCCCCGCCGCCGCCGCCGGCCTTTTTCTGCCCCGTGAAGAACAGTATTAGCCCGAGGACCACGAGGACGATCAGCCCCTTTTTATCTTTGGGAGCCATACATTTGACCTTTGCCAGGGTGTAGCGCAGAACCGTTCACCCCCGTAAAAACTCCTGCGCCGCCCTCATTGCCTGGGTCAGCGTGACGGGCGGCACGATACTACCAGCGGGCACGGCAGCGGTGGGAGCGGCGGCGGTGAGCAACACGACATCAGGGCGTGAGTCCTGTGTATCCACCAGGATCATGTTGGCCGTATTCGGGGTCCCGTCGGGATTGCTGGCCGCAACCCAAAGCTCCACGACGGCTTCATACTCTTGGCCCACTACCCCGTTCAATGTGAACAGTCCGATATTGACCGGGAAGGTCCCGGGCGCGCTGGTAAAGACCCCCGAGTTGAAAACATCGATGTTGGTCCCGCCAACAATGGCGTATAGGCCAACCCGGTCCTTATAGCTCCAGGGAATAAGCACCCCGGCTGCGTTCTTAGTCGAGGCGGTGAAGCTGAACTTGACATTCACCGGCGCGCCCTTCGGCTTGCTCAGCACCGCCCCCATGTCAACTTGCCCCAGGCTCCCCTGGGGGATTGCCTGGCCGGCCCCGACCGCTACCCGAGGGCGAAGCAGAAAGATAGCTCCCACCGCAAGCGCGATCCAGCCCCAGACGGGAATCTTTGGCATCTCACTCCTTCTCAAGAACGCAGGACTCTCGGGCTTAGACGGCCCACCTTTATTAAACTGTCTGGATTGAGAATTGGTGCTGGCCCAAGATGACCCTGAATGTTTGAGTCAGGCAATTCTTGTATACGAGAACTGAAATTGGCCGAGAAATTCAAACGGGTTTGACGCTGCCATGATGACAACTGAATCGCGTACTCCCCCCAACAGTGCACGATTGCTAAAGCTGACCAATAACGTCACGGTGGAAAGTCCTGGTACAATCACAAAGTTGCCAACAGCGTCGGCAGAACCGCCGGATTGTACAATTAGTTGTGCGCTTCTCGGGGCTCCCCCGCTATTTTGGCAGGGCCAGCTCACCGGGATAATGGCGGTGGCGCCGACGACGCTGAAGAAAGTTGGCCCATCCAGGTTGTTGATTCTGGGGAGGCCCACTGGGGCGAGAATCGCAACGGAAACCACGGTCAACGCGAGCGTGTCGGAGGCGATCAGGCCAACCCCATCAGGAGGCAACCCCTCGTGCAGCTCCGGCACGAGGCTACGCAACCCCAGGGGAAGATCGACCGTCTGTTGCAAATTGACCAGTGCAGTCTGCCCCACGGGGACGGGAAAAGGCGCGCCATCCCAGACGAGAGCGCTGCTCGGCTCCCGCACCTTGATGAACGCGACGCCATCGGCGTCGCCGGAATTAGTGCAAGGCCAGGTAAGTCTGAGCGGCGCTCCCAGTTGCTTCGTCACGCTGAACTGGCCAAGGGCGGCGCGGCCCGAGCTCAGCCGAGGCTTGCCTGTCAGGTAGTCGAGCATTTAAGTAATCACCAGCGTACCCGCCGTGAGGATCGCCCTTGGTATGAGAGCCGCAATGGTCAAGGGGAAGTTGCGGGAGTCTATCACGGGCTGGGCCGTCGTGGTGGCATCCACCATGGCGACCCTCATGGTGTAGTCCCCGGGGGGCAGGTCATATGGCTTGGCCAACGTCAACATGATAGTCTGGCCCGCTGGGATCGTCACGTTGACGCCCAGCAACAAGCCGGTGGTGGGGTTGGGGCTCAGCCTATCGACTCGTAATACCGCGATACCGTCCGCCGTCCCGGTGTTCTGACACTGCCACGCGATTGTCTTACTCTCCCCCTGGTTAATCGCCCCAGCGGGAGAGATGTCGGGGTCCCCCACTGATTGCAGGTTGGGCTGAGGACCCACTGGCGCTTTCTTGCCGCCAGCCAGCAGGAAAGCGATCAAGGCGGCCAGCGCGACGATCACCGCCGCGCCCGCGCCCTTTTTCTTAGGAGCTTCCATTATTCTCTCTAGCCCTATGCCGGCTGATCCCCACCAGAGCATATTAAGCCATTTTCACGGCACTCTCAAGCCGCGCCCCATGGCTCTTGACCGGGGCCCCCGATTGAGCATCTGTGTGGGATACCATCTTCCACCGCCAACCGGGGTTTCGCTACTCGCGAAACTCAGCATGGTAAATCCGATGCTCCCCGCGCCGCCGCCGTGGTCAAAGAAGAGGTGGAACAGGTCGCCGGATACGAAATCCGCTGTATTGCTGGTGTCTTCGAAGACGCCCGTGGTGGAAGCCGGTATGTTCACCGCCAGAGCTGTGTTGACCCCGTTCTTTCGCAGGAAGAGATTCACCCCGCTGCTGGCGCCGTGGGTTTTGACGTTCAGGTATAGCTCTTTGCCCGTGAACGTGGTCCGGGATTTCATCTGTACTTGGGACTCGGTGAGCGAGGTGCTCATGTTGCCAGCCGGGGCCACATGGGTATCGCTGGAGATCGTTACCGTGGTGGTGTCGCTGTTTACGAGTTGCGCCGCTGCTCCGGCGCTTTTGACCTGCCAGACCGCGATCTGGATGGTCTCGGCGGCTCCGAGAACAACGGACATACATATTTCGTCGCCAGCTACAACCGAGTCAGTGTTAGTGGTGTCCTCAAAGCTGCCGGTGACACCGAGAGGAGCGATTACTGATTGATTTCCGTTGGCTCCGTTCTTCCTGGTGCGGAAGGTGGTAGCCGCCGCCGCCCCCACGCTGACGTAAACTCTTAGATTGGACAGGGTGGCGGCCGTGCGAAACGTGAGCTGCTGGTCCGCTTCCGTTGTGTTCGCGCCAATGGGTCCGCTCAAACTTTGGAAGACGGTTATGCTGCTGCCAGGGAGAATCCCCAGGCCCTCGCCGTTGACAAAGATGCGGTCATAGTTGCTGCCGCTGTTATCCAGCGTTACCCCAAGGAGGGACCGATTTATGCTTCCTCCAGCGCCAACAACCAGACGCTCGCAAAAGAGATCGCCGGTAACTAGAGAGTCAGTATTGACCGTGTCCTCGAAGGTCCCGGTCAGGCCAGCGCCGATAGTCACCGACATATTGCCGGGGGCTGCGTTCTTCCGTGAAGTGGATGTGCTGCTCCCGGTAGTGCCGTTCGTAACCACGCGTAGAAATAGATTGGCCATTGTGTAGGAAGAGCGGGCCAATACCTGAGAGAGAGCTTCAGCGCCGGTGGGGGGAGTGTAAGTGCTGCCCAGGGGGCAGAAATTCGTTGAACCAGCATCGAAGACCTGGCCCAGGCCTGATGATATGTGCTCTGCGACAGGCATTTAAAGCACCACCACCTTGCCCGGGCCAAACTGGATATTGCAGGCAATACGCACAGCGGCCTTCTGCGCCTCAGTGAGTTCGTCTCCAGCAGGCCCAATAAGCAGGATGTGTAAAATACGGCCGTTATCGAACCTCCAGGCTCTGTTCTGGCTGATTCTCTGGCCACTGACTACTTCAGCTAGGGTGAAAGCGTTGTTCTTCCTGGTATTCTCTTCCATCACCGCCAGGTACATCGCCTGGGTCTCACCGAGACCCGCATGGGCGGGTCAAACCCTGGAGGCAGGCTGGGCGTTAGAATGGAAAGCCACAGCCTGGGAGTAGGTTTGATACTGGAGGGCGAAGGCTGGATTACCCGGCTCCACCAGCATGTGAATTGCACACTCGCAGGTATCAGGATGCCAGAGCTGAATGTGGACCATCACCTCCTCCTGCTTAGACCATGGCCCCGATGTCTAACGTTGAACATCTGGGTGGGGAAACCTCCGCCGCCTGTCGCCAGGTCCGCCGCCTCGAAATTATCCCATGTAACCCGCTCCACTCCATTTGCGCGGGCGGTCAAGCCAGCCCGTGTGCCGCTTGAAATAGACGTATCCGTAAATGGCCCGATCCGAGTCACGGCGTTAATTAGCCCCGTCAGGCTGCTGCCATTGACCTCCAACCTCTGCGTATCTCCATTCGCTGGGGCGTTAAGGTTGCCAGTACTTAGCTCTGTGATGACGCCAGCGACCACTTTGGCCAGTCGGTGCCAAGGTGTTCCACTATCTTTCCTTTCATAGGTGTAACAAGTGTCGGCAGCGGTGGCGCTGCGCGCGGTGACACCGCCGTCAGAGCCAACGACGCTGGTTGTGATAGCCGCCTGACTGTAATGGTTGGAACTGGCCAAGTCTGACTGCGCCCTGGAGCGGGTATAGCCGCCAATGTCCGCTACAGTCAGCGTGGCTCCAGTCGAGTGAATCTCCATGTCAGGCGCAAAGGATGACAGAGTGATGGCCCAAGCAAAGCCGCCGTTTGGCCCGCTGGCGGTATGGTTGACCAGGTCAGTCCCAGCAACATCGGTAAATGTGTCGCCGATGGTGGTGCTGGGCGGCAGCCACCCTTCATCTGGCAGGTCGGGCGGGATAAACACCCGATGTTCGGATAATCCGAACTGGCGCATCCAACCGCCGAGCAGCTTTAAGGGCACGTCAGGTAGGCCCAGGGCCTGGTACTCAGCGCGGGCCCGGCGATAGTCGTTTTGCAGAACCGCCAGCACCTGGGGCCAGTGCGGGTGCCCGGGATCAAACGCCTCGCTCTGGATTAGGCTAAAGCCCCCCAGATGGAGCTCCAGCCTCCCCCCCAGAGTGGGCATGAGGGGCTTGCAGCGCAATAGGCCGGTGGGGTCAGCCTTATCCGTGAGGATTTCCCGCAGCACGTCTCGTAGCGTATTGCTCGTCAGGGCGGAGAGCAGATTGAGCCAGGTGCGGATCGTAGTCTTGGACGCATTGCTCAGGTTGGCATCCAGATTGTTGCCCAGAGCGAGAGCGCCGGCAATAGCCACGGGTGCTGGATAGACAAAAACGCCCCAGCCTGGGGGCGCCCCGCCAGCCAGGGACATCTGGGGGATAGAACGTAGATCAAGGCTGCCAACCGCACCCGCAAGGGGAGCGGTCCAAAACGGGCTGGCCGGGTTGGTGGTGTCCCAGAGCCAACGCGCCAGGACAGCCTCGGCCATTTAGAGCTGAACTTCCGCCCAGGTGAAACCCAGGCGGGTGGAGACGCCAGTCGCCTGAGCCACCGCCCCCAGGCTGTACAGGCCCCCGGGTGGAATAATAACCAGGCTGTCGAGCCAGATGTCCGCCTGCCAGCCCACGCCAGTAACGGCGTTCAGGATGCTATAGCCCAGGGGCTTCCACAAGTCGTCCGCTACCGTGAGCCCCAGGTCTACGATGGCGCGGCCGTTGTAAGGGCCGCCCCGAGCCTTCATGCTGCTTATGGAAGCTGCAGCGATGTCCGCCGTGGGCCTGGTGGCGGGCTTCAATCCATGGATGCAGTGAACAATCCCAAACTGGCTCAGGCCCGCCGGAGAAGCGGTCACTAAACCATAGGCCCGAAGCACCAAGTAGCTCTTGCCGGTCCCCTCTTCCTCGTCGTTGTAAAGGCTGATCTGAGCCAGAGTAGTCGGCGGAGCAATGACCGCAGCAACGCCAGTGGCCTCTCCGGCGGACCAGACCGCTTCCTCATTGACGAGATGTACTAGAGAGGGAAGCTCCTCGGCAACAAAAAGGCTCCCCCGCCGGTCGGCCTGGAGAGCCTGTCGTCTGCTTGGTTCGCCCCGGCGGAGGGCTTTTAGGATCAAGTCCAGCATTGACCGCTCCTAATGGCTCTGCCCCCGCCAGAAGGGGATATACACTTGCTCTTCGTCGCTGTTGACCGCCACCACCAGATACCCCACCGGCTCCTCGCTGGGACCGTAGCCTTGCCCCAACCACACCACGTCCGGTGTCTCCAGGGGCACGGTATCGATGATCGTCCCGGTGAACCCCGCCAGGGAGCTCAGGTCAATGGGCACCTTAAAGATGGCGCCAGTCTTGGACATCTCCAGAAGGGTGTCGGCGTCCACCCAGTCCCGCCAGTTCTCCGCGCCAAGCACCGTCTTCGCCGCTCTCTGGAAGAGCAGCTTGTCCCCCTGGACCCGGATGCGGTAGTACCCCGCCGGTTCCACCTGGTCCAGCTCAGTGAGGCGGAGTTCAGCAGCGGCGGACCCCTCAACTTCATAGTGGACCTCGGTCAGGTCTCTCTGCCGTGGACTGTTAGCGACGGTGAATAGCTCACCGTTAATCCGTGTGCCCATAGGTTACCTATGCCGAGAATTAACTGATGGGTCTAGGTCGGGGGAAGGTACTGGTGGAGGCGGGGGGAATTGAACCCCCGTCGCCCGCCCCGGATGTGACCGAGACAGGCTCTTCCGATCGCCCCCGCTTACTTCCTGAAACGTCATGGAGGGGATGTCTAGGTTCCAATCGTCGGGGACTAGGCCCAAGCCGAGTAGCAGACCTTCTGTGAAGCAGGCAAGGTCCTGTCGGCTTAACGCATAAGCGGCGTAGAGCTGCTTAACCCGCTGCTGCGCGGCTTCAGGGACAGCTAATATCTCCACGACGAGCTGCCCTACGGCAGGTCCAGGTATAGCTCGGCCCAGATGATGCCCAGCCGTGTGGTGACCCCCACGTCGGAGGCGACCACCGCCAGGGCCATCAGGGAGCTGGGCGGCAGGATGATTAGGCCATCCAACCGGATGCCCTGGCCAGGGCCCGCGAGGGAGTTGACGTTGGCGCTCGCGTTTATGCTGCCAGGTAGCGGCTGGTAAAGCGGGTCAATATTCAAGGTGGGGGCCAGGTCCACCAACGCCCGCCCGGAGTACGCGCCGCCATTGCCCCGCATGGGTCGGATGGTATCCGCGGCTCGGTCTCCGGTGGGTAAGGTGGTCTGCTTGATCTGGCTCACCCCGAAGATGATGTGCCAGGACGCTAGGGCGGCGGCGGCAGCGATCTGAGATGCCGTCACTCCCAGAATGACGTAGCTCTTCCCGCTTCCCTCGGACTCGTTGTTGTACAACACGAGCTGAGACGCCGTGGTCGGGTAGGTGCTGCCGATAAGGGCGGCAACAGCGCTGATTTCCGATACCCGCCAGACAAGGTTGCGCCGCACCAGCTCGGCGTAGATGGGCAGGTCGTGCTGAGTCAGCAACGCCCCGTTACGGGTAGCCTCTAGCTGTTGCTCATCGGTGGTCCCCCGTTTGAATGCCCTGAGCAGAGTAGACAGTGTTGCCATGGGTTAATCCTCCTCCACGTCCGGTATTTCGTCCTCGACCATCATCTGAGCCGCCCACAGCAGGCGGCGCAGCAATCGGGTCTGCCGCTCTTGAATGCTTCGTGCCTCGGTATCCGTGGGAACGATTACCGTGATTGCCTGCTTCGCCAGGGCAGCGGTTACAGCGTCAGTCAATGCGTCTAAGGTGGCGGTGTCCCGCAACGAGTTGACGTATGCCTTAGACATCAGCGACACCTCTTGCGGAAGTAGACCGCCTGGGCGTGCATACTACCAGTGCTCGGCGCCAGTGCGGGAGTAGCCGCCAGCCCCATCCAGGGGAACCAGGAATCGTTTAGCGGGACTTCAATCGAGATTTGCTCCCGCACAGGCAAGCTTCTGGCCACCCCAATGTTGTATTGCATCTGGGGAGACCCCGGCTGTTGCACCTTCGCCCCGAAGGGCTGTATTGAAATCACTCGATCCGTGAAGGATTCGATGATGAACAGGCACGTCCCGAGTTGCTCAGCAATTCTCAGGTCCACCAGCTCAAAGTTGTGGGCAAGCGTGTCCCTGAGAGTAAGCACCCCCATATCGAACTCGGTATACCCGCAAGCCTCCAGGTCAGCGGACGATACTTCGAGTTGTCCCGTGCACCTAAGCAGCATCGTTCAGCTCGTAAGGCATCACCCAGCACTTCCAGGGGGCACGCCGTACCCACCAGAGCCAGCCCCAAACCTGCTTCCGTCTCCGGGCCAACCGGCGACCGTATTCCCACCTCTGTCCCAGGGACGGTCTGACGGAGTTATCCGCGCCGCACCTGCGACAGATAATGGTCTCGGTGTAATGGGCGGATAAGGTCGTGCCCAGCGATTCCTGGACATGGGCGTTACATCGCCAGCAGTAGGCGATGAGCACCCCATCCACCCGGTCAGTAACCCGGCGCATTGGTCTATCCTCACTAGGAGTTGGAGAGCCGTCCCTGATAAACCAGGGCCTTTTCGGTCAGCACCAGGATGTCATCGCCCGACGCGTTGGTCCCCAGGGTCTGCTGCCACTTGGCGTAGCCCGACTGGCGGCCCCGTGTGTCATACCCCATGTGCTGCTCCAGGGTGGTGGGGCCGTAGGCCCGCAGGTCATAGGGGAAGAACCCCTTGGCCGACGCGCCGCCATACGCCACCACGTCGTCAACACCCAGTTGGGTCCCCAGAGGGATTGATCCAGATTTGACCTCCGTGTCGTACTGGAAGACAACCAGACCCCGCTCCGGGATATTCAGTCGCAGCGCCGTCAGTTCATCCTCGGCGCGCGCCGGGCGGGTCGCGGTGGCGTCCTGAGCCAAGAACGTGACGCGCCGGAGGAAGCCCCCGAGCTGGGCATCCAGTTCCAGGCTAAAGTCGGCGGCGACCGCGATTGGCGACTGGACCTGCCCGATCCAGTTGGGAATGAACCCCGTCGCGTCGGGGTTGGGCAGCACTCCCTCGGCGCCGCTCTGCACCAGGCTCAAGATGTCCATCACACCCTGGACCGCCATCTCTTGCTGAATCTCCTGGGTTGTCCCCAGGACACGGTGCGCCGTGATGGTGAGGACGCCCGAAGTGAGCGTCACCGTGTCGTCGATCACTGCGTTGCCGTTCGTGGTCCAGGTGACTTGCGGCGAGGACTCGATGCCCGCTGGGATGAAACAGGTCAGGTCAAAGTAGTTGATCGTTCCGTCTCGCTTCAGCGGCCTGACCCCCGCATGGAAACTCAGCTTGATTGGGACGTAGGTCAAGTCAGGCGCCGTGATGGCTCCCGAGGGGTAGCCAATGCCCAGCCCATCAAGCTGATTCAGCATGTGGAGCAGGACGCCCCCCTCGCCGCCGGCGTCGCTCGGCAGGGCGCAGTAGGTGAATCCGCCCGCGACGATCTGGACGTTCTGGAAAGGCCGGTACAAGCCATCGGGCTGGTTCGCTCCCAAGAAAGTCGCTGACGGCGTGAGGCGATGCAGCAGATCGTACTGTGTCGCCAGCCCAATGCGGTCCAACTGGACCGTCACCGTCGTTGAGGCCGCCCAGGTGCCCGTGGTGGTCTGCTGAATTGACTCTTTCTTCACTACCATGTCGTTCTCCTCGATTCGTTAAGGGCACTCCTGGGCTTGGAACTAGGCCCAACTCAGGTTTCTTGCTCCATTGGAAGCGGCGGGCTGCTGCATGACGCGCTGGCGCTGCGCCGCGTTCCCGCTGCGGTTCTGAGCTGCCGTGGTGGTCTTTGGGCTGATCGCCGTCACGAGGTTGTCCAGCCAGGAGCCCAGAGGGGTGTAGGTCAGCAGCGCGCTGATGAAAAGACCTCCCGCGATGAAGTGGGCCGCAGTGCGGCCTAGAATCTGATGCCCGTAGGTCTCGGCCAGCACCATCCCTCCCACGTGGGCCACCGGGTTAAGCAAGTTGATCTGGCCAAAACCAACAGTGGCGGGCCTGGTTGCCGTGGGAGCACCGGCGGCGTCACGGTAGGGCGGTATCCAGGCGGAGATCGCTTTGCTCGCCACTATACCGGTGGGGATTCCCACCAGGGCGGAGGTGATCGGCCCCAGCTCGAACTGTAGAATCTTGAAACGGTCGCCGGACTCCACCAGCCCCGCGATACCCATGGCCCTCATGTCGGCCTTGGCCTCTGCCTTAACCAGGCTCCCCGTGACGGAGCTCCCGTCAATCTTTGCCTCGACCTTCACGGGCTCCTGCGCCGCCGCGACCTTGACAGGCTCTTTTCGCCATTCGGCCATCAGGTCTTGAGCCCAGGCCTTCATGTCCGCCTGCATTTCCGCCCGTGTCAGGGTTTGACCTACAACTTGATCAGGCATGATTCTCTCTCCTAGTCCAGATAAGTCCTGAGCTTAGCGAAGGGGCGGCTAGTCAGAAGCAGGGGTCTGTCCCTCCTCCCCCGGAAGGACTACCCGCGTGCGCCTTTGACCCCGTTCAGCCCGCCGCCCCCGCGCACTAGCGACGTCGGCGCCGGCGCCGACGAGCCATCTCAGCGGCGGCCATCTCAGCTTGCTGGGCCGCGCTGACCGCGCTGACCTGGGGCGGAGTGGGACTGACGATCTGGATATTGGCCATTGCTAGACCTCCTTTAATAAGATTCACGCTTCCCCTTCCTTATATATAGGAGCTTGAACAAGGAAGGAGCATCGACCCTGAGTTAAAACAAAAAAACCCCAGGTCCTGCGATGGACACTGGGGCTCCGATATACGGGTCTCCCTATGTACTAGAGTGGGTTACACTCGCTTCACCTCGGTTGTTTCAACCTGCATAATCCGGCCCTCTTTGAAGTGCAGAGTAATATGGCCAGTCTTACCGCCATGGGTGAAGTTGTGGAGCGCCTCCAGGACAACCCTGGGAGTATCGGCATTGATGGTCTGGGGCTGCACAACCCTTAACGCCTCAGGAGCTGAACTAGTCTGGTTATGGGGCCTTGCTGGGCAGCAACGCCACGGACATTATAGCACGCAGTCCGGTCATTGTTGGCGATGCACAGGACCGGCATGGAGAGCCTTTTGGCCTCCGACATATCCTGTTTACTCGGAAGAATGCTGCCGCCGCCCTCTTTCGGGTGGGTATGGATGCTCCCCACGACTTTGGTCCCCGTGGGGCACTGGTCAGGAAACTGGACTGAAGTTGCTGTCCCGACGCCAACGGGCCCCCGGGTTAGCCGCCCATCGGGGAGCCTACAGAGCATCATGCCAATTTCTACCCCGGGGATTTGTTGACCCACTCTCGCCATCAGCCCCTCCCAATCCGACTGGTAATAACCGGAGCCACTATTACGATCCCCGCCAGGATCGCCAGCGCAATGACAATACCCCTGACATCCCCCAGGGCGCTGCCCCCCGGTGGCGGCTTAGGCGGCGGCGGAGCGTCCTGGTCCACAATGAAAAAGGTATCAGCGAAATGCGTAGTTGTCAGGAAGGGGAAGCTACGGACCTCCGCAGTCAACGTATACACCCCCTCCAGAGCCGGAGCGATGGTATCGACCCACCCGCTGAGCAAGCTATTCAGGTTGGCGGTAAACTCAAATACCACGCCCCCCAACATATCGATAACCCGGAACTTCACCGTATCGAAGGGGAGATTGCCCCCATCTGAACGATAGCGGACAGCTTCTCCTGGCATGACCTTGCCCCCAACAGGAATGGGCGAGAACGTATCTCCGCTGCGGCGTTGTACGGTGACGGTGTGAGAGGCCATCGCCGCCCCGGTCTGAGAGAAAGTGGGGGGCATCTCCCCCGGCTGACAGAACACCCCAGGAGACACCCGCCCTCCACCTTGGCGAATCCGTTGCAGGATAAGCGCGGAATCCCCCCCACTCTCCACAACGCGGCCCGGTGATTGCACATCGCCGCCGTCAAAAGCCCGTTCCGCCCATCCTGTCCTGAAGGGTTCGACAATCCGCCAGGGAATCCGGTCAACATTCGCAGTGGGCGTCATAACGTTGCCCGTCAGGCCACTGGGCTGCCCGCCGCTTTGCGGGTCATACGGGTTGGGGGTGTACTGTACTGGCCCCACTGGGGGCAGGCCCGGGATGAATGCCGCATCGATAGGGTCTTGTGGCTGATAAGGTCCGCCAACTAGACCGCCCGCGCTGCGTTCCCCATAGCCAGCGCCAGGCCGGTCCACCGTCAGGGTTGGCGACTCGTCAACCCGCACGGGGCAATCCTCTTGGGAAAGACCGCTATCTTGCCGCCAGCGGGAAAGCGCCTGGCGTGCCGCAACGAAGGGGTCGTGGGGGACTTCCATTAGCTCTCGTCCATCTCCACGTATTCCGCTTCCAACTCGTCGTCAGGGACCTCTTCCGCGCAACGAAAACAGATCGCATCGCGGGTCAGGTCTCGTAATTCCGCTTCGGTCAGCGTCTCCATGAAACACGGTCCTACCATCCCCTGACATTCCCCCTTATGGATAAGGCCCAGCAGGACCTTCAAGTGGCATCCTCTTCGCAGGGGCAGGCGTAAGCGTCTGAGGGGATTCTAACACACCCGCAGGAAGGACAGAACAAGAGCCTCATGGAGTAAGAGTTCCCTGGACCCCGCGAGCCCCCCGGTTCTCCCTTCTGGCCCGGAGCCACATGGCCGCCTCTTCCAACCTGGTAAGAGCCAGCGCATTCTCTTGACAGTAGAACATATAATTGGCTGCTGTCTGATAAAATCCCAGACGCTGCCGCGCGGCCTCAATCAGTTCCTCTACAAAAGCTCCATTCGGGGCAGTGGGAGGATTCCCGAGTGGCTCAGACTGCCATTGCACCGATAAACCGAGACCTTCAACCCCGCCGCCGGCCGGATTGCCGAAGGCGTCCACTGAATTGACCACCTGCAACGGATTACGGGACCTCATATATCTAGCTTAGCCTCCTGTTTTAGTCACCTGTAGTTTTTGCGGGTCTACCTCGCCCATCTTACCAGGTGTCTTCAGAATCACATCGATCTCAGCCAAGAGAGAGCCCAGGTCCACCTCGGCCTGATCCCCCTCGACCGTCTTGGGATTATGGACGCTGGAGGGCGCGGGTGGTGCGGGGTATGCAGGCGCCACAGCCTTTCGGTCGTCAACAACACGTATAACCGCCTCCGGGCTGGTGACTGCCAAGGCCCCTCCCATCTTCCGAGCGACCCAGGTAGCGGCAGCGGTGGCGGTGGCGGGCATGGCGATGCCGTGCATCAAGAAGTCCAGCAGGCTGGCGGACATACGGGGCTTTTCTCCATTCCGGACCCTAGACACAGTGGAAGGCACAAATTCAACTGAGCCATCTGGATGAACGACATAATATTGAAGTCCGAAGGGCGGCTTTTTGCGTTCAATAGCCAGCCCTCGGCCTGTAGGGAAAACATATAAGTCACTTTCTGACTTCAGACGCCGTGCGGCCGCAATCGTATCATCAATAGAACCCGGATTGTAACGAACTCGCCGAGCCGTCAGCTCCGCCTCAGCGGACATCAGCGTCCCCTTGCGACAGCCCAGCAGCGCAGCAGCAGCACCGGACAATCCTGGAGTTTGGCAGGGCGCTCGTTGGTTAATCGTGGGGAGACCCCGCCTACTAGCAGGGAAGCGACAACCAATACTCGCCGTGCAGACCGCCCAGGGATTAGTTTTACCACCCTTTGCTTTGACCGCCTGGATGCAACGCTCTAGGCGGGTGGCCTGGGCGGGGGTGCAACGGGGCTTCAGCTTTTGAAACAGGCTGGGCTGCAATTTTGGATCCACTCGGGGCCTCTCCCTCTCCGGTATCTGAGGTTTGAAGACCAGCTCCCTCCCCTTCTCCTCAACAGGCACGGTCACCTCCCATGTCAGGGTGCGGCCCGAGAAGTCCCGTACCTCCCGGGCGGCGCTGCCCATCCTCTGAGCGATCCGGCGAAGCTGCTGGCTTTGCTGCCCGTCAGGATAAGTAGCCTTCAGAAAGCCTTCACGTGGTCCACCGATAGTAACCTGGTACTGATCGCCACCAAAACCCGACTCGCATACCTGCACTCCCAACCGCATCCCGGAAGCGGTATAGACCAAGTCCCGCAAGGGAGCCCAGTGGCGTATTCGTAGCTTGCCCGCTTCAGATACGTTACACCAGTTTACACCCTTCTGGAGTAGATACAGGACCCGTTGCTGCATCGTCAGAGCCGGTTCCCGCTCCCGGTCTTTGTTGGCCACCGCCAGCTCCCACAGCCTTTCCTTGCCAGGTCCCTTGACTGGCCCAAACAACCCGCTCTGGGATGGCGGAGGCTGGGCAATTACCGCCTCGGCGTAATTCCGAAAAATGGTTCCCAGCCGCTTGCTGGACCGGATGTTAAAGGCCAAGTCCTGAAGCATCCGCTCCTGAAACGGCGATAACTCACGGTCAAGAAGCTGGGTCTGGGCCAGGTATGTGGCTACGGTCATGCCGGGGGTGTTCCTGATCTTGGCGTACACCTGGACTACTGAGGCCAGGTCACCAGAGATAGACAGGTCGGTGTCCCGTTGTTGACTCCTAACTAGACTTTCGGCACGGGCCAGGGAGGCTATAGACCTGGCCAGCCCGTTGAACACATTCTTGACATCCTGGTCCACCGACTCAAAGGCCATCTCTCCCAGGCGCAGCCCAGGCTCCCCCGCGCCGAAGGCCGAGACAAAGACGGCGTTAGCCGCTCGGCGCACCCCGTCCATGTTGATAACGCCCTTGGCGTCCACCAGCTGGGCCTGCTCATTCTCCGGCAATCCGCTGAGAAAGGCACGGACAAAGTTGTTATTCCTGGACGCCCGCAGAGCATCGAACAGGCTTTCGTTCTCTCCGATCTCCAGGCCCTCCAGCATGGACAGAGTGATTTTCTCTGCGTCAGTGCGGGCCTGCTCGACTGCGGACCGACTGATGCCCGGGGGTAGGTTGGCCTCACGGACAAACTCTATCCGCTGCTCTGGGGTGAGGCGTGTCACTCGTACCCGCACCAGCACAGGGTCCTTTATTTTAGCGGCGGCTTCGGGACCAAAGCCGTAGGTCTTGCCCCGGTCCCCCAGGGCGGACTTGTAGGCCGCGTAGACCTCCGGGTGGTCCTGAATCGCCCGCATGATGCCCATAGCACGGCCATTGCCCGACTCCACCAGGTGGTCAGGACCGATGATGGGCGCTCCCCTGTCCAGGGTGTGGAAATCAGTCAGCAAGGCTTCGGGACTCAGGTTAGCGGCGATCTTCTTGACCTGAAGCTCGGCCGCAGCCCGATCCCGGAGCCGCGGCTGTATTACTTGGCTGAAGGCCGGATTGACCTGGAATGTGAAGGGATCATGGCTGGTAATCAGGCTGGCAGCCGGGACGACGCGGTGAACGAACTCATACCGCCGGACCCCATCTGGGGAGGTGGCGAAAGTCTTCTGCGGCGCCAGTGGCGCCGGGACAATCCCGTCCGTGGGCACCGGGCCGCACGTGGTCCCGAAGGTCCACTCGCCCGTCTTGGGATCACGGCACCGGCTGCCCCAGGGGTCCCGCACTTGGCGAAAGTCCTGGAAGGGAAAGCCCAGCACCTGTAGCGTCCGCTGATACCTGGCCAAGGCGCGGGCTTCTCGCACTTGGCCCATCACATCAAAGTCGATCCACTCCCCATTCCCCTTGAAATCCCTTTCAACGACCCAGACACGCCCCCGTTTGACAAGCCGGATATTACCCTTCCCGGGCTTTGAATGCGAAGACACAATTATTTCAGCCGGGCCTTCCTTATATAAGGAAGACGCCTGGCCCTGGCCCGCAGGGCCGTCATGCCCGGGTCAAAACATCGTGGCGAGGTGCGGCCCGTCCTGGGTCTGTCGCTGCTGGTGAGGAGCCGGCCAAAGGTCAGCGAGCTTCATCGGAGACCCAAAGGAACAGCCGCCTTGCCCTGCTCAAGGCGCTTGACTCGTTCTTGGCGAATCTCCTGGGCAATCGTGATCGCGTCGTTCAGCCATTCGTCAGGCCAGACGTTCATCAGATCGCGCACGCCTGCCTTGCGGTCTTTATGGGACATGAGCTTGAGAAAGTTATAGAGGAAGGTGGTCTGGATGCTGGCCATGTTCAGCCTCTAGCACGTCATCGGGGGCCGGCACCAGCTCCCGGCTTTCCAGTTAGCGTGATGCCACCCACACAGGATGAGGGGTGATTGCCTGCAGGCCCTTCCCCTTCCCCAAAATCTGCCGGACAACTGCCGCATACCCAGCGGTTTTGCGTTGTAGGGCTGCGCCACATCAGACGTACCCCTAGTGCCGGCTTATCGTCCACCTGGTTTATCCCCTACCTTAGCAGCTCGATCAGCCTCTTTGGCGCCGGCGGCGCGACCCCGTTGGTAGGCGTGATCCTTGAGGAGAGAAAGCCGGTCTTTCCGTTTCTGGACGGCCTGGGCCTGCGATTTTGCATCGACGCGCCCGTCCTGGGCCCGGCCGGCCCGGGCGACGGCCCTCCGGGTAAGTTTGGCGAGCTGCCGGGCAATCCTAACCCAGGGGTCCCGGGCCATGTCGCACCTCCAATAAGCTGGGGCGCCATCACGCGCGCCTTCATCCCCACGCCAATCGCGTTGGCCGTTATAAAAGGCAACTGGTTGAGCAGTCCCATCATGTTCTGGTCGGGAGCCAGCTGATTTGCCAGAATGAGAGAGTAGGCCGGATTTGCCTTGCGGAACGTCTCGATTGCTGCCGGGTCCATCGAGAAGAGCTTGTTGGTCTGGCGCATCTGCATCACCTGCGTTACAGCGGGTAGCCCTTTCTGCACCACAATATCGACGAGAGTCTCCAGGAGAGCGGCCCAGCCCATCACGCCAGCAGGCTTGCTCGTTTCTTCTGGCGTTTCGATTTGCGCCAGGTGGGCCGCCTGGGGGGCCTGGGGGTCTGCCCGCCCCTCCAACACCCCCAAGCGGTCCCTCAAATGCTGAACCATCTGACTAACCGGGTCCAAGTCCCGTTGAAGCTGCGCTCCCAGGAGATCGCCAACCTGTTTCGCCAGCCCCTGGGGATCGGGGGGACGAAGCGGAGTGATCTGCGAACTTACCCAGGTGCGGATTTCAGTGAGACGGGCGTCCAGAAGCTGTTCTTGCTGCTGCTGAATGGTGGGCAGGATCTCATCCGCGAGAAGCTGCTTCAGAAACAGCGCTAGCTGCTGCTCCGGTGTAAGGGGCGTTTCCGGCTGAGCCGGTAGCTGAGCCGGCAGCTCATCCGGTGGCCTGTCGTCAGGCATTGATCGCTATACCCTGCTGACTGTACTCATGCGCCTTCTGTCCCCGCGCCAGGAATTCCACTATCTTCTGCCGGAACTCCTCGCCCCCCGCCATGAGGAGCCAGGTATCCAAGACCTCCAGCATGTCGTGCTGCCCCTGATGATACGCGCCATCCACCAGCTCTTGCCCCTGAGCTACGCAGGGCTCGCAGGCCTCGTCTTGACAGAGGCCGTGAAGCTCGGTCTGGGCGGTCTTAGCCGAATCGGGCGATGGTTCGCTCGAAGGCTTCACGCTCTGCATCTGGCTTTCCAGCACCGTTAGCCGGTGCTGGAGGGGGCTGAGCCACTTGGCCAGGGCCTGTTCTAACTCCGCCGCTTCCATCCGTTTTCCCCTCCGTTTGAAGTAGCTTCACCCGGTGCGGCCGCTGCATGAACCAACCACACCCCGCTGGGCAATGAAACTTCCGATGCAGCCGCTTCCCGGTAATTTGGGCAGAGACCATGCTCGCCCCGCAATCGGGGCAGGCAATCTCTTGCTGGGCGCATACCATGTTTGTGGTCATGCGTGCATTATACACCCACGTCAAGTGGACACATACTCACCCATGCAAGTTGCACACGCGTCCCCTATATGCACGTCCGGTATACACATGGGCTAGGCGAGGGGCAAAAAACAAGGGGTTTTGGTGGCATCGCACCACCAAAACCCCTTGCGTACCCACCTAACCCGAGGGTAAAATCGGGGCTGTCACGGCTCCTCTATGATGCCACACTCACGGTAGTCTTAGCAAATCGAGCATGCCGCGAACAACAGACGCAAGATCCAGAAAAGGTTAACGGAGTTACAGAGTCATGGCTAGTCACGGTCTACCGAAGCAAAATTACGACATGCTGGATGCAACCCTGAAGTACGCCGCCCTCGGGTGGTCGGTACTCCCCCTCTGCTACCCAGGGCCAAGCGGAAAGTGTGCCTGCGGGTGGCGCCATACGGGGAACAACATCGGGAAGGCCCCCAGGACTCGCCGGGGTGTCCTGGACGCCACAACGGACGAGAAAATCATTCGCCGGTGGTGGACCCGCGACCCGAACATGAACATCGGCATCGCCCTGGCCGCTTCCGGGCTGATAGCGGTCGCACCTGACAACCCGGAAGTCCATGAAGAGTTCCTATCCAAAGGGCTAGGCTCCCCCCTGTGGGTCACTCAGTCTGGGGGAGGACCTGGCCACATGCACTATTTTTACACACGGCCTGAAAGTTGCGCCCTGGCCAGGATCAACAGGGCGGGGGAGTACGACATACAAAGCGACGGGTACGTTGTAGCGCCCCCCTCTTTGCATGTTTCGGGTCGGCGGTACGTGCCCGACGCTCTTGGCCCAGAGCCTAACGGCCACCAGGCCCCGCCGCCACCATGGGTTATCGACTTGCTTAATCAAGCAAAGGCGGGTAAATCAGACACCCCGCCGCTGGACCGCTCCAAAGCCGTCGCCATTAACTTCGCCAACTTGGGGGAAGAGACACGAGCCTGGTTTACCGGCGAGAGGTTCGTCCCAAAACCGGATGATGGCTCAGTGGACCGCAGCAGGACACTGTTCACTCTGGGCTCGCTCCTAGCTGGAAAAGGGATGGATGCGCCCTCTGTCGCCGAGACGCTAGCAGAGCGAGATGTGACCCTTGGCTACAACAAGGCCAGCAACCGGCAAGACAGGGGACAGAAATATTACGACAACATCGCCCAGAAAGTCGTGGAGTGGCGCCTAGCCCACCAGAACCGGTGGGCCGAAATTGACGACGACCTGGAGGACATCGAAGCTATTTTCGGAAAAACCGCACCTGCTCCAGGGGCGACACCGCTCCCTGGAGCAGGTGCGGTTTTTCCTCCACCGCCCTTTGAAATCAGCGGGCGCCGAGACCGGGGGAGACCGGACCGGGCCTACTTTCTGCGCCTTTCCAAACTGAACGATCACCCATTGAATCGCCGAATACGAGAGCGGTTACGAGCGCTACTCCAGGACGCAAAAAACCTGGGCACGACTCAAGCCCTGGGATGGGGCGAGAAACTGAAACAATGCGCCACAACAGTTAAGGCTCTTTACCATCACAGTGCCCAGGCCATTGAAATAGCGCCGATGCACTGCTCCGACCCTACTTGCGTTCAATGTACCTGGCGGCGGGTAGAGGCCTTCTGGCAGAAGCGCGGCCCCACGCTCCTAGCCGCTTTGCCCAACCCCGTTGTGTATCTAATCGAAGGCATCAGGCGTAAGATTGCCCCGGGAGAAGACGGTGTTGCTGAAATCAACCATGGCGAAAGCGCGGTCCGTAAAACCCTCCGGCGCCTATCCGACCATGACGGCGGGGAGATAGGGTGGGAGACCGCTAAAACCTTCATTGATTCCATCACCCCGAGGCTGTCCGGTGACGCGCTAGAGCTCTCAGTAGTGCTCCTGGCCAACGAGGAGCCAGGGGCTTTGGACATGCTGCGGGAGAGGTTCACCAAAGATTTTGGAGAAATCACAGTCAAGGTCATCTCCCGACACGACGACCTGGTAGGAGCCACAGATAAGTTTCTATTCCATAGCGCAATCAACTTCGAGGCGGATGGCGTGCTAAACTATCTTCGGTTACAGCAAGGGCTGAAAGGTAAGAAACTCTTCTTAGGCCACGGCGAGCTTCACGACGTATCCGGTACAAGGAGCAGCACAATGAAGGTCGAGAAGTCCGGCTCAAAGCCGGCAATGTGCGAGATTTGTGGAGTTCCCCACGCCCGGATCGAGAAAGTTGTGCCCATCATCCCGAATCAGACAGTCATACGGCGGGGGCCTGGGGGGAAAGCGTTCTCCGCCGCTCGAAACATGAACGATCCAATTTACCGCTCCCTGCTGGAAGAAGCGGCCTGGAGTCAGGAACAAGAAGCTAAGCGAGAAAGGGCGCAGGCGCCCTTCAAGCGCGGGCTAGGGTCAGCGCCCACAACACCCTAGTAGCGAGGACGATTCCCCCAGGCCTTGAACTGCCTGAGTTTCTTGTCCATCAGCTCGCTGGCCTGAATCTTCGTCAGACCCGGCGGGATGGGCACATTCCATCCCGTCAGTCTAGCCTTCTGTTTCTCCGAGGCCAGATCATCATGCCAGGGTGCGTCCGCAGCGAGTAACCCGACCTGGTCCGTGAACTCATTCACCACCAAGATTTCCGCCGCCGTGATCGCTTCCGCCTCGGTCTCGTACATCCCCAAGACATACCCGGGCAATGTCTTAGGCTGGACGGTTACCCCACACTGGCCCAGCAAGTTTTGCTTGACCGCAATAACGGCGCCCCCCTTGAGGAAGAGCGCATAGCCCCTGGTAGTTTTGGACCATCGTAATCCTCCCGTAAACCAGGTGGGTAAGCGCCACTTCCCCAGGGGATTGAAATCCTTGGCCAGGTCCTTGATTTCCTCTAGCGTGCGGGCATGGGCAGCAGCCTCAGCAGCGGCCTCTGCCACCTTCTCCTGACTGGTAATTACATCGTCGTCAGTGTCGAGCCCCGGGGGCAGGCCGAAAAGGTCGTTTAGGTCGGCTACTCCCTGAGCGCCGGCGTCCACCAGGTCGATAACCAGCAGGTTCTCTTTGCCTGGAGCGATGCGGGTCCCACGGCCCATCATCTGGGTGTAGAGTAGCTGGCTCTTGGTGGGACGGGCCATGATGATGCAAGACGTTTCGGGAGCGTCAAAGCCCTCGGTGAGGACCATGCAGTTGGCCAGGACCGGAATAATCCCCCTTTTGTAGTTGGCGATGATGGCGTCTCGCTGTTCTTTGGGGGTGCTTCCTACCACCATGTCGACGGACACTCCTACGTTCTTGAAGGCTTCGGTCATATCCAGGGTGTGCTGGACATCAACGCAGAACACCAAGCAGCGGCGCCCGGCGGCCAGGCTCAGGTAGCTCTTGACGGCCAGCTCGTTGCGATTGGCTAGGTTTACAGCCTTTGCTAGAGCGCCTTCTTGGAAGTCCCCGTCGCTGATTTTGACTCCCTCTAGGCTGGCCACGGTCGAGACACGCTTGCCCACAATTTTGCAAAGCCAGCCGGCCTTGATCATCTCTTCGATGGTGCGGGTGTAGGCGATTTCATCGAAGATGGCTTCCAGGCCCACTCCGTCGGTCCGGTTGGGTGTGGCGGTGAAGCCGAGCAGGAAGGGGGCGGTATCGGCGGGTTTGAACGTCTTGAAAGCCTTGCGTCGGTCTCCCACGGTCTGTCCGGGAGCGAAGGGGTCGGGTCCCAGGCCGAGGCGGTGGAGCAATTTCAGGTAGCTGGTGGCGGGGGCGTGGTGCGCTTCATCAATTACCAGGACCGCGAAGTCGTCCGGCCTTAGGCGCTCCAGGCGCGAGGGGCTGACCGCAAGGGTCTGGATGCTAGCCACGATTACCTGGGAGTCAGGGTCCGCTTCTCGCTCCGCCTGTTCAACCGCAACTTGAATCTCGGGGTTGGCCAGTTGGATTTTCTCGGCGGACTGGTCTAGCAGCTCTTTACGATGGGCAACGACCAGCATTCGGCGCCGGTCTTTGATCATGTCCGGGACACGGCTGAAAATCACGGTTTTGCCCGTGCCGGTGGGCAAAGCGATGAGCATCCGCTTGATGCCTTTGCGGGCGGCGGCGGCGCAAGCGGTTAGGCAACCCTCCTGGTAGTCCCGGAGTGTGAACATTCTCTACCCTAGAAAGGCAAGTTCAGGTTTTTGAGGCGGTTGGTTTCCCGTTCAACGGTTTGGCCGAACTCTTGTTCCAGCCACTTGGTCAACATGCCCAACTCGCCCTGATGGAGTTCATGGAGCCAGTTCTTGCCAAACGTGTTCTGGATAAAGGGAGTGATGGTCTCGGGTGGCACCCCCAGACGCTCGGCCAGCGCCACAACCGTCTGGGCCTCTTGCCCGGTCACTAAGGGTGGAGAGGCCCGCACGTTGTGGGGCGCCGTTGTGGGAGCGGGGGTGGGCTTTGGCCTTGCACCCACCACTATCGTGGGTCTTGCATCTACTACCGTCGTTTTACCAGGGCCATACTCAGGGTCTGGAAGCGCTGCGAGCTCCACGCCCTGTCCGGCGGGCTCCTGCCCCGCCAGGCCATCCGCCAGCGCCTTGAGTATCGGGAGCTCGGCGGCGAAAGTAAACTCCTGATTGATGTCGGGTTGCATCACCCAGTAGGTGCCTCTCTCATTTGACTTCATCTGGCTTGTCAGCGTCACCATGATGGACCAGGGGTTGTCCTGGTGGTTGAGATGTATGCGGCTCCAGAGTTTCCTGAAGGGGAACACGCTGGTCCCGTTGACCCGCAGCAGGAACATCTCGGACGGCTCCGGCTTGCCTTGCTGGTCAAGGCGGACGCAAAGCAGGTTGTAGCCCGGGTAGCAACCCTTCGAGTTCGCTTCGCAAGTTACGCAAGGCCCCTGGTACATGCCGCCAGGCCGGGGCATGATGCGGTCATCGCTGCTACACGCGGGAAAATTCAGGTCTGCGCTTATCCAATACGTCCGGTTGCGCTGGACTTTAAGGATCGCTATGTCCAGACGCTCGGCGTCCTCTCCGGTTTCCTCGCAGTAATAGTGGCCTAACGGGATTTTGTCCTGTATGTGGGACTGAGATGTCGGCTGGACCAGCCGCCACTCGGGAGGGGCGTAGTCCTCCGGTCCCATGTCGGGCATGTAGGGACTGGTTGGCGCGGGAGGCTGTCTTGGGGAGTCTATCATAAGATGGTCTCCTTAAATTATTCAGGATGCGTCTCTTGACAATTGGGCTTGTTGTGGTTAGTATAACAATAAATAACTAAATAAGCAAGAGGCGGTATGTCACAAGTCGTGTGCGCCTGGTGCGAGAAGTTTATCCGCAAGCTGGATGACCGCAGAACAGGAACGTCCCACGGTATCTGCGCTGAGTGCCGGCAAAAGTATTTCCCAGACATTAGCCCGCAGCCCCGGTAGGGCCTGGGGGGGAAAAGATGCCAGCGCAGCATGAGGTCGTTTACGACAATAAAGGTTCCGATGAGCTCATTGTGCGGTATCTGACTCTGAGCTTTCACTTTTACCCCGATGGCAAAATCGTTATCAGCAGCGTCTACGGCAATTCCAGAATAGAATTCGCGGGCGATTGCCTGACTCTGTTGCAGATGGTCAATCCGTCCCGCGATCCTTAAGGCGGCCAGCCCGCTGCTCAGAGTGAGCATAACCTGGGTCGGTCACTAAGCGAGAGGTCTGTCGGCTCGATTCTTGATTAGCCAAGGAAGAGGCTATCAGCGCCTTAGACGGCGTGGGAATCGAGATAGAACTGCCATGATAACCCCGGAAGGAGGAGCGATGCCCAGCGAAGTCTTCTATGGGCCTCTCGAGGATTTTTACTCCGCGAATGAAGCACGGCGTCGATCCCGTGAGGTGGCCTACGGTGTGTGGTGGGTAAATGATCGTGGGGCTGGACACTGCCGGGTGTCCTACGTCCAGGCCACCGGTGAAGTCTATGCTGTTGACCTGCCAGGGGAGGAGTTTGCTGAAGTGCTGGGCGTTGTCCCACCAGACCCCGAGGAATTCACTGCTGGTGACAACCGGACCAGCCGGCTAACTTATGGCGAGTATACCTTAGCATCATGTGTTATAATGCCGCTATTGGCGGAGCCTCATGGCTAATCAGGAAGCATGGATTAGCCACGTCTCGCCTTACTGGAGAAGAAATATAGTGCGTGGCATTGCAGCTGGTGGTCTAATGGGTATCGGTGGATTGATTATAGCTGCTGCACTCACTCAAATACTAGTTGTTGGCAAACCCGTACCAGATTCTTGGTTCTTGGTTCTTACCCTTGGGGGAGCGTTAGGAGTTATTGGACTAGGCTTAACCCTTCCAACTAAGGTATGGGTGTTCTTAAAAGATCGTATTATCCATCGGTCCCTCTATCAAATGGTCAGTATCTATATTTCCCAACACTTTAGCCGAGATAAGTACCTCCATTTGCACGATACCCAAATCTTCTTCTTGTCTAGAAGTGGTGGTCAGCCAATACAGGTATGGAAGTTTGAGACGTTTATTCTCAGTCAATTGTTACAATACTTACAAGTAACCAGTTATGTTGTTGAAATCGTTTCTTCTATAGATGCTGATTTACTAGCGGGAATTTCCATACGCATTCAAGAGAGTTTGGCTTTCAAACCCTTAGATCGTCTGCAAATTTCCCAACATCAGGGCGGGCTTCCCGACGCTGCATTCAATCAATTGCGGGAGTTAGTTAAAGATGGAGGACATCGGCAGATATGGCTTATGATTAGATTGACGGGATACAATGGCACCCGGAAAGTATTCAGGATTAAGAAGCCGTGTCAAGCAACCGTGGGCAGATAGGGGAGTATGATAATGACCGCAGGAAGTGAAAAACGGAAGGTAGATATACGGAAACCGCTGACTAAGGAAGAGTTTGAACGTTTACTTGAGAAAGCCGCAAAGACTCCAGCATTTCCTACTTCACCTCGGAAGAAACCCGCCCCAGAAGCGTCTGAAACATCGGAGCCTCATCGTCCCGATGATTATAACGAAACGTGTAAGAGTCCAGATACCCCTGAAGATGGTGGGGGCTGACTGCATGGTTAACACCATCTATCCCCCGCTTGACATTGCTCCAGAGACCGTCGATGGTCTGGGTATGGACTGCCCCTCGGACATACTCCTTAGCGGCGTGCTGCACCGTGTCATGGGCGTAGCCCAGGCTGGTCAGGCGGTTGTAGCTGGGCATTTCGTCAGTGTAAATCACCGTGCCTGGGACGGCGGGGATATGCTCTTGAAGGATGGGAATCAAGGTTTTGGCCTGGACATTCGGCACCACCTGGACGACGGCTTTCCCACCCCGTTCCACTATTCCAGCAACGATAGTCTTACCCGCTGCTCCACGGCCCCGCTTCCCAGGCCGCTTTCCGCCGATGTATGTCTCATCGGCTTCGATTTCACCAAAGAGCATTGCCCCTCCCTCTCCCATCAGCTTGCGGATTTGAGTAAACATTCTCCAGGCTGTCTTGTAAGTGACTCCCAACTCACGTTCCAGTTGCTTGGCAGAAATGCCTGTGCGGGTACTGGACATCAGGAACATAGCGTAGAACCAAGAACGGAGCGGGGTTGGGGATTTGTGGAAGATGCTTCCGGCTGTAGGAGAAAGCTGATAACCGCAGCGATCACACTCATAGACCTTGCGAGTTTTGACACGGTGAAACCGCCGTGGGGCCTCACAGACGGGGCATTCTATAAGTTCCGGGTAAAGCCTCTGGCGAAGCCACTCCAGACAAGCATCGTCGTTAGGAAACTCAGTGTTGAAGTCTTTCATGGTAAACCGTTTCATGGTGGAATCACTCCTAGCTGATTTAGCTATGAGTCTACCACAAACTAGACATGATGTCAAGGGATACTCACCTAACTTATTACCGGACCCTTGACCTGATACTCAAGGGGTGGCCTGGTAAGTGTGGCGATCCTGGAGGGCTGGCCTGGCTCAGAGCAAAGCTGCACGCTGTTGATGGAGTTCAACATGGCGATGGTTGCTGAAAAACCAAACGACAATCTGCGGTGCCCGGAGTGCGGACGGCAAAAGCTCTACCATCGGGTGGGACCTCCCCCGACGTACCGATGCCAGTGGTGCGGCCATGTCTGGCCTGCTCCTCCGGCGCCTCGGGCTCCTGTCACATGAGGTTGTCTTGAACATCGGTTCTGGATAGGAGGTAGCTATGTCTAATGATGATATGCTTGGGCACACGCTTCGGGACGCGGTCAAAGCGCTTCGTTTCCAGTCTTTCGTCAACTCTCTGATGTTTGATTTCACCGAGCCCGGGCAACCCTATGCCAATAAAGCAGTCCAGATTTTAATCGAATGGGTGCGAAACCAGGATAGGAGTTTGTTGACCGCCTCAGGGTATGTCTCGGTAATGGAGGCGTTAAGGCAAGCTGAAGTCGCCTATCCATTGAGTGAAACGAAAGCGCCGGAGGCGCAGCGATGACGCAGCAGCACACGGCGGGATTGTGGAAGCGCAGAACAGCGTATCGGTTGAACTGGCTGGGGTGTACACGTCCCGATGCCAAATGGGGTCCAACCTGGGGCGTTCTGATCAATGAGTCCGAGGAGTTCGATATGCTTGTTGTGGTGTCCGTCCAGGTTGGTTTTCACTGGCCCTCAATATCTGTATGGTTTAACGTGATCCAGGTCCCTGCGGCGCAGTAAAGGGGGTGAGTGAATGCTGACCATACCTGATGATGCAGCGCCCATATTTAGCGATTGTCGGGATTGGGTTCCCCATTCTGATCTTTGCCCTTCAAGAGCTAAACGTGATTGAGAGCAGTTGGCTGTTATGGGTAGTAGCCGCTGTCGGGGCAACACTGGTGAGACAGCCCGCCTACTTATGAGACAAGAGGCACTTTTGAGGCAAAGCCACCCGAAGGCAAAGACGCATGACGCGCTCCGGTAAAGTCACCATCTGCTCCGCCTGCGGCTGCGTCTGGGGCGGCGCGCCCTGCGCTTGGTGTGGCGGGTGGCAGAGTGTGCGGGCCTGGCCCCCCACGGCGGCCCAGATCGCCCGGGACTACGAGACACTGACACGGCAAGCCCGCGAGGCTAGACCCAGGGACCCCGAGACCCTGAAGCGGGAAATCGGCGAGTTATTCCCATGAGGCGATGAGGAAAGGTGATGTCTGATATTACCCTAAGCATCCCTTGTCTCCCTGATCTTGACCTGTCCGCCAACCGGCGGCGCTCCAGGGTCTGGCAGGCTCAGTGGCGGGACAACACCAAGGAGCGAATCGACGCCTGCCTAGTGCTGGCCTTAGCACGGCGGGTCTTGTGGGAACAGGGGATTGAATCGCTGACCATTATCCCGCTCACGCAGCCAATAGCCCTGGACTGGACTTTGTATTTCCCCAAGGGGATGCGGGCCTGGGATTGGGATAACTGCGTCGCCGCCCTTAAACCCTGGCAGGACGCCATGAAAGACCTGGGCTGGATCAGGGGGGATTCCCCTAAATATGTTGCCACTGGGAGCGTGACCTGTGTGCCCAGTAGCCCAAAGGGGCCGAGTATGAGACTGAGGATTCAGCGTATGACCAGCAACAGACAGGTGGAGATGCGGATGGTGGAGAACTAGCCATGAGCTGGCGCCCCGGCAGCCCAAGACGGTCATCATAGTGGAGGAGCTGAGGCGATGCCACTACGAAAGGTTATCGCCACGAGGCTCTATCTGTACCATAGCCGGTATTCAATAATCGAACTGGAGTGCGGTCATATGGTGCTGAAGCAAACGGGCACCACCAAAGGATTGAAGTGCCATTGCAGCCAATGTTAATGGTTCCGTATGAGGGGGTAAATCAGCATTGCCGGGCTGGGTGCGGGCGCATCGTAGCGGACGCTGGGGCCTTTTGCAGATGCTGCAGGGAGCGGGAGCTAACGGACGAGGCGATTGACCGGGCAATGAAGCGGCTGAAGGAGCTGGAGCAATGACCCACAGGGATACCGGGCGCGTGCTGATGAAGTGTCTATCGCTGACCCAACCCTGGGGGACGCTAGTGGTCTCGGGGAAGAAGTTAATTGAAACACGGAGCTGGACTACCAGATACCGGGGGCCGCTGCTGATTCACGCGGCCAAAAGCTTCCCCGCCTATGCTAGAGACTTCTGTATCTCGGTGATAGGCTTGATGCCAACAGAATTACCCTTTGGGGCAATCATCGGTAAGGTTGTTCTCAAGGACCTCCGCCGCACTGAGGAGATAGCGCCGACACTAACCGACCTGGAGCGGCTTTACGGTGACTACTCGCCGGGCCGGTGGGCCTGGGAGCTATCAGAGGCAGAGGCGTTTGAGACTCCTCTACCGTGGAAGGGCTCCCTGGGACTGTTCGAGGTGATTCTGCCTGAGAGGAAGGAGTAATCATGGCCGAGACGCAGCGAATCGAGCACAAAATAGATCGACATAACGCCGAGTATTGGTCTATCCCAGATTATGGAGATCATGGCCAATTCGTTTACCCATACGACTACCACCATCTGGTAGCTCAAGGCCCCCTGTCCGCGCTGGCCAAGACCGCGCCCCACGCCTGCGACGTGCCCGGCTGCCCAGGGCCGGTGAACCTGCGAAGGCTGGCGGCATTCGACGAGCTGCTGGCGGCGCTGAAGAGAATTATCATCGAAGCTACGGGGGGATGGGCGGCAGATCCCACGGCTTGGATGCAGGTAATAGAAGACATTGCCGAGGCCGCTATCGCCAAGGCTGAGGAGGCACAGCCATGCCCGAAGTAATGACATCGGAGCAAGTGGGAAAGGCCATGCGAAAGGCCCGTGCTGTTGTTGAATTCCACCGGTGCTTTGCAGAGACATATAATGTAGATCGACTGACTACCGAAAGGCTAAGAGCTGAAGCGGCCCAAGAAACGCTACGACTATGCGCTACTGTAGAGGTCCTGCGGGCGCAACTGGCCGAGGCCGTTGAACGTCATTCGGGAGTAGAGCGTTCATTGATTTGGACACAAGGGGAAGCTGAACGGTTGCGGGCGGACTTAGTTGCAGCCAGGGAGGACGTGCGGGCGCTGGTAAGGGTCCTACAGGCTGTTCCCAATTATCAGGATTATGACTCTCATTACGGTAACGCCCTGGCCCGCCCAGATGTGCAACGAATCATGGAGGAGCAACAGGTTATTTTCCCTAATCGTCCAGTTGAAGCAAGCACAATAACGGGCGTAATTAGCGATGCAACAACCTGACCACCATTAGTTATAACAGAGGAGCAAGATGCCAAACACTGACACCATGACCCATGACGAGGCGCTGTTGTGGCTGGCTGGGTTGGAGCAGGTGTGCCGAGATTGTACCGTAAAAGATGACATCCCCTGTAATTGTTACGCTTGCGCTGGCTCAGGTAAGGCGCCCGTGCTGTCGGACCTGCGGAAGCCGTGCCCGCTGCTGAATGATAGCCCTCCGTGGCCCTGGACACAGACCCACCATGAATTACGAGGTATCAACTGCGAGTGCCAAGGCCGTGGCTGGGTACCCAAGTTAGGCGAAATAGACTTGCACCGGGCTATGAACAAGGCCGGCTGGGATTCCACTATTCACACATATTCCAATGGTGCCCGGCACGTTACTTTTTACCGCTTTCCAGAGGAGGATGATTCTCAGGTTATCCGGGGAGACGATGCTGACGACTGGGTGGCGGCGGCGAACGCAATCCAGGAGGCGGGAGGTAGTTGATGGCTGGTGGGTACGGCGGGTCCAAGTCGTGGTACAGAACCTGTAGGCTCTGCGGCCAGGGGTATAAATTTTGCAACCATTCCAAGCGCACCGTTGACCCTAAAACATTACGGGTTGTACCTGTCGCTGAACGAGCCAGCTATTTTGACGGGAGGCGGATAGATAATAGAGACGGGCTGCTACAAACTGATGTGCACGAATTAGCCTGTCTACGGCGCCAGCGTTTAGCAGCGGCGGGAGGCGGGTGAAAAGAACAGGCTGCTATGAGTGACTCTGAGGTTCTGGGTTACAAGTGCGTGAGGGTTGGTAGTCGTGTCGTGCCTGACCGGGACTCTGAGGATATCCCGATGCTGGTGTCCCCTTATGTCGGCGCCCGTGTGTTTGCCAGTGGCATCATGGCTCCTGAGATGTACGCGCCGCAGTTTCAAACACGGGCGCGCAATTGGGATCAGCGTCTTTCGGGCGCGGGTATCTACTGGGCGCGGACTATGGCAGAAATCAATAAGCTTTCCCGGCCGGATGGCCCCCATTTCACCTTATCTGTTATCGACTCTTCAGGTCCGTCCCCCTCGGAGTGGATCAAAACCGGCCTTATTGTTGCTGGGCCTGAAACCGGCTTTTGGCCACCCATTGCAATAATGGATCCTCGCATTCTACTATCCAAGCTACTTCATTGGCAGTGGGAACTGCGAGAGGGTGAGCTACTTTGGACAAGGGTAACTCGGCAAGACTTCGTCGAGATGTTGGTTGCGTTTTGGGAACCGAGGCTGAAAAGAGCGGAAAGAGCGGGTGAGAAAGTAAAGGACCTGGGGCTGCGGCGTTACCAGGAGTGGAAAAAACTCCAACGCTGGATCGAGTGGGCCGGGGCTAGGACAACCGTAACCTAGAGACGGTGGACGAGAGGCAAAGTGAAGAAAACCTTTCTGGGCTTCCTCAGAGTTCTCTTTGTCTGGCCCACTTCCGGGGAACGCTATGTAGAGAGCGAGGCCGAAGCACAGCGCCTTGCCGAGATGGCTATCTATTGGAGTCGTTACCCCCCGCCAAAAGGACTTGGCCAAGCGTCTAATATGGAAGATTCGCGGTCCCAAGAAGGAGGAGTGAGGCGATGCCCTTGAGGCTCAAACCCGATAAGGTGATGCGGGACCGGTTCTTCACACCGCAGTCCTTTAGTCATCCGGCCAAGGGTCACCTGGGCCTGTGGTGGGAGATTCTGGAACGGTACACTAGGCCGGGCGAATGGGTCTTGGACCCGATGGCCGGCGTGGGAGCCACCATGCTGGGGGCGCTGATGGGCCGCAATGTGATATGCCTTGAGAAGGAGCGGCACTTCGTTGACCCGATGCAGGCAAGCTGGGCCAAGATGCGGCAGAACCCGATGCTGGGATGTGAGCTGGGGCAGGTAGTGATTCTGCGGGGTGATGCCAGGTGCCTGTCGCTGGGCCAGGTGGAAGCAGTGGTAACTTCGCCACCGTATGAGGGCACCAACATCGGCCGTGAGGAATCCCTGGGCGAGGCACCCTTTGGCGGGTCAAACTCCCAGGCTAGAGGCTACCGCTACACCCGCCGCCAAATAGACGCGGCCGTCTTCTCGCCGCCCTACGGAGGCATTGTTGGTGACCAGAAGGAAGGCCCGGGCGCTGGGGCCAATGAGGAGCGCTATGGCCGTTGGGCCAAGAGGACGGCCAAGCAAAATAGCTACACCCAGGTGGCCGCGGCCATCTTCTCTCCTCCATATGAGAACAGCGAACTCCCCAGGGAAGATCACGATTTAACCCGTAGTGATGGCATACATCCCCGGTACAGGTATGACGGTGGAATAGGCGACAACATCGGCAACCTGCGCGGCCCCGCCTACTGGGAGGCTATGAGCCAAGTCTACGCTGAGTGCCACCGTGTCCTGAAACCCCACGGTCTGATGGTGCTGGTGCTGAAGGGATTTACCCGTGACGGTGAGTATGTTGACCTGCCGGCGCAGACCCAGGCACTAGTGGAGACCCTGGGCTTCAGCTTCGTGGAGACCTGGCAGCGGGAGCTGTGGAACCTGAGCTTCTGGCGCATCCTCCAGCGGCGGCGAGACCCGGGGGGATGGGATGATCGCCTGAGATTCGAGCAGGTGCTGGCGATGAGAAAATTATGATCGCCTA
>ERZ1292625.1053-Hain-H41-01um-R1-1053-length-36199-cov-7_pt1 | contig 36199 bp, 58 predicted proteins | sample MGYA00564400_ERZ1292625 | MGnify/ENA primary metagenome ERZ1292625 (study PRJEB36523, sample SAMEA6512639) | groundwater metagenome | collected 2019-01-08 | study: AquaDiva: Metagenomics assemblies of 32 groundwater samples
GAGCATCAGACTCATAATCTGAGGGTCGCTGGATCGTTCCCAGCAGGGCCCACTTGAAAACCCGATTTTGTAAAAGAAAAGTCGGGTTTTTTGTTTTACTTAGTGTCGATATTTAACGGTTTTTGTAACGTTTCGACACTAGCAGTGTAACACCTGTGTAACCCTGAATGATCTCTATACGGCTCTACCAGAACAGAAGTAAGATCAGAGCGGACGGCACCGCGCCCATCTATTACGTGCTGGCCAGTGGCAAAAAAAGGAAGTACATAAGCGCAAAGCGATACCTGAAGCCTGCACACTTCGACAATGCTGCCGGGCTCGTATTGCGTGGCGCGGACAACAGCATAAAACTGAATGCCTACTTCAAAAGGCAAATGACCAGGCTCGATGACATCATCATTGACCTGGTGAATGACGGACAAGAGCCAACGTTTGAAAAGGTTGAAACGAAATACCACAACAATAACGGCAACGACTTTATAGCCTGGGCTTTCACTGAACTGCAAAATCAAAAAGGAATTATCCGCTACTCTACGTGGAAGCTGTACGAACACAAGCTGGGGGTACTGAAAAAATATAAATCCATAATACCGTTCAACACTATCGATCATTCATTCCTGACGACCTACAAACATCATGTGGTCATGCAGAAAAGAAAAGCCAATGGCTACTACCAGGACTTTGCTTGTATCAAAAAATTCTATCGCATTGCTGTAATGAAAGGACTAGCCAAAGGAAACCCGTTTGAAAATTTCAGAATGAGCAAAGAGGAAACGGTGCGCGCCTGGCTTACAAAAGATGAATTATTGAAGCTGCATGATCTACTGAAAACTGAAAAGATCACAGAGGCAGAGAAAAATACATTGGTTCACTTTTTGTTCAGTTGCTTTAGTGGCCTGCGCTTTGGCGACAAGATCACCTTTGATGCAAGCAACGTGGAAGATGGCCGGATAAAATTAAAAACATCCAAGACTAGCAAGCATGTGTTGATCCCATTTAATGACCAGGCGCTGGATCTACTGCCAGATGTTCTCCATCGAAACCTAAAGCATAAAAACTCACGGGTGAATGCCGACCTGAAGGCATGTATGAATGCTGTGGAGATAAACAAGCACATCACCTATCATTGCAGCCGCCACACCTTTGCAATCAATTGCCTGTTGTTGGGTATTGATTTGATAACGGTACGCGATTGGCTAGGCCACAAGAGCGTGACCACTACGGAGATCTACGCGAAGATTGCCGCACAGTATTCGGATGTGAGCATGAAAAAGTTTGATGGGTTTTTTTTGGATAAAACTTAAATTAAATCAAAGCCAGGATTTGCCTGGTACTAGCATATCAACCGCACCTAGATCGTTCAACCTGGGGCAAACAGTGAAGTCAATTTTTTTATGGACGCCCTGTTTTTAGGTTTTTAAACGAAAAAAAGGGGTTGAAGGCAACCAAACCCAATACCCCTTTTTCCATTCCTAAACACAATCCCCAAACAAAACAGAGGATTATTTTTTATTGGCCACAGTAACACTTACGGCCTTTACAAACAACATAAACCCCAGCGCAATGGCAGACACAACCAGGCCGGTATCGTCTTCCTTCTTCTTATGCGGAATAATCTCCACCATTGGCTCAAGTATCACCGGATCAATGATGATCGTTTGCCTTGCTGGAAGGCTCTGCTTTTTAGAATAGCCGCTACTCTTTGTTTGCAACATTGGAACGCTTTGCTTTTTGGAGTAGCCAGATGGAACAAATGACTCAGGTATAAGTGAAGCTTTGGTATCGACTATTTCGGATTGTTCCTTTTCTTCTTTGCAGCTAGGGCAATCACAACCGCATGTTTTACTTTTATTGTTACACATAATTTTAAATGGTTTCGGGTTGAGTGACTACTTTTTTTACTGTTGGTATTTCATGCACCACTTTTTTGCTGTTGATGAGATACACGGAGGGATCGTTGCCTCTGTTTTTCTCCATCACAGCATAGTTCTTTGTGTGTGTGAACTTATCTGGTCGGTTTGTGAAGATAACTACCGGGGCGTTGTAACCGGATGCTGACCCCCCTCTTGTTTTTCCATCCGCATTGCGCTGCATAAGTATTACCCAAATGGTGTCTGGATATTCCGTGCGCAGGTCATCAAGCCATTCATTGCTAAATTGCCCCTTCACTTTCGTGGCGCTGTCCACAATTATCATATCAAAATGGGTGGCAATTTTTTGCAACCCTTCTTTCGATTTTGGAACATCGGGAGATACATACAACTTGGTCACGTTTTCGGGTTTCAGGTTTCGCTTTATGGATGCAATGGTATCCTTGCTGTCTAACCCGCCTTGCTCCCAATCCACCAAGGCTACTTTCATGCCCATGTCAATGGCAACATCGGCAATTTGTTTGGCTAATTCAGATTTGGAAGAGTGGTAGTCACCTTCAATCACAATTTGCGATCGGAAGCGCTGTTGCTCACCTAAAAACTTACCGATGGCCCCTCCAAAAGTAAAGGTACCTTCCGGTTTAGCTGGAGCCTGATCGGCTGTCATAAATCCAAATAGCTGTTCCACCTTACTCACTTTAGGCTTTTTTTTTTGATCCCCATTCACTCCGGCCAGATACTCCACTTTCATCTTAGGCCGTGGATTTTTAATGATGGCCACTACCTTGCTTTTAAAGGTGCTGTCAAGGGTTACTTTCAACTCTGAGGCTGCATTCTTTTTCGCTGCCTGTATTGCGCCCGAAAGCCTTGCATGAATGTCATTCAATAGAGGCTTACGGTCCGGGGAGCTGCGCAATACTTTAGCCAGGTCGCGCTGAAACATTTCCAGCGATAGAGCCGACTTGGTTTTACCATCCATGTTGGTGTAACGTTTCATCATCTGCAATTCTTTGCTGAAACGCTTTACGGTTACAGGAAATTTAACGTCACTTTTTACAACTGCTTTTGGCTTTGCAATCTTGACAGTTTTCTTTACTGCTTTCTTTACTTTTTTGGAGGAAGAAACTCGTGGCCTTGGTCTTTTACTTTCGCGCTTTGACTTTGGTTTCTTCGCCACTATGATCCGGTAGTTTATAATTGGATATTCAGGTTCACCAGAATTTGTCACTGCATAAATTTCTCTCTTGCCTTTTCCAAGTGAAATATCAACGTAAACCTTACCCTGTTCACTTTTATAAATTGGCCTATCCCAATTATCTTTTTTTCCGGTTTCAGTTAGTAAAATTGGCTTCACTTTTTTCTTCTGCACAGGCTTGGACTTCGGCTCAACCTTCATCACTGCCTTTGGCTCGGCTTTTTCTCTGGCCAGGCTCTCCAGCGACTTCACGTGCAGCTCGTAGGCTTCCCTAATATCAGCATCGGCAAGCATTTCATTCCATAGGTTTGGATCGGTGAAGTTGCTGCTTCCCTCTTTCACAATGTTGTACGTGTCTTTATTAGCTTCATCAAGTTTTGATAAGCCGACCTTTTCAATCAGGTTCTGGTAAGTGGTTAGGGTTGTCATATTACGCTGCTAGTTTGAGTTTAACTTTTACTGCTCTTGCTTTCAATGCCAGGCGTAGCCGTAGCACGTTTGCTTTATTGACCTCACCAGGAGATGGGGCTAGATTGGGTTTCACAATTAAAACCCTGTCGTTGATTAATTTCGATTCGGTAAGGCGCTCTTCAATTTCCTTTGCTACTGCTTTAATCACGTTGTCACTTACTTGCTCCGTGCCCTTATCTGTGCCCACTTCATCTATGATCATATCCAGTTGATAGGCTTGAAGTTCTACACTGGCGTTGTGATTGCGTTGCAATATCTCCACAACCTTTTTCAATTTACCGGCCATGAATGCGGCCACCATGTAGTTGCTGGTCTTGTCGAAGCGACCATCGTCCATGAGCTTGAAATTATCATTGGTCTTGGCAATGATTGCCCCGCCATCAGTGCTAATGCTTTTGCCGTTGGCCAGGCTGGCAATTACTTTCACGGCTTTGCTAATGGGTACTTTGATCATGTTCTCCGAGCTTACCTCGGGTGGCTCCCAGCCATCTGGCATGAGGCGACCTTTCAACGTCTTACCATCGCTGGTTGTGTAGCTGATCAACCGGCCTTTATTAAAATCGTCATTGCCATAACTTTGCAATAGGTTGCCCGATACAATGTAGGCCGTGCCACGGTCTTTCGTGGTGGATTTGATGGCTGCTTGCCATTCGTTTTTGAGTTGATCAAACGTAGGTTGCGATAGGTTTGAACTTACGCCCATGATGGCGTTAATATCTTTTACTTTTGAAAGGTTGATGTCGATACGCTTCTTACCTGAAGCTATAGCTACTTGCAACTTCATGTTGCTGGGCAAAAATGGTTTATCGTTATTCAAATCAACCTTAACACCAAGGCACACTGCTATGCTCTTTGCGCTACTGGCATTCTCCATGTCGAGCAGATAAAACACTTTGCGGCCTACGGTGAAAAAGTTGATTATATCCGTCATGGCCTGTTGGCGATTGTTTTGCTTCTCAATCTCTTTGGCTTTCTTTTCTGCTTTGGCTTGTAATAAAAGCTGCTCGCGTTCCGATTTGAATTGGTTGCGCTCAGCTTCTGTCTTTAAGGTTACGATGGCTTTTTCTTTGTCAAGGTTTTTTATCTTCAGGGCGTAGTCCTCTTCAATCTCCCGGCCAATACGTTTCAGTGTTTCGGTCGTGCTAAACTCATATCTGTTTACCAATATGTCGCGCAGCTCCCGGGGGTCTTTTCCTTCCAGGGCTTGCACGTACAGGTTTTCCAGTTCGGTAACACTGTATGGTTTCTTCAGTATGTTCACCTCGCACTTTTCAATGTAGGTGTTATCGCCAAAGGCACTCTGTCCACCCTTGCCAACTATTTTGATGGATTTGTCGATGGAGGTTGCTTTCAAATCCAACACATCTACTTCCAGATCGTATTCGTCAATCTGTTTTAGGTATTCTATTTCCTCTTTGTAAAGTTTAAGGACAGTTGTGTAAAACTTTTCCTGCATGGCAGTTGGCAATACAGCCACGCGGCCAGAGACACGGTGCGCGGCATCTTCCATTACCACAGCGTTTCCGCTATCTGCGGATGAATCTTTTAGTTTCAAAGGATCGTCTAGCAGGTCGTTGATCTCAGGGTTATCTTTTAAATAACTTGTCACTACGCGATCACCGTATTTGTTCAGGAAGTCATCTACCGATAACACGGCCTCACTTTGCTTTTGGTTTGAAGTGGTGTTGGCATCGAGGCTCTTTAGTTTCTTTTGCAACATCATCATCAAACGCTTTTCGGCAGGGATGGCAGAGAAAACATAATCGTAGATAGGCTTGTAGATTTGCCCGGTGCGTGGCCATCAATTAAAATGGTATCTACCACGTTGTAATGTTTGTGCAGGTAGTTGAAAAAAATCCGGTTCTTTCCGGCTGTTACGCGGCCTTGCTCGTCCCAGGTGGTGTGCCCTCCAATGATGATGGCTGCGCTGCCATCGTTGGCCATGCAATCCAACGCACGGATGGCCATTACGTGATCGAGGTCGCGAATACCATAGCCGTCTATTTCCTCTGGATCTGAGAGCCTTCCAAATGGCGGGTTGGTGATCACTGCCGCAAAACTTTCATCGCTATACACGGCCCTGGTTGCATCCTTGGCCGTGACTTTAGCAAAGCCCTGCACGGATAAATTCTCGCGCCTTACAGGGTCTATTTCATTTACATAAAAGTCTTCCGGGTTGGCGGCAATAGTAAGCAATCCATTGCCTGCACTTGGCTCTAAATACTTGCCCGGCTTATCCACACCGCAGAAAATTCCCATCAAATAACCGATGGGTGCGGGGGTGCTGTACTGTTGCAACAAAACCGACTGACTAGTACGGTGACTTAAGTTCACCTGCCCTTTGTATAGCTCAACAATACTGGCAAATTTCTCTGCGATTGTCTTACCTGGTTCATGCGCCAGCTTGCGGGCTTGCTGTACGATAGCCAGTTCGGTTAGTTCTTTTACAAGGTTGCGATCTGTGATGCCGAAGGACTTAGCTAATTTTTCAAGGGTGAGTTTGTTCGGCCTCACCCTTCCCTCTCCCACGGAGAGGGAAGAATGCAGTAAGGATTCAACGGCCTTAACATATCCTTCCTTGTTCATTTCTTAATCACTTTATCAATTTGAACCAGTTCGAGATTGCGAGCATTACATAGCTTAATAAATTCTTTCGCCTGGTCGAGCTTCCAGATGGCCGCTCCTATTAATCCTTTCTTTGGGCGATACTCCTGCTCTTCTGCGTTGCGTTCGCCTTCATAGTGGATATACACATCTTCGCGTTCCTTCACCAAGAAGTAGCTAAGAAAAGTATCTGACAACCGTTGCCAGAAATTGCGCGTTGACTTTAAGCGGATGAAATAAGCATCGTGACCTAGCTCATGAACGGTTTTCTTTCGTGGCCGGTGAGCGTACATAGCCCTGAGATTGTCGGTATGTTTTCCCATCACCGTTTCTTTATTTGGATCAGTTCTGAACCTGTTATTTTCACCAAATGGTTAGGCGTGGTGAATTCATTGAAGTATTTCTTGGCTCCGATGCGTAAGCCCATAATTTTTTTACGTTGCCAATACACTGCACCGTAAAGTGGCACTGTGGCCGTACCCATGATAACGGTGGAGTCTCTCAACACAAGCCCTTGCAAGGTGTTGTACTTATCGCGATAGCTCCATGCTTTGGCGGCCACACTGTCTTTATGAAAAACAACCAGTGTATCTTTAAGAGGCAGCGAAGTGAATACCGATAATTTAGCCTGTACCTGCACGGCCTGTTCTAAATTTTTAAGGTTCTTTTTTACGCCTTCAATTTCTGTGAGGAAACTTAAATGACTGGTAGTGGCCAGCTTGCGGGCATCGTTAAGGTTGAGTGTAAGAATTTCACTTTTAGCAACTTCATGCCCCCACTGATTCTTATAAATAACAGAAGTTAAGCTATCCTTTTTTGCAATTTGTAAAACCTGTGAGTGGCGTTCTCTCCAGCTTCTAAGGCTTTTATATTGCAACCCCACAGTGCCAATCAAGACAACGATCACAACTGAAAGGATGATGTAGATTCTTAGTTTCATTTTTTTATTTCGATATGATTATTAAACCCCAGCCGATGAGCGTTACAAGAACAGCCACAGCGGCAATTATTGCGGAGCGCCATTTTTCTAAACTCGATACCCTGCCATTGGTTGCGGTGGTTTGGAGAAGAATAGCGTCTAGCTTTTCATCCTGCGCCTTTTGTCGTTCATCTATACGTACCAATAGTTCCATATCGATTTCTGCATTTACCTTCTTTGCCATTAAGTCGTTGTTTTTAAGTCGGCTTCTTTTGGTTTTTTATCGCCCCTGGTAGTGAGGTACAGCAGCAGCAGTGCCGCACCTATGCCCAGGCCAATGCCAATCGTTCCTTTGTTTTCGGTTACTACTTGCACGGTCTTTTCTTTGGCGGCTGTTACAAGCTCTTTGGCGGCTTCGTACACGCCACGAAATTTTTCAAGTCGTGCCATCCATCCCGCCCTGAACGCTTCCTGCGATGGGTTTTGCGCAATCAGTTTTTCAAGAAAATATTTTCGCTCCTCCAGCAAGGCATTGTGCAACTTCATTGGATTGGCTTTGTTGATGTTGGCCAGTGTGTCGGCTCCCAGCTTGCCATCATCTGAAATTTTCAAAACCCGTTGTATTCCTTTAATAGCGTTGGCCCCGCTATGCACTTGAAAATCATACAGTAAGTTGGCCACTTCCTGATTATCAATCTTACCAATGTTGGTGGTGTTCCACCTTGCCAGATAAAATTTTTCTACTGCATATTGTATGGCCGGAAACTTGGTGTTGTTTTTTATGGCTACGCCTTTCAATTTCTTTTTTTCAAAATCAATCAATGTCCAGCCTTCCCAATCTTTATTGAAGTTGCGGGCAATGCCTGCATAGGTTTCACCCCCTTTGTCGGCAGGGGCATTGGCGTATCCGCCTTCATTAGGCAGGATGTAATTTTTATACGCTGTTTCGAAGTTGGCCATATTAAAATTATTTGAATGCCAGTTTTTTAAGTTGTCCGGCAGGGGTAAGGTCTTCTATTTTAGAATCTCCTTTGATGTAGTTTTTATACACGTAGGCTACTACCAGCAAGCCTGTTACACCAAGGCCAACGGGCACGATGTACTTTGCTAGGCCGGCCACATTGCTCACGGTGTCTACTCCGCCTTTCACGGCACCCGCTGCGCTCTCACCAACTTTACCAGCGGTGTCCAGCACATTTACCAAAGAAGTAGAAGCATTGTCGGCAATCTTAGATACTTTTTCCACACCTGCATTGGCTGTGCGGTGGGTAAGGTTAAAAATGGAAAAAAGCCCAACCGTATTGAAGTATCCGAAGAACTCGCTACCAAATCCACATCTGGTTAATAGCGTACTTGCATTTCTGTCCCAATGGCCTTTGAATACTTCATTGGCTTTGATAGTAGCTGCTTCTGGTGCAAGTTTTACTTTGCTTGCAAACCTGCCTTCGGTAAACCACTTTACTAAGCCCTTGTGAAACACCAACCAATCGGCACACGTCCAGGTCACCGCTGTTTTGGTAGTAAGCGAAGTATTAGGCTGTGCAATCTTGTTAGTTTTCAAATCGAAAATAACAGGAGGTTGCGTGGGTTCGCCTAAAGTCCGTTTTGATAGTTCCAGTATCATAATGATTTTATGGCTTTCGCCTTTTTAAATTCTTTTACCTGCTCAGGCAAGTCAATCACTTGCGTGGAACGTTTCCACACGCCACGGGCAAAGCGGTATGACCCATTGCCATTTACTGAAACATCGGAAAACCCGAGTTCTATCAACTTAATGGCCACGTCATTGTTTGACCCTAATAGCTGAAGGCCACTTAATTTGAAGGTGCCTTCGTATTGCTGCCCTTGTATAAGTTCTGCTTTCATTGGTCGTGCGTTCCGGTTTTCATGGTGTTGCCTTTCAATAGGTTGGTAATCATTACGGTTGTAGCCATTACATCGGGCTGGTTGGTAAGTTCATGCACCAGGTTATAAAATGCCTCCTGCAAAGGCGCTGACTGCTTATACAACCACGTGCGTATGTTGGCAAGGTATTGCTCAGTGGTAGGGTTGCCACTACCACTTGCAGGGGCGTTGAGTTGGCCTTGTGCTGCCACACCTTCAACAGGTAAGCCCATCATACGCGAAGCCAGGCCGGCCAGCATGTCCATAGCCCTGTCATTGTTCAATACCCTATCGGTAATGCCGTTGAGCCCTGTTTTGCTTTCAACTGCCTGGCTCATTTTCTCCACTTCATGATCTTTTTTGATCATCTCTTTTTCAAACTCACGCACTTTGTTGTCAAGGGTTTTATTCTCGGTCTTCAACCACGTGTTTTCGGTTTCGAGATTGGTTACTTTATCTTGTTCAGTTTTCAAAGCATAATCTTTCCAGCTATCCATTGGCTTATTGGGTTGCGATTGATGTGATGATGGCCTTGGGTATTGGGGCTTAGGCATTTGATCAGAGAATAGTGATCCCATTGTTCCTACCTTATTATTGATCTTACCATGGGGCATGGCAATAGTAGATGCTGGCAAGGTGAATATTTTTGCTATTACCTCTGCGGTGCCGTTTGGCCGATAGATTTCTACAATGACATCATTCGCGCCCATGTCTTTCACCTGCATGATGGCTTCCATGATGGCTTCCTGATTGTCGCCATCAATTTTTCGTGCCACGCGGATTACCTGGCCGTTGGGCAACTTGTAGCCCACAGATACCCGCCTGCGGTTGTTGCCTATGTAGATGAATATTTCGTTCATAAAAAAATTATTATCGGCTGTGTGTTATCTGAATAATATCTCCGCTTGTGCCCTTTAAGCGGATGTTGTGCGTGATATTTATAAAACCAATTGGCACTTTGTCGCCTGTTATCCACGTGCCGGAATTGCTATCAATTGTGCGTGTAGCTATCTGCACTGTTGTTGCTGCACTTATTATAGTTACATAGGCTGTGCGCTCTTCGTGCTGGCGGTATGGGTAAGCATCACCAAACTGTACCTCCAGCTCGCTGGAGCTTGCCAGGGTTATCTTAGCTCCGTTGTAGATTACCGTTGGCACCGGTGGAGTGAACGACATCAGTGCCGTCAGGCACACAAATAAGAGAAGTACTTTAATGGTTTTCATATTTGATTAGTTTTTTAGTTTAATACCAATGCTCCTTTGTTACCTGCGTAATACCTTCCCTCAATTGTCCAGGTCTCGCTTGTCGAGAAATTGTAATTAGAGTATATGAAAGGGTAGAACTTCGCATTACCAGCCCCCACAAAGTCAGAGACAAAAGGTGTCCCCCTATTTACTCCCCCTACTCTCCAGTCCCTTGATGGATTTGGCCAATGCATACCGATAACAAAGTCGCTCAATGGTGCCAATCCGGTCGAGTAAAAAAGATAGCTCCTTTGCGACTCCTGTGATCCAGTTAAATTAACACTTGTGTTCTCGGGTGGCCTCACAACAATTTGCTCATCCTCGCATTTGAATTTGTTAAACCATGTATCACCAAGAATTATCATGTTGTTGTACCCAGCTGAAATGTTTCCGCCTTGAAGCCAATTAAAAATCTGCTTATAGTAAAGACCGCTTTTTGCCGCAAATGAATGAGTGGTTGATAAAGTGCCCATGTTTCCAGAAGCCTGTGGATGAATAATGTCAATTGATTGGGTCAATGAAAAATTGGAGAAGGGCACATACTTATTCAAATAGATATTATTCTCAGATTGTACATCGATCACATTACCATCGATAGTAAATACTCTTCCCGCTGCACCTGTTGCTGTTGACCTGTTGCCGTGCCCGGGTAGCCAGTACAATGCATCACCACCGTCTACATCCCGAAAGTTGTATGCAAACTCACCAAATGATTGAGCACCTTGTGGCCCGGCTACTACATCCTCTGTAAACAAGTCATAATCATACTGCTCTGCAAAAGAGTATCCAGTTGGGCCGTCTGAATCATTATCAATCCAAGCACGGGTATTGGCACTGGCACCAGTGGGGCTAGCTTTTGACAATACTAAAAACGTGTGCGTCCCCGGATCCAGGTTACTCCAGGTAACGGTTGAATTTGCACTAACTAAAGTTGCATTATAAGTATCTATGGTTACATCCGCTGGTATGTTTGCATCATTTGCCCCACTTCCGTATATGTACAGAAAACCCGTTCCTCGATTATCCTTTGTAGAATTGTGCGAAAGTCTTGTTCCTGTAAACTCGCCCCAAACCCATACGCCATAAGTGCCCGCTGGATTGTTCACATTATTAATGTATAGCCCATTACCTGTGCCTGGTTGAACTGGTGACTTTCCCCAGAGTACAGTCCAGTCCGAATTCGTAGTAGAACCAACGTTATTAATTGTATTAAAATTCAAAACACCAGTACCTGAGTCATAAGTCTGTAGAAGGGCGTAGCCATTCTTATTTGCAGGATCAGCCGTTCTTTGGAAGTAAATTATCTTCTCTCTTTTTATTGTCCATGAAGAAAACGTACCAGACCCAACATGGATAGTACTGGCTCCCCGCGCTATGCCTGTTCCAGAATCATAGCTAGCAATCACATACACCACCAAATTATTAGCATCACCATACAGGGTAACATTATCACCAAGCACCAGACTGAGACCTGTGCCAAGATTAATTGTCAGTGCTGTCGGATGGGTAGTTGGTATAGCAAATGACGAGCTGCTACTACCAAGGGTAGAACTGTTTGGTAAAGAAAGACCCGTTCCTATTGTGAGCGTTCTGGCAGTAGGATGCGATGTGGGGATCGCCATCGATGTTGATGACGTACTTATTGTTGCTGTACCTGTGCCATGATTTCCAGCGTAAGTGCTGGAGTACCTGTTGTAAAAGCTTGGTACGTAAGAGCCTCTGCCTATCCCGTTGATACGGATTAAATCATCTTCCCTTAAACTTAACGTGTAACGGGCATATTTTCCACTACCTAAGTTTTGAACAATATCAACACCTGGCTCTAAATCCCATTTGGCTGGATGTGTGTCAGGGCTTTGACCTGCTGTAGTTGCCTGGTTGGCTCTGAACAACAGTGGACTTGATGCACTAGGATATGTAACAGTTTGATATTGTGAATAAGCAGTGCCAGAGGCCCAGGTGCCAACATACAATACACCGCTACTTCCATGACTTCCACCAAAAGAGGTTCTGATTTGAATGTCTGAACTGCCATTACCGGATTGCTTTAGAAGATCAGAAACTAAACCATAATCAGTTTTACCAACAAACCAATCGAAAGCAATTGCACGGTTTTGTGCATACGAAGAAATGGCAACTGACCATAGCGTAATAATTATGAGTATCCGTCTCATGTTACTCTTGTTTTGTTGTCACCGTTAATTTATCTGTTGCATACTCCAGCCGTTTTACCTGATCGGCTTCGATGGCGGCATCCGAATGTCTCAGCACCAATCGTATAATCGTATTGATTTGTATGTTGATGGCATCCATCTGCCTTTGAATAGGATCGAGTTGCTTCTGTAATGGCTCCAGTTGCTTTTGCAACTCGGCAATGTCTGCCTGGTCAGCGGGCGAGATTGGCACAACCACGGTTGAATCATTTTTGTCCGCTTCCTTAGCTTGTGAAAAACAAAGTGTTGTAACGAACACTAATAAAATGGATGCTGCTAAATTCTTCATAATTAAATTTGGGTTAAGTGAAACTTTTTTTTAATCCCATTTTCCAATTGAAGTAAGAGAACTTGATCCTATACGATAACAACTAAAGTATGATCCAGCGCGCACAACACCAGCTGCCGCAGTAACTAAAGAAACAGAAGGGACGATCGTGCCCGCTACAGTTACACGAAAAGTTCCTTTAAGCCTGAAATTCCATGTAGTCCCTGTACCAGCCGTTTGCATGGATGCTGGTGATTGTCCTTGTATCATTGTTGAGCCTGTCTGAGTGGCTGCGGTAGCCGTGTTACCATCGACTCCTACCGAATGATAAAGTACTGTCCCTATTGTTGCTCCTCCCGCTCCTAAGATATCAAATGCTCCATTACCAGAAGTAGCAGACAATGACGAAATACTAGAAACACATTCAAATAAATATGTTCCAGTTTCAAGTGTCAGTCGGCCATTGGCAGACACATTAAACAGTTTTTGTTCAGATGTTGTACTTGTTAATGTGTAATTTGCATCTTGAATTATTAAATTCATTACAGGAATAGCCCCTGAATTACCAATATCAGTAGTTCCGTAGATAGTGTTTGCATCCGTAGTTAACTTTGGTAAAATTGTATTGGCTAAATCGGCATCTGCAATTGCCCCATCTGCAACATTAAATGTTCCGGTAAATGTTGAGTTTGTAAACATGGTAGCCTTACTCTCATTAGTAACATTGCCTAACCCAACGTGTGTTGCGGTCACTCCTGAAACGGTTCCGGTAAATGTCGGAGAGCTAAACATGGTAGCCTTACTCTCATTAGTAACATTCTCTAATGAAAGATTTGTGCGCGCTGTTGTATAGTTTGCTAACCCAGAAAGATTTTCAGATTTAAGCATATCACCGCCACCGGAAATGGTTGCAAATTCATAATCTGTATTTCCGGCATTGCGCCTAAGATATTGCAATGCCGTGCCAGAAACCCCCGTCATTGTGGTTATTCCATTTCCAATAATCACTCCGGTAATTGGAAGAAAGTATCCATCATTATGTTTGTCGGCTATTTCAATAGGGGAAATCTGGGTTGTAGTGTATGGAATTTCAAACCAGGCACCCCCAACTAATTTCCAGTTTTTGTTTGTGTCATTTGTATGACAATAGAACCCATTGCCTCCGCCCCATGAAGTACTGCGATCAGCCTCTGTCTCGCATACATAGTAATTTTTAAAAGTCAATACTGCCTGAGCATTGCTTACCAACCCCGCACACATTAAAATAAATACAACAACTTTTTTCATGATCTTGCTTTTTTAATCTATTACAACTCCTAAGTTTCTAAGCGCTGTTTCCAATTTAAGAACCTTTTCAGTCAACCTGTAAAAGTTGTTTCGGATGATAGCCGCATCGTTTGTGTAAATAGTCAAATCGGTATAATTAGCAATTACGCTGACAGTTCCACCGGATGTAACGTTATTGACCAAAATCGTATTTACTGACTGCTGAGTTGCGGTTAATATATTACCGCTTGCATCAAATTGCAGAGAGCCAACAGGTGTACCTGAAAATGAACTACTAGAAGTGTATGAACTTAATTTTAATTGCCCTGTTGAAATCATCCTTAGTTTTTCGTTGGCCGCTGCGCCTGCCGCCATTGTTTTAAAAACAATATCAAAATCTTCAGACGCTCCTGTTAAATCTGTGGACACCGATGAGATAATACCGCCTATCTCATCTACTGACCCTGTAAAAGTGGTAAACGTTATTGCGCCTCCAAAACCTACCGCCTCTACACCTGAACTATTGCTTTTTATATCCAGAACATTTCCAACAGTAGTGGTATTTGTGGTTGTACCATAAACAACAAGTCCGGTAGTACTTAATGTTGCTTGCGCAGCAGATGTGCCAAGCGACAAAAGAATATTACCGCTCGCTTTAGTAACAAATTGAAAGCCCACATTTGCGGCACTTCCGGAGGCGGTTATAACTCTGTCCGCTCCCGCTAATCCGGTATCTCCAAAAGTGGCGTTACCGTTGGCCGGACTAAATATTTTACCACCAATAGCATTGGTGCCATCACTCACCATCAATTCAGTATTAGCCGCTGAGTTGGTGATACCGCCACCACCCGTTGAAGCAATAGTAACTGTTCCTGCCGAACCTGTTCCACCGGTAGTCAGTGTTATATTAGAGCCTTCAATCAATTGAACCGATCCTCCGGAGGCCGATAGCGTTACGGTGTGGCTAGTCGCATCAGAAGTATTGTTGATCGTTTGATCTCCTGTATTTGCTCCTGTAGCTGTTCCACCACCAGTTGCAAAATCTGCACCTGTTAATGCGGTATTAAATTCTGCCAGTGACCCCGTGATACCAACAATACTGGTTTGATCTCCTGTATTCGTCCCTGAGTTTATCCCGGTAATATCAGAGGTGAATGCCAGAGTACCTGCCGCGTCTTTAAGAGTATAAATTCTATCTGCGGTATTTGTGTTTACAAAATTTCCATTGAAAGTATTGGCAACGTTTCTCAAAAAGAATTTTGTGTCGTTAAAAGTTTTAGCCCCTGTTACTGTTTGAACATCCGCTAACACCATGTCACCCGATCCACTTGTTACCGTTGACGTTGGGATTAACCCGTAAGCTGTTAAAGCATCTGCTATCTCTTGAGATGTAGTTACGGCTCCTTGTTTTACAACTGCCGTAGCATTGAAAAAACCTAATTTTGCCCCAGCCCTGGTTTGAATATTTATAGCACCTTCTGTACCGCTTGCATTCGGAAGCCCGGATGTTAAAGACACATTTCCTCCGTTAGTGTCTCCTGAGGCATAGCCAGCTCCACCATTCAAATTAAGATTTTGGCCCGTGGTAGCCGAAACCAATCCAGTTGCTGCTGAAATAATCCATGAAGCAGGAGCTGCCAAGCTGCCTTTCACCGAAGTAAATGTGGCTGCATCGGGAGCTATTTCATAATAATTATCAAATGGGCTTCCTGATCTTATAGTTACTTTTCCTGCACCTTTAACATTTAATGAAAACCCAACATCAGCAGCGCTTCCACTAGCAGAAAGTGTTCTATTCGTTCCAGATAATCCACCATCACCCAATGTTAAATCTCCATTTGCCTGACTAAATATTTTACCGCCAATAGCATTGGTGCCATCACTCACCATCAATTCGGTACTAGCCGCTGAGTTAGTAATTCCACCGGCAGGAGCCCAGCTACCATCTGCTCGTAAAAAATTAACAGTGCCCCCCCCACTGGCTGGTACCAAGCCACGAATGGCGGTACCAAAAAGCGTAGGAAATAATTTTTTGCGTACTCCATTTTCATACCCAACCCATTCGTTGGATTGGTACAGGTAAGTAAGCACCCCATAGCCAGAAGGCACCACCAATGCAGTGCTGTCTGCCAGCTTGGAGCGTACAGCACTTGCAGGCACAACGCCTGTTTGCCCAATACAATAGGAAATGGGCAGTAGGCAATAGGCAAGTATGGTAACTAACCGTTTCATTTTTTACTTTGGTGGTTCTATTCCGTCAGCGACATTGGTTTTGTAATCGATTATGTTATTGATTCTTTTGGAGGCCAGGCCAAACAACCGACTGGCAATGTCGCTGCCGGTGTACCCCACAAACCCAAATCCTATTTTCAGATAATCAATCACATTTTTATTGATGCCCACAATTTCATCCATAAAAAAAAGAAAGAGGACAATCGTGATCAACGATGAAGTGACCGACAGCCAGTCTTCCTTGAAGTAGCCTAGCGCGCTGAAGGGAAGGTTTGCGACTTTAGCTTTCTGTTGAATGGAACGAAGTTTAAGGGTAGTTTGCAACACCATGCCCAGGAAGGCAACCGCAAAACATTGGAGGTACAAGATTAAGCTCATAGATTTAATTTTTCGGTTTTAAACAAAAATTGATTTTATCTCCATGTACCAATCGGCACCGTCCTTGGTACACTCGGCTTTGTAGGTGCCTGCTTCGAAGCAAGTCCATACTTTAGTTACGTTGTCCCACTGCGGGTCGGTCATTTTAAAATTGGCCGGCCACGTTTGGCTGTGTGCGCCCGTGGTGGTGAAGAATATGTCTATCTTAAGGCTGGTGGCATCGTTGGTGACTTGCCAGGTCTTAGCGGCAATAGCGGCCGATGGTTTGAACACCCTCTGTTTGCTGTTGGCCATATCCAACACAATAGGGTTGGCGGCTGCGTTGTATTGCACCAGGCTCACTTCGGCATCCAGCCCTTCGGCATCGCTGATTTTTACAAAACTTGCACCGATCCATTTGTAGTAGGCGTTAGATCCAGGGGTTTCCACTGTGGGGTCGCCAAGGCCAACACCAGGAAAATCTTTGGAGGCATCGATCACCAACACACCTTGCCCCTTGTTGGTATTGTTCCAATCTGCGGCAATGGTATTGCGTGTAGGATAGTCTTCCACTACGCGGTCGACCAATAATCTTTGTATGCCCCCCGGCATGGCTTTAGATTGTTTTTAAGATGAGTGCTATGCTTCCGGCTGCGCCAAATTTGATGAATATATCACCGTCCCAGGTTTCGCATGGCCGGTAGAGCGGCCATGTAGACAGTTCGTTAGGGTTGAGTGGAATATCGGGTTCGCCATCTTTCGAAAACCCAAAATATATTTTCTCGGCACCAACGTTTTGAATGGTGAAATCGATACAATCATTTACGGTTGTATCCTTGATTTGATTTACCCCATCCAACCGTGTTACGTCTGGCTTTCGCTTTGTATCTGCCATTGTCAGATTTTTTTGCGCAACCTGAAGATGATCTGGTACGATAACTCAGCCGCAAGATTGTTGGCAAACTCTGTTTTAATATCGAGTTTCTCGCCCCTCACCACCTGGATAAAAATATCCTTGTAACGGTCGTTGATGGGTGTATCACTACCGGCCTGCCAATCTTTCTTATGCGTAATGGTATGGTAAGTGTTGTTCTTATCTTCAATACCAATGCTATAGAATGCTATACCACCCGTGCCAAGTTCAATCACCTGCACACCATCGGCAAACTCAAAGTTGGTGTCTAACTCCTGGCTGTCGGTGTAGCGGCCTGCTACTGTTAAATTTGCTTTGGTTACGGTAATGGTCTGATACTTTGTTTTGTACCGCACCTCCTTGCCAAACTGATCCTTTAAGATGGTAACTAATGCGCTGAGATGTTCAATAATTTTTTTCAAGAAGCTTTCCATATTGTTAAAATTACTGTGCCTGGTTTGTCCAAATAGTTCCTTTTATGGTGGCTGCCATTGTGCCTGCCCCCGTCCATGTAATTCTATAATACCTCACCGGACTTCCAGTGAACTGCCATATACCGCCTTGAGTGGCAACATCGGTAGCAGTAAATGTGGTGGACGATATAGAGGCATAGTCTACCCCGTCATTGCTTCCATGAATGGCAATAGTGCCGGCCACTAGACCCGATATTTTAGTGGCTATAAATTGAACGGATGATACATTTCCGCTTTCGAGGGATGCATCAACCTGAACAAATCCTGTTGCTGTATTGGTTACAGTATCTGACACCAAAAGAGTTGATCCTAAGGCGTTGTAAAAGTTTCTTGCCTTTTGAGCTTGCCCGCTAAATGCAATGCATGTGGCAAGCATTATTGAAATGAATATTTTTTTCATGATATTTTATCTTTTAATGATGGAAAAATGGAGACGCAAAATTTTGCGTCTCCCTGCATTTTTTTTCTCGGTTTATCTGGCCCCTCTCAACTTCGTGCGGGTGCCCTTTAAGTGCAACTCCACAAAGTGATGGTTTACCACAGCTTCCAACACTTTGTCGATAGGAAACTTAATGGAGAACTGCATGGGCACGTTTTGCTTCAGCAATCGTGGATAGGTAAGCTGATAACCGTTCTGGCCTTCAAACTCATCGGTGTTGGCAGCTTGCTTTAACAACTGCTTGATGGGCAAGGTGAGGATAGGCGTATCGTTTTGCTTGATGACCAGGTTGGCGTGAAGCAACTGGATAGGACAGGCGGAGATAAGAGACGAGTAGGACACATCAACAGCAACGGAGTTGTTGGCAACTGCCGAACTTCCATAACCAAACTGAACAGCATCAATGATGAAGTTCACAAACTTTGGCAAGGTGCGCTTGTCGATGTTGGTAATACCTACGCTCTCGTCAAGCGCAGCCGTTAATAAGTCGATCTCGCCACCTCCCACGATTTTTGTCCGCACATAAAGGGGCTCGTCTTCAAGCACAATTTTCCTGTCTTTGATAGCACCGCGTGTTTCGCTATCCAATTCTGCAGCCCCGTAATTTTCGAGGTAAGCCAGTTCTCTCGATTTCAATGGTTTTCTCATGATTGATAATTTTTTTAAGTGGTTTAAATTTTTTTCTTTTTCCCAGAGGGAAGGATTACATGACGCTCTCTAATCCCAAGAGTTTGTTTTCCAAATTCTCGCCAAGGCCGGTGAGTTCGTCCAATGCGTCATTGGTTTCCATCCCATCTTCGTTGCCTTCACCAAGAAGTTTTTCATTCAAGTTCTCTACATCGCCAAGCCATCCCATTGCAGGGGCTGCACCTGTGGCAAGCTGAGGTATGAATTTGTTGATGGTACCTTTGAAGCCGGTGATGGCAGGTACTCCGTTGTCGGCAGCAATACTGTTCATTACTGCAATAGTGCCTAACGAGGCCGATACGATAGAGGCAGATTTGAATACCTTACCTCCAACCATGATGCCGATAAGACCGGCACCGAGCAATACCCAACCTGAATATTTGGGCATTTTACGGGCAACGTGCAGACTTACGACTGCCACGCCTGTACCAAGCGCTAAGTCAACTGCACCGTCCTGTAAATTTTTTGTGATCTCTTTTACGTCCATTTTTTTGAAAGTTTAATTGGTTTTAAATAGTTATAGCCATCACCTTTTTGGTGCGTTGACTCGATTTGGATTTGGATTTTTTACCATTAGCCTTTACTCCGGCTAGGGCAGGAGCAGCCACTTGTGCAGGTGCCGCTTGCGCTATCTGTGCTGGCGCTGCTTTGCTACCGCGAAGCGCAAAGGCCAACAGACCTACGCCAACAGCCACACTTGCAGCAATGGCGATGTACTTCACCGTGTTGCTCTTTTGCTCGTTTAGCATTTTGGTTTCCACCACTTCCGCTTCCTGTATGGGCAGTGTTACAATGCGGCCTTCTTCGTTTTGCACAGGCACAATGCCTGGCTTAGTGAATTGCTCTACCGCTGATGGCGAGGCATTGTTTTGAACCAGGGTTTCGGCAACCTGCATTGCTGTGGGCGCCACTTCCTCAATGGCTGCTGATATTTCTTTGGCCAGTATGGGGTTCTCTTGCGCGATAGACTTTGAGGCTATCTCGGTGGCAACCGGATTGTTTTTCATGGCCGATACCAACGGTGCCGCTTGTGGGTTGGCCTTTAATAGTGCAGCCGCTATTGTGGGCGACTTAGCGTTGATTATCTGAGAAGCGATGGATGATAATTTGGGATTACTGGTAAGCACTTTGGCCAGCGTGGCAACAGCGGGGTTTGATTGCGCCATCGCGTTTGTTACACTTGATGTAAGTTTTGATACCAATGGGTTTGAACCGGCAACTTTTGGTATAAGTGATTGCAGTATGCTTGTTGGAGCAAATGAATTTATGATATTAGATATGGGTAATGGTGTTACATTTGGGTCGCCCTCATCGTCAATGTCGTCAGTGCTTTCGGCTGTTACTGATGCGCTTTTTATTTCGGCATCACTTGCATGAGGTGAACTTGCACGGCCTTTGAACATGGTAGTGAAGTTGATAGGCTTCAACAGCGCGGCAATAGCTGCCAACACGCCCGCTGCGGCTGTGGTTGAAACAGGATCGCCTAATGAAGCTTTTGTGATCGCTATCTTTTTGCCGGCTTCCACGGCATCGCGCAGTTGCTGTGTGGTGCCTCCTTTACTTACCACCAGCTTCTCTACTACTTTTGCACGGTCCAGTAGTTTTTTATATTCTACAGTGTTATAGGTAGATGCTTCGCTCACTGGCTTATAGGCCAGGCTTAATTTTGTGGCAAGGCCATTTTGGTTTTTGCGGATGGCCTGAAGCAGCTCTTCTAACTCCGATGCATCCTGCGTGCGTATCAATGCACTGTACTCAATCGGTTTCAACTGAGCGTCTACCAGTTGCAGCAACGGCAGCGCAGGGCTTATTTGTTTTTTGATAGCCGCGATTTGTTTGCTCTGTGATGTGGTCTTGGCTTTTACTGCCTGCGCTTTCTTTGAAGCGTTGCCACGATCACCTAACCCATCGAACCCATTGAACCCACTGATGAGGTTGTGTTTTTTTGTACCATGTGCCCAGCCTGCTTTAACAGCGGCATCAAATTTTTCAACCTTGCCGCCAATGGCTTTGTGTAATTTGCGGGTCTTCTCCAGTGTGACCTGGTTCTTTCTCCACTCCACAATGTCCAATCCTTTTTCCTGCGCCTGGGCTTCCGTCCAATAACCATATCCAAGCTTTTCGGCCATGCGAAAAAGGTTGAGCTTCATGGCCAGCAACAGCCCGTTGCGTATGGCTATGGTAGCGGGGTTGTAGCGCACTATCACTTTGGCCACTACTTTGGCGGCCTGCACTATGGCTGCACCAGCGGCCTTTACTCCGCTGCCTACCTTTGAGGCCACTGACTTAATACCTTTGGCTATTTTTTTAAAGAAGCCTTTACCAAGGCCAAAGCCACTAAGTCCGTTTAGCTCTTCGCGCTCTTCCAGGCAGGCCAGTTCGTTAAGGACTTTTGAACGGGTGTTGCCATCGTCAAACACGGCAATGAGCGAATCGAGCCTTTGGGCGAAAACAGCAGGGTTATAAATGCCTGCCGTAAGTGCAGGGTTGATGGCAAGTATTGCACGGGTGTTGACCAGGTGCTGCTTAAGGCCAAGCAAAAAAGCAGTTTGCACCTGCCTGGGGCTTTCACCATTAAATCCGTTGAGGCCGTTAAATTCGTTTCCAAATATGCCAAGCAATTCTTCTGCTGAAGAAGGGGCTGGGTATGCCAGTAACGAAAAAGCCTGTGGCGTAATGCCGCCAGTGATCGTTGACTGATCAAGTCCATTGAGATATTGTATTTTCATAACCTTATCAAATTTTTTGAGGGGTTCTACTTCGTGATCGAACTTATCCACCACGCAATCCATGACGTAGTATTTATTGCGGGCTACTTCTTTGGCGGTAAAATCAGTGATGGGTACACCTTTCTTTGGCACCACCACATACACATGCTGCCAGCCTGTGCTTTCGTTATATGCCGCCTTTCTAAGGGCATGGCTAATTTTTTGGTGGTGTAAATAGGAAGAGAGCAACACGCTCATACAATCGCAGTCGATACCTCTTTTGCGATCCAGCCAACTGCGGCCTGGCCTGCGTATCTGCTCAATGCCGTTGGCATCTTTTGCATATTGAAAGTGATTGTAGACGTGGTTCCAATCATTGCGCAGTGTTTCTTCCAGGGTGCGGCCTTGCAGTGTTGGCGCTACCTTTTCGGTATCTTCCAAGGTGTTGAGCACGATCTTAGCCATGTGGTTAAGCGTATCGTAGGTGTCGCTTGCCTCGCCTCCTATGATGGGGTTTGTGCCCAATAGAAATTCTTTGTTGTACAGGCTGTCGTATTCGGTGCCAGGGCGGATGTTACGCCTGCCCGATGCCACAAGTCCAAGTCCGATCAATGCTCTTCTCATTTTTTTATGAAAATGTTTTGGTCTCTGACACCGATTGACTTAAGCCACATGGGCACGTAAAAACCTGGGCAGTCTTTTTTGGCGAACTGGTTATGCCCAGCGCCTTTTATTTCTGGATGATAAGTGATGATTTGATTTACCCATGCTTCCATTGTGGCACGCTGCGCGGGTGTGCGTGTATCTTTCGAGGCGGTGCCATCTTTGGTAAGGCCACCGGCATACACCAGGTGACGGCCAATTGAATTGGTGCCAGTTGCACCGTTGCTGATCTCGCGTGGGTCTACATTGTCGTCTTCATCGTAAGGGATAAGATTGACGAGCGATCCATCTAACAGGATCATATCAGAATATCCAACTTTGCTCCAACCGCGACCGCTTAGTTTTTTTACATCTACTCCGCCTATCTTTTCATCGGGGAGATCCAGAATACTTTCGTAGGGGGTTGACTTGTAGATTACGCTGCCATCGGCATTGACAAGCGGCCCCATGTGCCACTGGCGAATTTCATCAGGGGTAACGGGGCGACCTTCCGGTGTGGCGGTGCAATGGATGATGAATAATTGCAACTTTTGTGACATGATCGCTGCCAAGATGTGCAGCGATGGAATGGGGCAAGTCCGCTTTAGTCCACTATTGACCTTTTACTACCAATAGTTGGCAAAAGTTTCCTATTTTTACAGGTAGTATTCGGGGAATCAGTTACGAAGTGTTTTGATAACGTTAACTGATTGATATGACCATTTTAAACTACCCCGTTAAAAGAAATGCACTTGCCCAGGTGTATAAGATCAACACAAAATCACTTCGTGAAAGGTTAAGGGAGATTGGGATTGATCACGGCCACACGCTTTCACCAAAGGAGATAAAGAGAATAATTTCTAACTATGATTTGCCTGATGGGGTGGAGATAAAATTGTAGGCTACTGGTTTAACATCACCCTTCACGTACAACGGATGCCGTGGGCTGCCGTCTTTATTGATCACCAAGGCTTTCGCGTGAGGAAACATTCCTTTCAATTCAACATCCCTGCCTAGTTCTTTCACAACATCAAAAGCACCCCACGCAAATATTATATCCTTACTCATACGGGCAACTTCGTACAACCAATGGTCATTAGTTGCTGTGTTACCAAAGTCTTTCAGATCATCGGGATTGGTGGATACATACGGGAAGCAATTGGTCATATACACACCTCCATAACCCCAACTTTTGGCGAAGCCGATTACCCTGGTAATGGTAGGATCAGGTTCCGTCTCGTTTGCTGTGGATGGATTAAGCCCTATGAACATTACTTTAGGTTTGCTATCATCCCAAATTCTCCACAACACATAGCGGTACTTTCTGCAAGGGCTAAAGGTTGCTCCGTTATCGTCAAATAAATCTTTCATCAAACGGGTTCACTTTCATTTTTAAATTCGTAAGTCCATTCATCTGTTTCTTCGCTTAGGTATGCTTCTGCTTTTTCCTTCCACTTCACAAGTTCATTCTTAAGTTCGTCTGTTACCGGAACATTAATACCAGCACCAAACATGCCTTCCTTGTAGCCGCAGTAAGGGCACCAATACTCGCAGTATGGATGACGGAACGTCCATATCAGCGGCACTTGCCTTTCGTGGCTTCTGCAAATTTTAATTGATTCGTTGCTCATAATTTATTTTAGGTTGCGCTCTTTCAAGAGCAATGTGTTTTTGAAATCGTTTTTCCTGATTCGCAAAATGTGTTGGGTCTATCTCCAAGCCCACAAAGTCAAAACTCATATCCCATGCGGCTATGCGATGGCTACCACTGCCCAGGTGAGTGTCGAGAATGTTATCACCTGGTTTGGCGTATTCTTTCAACAGCCACTTGTATAGTAACACTGGCTTTTGTGTGGGGTGTATGCGTGGCTCGTTCAGTTTCTTATTGCCTTGCATGATGTGGCCTTCGCCTATGCTCTTTCCGTGCATCATGCCATTCCACATAAAGCGAAACATGCGTGTGCTATCGTGAAAGCTGCAATAAGCTAATTCGCAATCGCTGAAATCGGTGTTACCGTTTACTTTATCCCACACAATGCGGCCTGAACCAAACTGGTATTGGTAATAGTTACATCCCCAAATAATCTGGTTTTCAGATACGCGAAATAGCTGATCAAAATATTCTTTGTCGGGCACTTGCCATGTGTCTGTTATTGGATACTCATCGCGAGACACACCCGTAACAGAAACTTTGTTGCCGTAAAATGGTCGCTTCTCATGGCCGGAGTAATACGGAGGATCGACAATGGCAATTTTGTATTGCTTGTCTTTCATGCTGCGCAAGTGATCCATGCAGTTGGCCCAAATGTGCTACGGAGAAAGCCATCTTTATTTTTTACCATCGCCCAATCGGGCATTTTGTTTCTTTAATCTTAGTTTGCTCTTCCATATTGATTCCATTGCAATGCCCATCCTTTAAGCCATACTTTCCACCGTCTGGTTTTAAGGTGTGAGGGCACAACAGACAATCGGCAAAACGGAGATCGCTGTCAAAATCTGAATTGACTTTATCGTCAATATTAAATCGAGATTTTAAAAGCGAGTTGATTCTTATAGGTTCACTCATGTAAACTCGTAGTATTCATTATCACCTTTAATCGTTGTTTCAAACGGGAACTTGTTCTTAGGCACAAGCTTAATCATGTCCATCATCACCTTTGATCCGGTGAATACAATTCGCTTTTCACCTCCTTTTTCAATTTGAAGTGTTAGTAATTCAGTTCCTGCTTTCTTATTCGATGGCGTTATCTTATAGTCAAATACGGTGATGGGCAGGTTGAATAGCTTTTGTATCGCTATTTTTTCGCCAACAAAGGAATTGATATTAGGCTGAATGTTGAAGTCTTTGAAGTTGTTCATTGCGCTAGTAGTTTTTTGGTCAAGTGCCTGGCATTGCAGTGGCCGAGCCAACCGAGATAGGAAGCTTTAGACGGATGATTGGGATTCTTACTCAGCTTACGTGCGAAATTCTTTTTAATTGATTTGCGGATCATCACATGCGTATGCCGAAATACATAACCGACAAAGTCTATTCCCCTTACATCCACCGGAAAGACCTGGTGAGTTTGTTTCACTTCAAGTTTAAGGTCGTGCAGGTATGCTTTTGCCTCATTCATCAATGTGTGAAGTCTCGACTTATCTGAATCGAGAATCACAATATCATCGGCATAACGGTAGTAGTATTTAACCCGCTTTTCTTCTTTGATCCAATGGTCGAAATATGACAAGTAAAAATTCGCCAGGTATTGACTCAGGTAGTTGCCAATTGGCAAACCGGGGGCACTGTCAATGATCTCGTCAAGTAACCATAGCAGGTCTGGGTCTTTAAATTTCTTTCTGAGCAAGGCGTTAAGTACATCGTGGTCGATGCTTGGGTAGTATTTCTTTATGTCAAACTTGAGGCAATATTGCGTTCCTGAAATGTCTTTTAAATCGGCATTCAATTTTTGCAGTAGTAAGTGAATACCTCTTTTCTTAATGCAACTGTATGTATCAGCAGTGAATGAACTGACAAAGATTGGCTCCAGCACATTCATGATTGCATGGTGAGTGATGCGATCAGGAAAGTAGGGCAACCGATAAACTACTCTCTCCTTTGGTTCATAGATGTTGAAGATGTCGTATTCGGATGTACGATAGGTCTTGCTCACAAGCAGGTCTTGTAGCACGAGAAGATTTCCTTCTTTATTTTGGTTGTGTAGCGTTACACCGTATTGAGTAGATTTTCCTTGCTGCGCCTTCCGGTCTGCCTCCTGAAGGTTTGCAAGGCTTGTGATCCGCTCGTAGATGTTACCAATTCTTTTCATTTTGTTTTATGCTTTGCTTTTCATAAGTCGCCTTCTCCCGAAACTTCGGGATACCAACGCCTCAGATTTTGATCCGTGTTTTTTTGCCAAGAGGCAAGGTCTGCGACAGTTTCTAATACCTCAGCATAGGTGAGAGCTGACATTCGAATTCGTATTCCAATTATCGTAGTCGTTATACTGGAACCCGGACGAAGCCACTCAACCATCGCACAACCTGTTTTTCATTTAAAGCATGTATTCTTTACACACCTTCAGATAATTCTTATTGTCTTCACACATCCACTTCATTACATCGTAATTTTTAAAGCAAAGGCGAGAGCCGACAAGCGAATCCGCACGCCAAGCACCGTAGCCGACACACTGGAACCCGGACGAAGCCACTATAAAGCGTGGCTCATACTTCCAGTCGGTGTTGTTATAGTCAGGCTTCCACGGCTTACCATCATTGGCCAATCTGTTAGCTGCCTTCACCATAATAACAACCTTGGATTGTGCTATCTGAGATTTTCTATCCTTCTTTGGAAACAGAGCCGCTAACTGGATTGACGCTGCAACTATCTTCTTAGCATCAAGCCCTTCAAGCTTGCATGCCTTTTCAAATGTTAATTGTTTGATCTCTTTCATTTGGTTTTTATTTTTGAATAGTCATGAATAGTTTAAACACGTTCATAAATTCGGGTTGCTCAATGGCATGTAGTCCAAGCCTCTTTTCCATAAAGCAAAGGCGAGAGCCGACATCCGAAGCCGTAAACCAAGCAGCGCAGCCGAGACAGGAACCCGGACGAAGCCATGAGAAAGTAGAGAGTGAACTTAGGCGCTGTTGAATCCCAGTCTGGTTCTCGCTTTTCATTGAGGGCTCTGATGATCAATACAGTCAACTGATAGTTTACAACGTGGCAAGTTGCGTCAAACAGGGTGAGAAGTTTCTTGTAAATGATCACCTCTTCATCCTCTTCTCCAAGTTCGCGTAGAACATCTAGTATAGTTTTGATTTTGGTTACATCCTTTGGCTTCGCTTTGAGCGTGTACGCGCCAGATGCTTTGTCGAAGGTGTCTATCTCTTGCCCTTCGGGGATTTTAAGTTGCGGTGTTTTCATGTTTATTTGATTATGATTAGTTGCTCATACCACTTTGTGAATTTTCTACCTGCATGAATAGCCAATGAGCTATCTTTTAAGCAAAGGCGAGAGCCGACACCCGAAAGCGCAAGCCAACCACCGAAGACGTAATACCGGAACCCGGACGAAGCCACAATAAAGCGTGGCTCATACTTCCACTGATTGTGGTTTTTATGGTCGGCAATCCATCCTTGATTGAGGGATTTGATCAGCAACTTCAAAAACCTGAATGCCACCTCATCTTCTGGCAAGCCTTCGCATTGTTTGTTAAATTTATCTTGCGTGAGGCCATTGTCTTTCAACACATCTTCATCGGTGTTGATTCGATTCATTACTTGTTCTGTTGTTTCCATATTGTTTTGTTTTGGGTTTAATTTGATTTTCATGGCTACTTAACTTTTTATAGTTTGTTTTATCTTAAAGTGTCTACACATCTTTCTACCAGCAATTCCATTGCAGGCGGGGTTACGGCATTGCCGCATTGTTTTACTTGTTCTTTGGCATTACCCAGCACGATGTAATCGGCATCAAAGCCCATCCCTATTTTTACTTCGTGCTTCAGCAACATGCGGTAATAGCAATCATCTATTTTGGGTTTCGCTCCCAACATTACCAGGCTTGCCCGATCTTTTGTGGTAAGGGTTCGTACTGGCTCGTTTACATCACTTGCTTGTGTGCCACCATAGTAGTAACTGAGAAAGCTCTTTAGCGATTTGTCGGTGACTATACCATTCTTAATAAAGCCTGCGGTAATGGTGCTGAGTGGCTTTGTGGCCAGCCTTGCTTTGCCTGTGCGGTGCAGGTCTACAATCAATGGAGGCATTACTACTCCGTTGGTTGCTCTGGTTGTTTGCGTAAAGGCTACCTCACTTGCAGCATCGCGTATTTTATTTCTTCCGTTGCTATACTCTCCATTGGTGACAAGTGGAGAGAGTATGTGAAAACCGTTGTCAGTAAGTTGAGTTGGCAATGGGTCTTTAACACTGTCTTTTACCAATGAGCCAGGCAAAGTATTATGATTGCGTTTAACGATGATCGGGTTAAGTATGCCATAGCTTTGATCTCCTGGCTGAGTGGGCAATACCTCCTGTGTGGCATCCTTCACGCGGCAACTAATGCCAGATGTGTAGCGTGTGGTAATAATCTGGGGCTTGTTCCAATATTTTTCTATGCCGTATTGAATGCGCTTGACTGTATTTTCACTCAACGGCTTTTTGCGATCTCCTATGCGAGTGCCCGGTATGCTCCAATCAATGCAGTTGAATGCAGCATAGTAATATGGCTCAACCAGGTGGTTGCATGTAGGGCATTTGAAGACGTATTGTTGCTTATACTTGCCCCATTGCTTTTCGGTGGTCTTCCAGGCTTGATAGGTTTCGGTTTCTTTTGCACAATGTTGACAAAACCCACGTGGGCGTATGTTCAGGTCAGGAGCGGGATTGCCCTTCTTCCAGAACACCACGTACATTCTATCGCGGCTTTGGGGTGTAGGGTGTGCATGTTGTGAGTTGAGATAAACGCATTTGTGATTGTAGCCAAGCAGGTGCATGGCTTTCAACCAGGCATCCCACATTACCCAATACCTGGCATCCACAACGTTCTCCACAATGATGAATGCGTATTGATGAAACTCTGCAAAGCGGGGCACATCCCACATGGTGGCTCTGGATCTCTCGTCAGTGTGATCAATCGTGGCACGGCCAAACATTTCTATTTGTTGCTGCCACTTGCGTTTGATGCCTTTAGCCAGGGAGTGATTGGTACACTCAGGCGATGTGATGAGAAAGGTAGAGCTTGCATACCTGCGGGGGTCACAGGCAGATATATCTGTGCAGTCGTGATCGGTATCGGGGAAGTTGGTATTGTGCGTTTCAATGGCAAGCTTCCAGTGGTTGAGTGCGAGCTTTACGCGGATGCCGCTGTTGCCTGGCTTCCTGGAAAGGTTTCTTACTCCCTGGCTACTTCCACCCGCTCCGCAAAACTGATCGGTAACGGTGATGTCTGAGTCTATTCTTTTCATAGTTAGGTTGAGACGCAACATTTTGCGTCTTTACATTAAGTGGATTATGAAATTGATAAGTGCATAGCAATTCTTACAACCTTGCGAAACTTTGTCACAGCCTGTTACAGGGTTCCAGGTGTAGTCTGTCCACTCGATAGTTGTCTTGTTCATATAGTTGATTGTATGAGTGGAGACGCAAAATTTTGTGTCTTTACGCTTTTCATGTCTAGTAGATAAACATCGATCATGTCTACAATTTCCTGTTGCCATACTATCCACACGGTAGGCCGCTGGTAGGCTTGCTCTTTAAAGAACTGAAAGAAAACCTTGCTATCATTAAAGCCATCGGTGGTAGCAAACCAATGCTGAATAACTGGTACGAGCGACACGCCATCTAAAATGATTTGATGCTTTTTGTAGTTTACTTTGATCGGGTACACCTTCACACACTTGTACTCTACATGCTTGTGGCATTGCTTTGTGCGCATACCAGTAAACATTTTTAGTATATCACCTTCGCGTATTGGCCGCTTGCGGTTTACCTGGCGCACGGTGCCTAGCTTGGTGCCATTGACCACGCTGAAGATGAATTGCTTTTTGAAGTTGACGGCTGGCATTTTATTTTGGTGTGATTTGTCTAAGAATCAGATTGTCGTTATCGTCAAAAGTGAAGCAGTCGGGGCAGTAGTGTTTATCATCATCTGTTTCATGCCAACCACTCTCTGTGGCTATCTCGCGGGCATAATCCGAATCATTCCAAGCTGAATATTCTTCTCCTTCGCAAACATCTTTGCCGCAGTTGTCGCATACCACGGTGTACATTTCTACTTTCTTTATCATAGCGGTATTACTTCTCTGGTTTTAGGTAAGTCAAACTTCCGTCCGCTCATGGTGCGGGCGAGTATTGTTGGTGTGAAAATGGGATCGCCTTTCGCATCGTGCTGCACGTAGTGGGCACCGTTCTCACCATGCGGACCATTCTGCACGGCAAGCAAAACGCTGGAATCGCGTAGCTTCAAAAACCTTCTGCGTTTGCCTGGCAGTTTAAAGAGTTGCCCTGTTAATAGTTCTCCGGCTGTCATAGCAATCCAAGTTTTGAGAGCCCAAAAACAAATGCGTAAAACAAGCCAACCGCTACCAGGCCGGAGCCTACGGATATGCACACTAGATCCAGATAGAAATTGTTGCGAAGTGTTTTGCGCAGGTAGTAGAACCTTGTCATAGCTTGCGGTGGTTAAAGCCTTTCTTTTCTGAATTGGTGATCACCTCAGTAAGGGTGTAACCCATTTCTGGCCGGCCAGATTTAAGCACCATATTGTTCATCACCACAATGGTGAAGGAGATGATCCGTGTTCCTTCCTCTTTGTCGAAATAGTGGATGTCTACGTGTGGCATACTTATTTCCGGTTGATTAGCCATTGATAACCATTTTCTAGTTTTTTCAAATCCGCCTCCTGGTTCAGTGGCAGTGTGATGTCTTTTGTTACCTGCCTGTTCATTAGCCATCGATAATCCTTTTCTAGTTTTCCTAAATCCGCCTCCTGGTTTAGTGGCAGTGTGAGTTGAGTTTCCTTTTTGATCTTGCGGTCGCGCCTGTTGATTTTCTTAAACAGGTTGTCTTTTGCAACCTGCCGTTGCGCTTCATTGCTGAAGATGTTTGGCAAACTGATAATCACTTTGAGAAGTTGTATTGATCTCATGCTCCCATCATTTGTGGTGGACAAAAACTACCTAGCTCGAATAAAATCTGGTTGCCTTCTTTGGTTTCGCCTACACGCTGAAGAACATCTACTAGTAACACTGCATGAACAGCATCGAACTTTACCTTCAAAACCTTGCGGCCTTCCTGCAACATGCCATCGTGCCGTTTGCGAAGTGATTCATAGAATTTCTTCACCAATGCGCACCGATAGAATTCCTCGCGGTTGATGTCTCTGCGGTTGGCCACACCCAGCCAATAGATGAACAGCGTGGAGAGAAATCCATCCAGGTCGTGGTAATCCATCGGTATGGTTTTCACGGCTTTCATTTGCGGTCGTCTCCGTTGATAATCATTATCATCACATACATGATGTAACCAATGCAGGCAACCGAAACGCAAACGAGTAGTGTTATCAGTGCTTTCATTTTGATTGGATGGTTTGAGACGCAACATTTTGCGTCTTTACTGAGTACAACTGCACCTGCACTTTGTTAAGCTCGTCATGCTTGCGCCAGAAATCATCGCTGTCACGGTCGCCCTTGCGTATAAAAGCGTGTATTTCCTTCTGGATCTCGCGCTCTTGCTGTCTGAGTTTGGATTTGTCGGTCATAAGGCAGACTGGTTTAAAGTGCTATCATCTTTTGATTTCAGAAAGTACTCTTTGTACCTCTTGCCCTTCATGGTTTGGCGGTGTACGATGATGCCAAACTCGCGCTGCACATCGCAAATGCGCGAACGCAAATCGGCTATGCCATACCGCGCAAAGGCCATTGCACGGTTTACTTTTGTGCCTCGCTTTAGTTCCTGATAGAGTGTTGCCACTTGGCTTTCGGGTGTCATAAGCTGATTGATTTAAAATACTTCTCTTTATATGTCCGATAGAAATGACTGATCTGTTCTGGTGTGTACCGCGCTTCGTTTTGCAACCTGCTGAGGTAGAAATTCAAATCTTCGATGCTCATAAATCGGGGTTTGTCAACCGAAAGCGGGTCTAGCTTTTCGGCACGGGCAGTTACATACAGGTTGTTGCGAATGGTTGTTGCTGTTACCCCTTTGCGCACCAGGTCGTAAAACTTTTTGAGAAACGACACCAGGTTCTTGTTCTCTGCGTACTTTGTATTGTGCCACTCCATTGTGTCGTAGTACATGGTAAACATCAACTCGTGCTGAAGCGGCCCACGGCTTACCTGCTTGTACCAATCGGCACACCGGAGCGGGGTGATCTTGGGGTTGCTGGTATTCTTATCCAGGTATCCACCCTCAAAATCGCGCACTATCCAATTGGTGAGTACGTCCGTTTTATCGCGCTTTTCTTCCATGCCTATCATCTTGCTGTAGCCGGTGAGTTCCTTCCCGTTTTGCAGTGCCAACACTCGAAAATATGTGCTGTTTTCTTTGTCCCATTTGCGAATATTTGATAGTGGCATCCTTTGGGTTTGTGTCGATTGAAAATGTCTTCCTAACTTTTTTTTGTTAACCTTATTGTTAACACAAGAAGTTCTGATCAGTAAACCTCATACAGTGAACATTTGCTAACATCTTTTTTAAAGAGTTTTTCCCTAACTGTAAACTGACTATTGAACTCATAAAAAAAATGGAGTTTATTGGCAACAGTTTTCCTGCGTTGGTCATTTTTTAAGTATGTCCTACATTGAGTTTTGCAAGTGGCATACCTTAGCTTTCAGTAGGCCGTTGCGGCTATGGTATTGGCCTGTTAGGGGCTGTGTGAGCGGGGCGTAGAGGGCTGTGAGTGGTTCATGTTGGTAATTATTTAAATTGATTGTGAATGCTAAATTGAGAGGACTCTTGTAGACCGGGGGTTGCGGCTCGGTTTTTTAAATTGCCCCTTGCTGATTGTCTCCATATCGTTCAGGCACTTCTTCAGGTGCAGGGCTTCTTTGATCAGCTTCTGTGTTTCGCGCTGCATGGCAATGATGGTTTGCTTACGCACCTCGAGATCTTGCTTCATGCCGTCTATGCTGGCCTGAAGTATCGGATCGCTCATACCAGTGTGGACTCTTGGGTTCGCTGGTCGCTCATACCAGTGTGGGGTTCTTTCGCTCATACCAGTGAGGGGTTATAGGTGGCATCGTGCATTTGGTGCTTCACTATGTCTACTATGCGTGTGGTCTCCAGCATCTTCAACTGTGCCTTGCGGCTGATGTGTATGTCGTGGTTGCGAAATGCCTGGCTTACATAGGTGTGGCGCTCCACTTCGCGTTGTAGTTGCAGCAACAGATCCAGACAGGTTTGCGGGGCTTTCATTTGTTCAACTCGTTAGTTAACAAATGAATTGCCGCGCTCAGGTGATACATGATCTCGTTATCACAACCAAGTTGCCTTAATGAATCGGATAATTTTATCAACTGGTCAAGCTTTATTTTCTTTTCCTTCTTCATACAGGTTTGTTTTACTTCTACAATGCCTCCGAAAATATCGTACCTCCCGGGTCCGCCCAGGCTACGAACATTGGTCTTTAACTCAGCCTCATATTTGCGGTGAGTGGCCAGCGTGAGCGGGGTTAAAAACACCCTGTCTTTCACGTACACAATCAACCATCTTTCATGTGTTGTTATCATGCAGCCTGGCGTTTACTGGTTTTGCGAAATGTTGTATGTGCGCTGTGGTGATTGGCTTCAAGGCCGGCCTTTATCTGTTGGCGCAGGCGTGGCAACTCGCTGGTGAGAATCTTCCATGTCCCGCCATCGCCACCGGGTTGTATGGCTTTGAGTTTGCCTTCTTCGCACAGGTTGCGCACATGGCTGGGGCTCCACCCTAATGATTGGGCAAACTTGCTTACGGACAGATACTTTTTTGAAGGGGTTGCCAGGTCTAACACAAGCTCTTTTAGCTCGGCTAGCTCTTGGTTTTGATGTTGAATCAACTCTACAAGAATCAACATCTGCACCTCTGGCGATATGGTTTGCACTTTACTCATTCGATAAACTGACAATCTGAGTAAAGCAATTGTTCTTCTGCTGTAAGGTTGCGGTCGCCTTCGGTGGAGATCACCTCCATGAGGCTGTTTGCATGGCTTTGCAGCCGTTGTATGTCTCCGTACTTGAAACTTTGCGCACCGTTGGCAATGGCAGTCTGTTGCCTGTCGATGGCCTTGTTGATCTGTTCGAGCAGTGCGCTGGCTGTCATAAATTGCAAGAATTGGCACGGGTTTGGCAAAAAAGAAAAACCAGGCGGTAGGAATCGCCTGGTCTATTTCTTACTGAAGCCTTCGGGGAATCAGCTAACCTCACATGACAAGCAGAACAATCTGCGGTGAGACGGTTACCAACTAAACTGTTTGATCTTGTCATATTTTTTAGCTTTAAAAATTTCCATTTTTCCTACTAATGCCCCGAAGCGATGCCCAAACGTAAAAACAAATCTGCTAATACGCAAATATTGCTGTCAATAGAGACCGTTTTTTTGTCTAGTAATGGTATGCAACTATTTGACTATCAGTACTAAAATATTTTACAACTATTTTTGACTGAGATGGAGATTCACATAGGAAATTTGATCAGAGATAGAGCAGATGGGCTGAGAATAATGCCCGCTGAACTTGGTAGACTTATCAATAAGAGTCGACAGAATGTTAATGATATTTTCACCCGAAAAACCATAGACACAGATCAATTATTGGCAATCAGCAAGGCTCTTAACTACAATTTTTTTAAGATTTATACCGCTCTCTACAAGGGTGCTTATGTTAAGGTTAAAAAAGTAAAATTGGAAGGTTCTGACTCCCTGATGGGTCAGCTTGATATTGGAAAGGTTGAGGAAGTTCAACTGGATTATGGCGCCCCTGATTCTGAAGATTTGCTGGCCGAATGTGAAAAGGAGCGGGATACCTTGGCTGAGAAATACCGGATACAGACAGAGAACGCAAGCAACCAACAGAAGTACATTAAAATGCTGGAGGAGAAGGTGGCCATGCTTTCAGAATCAAAGCCAACAGTTGTCTAAAATTGTAAATCAAACAAACCCCAAACTCTTTATGAAAAAATCATTGCTAATTATCACACTGCTCTGCCTGAGCTTATTTACGTTCGCACAGGGGAGAGCTACTGATGATGTGGACACCACTGCTACGGTGAATGTGCCCGACCCAACTACCGAAGCTGAGTACAACTACTTAACCAAAGGCTACAGGGTGCAGATTGAGTCTGGCCTCGATATGAAGAAGGGTTATCTTATGGAGGATTCACAAGAGATAACCAGGGGCAACTATGTGTTTCAAATCAAATTTTTAATGAGAGAGGCCGCTAATGAGTTGGCCGCTATATTGATCATTACAAAGTCAAACGTGTCTGGCAACTCATACTATACCTGTGTGCCAATCAACAACAGTGAGTTGATAAATAAATACTACGCTGCCTTGTACGCCTGGGATAAGGCGTTGCTGGTGGAGTATTGCCTTGTCACTTCTGCTATGTTTGGGCAAATGACATCGGCATTGATTGAAACAACGAAATAAAAGGTTTGGCATCATTGTTGTGATTCCAACATACCAAACCCCAATAATTATGAAAACCCTTATCGTATGCTTTTTTCTGTATGCATCATCCGTGGCCATTGCTCAAAACTGCAAGTACAAAATAAATGAGCAGGACAAATTCACAGGCAAACTCACCAAGCTCACCAAGTCCGAAAAAGTGATTGGTACATTCTACACTACGGGAGAATTCAGCGTACAGAAAATTGATGAAGAGTACGCCTTCATCTTTAACTATTCCTTAAGCAGCTACTCAAAGTTTGATCCATACAGCATTAAGAAAGGCGCACCCTTAATTTTGCTTTTGGAAAACGGTGAGACGATAACGTTAAACTCAGCCGATGATATTAATGGCGAGAAGAAAACAACTATTGGGTTACCTCCGGTGTATTCCTGTCTGTTGACCAACGTGAGTTATCCGGTTACAAAATTGCAACTTGAATTGTTTGCTAAATCAAAAGTTAAGTCCACCAGGTTCTACCGTACCGAGAGCAACGGTAAGGAAGATTTTATTGACAACGAGATCAAAAAAAATAACCAAGACGATATTCAAAACCTGGTGCGATGTGTGTTGTAAGGTTTACCCTAATGTAACCCAATCGTTTCAATTAATTGGCTTACAGTTATGTTAATGACCCTCATAATCTGAGGGTCGCTGGATCGTTCCCAGCAGGGCCCACTTCTTTAAAGTA
>ERZ1292625.1055-Hain-H41-01um-R1-1055-length-36146-cov-21_pt1 | contig 36146 bp, 50 predicted proteins | sample MGYA00564400_ERZ1292625 | MGnify/ENA primary metagenome ERZ1292625 (study PRJEB36523, sample SAMEA6512639) | groundwater metagenome | collected 2019-01-08 | study: AquaDiva: Metagenomics assemblies of 32 groundwater samples
CATTGTAATTAGAAATTACTTTACTGTTTCAAAACTTACTATAGCTTCCTTATCTGCTACTTGTTTAATTTCACCTTTCTTTACAAGGTAAATATCCATTCCAGCTCCTACACTAGGTTCTCTGGCCGTAGCTGCCTTAATACATTTTGTGACCATTGTAATAGCTTCTTCTGTTGACATATTCTTCTTATATTCCATGTCTAGTATAGGATGTGCTTGTGCTATACCTGAACCAGTAGCAACATACGTTTCTGACTCTTGAATATAACCATCTGGAGAAATGTCATATAAGTATAACCCGTTTTCATCATAACCTGATAAAATAAAATGAGTTATTGCCGGAATCATTGAAGGTGTTCTGATATTCCCGTATACCATATTTGCCATGAAATTAGCTGCTTCTGGTACAGATATTCTTTCCTTTGTTCTTAGTTCTTTTAATTTGAATTCTGCACGTAAAATGTCCAAAACTTTTCTTGTATCTGAAGCTGTACCTGCTGTTGTAGCAATCATTCTGTCTGTTAACTCCAGAACTTTCTTAGCTGCTCCTGCAAGGTATGAAACTCCTCCGCCTTGAGCACCATAAGATTGTCTTCTATCTGCAGCTACGATTATCCCGTCTTTGCAAACTATGCCAATTGTTAAAGTTCCTGTTTTTAAAACGTGTTTTGAAATGTCTTCATTCATTAGAAAGAATACCTCTTAGATTATTCTAAACCAATAGTATTTAAATTTTTCTATGGAAAATTTAGTGTATTTCTGGAGCACTTACTACTTCTGAAACACCATTAGTTTTCTTGAAACGTATGACATGATCTACAAAACCTTCCATTTTTGTTTCATGGCTTACAATAAGGAGCTGTTTTACATTTAACTCCTTTAACATGTCTCTCATCTTGTCAAGTTGTTGTTCTGAGAATCCTTCAGTAGGTTCATCTAATATTACTACATCGCTTGTTTTTATTTTACTTAAAACTGAGTTAATTAGCTGATTTAGTGCTAATCTATAGGCTAGAGCTACTGCAGTTCTTTCTCCTCCTGAAAGATATTCATAATCTAACTCAAATTCATTATGAATTATTACAGGTGAGAAGTTTTCATCTAGATAAACTTCAAAAGCGTCAGTTGTAAGCATTGAAAACCATTTGTTGAATATTTTTGTAAACTCTTTTCTCAAAGCAATTAATATATTCTTTTCAGTAAACTTTGTAAGATTTGTGAAGTTGTTAGACAACCATGTTTCTACATCAAGCATTTTTATTAATTTATTTCTTGATTCCTGTCCTTTTTGTATCTCCACACTATATTTTAGTATTTCTTTTATAGTCAATTCTATTTCTTTTTTTATCTCTGCAAACTCTATCTCTTTGTTCTTTTCTGAGTTAACTAAAAATGCCAATTCATCTCTTTTAATTTTCAATAAGTTGTCGTACTTTAAATAATCTAAAGAATTCTTTTTCTGCGAATCTATTTGATCATTAATAAAAACGATATCTTTTTCAAAAGCTTCTTTTATCTTTTCTAATTCTTGCTTTTTAGATATATATTTATTTAGATTTTCCTGCTTGGCATTATTGATTTGTATTGCGATCTTATCATTCTCCAAGCTTTTTAGAATACTCTTCTGGTTTGCTATATCAATGCTAATTCTTTGAATCTCATTTGTAAGAACTATTTTATCTTTATCAAATCTGCTTATTTTTGTTTCTACTTCATTTATTATGTTGTGTTTGTGAGCTTCTGGAACATCTTGAAGACAAGTAGGACAATGTGTTAACTGAAATATTTTTGTTTTTTTAACTAGTTCGCTTTGCTTTTGAATATCCAGAGAGTTACTGTTTGAACTAAATTTCAAATAATCTCTTTCTAATGAATCTATTAATATCAGAGTCTTTTCTATTTGCTCATTAATCTTCTTTGGATCAAGACTTATAGCTACAGACTTGGATGAATTTATCAAATCATCAATTTCAGACATATCTTTAGTAAAGCGAGATGTTTGTTCATGTTTATTTCTCAATACCAATGAGAGCTTTTCTATTTCTTTCTTGAAACTCTCTCTTTCTACCAACTTATTTTGTAGATTCTCAACTTCCTTTTCTTTTAACAATCTCTCTTCTTTTGTTTTCTTTATTTCTTCTTGTTTTCCTGCTATTTTAGATTCAAGAATACCAACAAACTTTTGACTTGAATCTAAATCATTCTTTCTAGTATCTATAATTGCTGATTCTGCTTGTAAGTATCTTGACTCATCTCTTATTATAGATGCTATTCTAGCTATATTTTCCTGTATTCTTTTGTATTTGTCTATTCCAAAAACGTGTCTTAAGACATCTAGTCTTGTTTCAGTATCCTCTTGAATTATTTTCTTCATTTCTTCTTGGGGGGTATAAACAGTGTATTTATAAACAAGATTATTTTTCCTTACAAATTCTACTGGATAATTAAGAAGTGCTAATATTCTGGATTTTACTTCTGTAACTGATGACTCAAATCTTGAACCATTTACAGTAATTGTAGCAAAGTCTTGATTTATTGATTTTGAACTTCTTTTTAGGCCCCTATCTATTATTACGTTGCTTCCATTAATATCAAGTTCTAATGAGATTTCACCATATTCTTCTCCATTTGAGAGTAATGCTGAACCTCTCTGTCCAGGCTGAAGACCAAAAAGAGCATATTCTATTGCTAAAAGAATAGATGTTTTTCCAGAGCCTACATCTCCTGCTAAAAGAACTGCTCCTTCTGGAAAAACTACTTCTTCCTCTTTGTAACTTCTTATATTTTTTAGTCTGATTTTCTTGAATATCATGGTAATAGAACCTTTCTTGAATCTGAAAATAATCTATCTTCGAAAACTCTTGATGTTTCATCTTCTTTCTTTTCCATGTCAAGCATTGATAGAAGAAGAGGTATGTGTTTGTTCAATTCATGAGGATTCTTATTACAAAAGCCATTAACTATTTCTGATTCAAAATCTTCTGTTGTAGGAGTTACATCTATCTCAACTATTGGAAAGAACAATTTTGTTGTGTTTTTCATAAAACAATATACTCCTTGTTTTCTTGAGAACTCTTCTATTTTGTTAAAATTTATATCTGTTATCTTTCCTTTTTCTAGAACCCCTTTTAGTTTTAGAATGAATATCTTATCTTTTAAGGGATGTTTCTTTAACTCTTCAATTATTTTGTCTGTCCCTATCAAAGAGTCTGTTATTTCTAGATCTAAAACTAAAACATCTTTTAATTTTATATTATGTCTCTTTGCTTCTTTGTTTGTATCAACAATGTAGAAAGTTCCGTACTTTAGGTCTTCTAATTCAGATGCATTGTTTGGGTATATTGGTCCACCGTATACTGCATTTCCTTTTTCATATTGAAGATGTAAATGTCCTAGAGCAATGTAATCCACTTTTGGCAAAGATTCCCTGTTTACTGATGGAATATCAAGGTTTGGAAGAGCATCTTTCATTGTTGTATGCAACATCAATATTTTGAACATTCCAGGTGCATCTTGTAGTTTTATTCTTGGGATATCGTAAACTTCTAAGCCTGTTTTCTTACCAGGATAACCGTAAATTGCTGCTCCTTTGCATATTGTTGGTTCTAAAATAATTAAATTATCTTTGTCTATTGGTTTGAAAACATTTACTCCAAATCCTGACTTTTCCATTACATCTAAGAAGCTTTTTCCAGATATTGAATAATCATGACTTCCTGCTATAAAGAAGACAGGTATATTTGCTTCTTTTAGTTTTCTGAATTCATTGAACGCATCTTTTATTGTTTCTATTGGAGGGTATGGAGAATCAAATAAATCTCCAGCTATAAGAATAAAATCAACTTTCTCTTTTTTACATGTCTCTAAAGCGCTCTTAAAACTCTCAAAATTAAGTTGTTGTAATTCAGGATATCTCCAAGCGCCTAGGTGACAGTCGGCAAGGTGTCCGAACTTCATGAAGTTTGGTTATATGTGGAGTTTTTAGAGATTGTTGTGGTGCTTAGAAAAGCTAATTCTGAACTTCGTATGGTGGAAATTTGGTAGCTAACATGAATGCTGCTCTTTCCGCCTCTATGGGGGAGGCCCTATTAGGACCCTGACCTCTTGCATCGCAGACACGCTCATTACTAGTTAAAACATAACCTTTACCAACAACTCTTATTCTAAATCTTTCATCAAAACATTCCTGTGCTACTTACAAATCTCTTAAAACATCATCTAATTTTGCATAATGAAATATTTTACTTTGTCTGTCTCTGGTTCTAAACCAACTGTACCAGTTTCTTCTTTTTGAACATGAATCCAACTCATATTAAATAATTAAAAAATCCCTTTATAAAATTATTATGCTCAATTCTGACAGAGCAGTTGTTTATATTTACCGAATCATTCCTTTAAATTCTGGCAGATGCGACTCTATAAAATGCAAGATATTTCTTTTATATTCTGTATTTAGAGAGATACCTAAAAAATTAGGTTTGGAGTAAATAAGAAGCCAACCTTGTTTTGATAGCTCCTTAACTATTAAATCTCTATGCTGAAATCTCTTAAAATGTTCTAATCTGTCGTATTTGTGACCCCAATTATTTTTTCTTGCTAGTTTAAACATAATTTGTGCTTTTTCTTTTTCTAAACCATCAACCATTTAGTTGAGACTATTTCTTTATTTATTAATGTTTCTATTATTGAAATAACTCTTGCATAATGAAAACATTTAAATATCCATTATAACCTAATGCTTTATGAAAGTAAAAGAAAACAAGTCAATATTCTTAGAATATATGGGGGACACTCCTCAACTTAGAGTTCTTGACTTTTTGATAGACAATCATTTTTTTGATTACCCTCTTACTGAAATAGCTAGAGGTAGCAATGTTAGTTATAACTCTCTTGTTTCATTCTTTTCTGGTTGGATAAAAAAAGAGATAGTGATTAGAACAAGAAAAATTGGAAAATCTGATTATTACCAATTAAATATGGATAATTCTTTTGTAAAAAATATAATAAAGCTTGATTGGAGCTTGACTAAAAAGAATGCTATGCCTGAACTGAAAGATGAAGAGTTAGTTGCTTAATTTAATTTCTAGAACTTCTAAAACTTCGAAGAACATCTTTGTTGAGGCTATTACCTTTGAAATGAGCTTCTCTTTCTCTAGTTTCTTATTTATTTCATCCATTGGAGTTAATGATGAAAATAACAATAGGATTATTCCATCTTTTTCTAGATGAGGTTTAACATGATCTAGAAAGTTTAGAATGAATTCATCTCCGTCATCTCCTCCAGTAGTTGCTAACTCGCTTTCTTTATCTTCATCTTTATCTTTTGGAAGATATGGAGGATTACATATTATTAAGTCAAACTTTCCTTTTACTTTTTGGAACATGCTTGAACGAATCTTCTTTATCTTTTCTTCCTTTATAGAATCTAATGCACTTTTGTTAATATCAACAGCTGTAACTGATTTTGCTCCATTATCTAAAGCAGATTTTGCAAGTATACCTGTGCCAGTACACATATCAAGAACAGATTTATTTTTACAGTACTTTTTTATTACAGATTCTAACAAGTAAGAATCTTCCTCTGGTTCGTATACTAGGCTCATAGACTCAATAAGTCGAGAATGTCATCTTTAAAGACTATTACTGATATTAATGCTAAAACTAAGAGTAATAATACAAGGATAAGAACAAGTATCTTTCCAACGCCTGGAGGATTTATTTTTTGAGAAGGAAGAGGTTTTGGTCTTGAAAACTGCGCTTGTTGAGGTTGAGAAGGAGTTTTGTATTGTGGTGCTTGAGGCATCTGAGTTCTTTGTTGTTGAGGAACTTGTTGCTGAGCCTGAAAATTTTGTGGTTTGGAATATTGTTGTTGAACTTGAGTTTGTGTAGATATTTGTTGAGGCTTAGAAGATATTTGAATCTGCGGGGTTTGTTGATTAACTTGTTGTGCCTGTTGTGCTTGTAATTCAGGATTGTTTGAAATTACGTAATCATAAGCTTCTTTTACATCTTTCATAGGGTAACCAGAATTAATCAAAGATTGAGCTACTTTCTGAGGGTTACCACCATGATCTATTGCATTCTTCAGCATTCCTACTATATCCTCCCTCATGCTATTTTTATTGACTCTCCGTTTGAAAGCAAATGAACATTATAACCTTTTTTGTACCCCATATCTTCAGCAACATGCATTCCGGGAATTGTTTTAGCATGATCTCCATGAGAGGGAATCACATTTTCAGGATTTGTCAATTTTATTAGTTCGATTAAATCTTCCCTAGATCCATGACCTGACACATGAAGGTTATCATGTATTCTTGGTTTGAACTCATCCAATCTCTTCATTAACTCACTCCTTGATGCAATTGTTTCAGGAGCTGGAATTGTTTTGGAACAAAATACTATATTATCTCCTTGGCGAATTCTAAGGGGGAGCTGATTTCTTGACATTCTATCTAATACTGAGCCCTTCTCTCCTTGATGGCCTGTGCAAACTACAAGATATTTATCTCTGTTTGCTTCAACCATTCTAAGAGTTTTATCTACTTGTTTTTTATAAGTTGCAAGAATAATCTTATTTTTGAAAGGTACTTGATTTATCATTTCTCCTGCTGAGACATATTTTGCTAGACTCCTGCCTATGAAAACTATCTTTCTATCTAACTTCTGACCGAAGTCAACTATTGATTTAAGTCTAGCAATATGAGATGCGAAGGTTGTTACTATTAATCCCTCTTTACTTCCTTGTAACTCTTGAAACTTATCTTTGACCAAGTCTCTAGCAATACTTTCAGAAGGTGTTTTCTTTTCTGCATGAGCATAAAGACAGTTCACTACAAGAGCCTTTACACCTTCTTTTGATATCTGTTTAAGTCTTGAATAATTTGGCTTATCTCCAATAACAGGAGTATCATCTAATTTGTAATCATTGGCATATAATACTACACCCTCTGGAGTGTGGACTGCTACTAAAGCACATTGAAGAGTCGAATGAGTCATATTTACAAACTCTACTTTGTATTTACTTTTCCCATTTATATTAGCAAAACCATTTGGTTTTATTGAGTGTATTGGATTTCTTATCCCTCTTTCTGGTAATAGATTCTTTAGAACCTCGGTAGTATAAGGGGTTCCTGAAATTGGAGCTTTATATCTATGAGCTAAGTATTGAACTGCTCCAACATGATCTAGATGAGCATGAGAAATTGCTATAGACTTTACTTTTCCTCTTAATCCTTTTTCGTCTAAATAGTGGTCATTAGGAAGTGCACCTATATTTCTCATTCCTTGTTCTGTTGGTATTTTTTCTTTTTCAGTTACCCCTACTAAAGCTGGAATGAAAAGACCTGCATCGCATAAAGTGACATCATCATTGCATTCCACAGCAGTCATATTTTTACCTACTTCAGAAAAACCACCAACTGCATGAATTTTTAACATATTAGAAATATTGAGATATAAGTTTATAATGGTTTGCGAGAATTAGAGATAAACGCTAGCTCTATCTGGATTGAAGCTATAGCCCCTATCTTCTGTGGGAGTTACTCCTTCGTCAACTAGACCATCGATGGCCTTTGCAAAATCAACCATCTTATTTATTTAATTAGATTATATTATTAAATATTATTGTAATTTTTGGTAAAGTAAGCTATAAATAGACAAGCAAATTTGGTATTAAAATGGAGCATCATATTAATGTTTTATACGGGGCAGTAATATTGCTTCTTATTGTACAGTTAGTTTCTTTTACATTTGTAAGCTCTCAATCTGCGAAGCTTATTGCTCAACAAAATAACTTTGAAGAAGAAATTAGAGGATCTCTTGGAAGTGTAAGGCAGGAGAATCAATATCAGATTGGAGAGATAGTAAGATCAATTTCCCAGCAAAGAAGCGATTTTGAGAATCAAATAGATCTGCTGAAGTCAACTCAGCAGGATCTATCTATTATAATTGAAGATGCAATAAAGAAAGTGGTTACTATAACTACAGATATTTCAGCTGGAACTGGATTTGTAGTTGCAGAGGGGGATTACATATTGACAAACAATCACGTAATTGACGGAAGCACAGTTATTCAAGTTCAGACCTACAGCAATGAAGTCTATACCGCTGAGGTTGTTGGAGCAGATGCTTTGGCTGATTTAGCAGTCTTGAGAATTTCTGGGGATCTTGAAAGTTTTGAGCTTGCTGATTCAGACTCTGTGTCTATAGGGCAGAAAGCAATAGCTATTGGAAATCCTTTAGGGCTATCATTTACTGTTACTGAAGGAATTGTTTCTGCTCTTGACAGGGAAGGACCTAATGGTCTTAATTCATATATTCAAACAGATGTTACTCTTAATCCCGGAAATTCTGGAGGCCCTCTTGTAGATAAAGATGGAAGAGTAATAGGAATGGCCAATTTCAAAGTTGGGGGAGCTGAAGGACTCGGATTTGCTTTGGAAAGCAATATGCTAAGGATAAAGACCAATGAGATAGTTGGTTCTGAAGTATTATAATGTTTAAGTTAAAACCATCCGCGCGTGAAAGCAAGAGATATATTCTAATTAGAGGAACAAGATATAATATTGAGAAAGCAATACTTGAGTTCATAGGGGTTTTGGGATGGGCTAAAGCATCTCCTGTTTTTGTTTCTGAAGTTTCTGATGAAGTTGTTTTAGCTGTAAATAACAAAGAATTGAATAATGTAAAGGCTGCTTTTGCACTTGCAAAAGATGAGTTGAAGATATTAAGAGTTTCAGGAACGCTGAAAGGTTTGAATAAGTGAGTACAACAATACTTAAAAATGTATTTTAGATTTGATATATATGAGTTCAAGAACTAAAAAGTCTAACTTAGAGAGTCTTCAAGCTAAAGTTTTTAAGGGAAAAGAATTAAATTGGAGACCTTCTCCAACTCAAGGCCCATCTTTTCAGTTTGTAGAAACACCAACAACATGGTATCTTAATAGGATTGGAACGGATGTTATATATGTGCAACCTAGAGATGATACTTCTATGCCTACATGTTATGATTGTAACTCAGATGTTATGTCTAAATATCAAAGGGTTACTGAAAGAGTAGAAGGTATGGGGGGTTGTGCAGGAGGAGATGTTAAAGATAAACTTGTAAGATATTGCCCTACTTGTGAAGGCGTACCACCTAGTACTGCGACTGAACATGAAAGTACTTTTTAACATGATAAATAAAGTTTGATATAGCAAATTTTAAATAGACTTCATTCTCAACAATATTATCTAAAAGGAGTTTACTAATTAAAAAACAACAAAATGGATATGCCAACTGAAATGCAGCATCAAGCAATGGGTTACGATAGAGCCGCGACCATGTTCTCACCTGAGGGTCATTTATTGCAGGTTGAATATGCTGAGAAGACTGTAAAGCTTGGAAGTAACAGTGTTGGTATTGTTTGTAAAGATGGAGTTGTAATTATAGCGGATAAAAGAATTAGGGATAACTTGATTGCTCCTGAATCTGCAATGAAGGTCTTTGAAGTTGATGAACATGTTATGGCAACTGCTGCCGGAATTGCTTCTGATGCAAGAGTCTTAGTAGATAGAGCAAGATTACTTTCTCAACAACACAGAGTTTCATATGGGACGCCTATTGATCCTATTTCTGTAATTCAGATGATTGCTGATAACAAACAAGCTTATACTCAGTATGGTGGATCAAGACCATACGGTGTTGCCATAATGATTGCTGGAGTTTCAAAAGGAAGAGGTCATTTGTATACTTCAGATATTACTGGAAACTTCTTTGCTTACAAAGCAAACTCCATAGGAGAAAATGATGAACAAGTTAAAGAAGAGTTGAGAAAGGGAGTTAATGAAAATATGACTATGGATGAAGCTATAAAGTTTACTATGAAGATATTCAAAGATTTACTTGGGAAGAACTTTGAATTAGCAAGATTTGATGTTGGAATGATTTCTATGAAGGATGCTAAGCTTGTTAGATTACACGGCGAGGAACTTCGCAAGTATATTAAATAATTTTATTTTTAGATGTAGTTGAAATACTGCATTCTTTTTTATAACATGCATTGTTGTGACTCGTATGGCTAGAAAATACGATGAAAGGGAAAGAGAATTACATGATGAGGGTGTTAGAGAAGAAGAACTCAAGAGTGATTTAGCTAATTCTGCTTCTTCTATGCAAAGCCCAGGACAAGAAATGCAATCAAGTAGAAGAAAATACGAAGTGGAAGCTAAAGATATAGTGGCTAGTCAAACTACCGCACCTGTCGAAAATACTAATGAAGTAACTGTTGACTTTAGAGATTTTGTTAGAAAAGAAGATGCTCATCAAGACACAAGAGAGAACCACATCATAAGGTTAAGAGAAGCAATGAGGATTATTGAGGAAGAAATAAGACATATCGAGCTAAGAAGTGAAAATATATAGCTAAATCTTTAAAAATGTCATTTGCTCATCTTAATCATGGCAAACGTTGAAGCACGCATTAAAGTGAATGGGAAGCAATTTGAAATATCTGTTGACTTAGATGAAGCTCTGAAAGTCAGAATTGGAAAAGGCAATGTTAATACTGCTTTGAACTCTCCTTCTGTTTATACTGATTTGAAAAAGGGAATGGTTGCTTCAAAAGCTGAACTAGACGCTGCTTTTGATACATCTGATGTTTATGCAATAGCTGAAAGAATTATGAAGAATGGAGAAATTCAAAAAGATCAAGAATTTAGAGATGCTGAACGCGAGAAAAAAATAAAACAAGTGATTGATTTAATTTTACGCAATGCTGTGGATCAGCATGGAAGACCATATACTGATGACCGCATAAGAAAAGCTATTCATGAAGTTCACTTTAATTTTGATAATAGGCCTGCTGAACAACAGATGCCTGAGTTGATTACTAAACTAGCAACAGTAATCCCAATTAAAGTTGAAACTAAAAAAGTTAAGTTGACAATTCCAGCAAGATATAGTGCTCAAGTTTATGGAATGCTTAAAGATTACAAAGAAAGTGAAGAATGGCTTGGAAATGGAGATTTGCAAGTTGTGATGAATATTCCATCAGGATTGCAAATAGACTTCTATGATAAGTTGAATTCAGTGACTCACGGTGCTGTTATTAGCCAAGAAATGAAATAGAGATCTATTTAGAAATTAGCTTTTGATGGAATACTGCTTGTTTTAGATTGATTTTTAGAAGAATTTGGAAATTTATTACTGAGTCTAATTGATTCTGTAAGATCCCAATAACCACCAGCACTTTCCACTAATTCAAGTAAGCCCGGAGGAAACATTCTACTTAAACTACTTTTAATAGTTCTTAATGGACTTCCTTCTTTTGGCATTCTTACATATTTTACTTTTTTTGAATTTTTTAGAAAATAAGAAGCATAAGCTATAATATCATCTATAAGATCGATTTGTTCTTTAGTTAAATCGAGTTTTGCTACAGGAATTTTTCCAAAACTAATTTGCCTGCCATCATCTGTATTTTTAGGATAATAAATTATATTATCTTGAAATATTCTTTGCATTGAACGTGCTTTATCTCCGTTTCTGTAATTTTCTGTTAAATCTTCTTGAACACCATAAAAAAATAGTCTATCCAAACCATTTCCATAATCTATATCTTGAAAACCTTGAGTCGCTGTAAATTCTCCGCAAATTCCTCTAATTTTATGAGTTCCTCTTAAAAAATGATTTATCCTGGTAAATCCATGGAGACTATCATTTTGCTGAACTGCTCTGACATTTAGACTTCCCCTTATCATTTAAAGCTGGAAAAAATCGGATTTATAAACATTATTGTAAAAACTAGTTTGACTTTGAATGTCTTCTTGTATGTTCTGGCATAACTCTAAAAAAATACCTACTAAAAATTAACAATTTATTCCTCTACCAGATGAAAAAACAAGAGTTGGGGGATTATTTAGGAAAGAGGCAATTTCAATTTTAGATTTACCTACATAATAAGATAAATCTAAATAATGTCCTGCTTTTTCTGCCAAATCAAATAGTTCTTTAACGAACATCCTATCAAAACCGGCACGAATGGCTCGATAACCGCTTGTTTCTTTAGGAGGGAGTGTAATCTTTTTTAAATCTTCAAATTTTATTCTTGAGCTAAGATGAATCAAAATATCTCTAGCTAGTATAATTTTTCCTTTATCTAATTTACATTCTTCTACTGAAATTCTTGCAAAGCCATCTCTATCATACTGGTATCTATTATTGTGATCATACTCTCTATCTAAATGAGATGGAAACAAGTCATCTGCCATGGCAGAAGCAATTTCTGAGCTTCTAAAATTTTTTAAAAAGGCTGTCTTATTTCCATAGAAAAATAAATCACCTTCATTTTGCGAATAAGTTATAACTTGATCTGCTACTGAAAAATCTGCACAAATTCCTTCTATTTTATTGGCTCCCCTTGCACCTCTCATTCTTACGACTCCATAAAAACCATCATCTTTCGGAACTGCTCTTAGTTGTGCAATTATTCTTTGTTCTACCATGAAAATAGACCAATAATTTCATTTATAAAAGTAATTGATTTAAATGCTGCATTTATAGACATTTAATGTATCTGATTCTTCTAATAATAAACAATCTTTCTTCATTGCTTCTAGCGGTGCTCTTTGATTAGGACCGAGCTTAGAATATCCGAAAAAGTCTTCTAGAAATATAAAGTTTTTAGTTTGATTATTCCAGACTTCTGCTCCTGTGTATATATCAGCTCCATTGTATAAAGCATATCCGCTTTCTAATCCATTTAATGAAAATGGTATAATGTAGTCTGGTTTCTTAAGATACCATTCTACACCTGGACTTGATAGGGTTACCAAAGTATTATTCATAATCAAAGTCTTAGTTGATTCACTTAAAGACTTGTAATCTATTACTGGTTCTGTTGCTGAATAAGGGCTTATTACTTGGGGTTTAACTACAGTTAGATAATTAGAATCAAAAAATAAGTTGGAAGGATAGATTATTGCTAATGCAATGATAAGAACACCAATTACCTTATTGCTTTCATATAAATAAGATAATAATGAAGCTAGAAATATTATTACTGAAAGAATTACAAAATAAGCATAGCGTAAAGCAAATACTTTAACAAAAAATAAACCTGTAAGCAATATTACTGAAGGCAAAAGTAAAAGATAAAACATTCTTTTATTCTTTTTATATGTAAATGGAATTCCAAGTAAAGAAATTATGAAGAAAGCTCTTAGACTCTTGAAAAGCTGGGAAGTGTATTCTTCAGCGTATTCGCTTCCTGTAGATATTGTTGCTCCAATTCCTAAGAAAGATAAACCAAAGTAAGCTCCCACTAAAATTGGAATAATGAAAAGTTTCCAATCTTTATGCTCTCGGAAAAACATAAATAAGAAGAAAGGAATCAGAACTAACCCTGCTATCTGCGTTTGAACTAAAACGATCAAAGAAATGGAAGCAAGCCAAGCATATTTCTTGCTTTTTTTGGATTTATACAATAAGTATAGTGTTAGGAAAAATAAAAACTGAAATGCTTGATAAAACCTGGCCTGGCGAGAATAAACTATCTCAAGAAATAGAAAACAGGTAAATAAAGCAGCAATAACTCCTGTGCTTTTATTGAACTCCTTTCCTATAAAGAAAGCTAGCAGGATAGTTGCAAGACCAAAGAGCACACTTACAAATCTAACAGCAAAATCTGCAGAACCAAAAATTAAAATAAACAACCCTTGTAAATAATGAAAAACCAAAGCCCTGGAATAAAAAAGCCCTGAATCAAAGATAGGGATTCCTTTAGTGGCAATGTTTTCGGCAGCTATGGAAGAAATTGTTTCATCAAACCATAATGGGCTCGAGCCTAAAGAATAAACTCTCAAAACTAAACCAAAGATGAGAATTAAAGCAAGTATACTAAATACTATCTTGTTATTTTTATCCATATTATTAGCAGAAACTTAGATTAGTTAAAACTTAGTTATGTCAAAGTGTTTGTTTAAAACAACATCCTTTAGGGTGTGAACACTTTCAGCATAAGAATTTTGTTAGCATCCAAAAAACTAAACAAACTCCACATTTAAGTGTGGGGTAAACTCAAAGTCTTTTTGATCTTAATTGATTAAACAAAAGATTTATATAGGAACAGTTAGTTCCGTTATAGGAACTATTAGTTCATATAAGATGACATCTTTAACAGACAAAGAAAGTGAGATATTAATTAAATTATTTAAGAATTTTAGTACGAACTATAATGCAAATTCAATATCTAAAGAAGTTGGTCTTAGTCCGAGAGGATCTTTAAAAATATTAAAACGTTTAGAAAAAAATGGAATATTAGCAGGTAAAAAACTAGGGAAAGCTGTATTTTACAAATTAAACCTGCAAGATTTATATGCAAGTAAAATAATGGAAACGACCTTAATCAAAGAAACGAGAACTAAGGCTATGAGGTGGATTGATGAATTTAAAGAAATATTTGATTATACTGATATAGTTCTAATTTTTGGGTCAGTTATAAAAAATCCAAAACATGCTAGCGATATAGATGTTCTTTTCGTTTATAAAAAGAAAAATTATAAGATTGTTTCCAACTTTATTTTAGCCAAAAACAAAATACTGTTTAAAAAAATACATGATATACCTCAAACTATCCAAGATCTAAAAGAGAACCTTAAAGATAACCCAGCTATTATAGATGCAATAAAAAATGGTTATGTCTTGCATGGTTATGATAAAATTGTTGAGGTAATAAAAAATGTCACAATCTTCTAAACATGTAGGATGGTGTTTAAATAAAGCTAAGAAAGAACTAGAAGAATGTAAAAAATTGGGAAAGAGAGCAAAACATAGAGGCTTAGTTAAATCTAAACCTGACAAGCAAGAATCGAAAAATCATTTGAAAAAGGCTGAAGAAAATTTAGAATTTGCCATCCAGCTAGATAAAAATAAATATGGTTATAAGATTATAGAATCTTTATTTTACTGCATATATCAATGTTTTCTCTCTATTGTAGCTAAATTTGGTTATGAATCTGCAAACCAAACATGCACAATAAGTTTAGTTGAATATTTAAAAGAAGATGGCAAAATAGATTTGGATCAGAAATTTATTGAAATGATGAAATATAAAGATGAACAGAAAGAAGACATGTATAGCATTATTGAAATGAGAGAAGATTATACTTATAGTTCTAAAGTCTCTGTAGAAGAAGAAAAGATTGAAGAATTAGTAACTACTTGTAAAGAGCTTTTGGAAAAAACTAAAGAAATCATATATTTAGAAGAACAATGATATTTAGGACAAATAAGGTATCTAAAATTAAGATAAAATAATCAAATTTATTATATACAAACACTTAAAATGGGTCTGGCATTGAGGATTTAATATAAAATGGCAAAAAAATATGGATATAAGTGTGAATATAAATTTAAAGAAATTAAATTTAACAAAGAGGATATTTCTAATAAGACATCTATGGCTAATGTAGAAAAAAGAATTGCAGACTTAAATGAACAGATAAACAATAAGTAATGCTAATAGAACTATTCAATAATAGCGCTTATTTGTAAATTCTTCCTCTTTTATCAAAGACCCTTACAAATAAAATCTTTCTTTTAAAATCTATATCTATTAACATCCTATAGTCTCCTATTCTTAATTTATAATCTTCACCTTCAAAATGTTCTAGAAACCTAAATGGATCCAAAACAATTTCATTAAATCAAAAAATCGATGCACTTTTGATTTGTGCTCGATTTTTGGATGATTGAAGTTTCGATTTTGTGAGAAACTATCAACATTTAGATTTAATTCTTTCTTGGATATCTTTAGGAAGATTTCTGAAAAATTTAGTAGCCTGGTTTGAGAATTTTACAGAGTAACTCATAAATTCTCTAAATCTGTGTAAGAGGATTCAGGGTCTTTTCGAGCTTTTGCTAATTCTTTTTTAGCCCATTCTGTAAGCTTTCCTTCAGACATTAGCATATATTTTATTAGAGCAATATCTCTCTTTAGGGATAAAATATCATCATGCAGATGTTTTGCATTAACTTCCATATATTTCTTACATTAATCTAACTTTTATAGTTTTCCATTGCCTATTAGAACTACTCGGTAATCTATACAAATCCTTAAAAAACCGTATTAGAAAGTAATTTAATCTAAAATGGACGATAACTCTAGAAGAAGGCAGGAAGATTGGGAGAGAAGTTTAGCGGCTTGGAAATCTAAACAAAATAAAGAGAGTAGTGTACCACATCATCAACCAAAACCAGTATCGACACCCAGCCAAGATCAGTATTCTTCAAAAGCATTTAACAAATTTCTAATCTTTTTGGCTTTTGCAATTCCTCTAGCACTTTTAGGTTATGCGTTATATATCAATTACCTACCATTTGGCTATGAGAAAAGCTATGAATTAACAGTTGACGAAAATGGGGTTATCTCACCATTGTCAAATGAAATTTACTTGACAACACCCCAAGGAAGAAAACTCTTATCATTGCCTGAAGGTGTGCAGGGACAAGTTAACTTAGTTATTGATCCAAAAGTAGTTCTGAAGAATTCAACTATAAATGTTTCAATTGAAGGAGATAATGTATACCTAGCGCCTCTATTGAGCTTGGATTTAGATAGTATGGAATGGGATCACAACTGGGATTTCAGTCAAAATATCCCAGAAGAATTTGAAGGCACAGCAGAATATAATGAAGAAGAAGCATGCACACACTTTAATGCCTATAATGAGCAAACCTTAAACTTGCCCAATTCAGAAGACATGTTTGAATCAGGGCCAATGAGCATTTATGTAAAGTGGAAGCCTAGTTATGTAAGTCAGAAATTAGGAAATAATCAACAGTTAGCAGGACATTTTAACTGGGAAATATGGCAAAACGAAAAGAGTGTTCAGTTTAGAGTTGGTAGAATGAATGACGCTAATGGCTCGATGCATTCAATAAGTTATCCAATTGATCTAGAATTTTTTGGAAAAGAACATGAAGCCTTAGCAGTTTATTCTCCAAGTGAAGATGGTAATGGATATATTGAATTATGGATAGATAAAAATTTAGCAGGAAGAGCATTAATTGGGAGCGATGTTATCTATCCAGATTATAATTTTAATATCTCGTTAAATTTTGGTTGGAGTTCACATAACAATGGAAATAATCCTTATTATGATGGTTGTTTATATGAAGTTAAGGTAACCGATATAGCATTGAAAGAAGAGAGAAACCAATTTGAAATAAATGGAATTAATGGAAAAATGGTTATCCCAGTCATAGGAAACGGGAACTTAAAAGTTCTAAAGGCTATAATTTCACAATGAATAAAAATTATATAATCTAAGATTATTAGATATCTGATGAATATCATTCTTGAAGTGATTGAAAAAACAGGCAAGAATCTTCTCTTAACTTCTGAGCGTTGGGCTCATATTAGAAAAGATCACCCTGAAGTAGAATTAGAAGAAATTGAGAGAGCGCTCATAAAACCAATAAACCTAATTAAAATAAATGATGAGAAATATTATTATTTTCATTACTTTAAACATAAAAAGATTTCAAATAAATTATTAAGAGTGATAGTTAAATATAAAAGCAATAAATGGTTGATAATGACTGCTCACTTTGTGCATAAAATGCATCAAAATGAATAAAGGAATGAGAATATATTATGATCAGGAATTAGATTATCTTACGATTTTTGTAGGTGAGCCTAGATTAAACTATGGAGAAGATATTTCGGAGGGAGTTACGATTTTCAAAGATCAAAATAGTAATGAAATTATAGGAATAGGGATTCAGGAATTCAAAGAAAAAACCAATTCGTTGAATGAGATCGAATTGAAACTACCATTTAAGATAAGTTTTTTCCAGAACTAACGAAAATAAAATGAAAGAAAATAAAACATATGATATATATATATTATGATGAAGAAGCGGACTTCTTAGAGGTGTCTTTCGAAGAACCTGCGAAATCAGGAACCACAGAAGAGATAGAAGAAGGAGTTTTCGTAACAAGAGATATAGATTCTCAAAGAGTTTCTAATGTTGGAATTTTATCATTTAAGAAAAGAGTTGAACTTCTTAAAAGAGTATTAGCAACGCTTAACAAAAGACTGCCTATTGAAATAAGCATCTCTAAATAATAAGTTATAAGTTCAATAAAACTTATACAAAGCATTAAAAAACATGATGTCGCCTATTTTTTATGAACAAAGAGAATTTCTATAAAACAGGATACATCTTATCATTAAATCTTTCAATCATAGCAATTTTATTGATGATATTGAGCTTAGTAGAAATTATTGATTTGGATATTTTTTTAAGTTATAAGTTGTTATCTGGTATTTTAATAGCCTCTTTAACACTGACTGTTTTCTATAAACATAATTTAGATAGATCAAGAAATCAGTATATTTCATTCATAGAATCAATTTTGCAAACTTCACCTTATTTCTTTCTATCAATCCTAATGATTTTAGCAATTAATCAATTCCTGAAGTTTGAATTCATAATTCAGAGAAATTTTCATTTAATAGCATTAGGAATAGCTTTTGGATTTCTTGCATTTTATAAAAATAGAAACAAGATTGAACATGAATTAGAAGAAGAAAAACAAAGAGAAACTCAAACAGAAGAACAAAGATTGCATGATTTCCAGTATAAATTCCCAATAATAAATAGAATTTGGGGAATAAGAACAATAATTAGATGGTTCTATGCTGAAGGATTATTTTATTCCCTAACAATTATTTTGACAATTATTATAGGAACATCACTTATATTTTATAATTTAGGAGAAAGTAATTTTACAAATGATGAATTTGCAACGATGGAATCTGCATCTGGATTTTATTTTACAAGCACTTTCTGGAAATGGGATTGGATTAGAGGGTTTTCCGGAGAATACACTAATTGTATAGCCCAAGATATATGGTGCCACTATACGCGAGCGGAGATTCATTCCTTACTTATAGCATCTATCTACAAATTAATTGGAATATCTGAATTTTCTACACGTCTTGTTTCTGCAATATTTGGATTATTATTGTTAATAACTGCTTACCCCTTACTTAGAAAGTTTGGTTTTAATAAAAAAGTTTCTTTATTAGCTTTAATCTTAATTACTTTGAACCATAAAATCTTGGAATTTAGCAGATATGGTAGAATGTATGCTTTGATGATCCCATTAGTCCTCTGGTTCATATTACTCACATATATTTTATTTAATAATGAGGTAGGTAAAAAAAGATTAATTTGGTTGACGGCTTTAACTTTATTTGTTTTATTATTACTTTACAATCTTCATTCTCAAAACCTAATAATTGTCTTGGTTTTAGGGGTGATATTTATGTCTCAAAAATTATCTAAAAAATCAAGCACGTTTCTCAGAATATTATTAATTCTTATAGCTCTTTTTATTTTAGTAATATTTTTATCAAATGTTTTGTCTATTGTAGAGCCAGCATTTGAGTTTGTAAATTTTGATCAAAGAATCTACAATTATAATTATGAATACATCAATTATATTTTTGATTATCCTTTGCCACAAATAGGTTTTATTATTTGTATGTCCTTTATTCTTACTAGAGTCTTTAGTCCTCACAAACTTGATTTAATAAGCAACTTAATAGCAATATTGATTTTTTCAGCAGCAGTCTTAATATTTTTAATAGATAGATTTCCACATCCAGTATATAGCTCAACTTTACTCCCGCTATTAGCAATTATATTAGCTTTTTCAACAGATTACTTCAGCAAGATATTTGTCAGAAAGGCGTTTAAGTTATTTATATTTATAATAATTATAACTTGCGCAATTACCTCTTTAATAAACAGTTTTGGAGAGATATACGGATCTCAGAGTTTTTACTATGCAGATTATGAGAAAGCCTATACCCCTCTAATTGAAAATTACCAACCTGAAGATTTCATAATAATGGGTTATAGTAGAAAATATTATCTTAAAGATTTGGAATATAATGGTGGAGATATATTTGAACTTGGTCAAAAGGATTATTCCACGAATGTCGATAATAAATTTATGGAAATTTTAGAGACACATAAGAGTGGATGGATAACATGGGATAAGTTTTCTGAAGGAGATCTTAAATCTTCTATTAGAAATTACATCGAAAAAAACTTTAAACAATATTCTGGAGAAGGCTTAGATGATACAAGAGTAAATGTTTATTATTACAATAAATCACTCAGCGATTAAAGTTTTCTGTAAAATAGAATTATCTTTAACAAATTAACCAAATTTGTGATTATAACAAAAAGAATAATTAATAATTTCACATTAATTACTTCTCCCATAAATAACCATATTGAGCCTAAAGCTAATATTCCCAATATTAACGGATATATTAATATTTTAGCATATCCTAATGGGGTGATGTATCCATTAGATACAACTGCTTCAATTGCATATAATGGAAAGATTAGAGAAACAACATGAAAAATAAAAAGAAAATCTGAATTGTAATATTCTGGGAATAAATTTTTAAGTACCAATGGAAAAGTTAAGTAAAGAAATAATAATATAATTATAGAAAAATAAAAAGAAAGTTTGGAATGTTTTACTAATTGTTTTCTTATATGATCTTTACCAAATGAAATGTGTTCTTCTATTTTTCTGGGTCCTAAAATTATTCCTATTGCAGCAAATATATTGATTAATACAAACAATATTCTTATGACAAGCTCGTAATACCCTACTAATTCTATACTTCCTTGGCTATTTAAGATAAACAAGACAAAACGAGTATAGAGAAATAGAGAGACATTTGCTACTGCAATAACTATTGAATAAGAGAACATTTTCTTAATTAGTGGTCCAGAAAATCTACCAAAAGTAAGACTTATATTTGGAATGAATAGGAAAAAGAAGTTAACCCCGTAAAAGACACCCTGTGAAATCAATGCTCCAGTCAAACTATAATTTTTAACACACCAAAAAGTAAAGAGAATGGATAAAATACTTGGAATAATTGTTAATATTGCTAAAGATTTGAATCTTTTTAAGCCTACATAAAGACCATCATAAACCCCAATTAAAGAAGTAAAAACAATTACCGGCGTTAGAAACAAAAAATAAAAATTAACTGATTGAAAATAATAATTATAGATGATTGATAAAACTAACAAAACAGCCGAAACTAAAAATCCTAAAAAGAATGAAGAAGAAACAATTGTTTTTATTTTTAGATCATGTTTTATTGATGATTCTGCTATAAACTTACTCACTGCACTAGATAACCCTAGGTTCCCAATTGTAGAAATTAATAGGACGATTGCCAATAAGAGTGAAAGCTTACCGAAATCTATAGGAGATAAAAAAGCCGCTGAAATTAAGAAAATAAGCAAATACGCTCCTTGCCTAAATCCTATCTGTAATGCCCTCCATAAGAAGTCTTTAAAAATTAAATTATTCTTCATTGCATAGTAGCTCTGAATAAAGGTTATTATAATCTACCATTATCTTACTTTCAGAATAATTTTTTATGAGTGAAATATTATTTCTTGACATTTTCTCTATTAATTTTTTATCTGAAGAAATACCCCTTAATATGGATTCTATCTTTTTTTTATCTCCTGGTGTGAAGAGATAACCGTTTACCCCATCTTTCACATATTCTTTGATTGGACCAAGATTAGATGCTAAAATTACCAATCCCCTGCTCATTGCTTCAAGAATGGTTACTCCAAAAGTTTCTGAGTATGATGGTAAAATAAAAAAATCTGAGGAATCGTAGTATCTGTTTATTTTTCTATTTGGTACTTCTCCAGTAAATAGGATGTTTCTATTTTTGATTGAAGGTATTTTACTATTTGGACCTCCAACAAATTTGAATTTTAATTTTGTATCTTCCAAATCCTTACTTATTTCGATTAAATCATCAACACCCTTATATTTGGAAAGAAAACCCACATATAAGATAGATAGATCTTTGGAAAAAGCTTTTCTTTTTACAATATTCTTATCTTGAATAAAATTAGGAATGATTTTTGATTTTTTCATGAAAAAATGTTTATTTAAAGCATATCTCCTAAGGTGATCTCTTTGAAACTTGCTTAATACTATTATTTTATCAAAAAATAATAATGAGAAATTAACATATAATGGGACTGCTAGGCTTCTGTATAACCCATAAGCCACTAGTTTCATTATTTCTCCACTATATAACTCCTTATAACCCATCCCAAAATTCTTATGGAATGTGATTACTTTCTTTTTTCCTAACAAAAATGGAATCATAAAAAAGATAATTATATTTGAAAGATGAACATGGATGAGTGGATATCCTCTTAATTTCTTAATAAATTTAAAGAACTTATCTATTTTAGGAAATATTATTTCAAAACCAATTTTATAACATGGAATAAACTCTTTTTTATTATATAGATTAGTTTTATCTTGAGAGTGCAATATTAAAGTTTCACTCTTCAAATTATTAGAGATTCTAGAAACCATTACGTCCAGCCCACCATTTTCACCTTTAGAAATGTGAAGGATTTTATTTTCTAAGTTCATTTTATTAAATCTTCATATTTAGGAATAACAGTTTTAAGAGAGAAAACATTTTCATATCTCTTCCTTGCATCTTTTGCATACCTCTTAAGGATTTTAGGATTTTTAACTAAATAAGTTAATTTTTCTTTTACTTTGGAGACATCTGATGGTTTCACTAATGATCCGGTGTTTCCAACTGTTTCAGGACAACCAGACAGATTTGAGGATATTATAGCGCACTTCGTAGACATAGCTTCCTGGAATACAACGCCTAAAGTCTCTTTTGATGATAATAAAGAAAATATTTTTGATTTATTAAATAATTCTTTATACTTTTTAGAAGAATTATCTAACCATCCAGTAAAGATGATTTCTGGATTATTTTTAGCCATCGATTTAAGTTCATTTTTGTAAGGTCCATCTCCTATAATATAAAGCTTCCAACCTTCTAAATTTGCACTCTCAAAAGCTTTTATTAAATATTGAAAACCTTTTCTTGGAAGAAGTCTGCCTGATGAAATTATAATATTCTCTTTTTTTAGAGACTTAATTAAAAAATCTTTCATTGGATAAGGAATTACTGCAAAAGGGTATTTTCCTATTTGTGCCTTAATGAGATTTATATGAGATTTTGATGGTGCAGTAATTATTTTAGCCCCGATACAAACTTTCCTTATAATGGATTTAGTAAACTTGTGCATTAACTTAAAGCGATCAGAATTATAACCGGGAACATCACTGCCGTGACTTGTAATTATGTATGGAATACCAAACTTCTTTTTTGCCCATAATGCCACTATTCCTGTTGGAATAATGAAATGAGTATGGTTGATATTGTACTTGTTGGTTTTTAGGTGCTTCTTTAGAAAGTGTTTTGCCGATATTATGTATGTGAGCATTTCTAGAGTTGTACATATTTCTTTCTTTTTTCTTAAACATTTTACTCTGTAAATATTGATGCCATCTTTAACCTCGAAAAATGGAAGACCTTTGTAATGCATTGTTACTACATCTACACTATGTCCTAACTTGACGTAGCCCTTTGCAATTTCATAAGATGCAGGAGAAGCTCCGCCTCCTAATGGAGGAAATTCATAATTTAGCATTAAAATTCTCATTTTATTATTTGAATTCATTAAAACTCGTTTTATTTGGGATTTATATAATATTCTCTAAAGCACTGCAGACTTATTTATTTAATAGCTGTCTGATAACTGCTACAAAACTTATTCTTTTCTCATCCATGGTTCGATCATTCTATAATAATTTTCTATTCCGTAAATGATTATATTATTCTTTACTATCTCTTTTCCTACATTATTTTCATTCGTTTTTAACATTGATATAAATTCAGTTGTAGTAAAATCCTGTATTTCTAAAGATATAGGTAATAATCTCAACTTTGCAATTAGTTCTTTTGCTTTCTCATTATTGTCTGATATTACACATAAATCTATATCTGATCGAGCCTTATTTGTTTTTTTAACTATTGAACCAAATAATAATACTATAAAAAATGGATATTTTAGAGAAAGTGCATCTTGTAAAATTAATCTTAACTCTTTATGATTTTGCAGGAATTGTTTTGTTCTTTTGCTTTCAACCGAGTAGATTTCTTCACTTATGGATTGTTTTAATTGTATTAAACTTGCATTACCTATTTTTTCTTTATAGATAATATCAGGATATAGATTATTTACAATATTATGTGTGTTTTTGTAATCTATAAAAGTAGCTCCTGAAATAGTTAAAATTGGTTGGTTGTTTTTATTTTCTATTAAATAGCTAATTATTTTTTCTTTTGGACTTAGTTTGATTTCTTTCTGCTCTTGCATATTCTTGTTTTTTACCATAATATTATGGTATATTTACCATATTTAAATCTTTCTATTGGTAATAGGAAATTCATCTTTTAATTAGCTCCCTGACATAATACCGTTTTTCTACATGGGAAGTGTTTAGATTTGTTCTAATTGTAAGATCCATCAAGATTCCAAAACAAAAGAACATAACTCCTATAATTATTAGGAAGAAACCTAAGAAGAACCAACCGCTTCTGTTCAATGGAAGACTTCCTGTAATTTTCTGATATATTGACCATATGATTGGAAGCAAACCTGCGAAGAAAGATATTAGGCCTAAACCACCGAACATGTGAAGCGGTCTGTTTGAATATTTGTTTAGAAACCAAATGTAAATTAGGTCTATGAAGCCTTTGTACATTTTCTTATAATTGTATTTGGTTTTTCCCTGTGTTCTTGGTCTGTGGTTTACTACTACTTCTCCAATTGTAAACCCTTTCCATCTTAATAGAGCTAAGATGTAGCGATGCATTTCCCCCCATAAGTCTAGAGATTTTGCTGCTTCTTTTCTGTATACCCTTAGTGTACAGCCAGTATCATGCACATCATCTTTAATTATAATTCTTCTAAGCAATCTGCCTATTTTTGTGAGTATTTTTATTCCTGACTTGTCTTTTCTGTGTTTTCTCCAGCCAGCTACTACATCTAGATTATCTTTTTCTAGTTTTTCTAGTAATTTTGGAATGTCTTTGGGGTCGTTTTGAAGATCTCCATCCAAAGAGATTATTATATCTCCTTGGGCTTGCTTGAAACCTGCGTCTAAGGCTATTGATTGACCGTAGTTTCTATTGAGATTTACAATAACTGTTTTTGATAACTTCTTTAGTTCTTTTAGAGAATTGTCTTTGCTCCCATCATTAATATAAATTATTTCGTAATTGCCTAATTTATCCATTACTTCCCTTATTTCTTTATCTAACTCTTTGATGTTTCCTTCTTCTTCATATATTGGAACTATAACTGAATACTTCATTGAACTTCCAGAAGATTGAACTATTATAAATATTATCTCTAAGAGTTATTATAAAACTACTGGGTGTCTTTCAATTGGGCACCTCATTTCAAGGGAAACGAAATAAGCCGAATGGTGATATTCACCTTTAGCGTATCTTTTTGCAAACATTTCTCCAATTTCTCTATCTTTAAATAAACAAAAGATACGATATGCAAGTTCTGGATCTTTACGTACAATGTTTTTTTTTGCTTTAGGCAATCTAATTACTTCCTCCTCTTTCTTGATGATATTTAATAAACTCGTCTATTTCTTTTTTCATATCTCTTTCTTTTTTACTATCTAAAACTGATCTAACTAAATCTGTAATCCTTATAATTGCCATTTTTAGATGAAAACTATTTTATTTATATAAATTTAGGAATTAGAGAATGTGTTTAGGATTTTAGGGCTAGAATTGTTGATTGAAGCATTTTATACCACAAATCTTTATAAAGAGTGAATTCATGGTTTTGTTTCTATGATGATAAAAAACAAGACTGGTGGCGTTAGTAAAATCTTAAGCAGTGTGATTACTGCTTTTGTTATTGGGCTGCTTGTTTTTGTTGGTCCTGTTGATGCTTTGCGCTTACAGCTAGATGGATTAAGAAACACTCCTTATCAACTTGGAGAAGAAGTTAACTTTGTTGGTTCTATTAAGATAGAATCAAATGAAAGAGTTGGACTAACTAATGTTAGTGTTGAATTGAATGATGAAGTTGTCTGCACTTTTACAACTTCTGGGACAATATTATCTGGTTGCCAGGGGATTAGCGTTTCTCTATTATCAAATACCGCTCAATTTGGTTATGGATATGGGTACAGCACTTTCCAACAAAACTGGACAGGAAGTAACTCTAGTTCTAATGCAGGAAATTATGCAGGTTATGGATATGGATACGGTTATGGATATGGATATTCAAATGGACCTAGCCAACTTACTTATAACATAACTATACAGACTCCTCAATCATACTTAAACTTCCCAGGAAATAATGAATTAAAGTTAATCTCTCAGACTTCAACTCAGACATTTAACTCAAGAACAGAAAGATTTGTACTTATACCTCCAACTGGAAACTCAAATATATTCTTAATGGGATCTGAAGATGGAGAGGCTCTTTTCTGGGGAAGATTCAATAGCACAGAGCATACTATGAAGGGAGAAGTTATTTGGAGAGAAAATACTGCTATTAGACGTAATGGTGAAGGAAGTTATGTTGTTCATAATCCGCATTCAGGATCATTTGCTCTTAGATTTTATGATCCTAACAACCCTTCCGACCCTGGACTTAACTGGACAGGCGCTTATGGTCATGGAACATGGAATATGGCTACTGGAAACTCCACCTTGCAGGGAATAGTTTACTTAGCTCCAAGGTAATTCTTGAATTTTAGATTTATTCTTATCTTTTGATTAATTAACTTATAAGTAGCTACAAATAGAAATATTTAAATAGGTTTTGTTAAGCCAAGGAATATGAAAGATAAGGCAACTCCACATATTAGACTGACTGCAACTGTAAATGGATTGGAAATTGTGACTGAGGAAGTTCAAGTTCCTTTTGGATTTATAAATGAAATTGGATTAAATTTAAGAGGCTATAGATCTACTGTTAGAGAGGTTGGAAAACCTGATCCAAGATATTCTAGATTCTACGGATCAGTTGAAGAAGCAATTAAAGGTCATTGTGGCTTGGCTTTGACAGGCCATAATAATCCAGATTCTATTAGACCAGTAGATAGATCTGTAGAATTTATTAAAAGATTTGGTAGTCTAGTTGAAAAAAAGGAGAAAAATAAGTTTGATATAGATTTTAAGTCACCTTACTCTAATTTTATGAAATGTAAATATGATGATGAAAGGAATAGATAAAATGATACCACAAGCATCTAGACCAATGGGAGTTGCGTTAGTGATTGAGTTTAATGGAAAACATCCTATTGAAATTCATGGTAGAATTAATTTACAAAATTATTTGTCTACTATGTGTGATACTGGTGCGAAATTGATAGCTCGTTACAGAATTGATACACCTGAAGAAATTGGTTTTTATGCTGGAGAAGTTACTAGATATCTTCAATCAAGAAAACCTGGTAAACAATTGACTCGAGGAGAAATTGATGCATTTTTGGTTTCTGAAAGACAAAGCACTAACTGACATAGATTCTTAGCCTTGGATAAACACAATATTTAAAAAGGGAAGAAATATTGAAATATTGAAATTACAAGCGAACAAAGGAATTATTACAATTATTCTTTGTTGATTGGTAAATTACATGGAAAAATTTAACGAAAAAAATAACGAAGAGAATTATGAAGAATTCGTTGGTGTTGCAGAACCTTCTAGTAGAACTGTTGTAGTTCCTGGAGAAGTTATTGCTTCTGGAGACGATTTCTTAGCTGGAGAAGGCGCTAGAAAAGAAGGAAACAATGTTGTCGCATCTCGTTATGGATTAGCTGAAAAAGTTGGAAGAGTTGTTAAAATAATACCGTTCTCTGGAGCTTTTATCCCAAGAAGAAATAATGTTGTTATTGGAAGAGTAAATGATATAGTTCACTCTGGATGGATTATAGATATTGATTATGCTCAAAATGGATTCTTACCTTTGATGGAAAGTCCTAGATTTGTAAACAAACATGAAATGGATCAATTTTTAGCTATTGGTGATGTAGTTGCAGCTAAAGTATGGTCAGTTTCTCCTAAAGGAATAGACTTAGCAATGAAAGGAAAGGGTCTAGGAAAATTAGAAGGTGGATTTGTATTCAGAGTAAATCCTTCAAGAGTTCCTAGAATTATAGGAAGAGAAGGAAGCATGATTAACTTGATAAAAGAAAAAACAGGATGCAATGTTACAATTGGACAGAATGGATGGATTTGGATAAAAGGAAATGATATTGATTCTGAACTTAAAACTAGAAGAGCTATAGAATTTATAGCTGAGAAGGTTTTGGTTTCAGGATTAACAGATAAAATGGAAAAATGGTTTGGAGAAAATAAATAAAATGGCAAATATAAATAATATTCAAACACCTAACAGAATTGCAAATAAAATTTATTATAGTGTTTTAGGATTACTGGGAACAGCATCAGCAGCTACAGGAGTTTACGGAATGGTTTCAGATCAAGATAATTATGCAATGGGTGGAATTATTATGACAACTGCATTTATACTAGCGGGTATGCAAACCGCACGCGTTAATAGACGTAGGACTCAAGATCTTCAAGAACTAGAAAGGGTGGTTAATCAATTCAGATGACATTCAAAAGACCTGACGGAAGGAAACTAGATGAAATGAGACCTATTGTGGCTAAAATAGGAATTGTTCCTAATGCTGATGGAAGTGCAATGTTTACATTTGGTAAAACTGTAGCAATTGCTGCAGTTTATGGACCTAGATTATTACACCCTCAACATATGCAAGATCCTAAGGCTGCTATATTAAGAGTTAATTATGATTTACTTTCATTCTCTGTTGCAGATAGAAAGAAGCCTGGACCTTCAAGAAGATCACAGGAAATTTCTAAAGTTACTGAGTGGGCATTATCTCCTGCACTTGATTTGAAAGAATTTCCTAATACAGTTATTGATGTACAGATATACATATTACAAGCTAATGCAAGTACAAGGGTGGCTGGAATAAACGCTGCTAGTATGGCTTTGGCTCAAGCTGGGATACCTATGAAAGATTTAGTTTGTGCTGTATCTGTAGGAAAGATGGATAAGGACCTTGTTTTAGATGTTAATGATGAAGAAGAACACTTTGAAGATGGAGAGGGCGCAACAGACATGGCTACTGCTAGATTAGCAAACTCTGACAAATGGACATTACTTCAATTAGATGGAAAGATACAACCTGATCTTTACCCTAAGGCATTAAGTATGGCAGACAAAGCATTTGCTAAGATTTATGAAGTGCAGAAAAAAGCATTAAAGAGTGTCATGGAGGAAGAAAAATGAAAAAATTTTTGTTAACAAGTAAAACTTTTGCCTGTTCAATATTCCCAAGTAGGGGAGGAATATTGACATGAGCGCAATGAATTTATCTAATTTGACTTATAATACTTTAAGCAAGATGTTTGTTGCTGGAAAGAGATTTGATGGTCGTAAACTTTTAGAGCAGAGAGATTTCACAGTGGAATATGATGTTTCTTACAAAGCTGAGGGAAGCGCTAGAGTTAAACTAGGAAAAACAGAAGTTGTTGTAGGAGTTAAAATGGAAGTTGGGACTCCTTACCCTGATTCTATGGACAAAGGAAACTTGATGGTTTCTGGAGATTTATTGCCTCTAGCATCACCTAGATTTGAATCTGGACCTCCTAAGTTCAATGCTATTGAATTACCAAGATTAATTGATAGAATGGTAAGAGAATCTCATATGATTGATTTAAGCAAATTGGTAATAACTGAAGGAGAGAAAGTTTGGGTAGTGATTATTGATATTTATCCTATAAATGATGATGGAGCATTGATTGATGCCGCAAGTATTGCTACAATAGCTGCTTTACAGCAGGTACGTATCCCTGAATTGAATAAAGATTTAAAGATAGATCATGATAAAAAAGGAACAAAGAAATTGCCTTTGGTTGATTCAATATTGCCTTTGTCATTTACATTCTACAAGCTTGCAGATTCATTATTCATTGATCCAACAAGAGAAGAAGAAGAAGCAGCTGATGGAAAGATTGTGTTGGGCATATCACATTACAAAGGAAAAGAACATATGATACACTCTGCTCAAAAAGGAATGGAAGCTCATTTATCAACTGAAGATATAACTGAAATGATGAAAACTCTTCCAAAACTGTATGACGATACACTTAAAAAGCTTAAAAAGTTTCTGAAGTAACATGGTTGAAGTACATGAGGGTTTTACTAGATTTGAAATAGCACGTATATTGGGTGCTAGAGCTTTGCAAATTTCTATGGACGCTCCACTTTTAATGGCTATTTCTGACGAAGAATTGACAGCTATGCACTTTGATGCTTTGAAAATTGCTACGAAGGAATTTAGAGCAGGAGTTTTACCTATATCTGTAAGAAGACCTATGCCTCTAAAGACAGGAGCTAAACTACATCCTGTCCGTGATGACTCTGTTGATGATGAAAAGATAGTTGAGAAGGAGAAAGAAGTTGAAAAAGAAATAGTTGAGAAAGCTGAGGAAATGGGCCTTGTTAATGAAGGTGATACAGAAGATGCAATTATTGAAGATTCTTCTGGTGGGTCTGAAGAATAAAACTATATTAGATAGCATTGATGCAATTAATATTTTAGATTACCAAAGAGCCATTCATATTGATTTTTAAACTGTAAATAAGCAGTATCAAATCTATATTGATCTGATCTTGACAGTTGGGTTGTTTCCTTAAAGTTTTTTACATTATCTAGATATCTCATAAAAGATTTCTTAAATTCTCTTAATTCTTCTTCATCTACTGGGTTTACCCTAAGTTCTTGAATTATTCTAGTGCTGTCCTCCAGCCCATTAACATATTCAATTAATCTGCTTTTTGTTGATCTTTCTATTCTTCTCTTCTTATTCTCTGCAAATATCTTTCTGAATTTTTCTAGTAAACTCATATTTTTGAATTCAATACTATAGTTTAATAGTTTTACTGCTTTGAATATGTTAGTCTAAGATTTTATAATCAACTCTTCCAGAAAATGCTCTTTCTAGTTAGTGTTTTTCTTAAAATTTCACCATTAAACTCAACCCGGACAGAGCCTATCTTAATTACTTATTAGTAATTATTTAATTGTGAACATTGCAGTTCCAGTCTTGAATATACGATAGCCCATTGATATAATTGGGCTCTTGTCAAATTTTTCTCTTCTTTTTCTCTGAAATGTCTGGCTTCTTTAAGATAAATTTCGGTTATTTGAGATAATTGTTTTAAGGATCTTGGATTTGATGATCTTACCGAATTAATTGTTCTCACTCCTTCTTCCATATTGAAAATATGATAATTAAACAAAGCAATTCTTTCTTTAGTTCTTCTTTTTGAAGTGAGAAAATCTAACAAACCCATTGTTTAAACCGATAATTATGTTTTAATAGCTTTATTGTTTTATTATATTATGATTATAAAAGAGGTTAAGGCTAGAATCATTGAAGATTCTCGCGGAGAAAAGACAATTGCTGTGTCAGTTAATAGATGCGAGGAAGCTTCATCTCCAAATGGGAAATCTACTGGAGATTATGAGACTAGATCTTATTATAAAAATATTGATTTTTGTGTTAAATTTCTCAATAATTGGAAAGAAGATGTTGAAATAAATGAATTTGATGATTTAAAGATAGTTGAAAAGATTATTTGTAAGAAACTTAAAATAAAAAGTGCTAATGAATTTGGAGCGAACTCTCTTTATGCTTTTGAGTCTGCAATATTGAAAGCGCTTGCATATACCAATAGAAAACAGCTTTATGAAATAGTTGGAAACTCAAGAAAAATACCTTTCCCAGTTGGAAATGTTATTGGTGGGGGATTGCATAGTTCTTCTGTAAATAAACATCCTAATTTTCAGGAGTTTCTTGTAATACCCAAAGGAAAATCTATCTCTAAAAATATTAAGGCTATGAATTATTTATACAAACTAGCAAAGAAGAAACTTAAAATAAAAAGAGTAAATGATGAAGGAGCTTTGCTTGTACAATTTAATGATAAAGATGTTCTTGATTTGTTAAATAGATTCAGGATTAAAACAAAGAAAAAGTTTAAGTTCAATATTGAGATTGGATTGGATTGTGCAAGTTCTTCTTTATTCAAGAATGGAAATTATAATTATTATGAGAGAAAAATAAATACTGAATGGCAGAATAAATTCATCCAAGAATTAATTGAATATTATCATTTGTTTTATTTGGAAGATCCTTTCCATGAAAGAGACTTTTCTAGCTTTGCTAGATTAAATAAAAATGTTGGCAAAAAATGCATGATTGTAGGTGATGACTTAACTGCCACTCAATATAATAGAACTGTTGGAGCAATAAGAAGTAAATCTATATCAGGGATAGTAATAAAACCAAATCAAAATGGTTCATTGCTTGAATTGAAAAGGATATTTGGTTTGTGTAAGAAGCATGGAATAAAAACTATTATTTCCCATAGATCTGGAGAAACAATGGATAATGCATTAGCTGATTATGCTGTTGGTTTTGGAGTTGATTATATTAAATGCGGAGTTTCTACATCATGGAGAGAGGCTAAGCTAAAGAGATTAAAAGAAATTGAGAAGAGACTTAAATGAAAAAATCAAAAAAACTTTGAGTTCACTTCATACTAAAGTTTTCGGTTTGTGTGAGAGACTATAGACATCAGAAATTTTCTAATTAGAATTTTTACTACACTGCAAGTTGCTTGGTATTCGATCAAAAAGATCTAAAGATTGTCCGATTTCAACTAGTATTAAAAATCCCTTGGAAATGAAAGAACGCTTGTTAACGCAGATAGCATTTGATAAATCCTAATGATGCAATTAGTTAACCCCTATACATATTTATAAACCATTAATTCTCCTTGCCTCTATGGATCACACATTTAGTGGGAGTTCTATAAAGGATAAGGGAACTCATTATGAAGCCACGGCAAACACTCCTGAAGGTAGAACAACAATTACTTTTGGTAAATTTTACCAGAGAGACTGGGAAAGAACTTATGGGTTATATATGAGAGAAATCGCGAAGCTTAAAGTTAACAAGGATAAAATAGAAAGAAAGGGAGATTCTTCTTTAGTTTGTCCAATTGTACATTTAGATGACTTAACAATTATAGATGTTTGATTAAGATGCGCGTTAAGGATAATAAAATCGAAGTCTTTAAAAACCCATAATTCTGATTGATTTAAACTTAGCAGGTACGGACTGAAATAAACTCCGAAAAACCCCTGCACTGTTTATATTAAAATTACAATGGCAAAAACAAAGAAAGAAGAATCAATAATATCAAAGGTAGCTCATGCTGCGGAACATGTTGTTGAAGAAATTGGAGAAGCAGCTGAAAAAGTTGTAGAAAACGTTAAAGAAGCAATTGTTGGTGAAGAAGAAAAACCTAAGAAGAAAACTCATAAGAAAACAGAATCTGAGAAAGAGGAGACTGAAACATCTGAGGAAGTAAAGGAAAAGAAACCTAAGAAAGAATTATCTGAAGCTATGAAGGCCAAGCTTAAGGCTCTTGAAGGAAAATTCAAAGAAATTGAAAAAATAGATATTAAAGAGAAAGTTACTGGAGAAAAGAGTGAGCCTACTGACACTCTTGTTCCAATTGAAGATTACTTGAAGAGTTCTATGCATTTAGGCACTAGGGTTATTACTCCAAATATGCGCAAGTATATTTACAAACGCAGGGCGGATGGATTAGCAGTATTCAACACAGCAATGCTTGACTCAACAGTAAAAGAAGCTGGAGAATTCTTATCTAAATATGCTCCAGAAGATATGATTGTTGTATGTAAGAGAGAAGCTGGATGGCATGCAGTAAAATTATTTGCTGAAACTTTGGGAATAAGATCATTCACAAAGAAATACCCTGCTGGAATATTGACTAACACTAACTTGGCTAACTTCTTTGAAACAAAGCTTGTTTTGATTTGCGATCCTTGGTTAGACAAGAATGCTTTGACTGATGCTAATATAGTCGGAGTTCCTGTTCTAAGCGTATGCGATAGCAACAATTATGCATTTGGAATAAAGCAAATAGTTGCAGGAAACAATAAATCTGCAAAGAGTTTGGGAATGATAATGTATTTACTTGCAAAGATTTACATAAAAAATAGAGATATGAAAGTTCATCTTCCAGAAATTGAACAATTCATAGATGACTGGGCTAATTTAATTCCACCTAAGTAATCTTCTAATTGCAATTATCTTTTTATAGACTTAAAATTATCCTCTATTTTAATGGAGCATTTCATTGAGTCTCAACAACTTACTCCTGATATTATATTTGACATATTTTCTAGAGCTGATGAATTTCGAAAAGATAAACTCCACGAACCTGTGTTGAAGGGAAAGGTTCTTGCTACATTATTTTATGAGCCTAGTACTAGAACTCGTCTTAGCTTTGAGACTGCTATGTTGCGCCTAGGTGGAAGTGTTGTTACAACTGAAAATGCTAAAGAGTTCTCTTCTGCTGTAAAGGGAGAAACATTACAGGATTCTATACTTGTTGTTTCAAATTATGCTGATGCCATTGTAATAAGACATTATGAAGAAGGCATGGCGAAGATTGCTGCTTCTGTTTCTAAAGTTCCTGTGATAAATGCAGGAGATGGAAAAGGGCAACATCCAACTCAAGCATTACTTGATTTGTATACAATTTGGAAAGAAACTGGAAAATTAGATAATTTGAGGATTGCAATTGTTGGAGATCTTTCTTCTGGTAGAACTGCTCGCTCTCTTTGCTACCTATTAGGTAAATTTCCTGGAAATGAAATAATCTTTTTATCTCCTGAACACTTGAGGATGAAACAAGATATCAAGGAATATCTTTCAAGACATGGAATTGCTTATAGAGAAGAAAAAAACTTAGATGAGATTTTGCCTGAAGTTGATATAGTTTATATGACTAGAATTCAGAAAGAAAGAATTACTCTTGATGAGTACAATAGTGCTAGAGGGAAATATACAATTAATCAAAATAATTTTAATTTACTTAAGAAAAGTGCTAGGATTTTACATCCTTTGCCAAAGATAGATGAAATTGTTTTACCTATTGAAATTGAAGAAACAGATAAAAGAGTAGCTTATTTTCGGCAAGCCGAAAACGGTTTGTATATTCGCATGGCGCTGCTAGTGCATTTGATGCAATGAGCAGTGTAGATTATTCGTATATTTGGAGAATAAGCTCGAAAAGATGCAACTCTGTTCCACGCTGAATAGTGTCAGGAATTCTTCTTTTTAGTTCAGGCAATTCTCCTCTATATGCGGCTATATGGGCTCTTTGCTCTTCAGAAGGCAAGGCGAGGAAACCATCTGAAGAAAGGTGTTCTAATGCGCGGTATAGATCAGATACTGCTTTTCTTGCTTCTACTGCTTTATGAAATTGATTATCCTTCATGGGGCAGTGGTAGAAAATTTTGGTTTATAAATCTTGACACAGATTACTCGTGCATTTGATGAGTTAAGATTTAAATATAGACGTTTTTGTTGATTTTTATGAGCCATAAAGTTAGTTTCTCTTATGTTGACCCTTATATGCCCAATAGATTGCTTGAAGCAATTAATCCAGACAATACGGAATTATACTCTGTTATTTTGAATGCGGATCTGACAGACCCATGTGTGTTTCCTCATTCATTAACGGTCGACCTTAGCAGTCGAGGAATGGTAAGAACATGGATTTCTCCTTTTGATTTTAATTCACATTCAGAAGCAAAAATATTTGCTAGGCCTTTAAAATTTCACGAAGTCAAATTAGTAAAGGGCATTAAATCGGATCTTGGCTCAGTCAGAGATCTTGCTAGAGAATTTATTGGGAACGGATACAGAGTTGTGAAGTTTGGTGCTAAATGGGATACTGATAGGCCTGAAGATGGTTATGCAAGACTTGAGGTAAGGGGTAATGGTCTAATAGAAATTTACGGTGATAGGAAGCAAATGTTCGTTGATTTAGTAGATAAATTATTAAAAAAACATTTATAACTAGTTTTCTAAAAATCTTTATCCTCGAAACATTTAAACAAAGTTGACTTTTGTCAACATGCATAAACATCCTCGAAACGTTTAAATAGTATATTTTAGAACATCATTCATTAAGATGGAACACGTTGTGAGTGTCTTACGTTATAGCGTCGGGGTTCATCTCC
>ERZ1292625.545-Hain-H41-01um-R1-545-length-55805-cov-12_pt1 | contig 36111 bp, 47 predicted proteins | sample MGYA00564400_ERZ1292625 | MGnify/ENA primary metagenome ERZ1292625 (study PRJEB36523, sample SAMEA6512639) | groundwater metagenome | collected 2019-01-08 | study: AquaDiva: Metagenomics assemblies of 32 groundwater samples
CACCTCGCCAAAGACAACTGTGTCACCTTTTTTCAAATCCCCCGGGAGCTTCTCAATAGCGATAGTGTCGCCCTTTGAGACGACATACTGCTTCCCGCCAGTCTTGATTACGGCCACTTCCATAGTCCCTGCAATATAGCATTTACCTCTATAAAAGGCAACCCCGCCTCGTGGCGGGGTGCGTCGGCTAGGGTGGTTCACGGGTCCACCGCTGGCGCCGTTTGATCTTGCGGCCGGACTCCTTCCCTTCGGCTTCATCTTGGGCGAAGCGCTTGGCACGTGCCTGATCGATCTTGTGCTCGAACGCAACCGCTGCGGGCGGGAGCCCGTACTTCCAATCCAGGGTCACCGTACCTGCGTGGGCGCGGTGGTTACGGCACCGCCACGCCCGACTCTCGATCTGCTGACCAAAGGCGATGTCCATCGGAGTGCTACAAAGTGGACACGCTGGCCGATGATCGATCCGCCACTTGGCAATGACCGCGAGCCACAGAAGCGTGTGGAAGAAGTTCAGGGTGCGCGGTACCGCGTGTGAGGAGTAGCGTCTGCTATTCCCCTTCACGATCAGCACCCACCCAGCCGCGTTTTCTGCCGCTCGCCCGAGCGCTGGCATGTAGGTCGTCCACACCCAGACCGTGTGACTTTGATCACCTTCCGACTCCCGATAGACGAAAGCGAGTGTTCTCCCCTCCCGCTTCGGGCGCGACTTTGGCGGGACGAGCCGCATGCCGCCCAGTTGCTCGATGAACGCGGCGCGAGAGAGCGGCGTGAATCCACGCGCACGCATGCGGCGGCCGAATGCCTCAAACTCTTCAGCCGTGGGCAATACTTTTTGTGGCATTTCTGCCTCCTTCTGACGAATGTGCCGACCTGTAGTATAGAACGTGCGGGCAGAACTGTCAGCCCATCATGATCGGCTAGAACCCAAAGCCGATTGCCGCGAACAGAGAGAGCCCGACGAGGATCAGTACCCACGCACTAAGTATGAATGGAGTGGTAATATTTTGTCGACCTTTGATCTGCTGGAGCATCTTGATACCCAACGCACCGGTGGCAAAGACGAGAAGTGGAAGTGCGATCATAACGACCCGTACGAGAGGCTCATAAGAAGAACCGTAGAGCGGCAGAAGCGCTCCGTAGGAGAGCACTCCCAAGGCACTGATACCGATAAGCATCGATGAAATGATTCTGTGCATACCCCTTTATAGTAGCACCTACTCCTCTTTGTCCATGGCGGGCTTGTCAAGGAGTTCCGGCTCGATGCCGATTTTGCTTTCCGCGATGCGGTAGACATCTTTATCTATCTTGCCGAGCTCTTTATAGCCGGCGTTGTAGTGCGAGACGGTGGTGCCGAGTGAGACGCCGAGCTTTTTATAAAACTCTTCATAGGCGCCGAGATGCTTGCCAAGCTCCCCTACCCTCTTCTGAATATCAACCGCTTTTTGTTCAATCTGCAACGCTTTGAGCCCCTGCATCACGGTCTGGAGATAAGCGAGAAATGAGGTCGGCGAAACGATTATGACTTTGTACTTACTCGCTGCTCTTTGAATGAGGTTTTCATCCTCGCCGCCACCGATCTGATTTGTCAGAAGATCGTAATAGATACCTTCAGATGGGATGAACATGAAGGCGAAGTCCATAGTGTCTTCTTCAGGACGGATGTATTTAGCGGTCTCTTGGATGCGCAGCTTGAGGTCATTGACGAACACTTTTTCGGCCGCTGCACGCTCGGGCGTCCCTACCTGTGTGCTCACAAAACGGTTGTAATTATCGAGTGAAAATTTTGAGTCTACTGGGACCAGCTTTTTGTTGATGATAATAACCGCATCAACGATCTCGCCATTTTTAAAGGGGTGTTGGATCCGGTAGTCCTCCGGCGACATCACGTTTTTAAGCACCGTCTCAAGGTAGTACTCGCCGAGGATGCCGCGCTGCTTTGGGTTCTTGAGCAAGTCTTGGAGGCTCTGGAGCTGTTCTGCGTAGGTTTGTGTCTGTCGACCTATCTCTTTAACCGATGTAAGCTCCGCGGTGATTTCCTTTATGAGACGATTTGATTCAGAAAACTGTCGGTGCGAGTTCTCCTGCATCGCCTTCGACGACTCCGACACCCGCGCGTCGAGGGTGCGTGCAAGCTCCTGCATCTGCTGCTGCAAGAGGACCATGCCACTCCCCTCTTCAGCCGGCGCGGCTTCGCGGCGCCGGAACAAGAGGTAGAGCCCCACCCCCTGCACAAACAGGAGCCCGAGGACCAAGAGCCCAATCGTGAACATATCCATAGATACAGTATAATGCGGGAATGGCTATACACGAAACCCTGAAGAAAGAGATCCCGGACGCTCTGCGCGCGCATGATGAGGTGCGACTGCGTACCCTGCGCTCGCTCGTCACCGCGATGACCAACGAGGTAGTGGCGAAGAAGCGCAAGCCCGATGAATTCCTCACCGACGATGAGGCATTCGCCGTCCTCAAGCGCGCCGCGAGCCAACGCAAGGACTCCATCCTGCAGTTTGAGGCCGCGGGGCGGCACGAGCTCGCCGCGCCCGAGAAGCTGGAGCTCGCGATCATCGAAGCATTTCTCCCCACCCTCATGCCTCGCGAGGAGATTGAAGTGATAGCAAAAGCGAAGATGGCCGAGCTGGCTATACCCGCCGAAGGCGGGTCGCCCGGCGCGGCGAATCTTGCCGCGCTTAGGGGTAAATTTACCGGTGCCTTAATGAAAGAGCTCAAGGGCCGCGCCGACGGCGCTCTGGTGAAGGAGGTTGTGGATAGCTTGCTTTCTTAAAACCTTTGTGCCATAATTTATACACCACCCTGAAAGGAGGTGTTCCTTGGACGTAACATGGTTTTCGTTAGAGGAGGCGCGTGTGGGGCGAGACCACGCGCAGAAGAAGTATCCGGGGATAACGTTCTCCCTGGACTGCCTGGCCCGGCTCGCGGGGCACGCGCTGCAGCGCATCAAGGGGCAACAGCACCCCGAGTGCGTGACCGTGATCCGCGAAGTCGTTCGCGAGCTCCGGTTCGAGGAGCAGGCGGCGGCGCGAAGTGCACTCGGAAAGATGCTGAGCGAGCGCAGCAAGGCGCACCGCAAGGCCCATCGGCACGAGACGGCCGAGATGTTCTGAGCCGGAGGGCTCACTTGAACGGGAGGACTGCAGATGTATGCAGCCCTCCCGATTCGTTTCTGTACTTCCCTCCCACGTCATTTTTTGATATAACACAAGTACCAAAGACGGCCTCATCGTCTAGCGGCTAGGACAGATCCCTCTCACGGATCAAACCGGGGTTCGATTCCCCGTGAGGTCACAAATGCAAAAACCGCCCTTCGTGGCGGTTTTTGCATTTGTGACCTCAAGCAGTGTCTGGGAGACACTGCGTCGGGAATCGAAGGTCGCAGCGCGACGGCGCGAGGCGGGGTCGCAAAAATTTTCAGCAGAAAATTATCTGTGACCGATTCACCCGTGACTAGTGACCGCGCAGATTTCTAGCAAGAAATTGTGCGTGACCGATTCCCGTGATCGAATGTACCTTATTTTACGCTATAGCGTGAAAGATGGTACACACCATATTGCTACCCTATCCCCTCTTTTTCCACGCTTTTTCTTGGCGGACCAGGAGTGCCCGGTCTGCGGGGTCGAACAGGAGCGCCTCGACGATGCGCTCGGTGCGAATAGACTGCGATCCTTTTATTAAAATGACGTCCCCTTCTTGCACCAAGTCGGGAAACGTTTCAGCGGCAGCACGAGCGGTGTCAAAGTGGATCACCTGTGCGTGGTGTGACAGAGCCGTGAAGGCGCGGGCGCGGATCCCCACCGCAACGACGAGATCGACTGCCGCGTCGGCTACTGCCGCGATCCGCTGGTGCTCGATGATCGAGTAACGGCCGAGCTCGAGCATGTCGCCCAAGACTGCGACGCGTCGCTTTGCATGAGGAAATATCTGGAGAGTCGCGAGCGCTTGTTCAACCGCCGCCGGAGACGCGTTATAGGAATCGTCAATGAGCACCGAGTTCCGGACTCCGCGCAGGAGTCGGCCGCGACCCGGCGGCGGCTCATATGCTTCAAGGGCGGTGAGCGACTCGGCAAGGGAGATATCGAGCGCGAGCCCTACCGCTATCGCCGCCGCCGCCGGGAGGAGCTGCGCCGAGCCTATCGACCCCTTCACCACCACGGTACCCTTTTCACCCGCATGGATCGAGGGACTTGTTACTTCAATATCGGCCTTCATCCCCAGCACTTTCTTATTCTCTTCAAAGAACCCCCCTTGCTTTACACACACAACCGCATCAGGGGCCGTACCGTAGGTGATCACGTGCGCACTGGTGCGACGTGCGCTCGTGAGGGTGTACGGGTCGTCAATGGGGATGATGAGTGGCGCTGATGTTGCAAGAGCAAAGGCCGGTGAGAACTCCTCCTCGCGCACCGCCTCCGGCGAAGCATACGTTTCAACATGTACCGGGATCTCGGGGAGACACGTGACGACCACTATGTCAGGTGTCACGATACGCAAGATATGTGCAAGGTCGCCCGGCTTCCCCGACCCAACCTCAAGCACCAGCAGGTTTGGGTAGTGATTGGGCAAGAAGAGAAGCGCGAACGCTCGTCTAAAAACCGTGAGCCACGCAAAAGTGTCATGCCATGGGTTGCTTACCCCGAGGATGGTGAAGGGAACGCCAAACTCGCTATTAAAACTTTTCTCACTCTTGCGCACGAGAAAGCGGCTCACGAGCACACTCGCCACGGCATCTTTCGTCGAGGTCTTCCCTACCGAGCCAGTGACCATCACCACCTTGGGTCGATAGCGGCGGACGACCGCGCGGGCGAGAAGCCCGAGGAAAAAGCTGACACAAAACTTAAAGAGTTGCTTCATGGAGAGGTTGTGATGCCGCGGTCAGGCGGTACGCCGTAATAGTCAATGAGAAAGTGCACAAGGTCAAGGAAGGTCGCGTCGAGCGTCTCTGAAGCATACTGGACGCCTTTGGGGTCATTCGTATACAGCAATATCACAAAACGCGGAGCATAGGAAGGAAAAAACCCAACAAATGAGTGAAAATAACGGTCGGTATAGTACCCACCCTTGCCGTCAGTGAGCTGTGCGGTACCTGTCTTCCCTGCGACCGACATGGTGGGGATCTTTGCCTGTCCAGCATTGAGCTTTTCATCCACAAGCGTGGTCATCATCGTCGCCGTGTCACGCACTGCGGCAGCAGAAAATACCGATGTCTTTGTGCTCCAGTCGAGTACCCGCTCAATCCCCGTATTGAGCCGAATCGCTCGCACCACATGCGGCGTGACCATCACCCCACCGTTTGCGAGTGCCGCGGTCGCACGGATCATGTGGATCGGCGTGACCGCGATACCTTGCCCATAGGCGGCAGTGTCATAGCCAATTTGTTGTGGCTTTGAGAGATTTGAAAGAAGTGCACGCCCCTCGTTCGGTAAATCAATATGCGTTTTGTCACCAAAGAGCTTCGTGAAGTAGGTCCGAAACTTTTCTTGCCCTAGCTGCGTTGCGATCCATGCCGCGCCTACGTTGAGCGATTGGAGAATGATTTCCTGCATCCTGACCACGCCACGCCCCTTCTGATCCCAGTTACAAATCTTTTTTGTATCGACCGTGATACACGCGGTGTCGGTATAGGTCGTGTTCGGGGTGATGACTCCCGCGTCAAGCCCTGCCGCCATAGAGAGAGGCTTCACCGTTGAGCCAAACTCGTACACATGCTCCACGAGCGGGTTACCGAGGAGTGTTGGGTCGATTTTCTGGAGATTATTTGGGTCATACGTTGGCATCGTCGCAAGCGCGATAATCGCTCCCGTTGCAGGGTCCATAATAATCCCTCCTGTCTCTGCGCTCGTGTAACGACTGTGTACCTTTGCGAGGTCGCTCTGCAAACGTATCTGGACTTCGGGCTCGATCGTTGTCAAGAGATCGCCCTCTCGTATATCGTGTGTATTGACGAGCAAGTTTCCCACGTTTGAGAAGAGTTCAGCAAAAAAGTTTTTATAGAGCGCATCTCCTGTACGTGAGAGCGTTCCGTCATACATCGTCTCAATACCGGTCTGACCAACCAGAGTATCGCCTGAACCATACGAAACGATTCCTATCGATGATGCGGCGAGCGTGTCGCCCGGGTAGTACCGCCAGCTCTCTTTCAATACCTGCACGCCGGGGATCGCTTGTGATGCCAGGCGCTTCCCGCTCTCTCCCGAGAGGCGATGAGCCACTTCAATATAAACCTGACCTTTCTTTGCCGCGGCGGCAAGAAAGGCATCACGACTGATACTGCTCGAGGCAACTACGCTTATCGCTCGATATGCTCCTTCAGCATCAAGGAGTGTTTGCGGGTTAATCGCCACGAGGAAACCCGTCGAGAGCGTCGCTGCTGAAATAAGATTCCCGTCCTTGCGGGTAAAGTAGATTGAACCGCGATCAAAGAGTCCGCTCCCCCCAGAAGAAAATTGCCGATCTGCTTTGTCGGCATATTCCTGTCCGTGCACAATCTGTATGACGTAGAGGCGAAGAATCACACATAACGTAATGAAGACGAGCACGCCAAGAAGGAGGCGGATGCGGAAGCGAAACTGCGCTCGCATAGTTCTCTTATCGCAGCGCGGTGCCGCCTCGAGTCGGCACGTACCACTTTGCAACCGGTGCAGCGTACCCAAGCGCACGCGCATCGATTGACGTGATCCGCTCTACCTCGGTGAGGTAGGCTGCCTCGAGCTGTGCCACTGCCGACTCGTCACTCTTGATAGATTGAGAGAACGCGATGGTAACGGAAGCATAGCTCATCACCACCGCAATGAGCCCGAGGTACACGACAAAGAGCGACACCACAAGGCCGATACTAAAACGCGTAATCGAGAAGCGGCTACGCATAGGTATAGTATGTCGGCGCCGCTACCGACTCTGTTTTTGACATCAACGCAGCGCGCGTAAAAACACGCAACTTGGCGCTGCGGGCACGGCGATTTTTAAGGATCTCGGCGCGCGAGGGAACGATCGGTTTTTTGGGCGTCAGCGCGCCCAGACCAGCCCCTACGGCATCGCGCAGTATCACCTTCACCACCCGATCCTCGATACTATGAAAGGAGATGATACCGAGGCGACCTCCCGGCGCGAGCGCCGTCAGCGCCGCAGCGAGCCCTTCACGCACGCTCCCAATCTCATCATTTACCGCGATCCGCAATGCCTGAAAAGTTTGCGTCGCAGGGTGGATCTTACGAGCGCGATACCAGGCAGGAACGCCGCGTTCGATAGCGGCGACGAGACTACTGGTGGTAAGAATCCGCTCCTTCGCACGCGCAGCAACAATGGCACGCGCGATGGCACGCGCATGACGTTCTTCACCGTACGAAAAAATAAGGTCGGCAAGCTCTGACTCCGATGCACTGTTCACAATATCAGCCGCTGTCTCACCTCCCTCGCCATACGTCATAAGGAGCGGCTCGTCCTTCTGGAAGCTAAATCCGCGCGGTGAGGCAACCTGATATCCGCTCCACCCCAGATCAAAGAGAATCGCATCAACCGAGCCGAGCCCCAGGCGCTCAAGGATGCGTGAAAGATTACGAAAATTATCGTTGATGAGATGCGCGGTAGGTCGCCCAGGACGACGATCGTGCGCATACGCCTCACGCCCGCGCTCGACCGCAGCCGAGTCCGCATCGATCCCCACAATAACGCCGCCCTCCCCAAGTGCAGCAAGGAGTTGTGCAAAATGTCCCGCCCCGCCCAAGGTCGCGTCAACGACCGTATCGCCTTGCTCTACCTGGAGCGCCTCCATCACCTCCTTCGACAACACACTTTCATGATGTGCTTCCATATCAGGCAATTTTTTCGGCAAACGACTCGGCGTCACGCTCAATGGTGGCGGTGTATGTCTTCCACGCCTGCTCCTCCCAGATTTCAACACGCTCTGCCACGCCAGCAATCACCGCACTCTCTTTTATACCCGCAAACGACTTGAGATTTTCGGGGATCAGTACACGCCCTGTTTTATCGACCTCTGCTTCAAACGAGCCCGCGAGGAAGAGGCGGGCGAGTCCGCGTGCCGCGGCACTCCCACTCACCGCCACAGCATACTGCCGCGCCTCCTTTTCCCACACCTTACGCGAAAAGACGTAGAGACAATGATCAAGGCCGCGGGTTACCACCACCACGCGGCCGAGATCCTTGCGGAATTTCGCAGGAATGGAAATTCTATTTTTTGAATCAAATGTATGTAGGTATTCTCCGAGGAACATATCAGGGTAGAGGGGTGTGGGAGAGTGACCACCACTCCAGCCTCCCACTTCACTCATCTACTACTGGATTATATCCCACTTTCCCCCACCGCCCTATCATGAGTTATCCCCACCTACGCCAAGGCCATACAACTAGGGAAGTCAGACTTGGCTAGTACAGAAACCTCTCTGGATAGGCCGTAGTTATAGGAAATAGAGCACCTTGCGGCGCGTGAGGAAATCTGGAGACAATCCCCTGTCTCGCCACCCTGACCTCGTGGCTTAACCCTAAGAGCACTCCGGTATGAAAATACTACGCTCACTCGGTTTCGGAATTTTCCTCCTCGTCCTCTTGTTCCTTATGCCCGCTGTCTTCTCTGAGCTTGCGACCACTATCGTCGTCTTCCTCAAGTCTGCACAGCACGCATTTATGGCAGCGGGGATTCTCGCCTCTTCTGCCTCCCACATCATCCCCGCCGCCCACCCCTAACCCCCAAGCCGCTCCCCCGAGCGGCTTGTTACATTGCTATAGCGTCAAAGAAGCGCTGCACGACAAACTCCCGCGGGAGGCTCGCGAGGAACCAGCCTGCCTGCGGACCCGAGTCACGATTAAGAAAGAGGCGGTAGATCGCCTGGAACAATTCTGTGGGCTTGATCGGTACGTCTGTTTTTAATTCATGCAGACGATGGTGGAGCTCCTCGCCCGTGCGCTCACCCCCCTTCAGGTACTCAAGGAGTCCCGTGAGTGCCTTCTTTTGTGATTCAGAGAGCTCCACACGCGGCATCTCGTTCTGCAATTCATATTTAAATTCTTCTGGTGCGTAGGTGGCGAGCCAGAACTTCGCATACGCCGCACGTTCCTCAAGTGCCTGCTCCTCATCCTTGGTGAGCGCGCTCCCCTTCACGCGTGTGGCCTCCGTGAGGAGTGAGAGGTGTGGCATCTGCACGATAAACGCGAGCTCGCGGAAGCGCAGCGTCCATGGTGCGGTGAGCGCCGCGCGCTTCTTCGGCACCTCACAGAGCGTGAAGAGGCGCGCGTAATCGTCATCCTTGCCCTCGCGCACCTGCGTGGCGAGCTCGTCATACCAGTCGTAGTGGCGCGGCACCGCTTCACCGGAGGGGTCAATATCGACCTGCTCGCGCATGTCCTTGCCGATAAGCGCGAGTCGAAAGAGAGGTGACGGGAAGAGATCGGACATGTCTTTTGCGCTACTCCCCCGCCCTTTTGACGAGGACATCTTCTTCCCACCCACCAAAAAGAATTCATAGGGCATATCAAACGGCGGTTCGGTATTAAAAATCTCTTTACAGATCCGGTTCGCGACATCACGCGAGCCACCTTTGGTCGAGTGATCCTTCCCTCCCCCTTCAATATCAACACCTTGCGCAACCCACTTGGCCGCCCAATCGGCTTTCCAAAAAAGCTTTGCGGCACCCTTCCATGGCGCGACGCGTCCTGTGTGCCCGCAGCTCTGCGTGCCGTCTGGATTGCGATCACAGGTGTAGGCGACGGCCTCGCCGTCAAAGTCGTACGCGCGTGTGGTCATCATCTTGCCACAGTGCTCGCACACCACCGACACCGGGAGCCATGAGGCATCCTTCTCTGACCCGGACACTTCTTTGAGAATGCGGCGAATGTCCACCGCGCGCTCGAGTGCGGTCTTCATAAGTGCGTCCATCGCGCCTGATCGATAGTACTCGGCGAGGCGATAATAAGAGGGGGTAAAGCCGGCCTTCTGATGCACACCGACAAACTCGGCGCCGAAATATTCAGCGTAATTCGCGAAACCCTGTTCAGGGCTTGGCACTGCGTACAATGGCTTGCCGAGGTGCTCGGTATAGCGAGCAGCGTCAAGGTAATTCGGGATCGAGTCGAAGGGGTCAAAGTCGTTGAGCTCATAACGGAATTCGCTCGCGATACCCTGTTCGGCAAGTATTTCGCCCACGAGTCCGTGGATAGCCACCCCGCGCATTGAGCCGACGTGGACCCGCCCCGAGAGTGTTTTTTCGTCGCGAATGAGAAACGTCTTCCCATCACGCGGCGTGCGTGTGTGGAGGATTTCTTCAACAATGCGGTCGGCCCACAGCATGGGCCTATCGTATCACGAGACCTTCTCGATGGTGTAGGTCTGCTTGCCCGAGGGGGTCTCAAAGGTGAAGACATCCCCCTTCTTCTTACCCATAAGCGCAGCGCCCAAGGGAGAGACGTGCGAAAGCTTCTTCACTCGCATGTCGGCCTCCTCGCTCCCCACGATCGTGTACTCGTGCACGTCGGTACTCCCCTCGCGCTTAATCGTGACCACCGAGTTGAAGCTCACTTCATTTTTCTTTTTACCATCGGTGAGAATCTTGCTCGACTTCACCATCTCTTCGAGCTTCTTGATCCGCTCTTCGGTCGCGGCCTGCAAGTCGCGCGCCTCCTGATACTCTGCGTTCTCGGAGAGGTCCCCGAGTGAACGTGCATATTCAAGGCTCTTAGCGATCTCGGTGCGACGCACCGTCTTTAAGTGTTCGAGCTCTTTCACCATCTCGTCAAATTTTTCTTGTGAGACAAAGGTCTCTTGGGTATCAGTCATAGTGGTGCAGGCATTGTACGTGCCTGGCATTAAAGCGCAAGGTCGAACAATGTTAGCGCGGCGTGCTTGTTGCCGTACCGCCCACGTATGGGGAGTTTTCAGCGTGGAGTGCGTTGAAGAGCTCGGCCATCACGTTCACCGCCCGACTGCCGACGCCCTCGGGTCCCCGTTCAAGCACCACGGCAAAAGCGTACCGGGGATGTTCATAGGGGAAAAAGCCGACAAGCCACGAGTTGTCGTATTGATTACGCGTACCGATCTGTGCGGTGCCCGTCTTTGCGGCAACGCTGATGTATGGAAAGTTGATAGCGCCCGCGAGCGCACTCGTCACGGTTTGTCGCATCCCCGCACGCACCACAGCAAGCTGCTCGAGGTCCACAGGAACATGCGCCCAGGTAGGTGTCTTCCCAGCAAGGAGTGTGGGGATGAGGAGCTTTCCTCCATTGGCGACTGCGGCAATTGCGCGCGCCATCTGGATCGGGGTCACCTGCATCGCATATTGTCCGATCGCGGTGAAGTAGGTATCGCCGAGGTACCACGATTCATTAAATGTTTCCTTCTTCCAGCGTGGAGTCGGTACTAACCCTGCCGCTTCACCTGAAATATCAATGCCGGTCGTGCTCCCGAGACCAAAGGCGCGATACCAATATCCGAGACGATCGATGCCGAGCCCTTTCTGATTCTTGAAGCCGCCTCCGACCGTGTAGAAGAAAATATCGGAGGACCAGGCGATCGCGTCCTTCACGTCGACTCTTCCGAGTTCTTTCCAGCCGGTATATCTATACGTCTTTCCCGGATTGTATGGATCGTCAATAGAGATGACGCCTGGATCATCGATTATGGTACGTGTGGTGATGATCCCGTCAGTGAGCGCGCCTGCAGCGACCAAAGGCTTAACGATCGAACCCGGAACATACATCCCTTGAATCGCATGATCGAGAAAGGGTCGCCCTATGTCGGTATTGTAACTGCTGATGGTACTCGCTGGCTCGCCACTCGCCATCACATTCGAGTCATAGCTTGGGTATGAGACGAGCGCCCGCACCGCGCCACTCTCAACGTCAAGAATCACTCCGCCACCCGCGATAAAACGTGAAGAGCGTGCGACGTCGGCGACCGCCTGATCGAAGAGCTCTTGGAGCCTTGCATCAATTGAGAGCGCGATATTCTTCCCCCCGATGGGAGGGACGATACTCCCCTGAGAGCGGACCTTACCCAATGCATCGGTCTCGATCAGGATCTGCCCGTTTTGTCCTGCCAAAAGCGCATCGTATTCGGCTTCGAGTCCGCTCACACCCGTTTGACTGGTGCTGTAGTAGATTCCTCGTGCATCTTTTTTGGGATACGTCACATACCCGATCGCATGACTGAGCGAAGGATACGGATACGAGCGGATCACGGTGCCGTCTTCCTTCTCTACGTTTTCAGCGAGCACCACACCGTGCATATCAGTGATGACGCCGCGCGGCGCAAAGAGGGTCACGGCTTCAAGACTATTCTCCGCGCTTTGAGTGGCGAGAGCAGCACCCTTGGCGACCTGGAGATGCCACGAGCGCCCCACCAGAACGACGAGCATGAGCCCCAGAACCGTAAAGAGCCCGACAAACGTTTGTTGAGAGAGTGGCTTCTCGATCCGTCCTTCAAAACGCGCCTGATCAAAGGCCGATACATTCGTCGAGTCGAGAAAAATCTCTTCGGGAGCTATCTCGGGGTCGACTCGTCGTGTGCGGCGCCACATCATCTCACCATGATACTGCTCCGGAGACGACTGCGCACGAGGAGGAGGCTAAGCGTGGCGAACGCGCCAAGGAGCGTCATGCGGGGTAGAGAAAATGTGCCCCCTGAAAAGTAGAGGAGGTCCATAAAGAGGCCGACGAGAAGCGGGCTCAAGGGCTCACGCACCGCGGCGATAAGGGTCAGAAAAATCGTAAGCTGCCACGGGAAAAGTATTGCTGAACTACACGCGAGAAGGATGAGGAGCGCGCTCATGGTGTCGAGCTCCCAACACGAAAGGCGTCCTGCGCCGCAGTGCCCACGTCGTACAGCGCGACCAGTGATACTGAAAATGGATTGACTGCGGCCGTGATCCGGAGAGTGACCGCCGGCGACGCCGGGTCGGCATCAATACGAGTCACCTTTCCGAGTGCGAGCATGCCCGGTCCGGGGACAAAAACAGCGTCCCCTTCAGATACGAGCGCGGCGCGCGCGATGGTGGCAGAGAAGGTACCGGCGCCTGTGCCAATGAGCGTCAGCGGGAGAGCTCGTGTGCCAACCCATCCGCTCGTACGTACGCCCGGCGCTGAAAAGAGTGTCACGCGGGCAAAGTCAGCCGTGAGGTCGGTCACGAGCCCAATCGGCGCGCGCGTGCTGGTGCTCCCGGTCGTCACCGCAAACGCTTCCATACCACGAGTAAGGCCGGCGCGACTCCCTCCTGCAATGAGAAGGGTGTCGTAAGGGCTCTCGGGCGGGCGGGCGAGCACGGGGGCGACAAGGCGCGGCTCATCTCCCCCTGCGACGAGGATATCGAGTACTGCATACTGTGCACGGAGTGTCTGATTTTCAAGAGAGAGGAGTGTGTTCTCGTGTTCGAGGAGATTGTTTCGCTCCATCAAAACCGAGTGGTCAGCAATACTGGCGATAAAGAGGTGGCTCTTTTGTGTGAGAAGGTCACCACCCCGCAGAAATGGTGCTGCGAGCGTAAAAAAGGCGTTTGGCGCTATGAGACGAAGGGCAAGGAGCAGGACTACCCCTCCCAAGGCATACCACCCCCACGAGACGTTCCCGGGGGTCAGAAGTGCATTACGCCTCGTTAAGAATGTCTTCTTCATCGATAAAGAAATCTACGTACGGTTGCGGATCTTCAGTCACCACGCCTGCACCGCGCACCACGGCTGTTAAGGGGTCTGGGGCGACCCGTACCGGCACCCCGAGCATCTTTGAGAGGATATGGGGGAGGCCGCGCAGAAGTGCCCCACCGCCAAACACGGTCACCCCGCGTTCAAGCACGTCAGAGAGAAGCTCGGGTGGCGTCGCCTCGATGACCTCCTTCATCGTATCCATGAGCGCATCAAGCGACGGCGCAAGCGCCTCACGAATGTGCGCATCGGTCAGGGTGACCTCACGCGGAAGCCCGGTCGCAAAGTCGCGTCCGCGCACCGTACGCGAGAGCGTTTCCGGTTGTGGAATAACCGATCCGATAGCGATCTTCACGTCTTCAGCAGTGCGCTCACCGATTCCGAGTTTAAACTCGCTTCGGACAAAGTCGATGATGTTTTCGTTAAATCGATCACCCGCCACATGAGAGCTCTTAGCCGCAACGACGCCCGAGAGCGCAATCACGGCGATATCGGTCGTCCCTCCACCGATATCGAGCACCATGGTGCCTACCGCTTCAGCAACGGGAAGCTTGCTGCCGATGGCGCCCGCGACCGTCTCCTCGATGATGATCGCTTCGCGCGCACCCGCATTGGTCGCGGCATCGCGCACCGCACGGCTCTGCACATTGGTCACGCCGGTGGGCACCCCGATCACCACCCGAGGGCCAAAGAGACGGACCCGCCCGTTCTGTGCCTTATTGATGAGATAGGTGAGTAACTCCTCGGTAACCTCAAAGTCAGAGATCACGCCGTGCGAGAGAGGACGCACGGTGCGGATGTGCGGCGGCGTCTTCCCCACCATCATCTTGGCCTCCTTGCCCACCGCGACCACCTGGTGCGTCTTGTCGTTGACCGCCACCACCGACGGCTCGGTAATCACCACCCCTTTCCCGCGCACATAGACAAGCGTGTTGGCGGTACCGAGATCGATCGCGATGTCGTTGCTGAAGAGGAGATTTTTACTGAACCGCTTCATACGCACTACCCGATGATCTCGGCGCGGCTCTTCTTTACCACCTCACCCGTAGCACGATGCACCACCTCAAACAGCCCGCTCTCGGCGGCCTCCTTCCCCACCACGATGCGATACGGCATACCAAGGAGGTCACTGTCGGCAAATTTTTCTCCCGCGCGCGCCTCGCGATCGTCATAGAGCACGCTCACGCCTGCCTTCACGAGATCAGCGTAGAGCGCATCTGCCGTTGTGCTTACCTCATCCCCATCGTGTCCAAGCGAAACAAGATGGTATTTGAACGGTGCTACTGCCTCGGGCCATACAATCCCCTTATCATCCGCAAGCGTCTCGACCAAAACGCCCATGAGGCGGGTGGGTCCAATACCGTAGCTCCCCATCACCACTGGTTTACGCTCACCCGCTTCGTCAGTATAGGTGAGACCAAGTTTCTCTGAAAAACGTGTGCCGAGATTAAATATATTCCCTACCTCAATCGCCTTCCTTTCCACCAAATCAGTCTTTGCGAGACCGAGCTTCTCGAGCGCCTCGTCGGTATAGACCTCTTTATTAACCGCGAGGTGCTTTGACTCATCCACATAAATCGTGTCTTCTCCAGCGTCTGAAACCGTCTGAAACTCTTCAGAGAACGGGCTAAAAATTCCACCAGAGGCAAAGGTGACATACGTGCGGTCGCCGAGTCCGAGACGCTCAAATACTTTTATATATGCTTCGCGTGATCGCACATAAAAGTCGGCGTGCTCAACCTCATTGCGAGAGAAAGAGTACAGATCCTTCATCATAAATTCTTTTCCGCGCATGATGCCGCTCTTGGCACGCAGCTCGTTGCGGAACTTGTTCTGAAATTGGTACGCATACACCGGCAAATCACGATAAGAGGAGATATGATCGGTCATGATGCGGGTGAGAGGCTCCTCGTGCGTGATACCAAGCCCCGTCTCGCCGCCACTCTTGAAGGTAGTCTTAAACCAATTGTCGACCTTCTCGTCATCCCACCGGTCAGTGCGACTCCAGAGTTCCTTGTCTTGAAGCGCGCTCATCACGAGCTCCTGCCCCCCGATCGCATTCATCTCTTCGCGAATGATCTGCACAATGTTGTTGAGTGTCCGAAGCCCCAAGGGGAGGTAAGAATAGACACCCGCCATCTCTTTATGGATATAGCCCGCACGCACCAGAAGCTGGGCGTTCTTGCTCACCTCATCCGCCGGCGCCTCACGGCGCGTCTTAGTAAAAAGCTGTGATTGTCTCATGCGAGACAGTATATGCCTCGCGTGCGTCAAGCGCAAAACAAGGTTCGACCTTACGCCCGTATTCCAAGGTCGAACCTTGGATTACCCAAAGAGCTTGAAGACGTCGCTCACGGAGACGATGATCATGAGCGGGATGAGGAAGGCAAAAGCGATGAGGTTGACCGCGTTCGCGAAGCGGTGCGGAATGGGGCGGCGGATGATGCTCTCAATGATGACAAAGAGGAGACGGCCGCCGTCTAAGGCGGGAATAGGTGCGATATTAATAAGCGCGAGACTGATTGAAATCACCGCAATAAGCGAAAGGAGATTCCCCAACCCTTGAGTCGACGCATCGCCCACGGCGACGGTGATCCCCACCGGTCCCGCGACTTGCGAGAGATCTGCCGAGAGCGTAAAGACCCCAGCAAAGAACTGCGAGAGACCCACTGCCGAGATCTTGGTCACTTCCCAGGTGAGTTCCGCCCCCTGCACAAGAGCTTCAAAGAAGCCGAGCGGCACGACTCCAATCGTTGCTACCTCAACCCCTATCGCATAGCGCGTAGGGTCGCTTGTGGCGAGGCCCTGGACAGGCGTCGCCGTGACCTCTACTGCCGCGCCACTGCGCTTCACCGTAAGCGTGATCGGGGTGCCTTTATTCTCGGTGACAAACGCCGAGAAACTCTCGTGGTCAGCAGCCTGCCACTGCCCCGCTGCACCCGAGGCGTTCATGATGCTGTCACCCATCGCGACTCCCGCGCGCGCGGCTGGTGAATTTGGCATAACGCCGGAGACCGCGAGCTCAAGATTGTGCGCGCGAGGAATTTCAGAGTCGGTGAGCGCGCGCGGCGTGCCGAGGATGAGCGCGCTGGTGATGAGCAGGTACGCGAGGAGAAGGTTCATCGCGATCCCGGCGATAAGCACAATCGCTTGGAGCGGGCGCGGACGCGAAGAGAAGGAGCCGGGTGCCGCCGTGTCGCCATTCTCTCCATAAATCTTCACAAAGCCGCCAAAGGGCAGCCAGTTAAAGGTGTATTCAGTATCGCCCACCTTCGCGATCGTGAACGCGCGGGGCGGATACCCGAGCCCAAATTCGTCGACGCGCATCCCCGAAAGCTTGGCCGCGACAAAGTGTCCAAACTCATGCACCACAATAAGCGCAATGATGGCGAGCACGGCAATAAGAATGGTCATATTATTGTGCGATCTCCGCCTCTTTGCGTGCGAGATGAACAGAGAGTGTCTCGTTCCCCGTGTCGATCATCTTCTGGATCTCTGCTTTAAGCCGCTTTACCTCGTCTTCACCCATCCCGCCTGCAGCCTCGACGGCGTCGAGGCGCTTGAGTGCGTCGGTGCGATGTGAACGTAGGGTGATCCGCGCCTGTTCTGTCCGCTCGCCTGCAATTTTTGAAAGCTGTGTGCGCCGCTCGCTGGTGAGCTCGGGAAAGGAGATCCGCAGCCCCTGATCATCAGTCGAGACACCGACACCTAGATCGGCATCAGTGATCGCCTTCTCAATCGCCTTCAGGAGTTCTTTATCCCACGGGATAATCCGCAGCGTGCGCGCGTCTTCAACCGACACCGAGGCGATGTCGCGCAGTGGCGTACGCGTGCCGTAGGCCTCAGGCTTCACGCCATCAAGCAAGGTGGGGGTCGCGCGGCCAGTGCGCACGCCAGAGAGCTCCCGAGAGAGCCACTCCTCGGTATCACTGATGTTTTGCTTCAGAGGTGAAAAGTCGTATGCCATGTGAGTAGTAAGCGGTTAGCAGGAGCTGTTAGCAGTATAGATGCAGTATATCAGACTGCTTCTGCTCCTGCCTCCTGCTACTTGAACTCTTTAGGAATGACGAGGGACAGGTGTTCAAGGATAAGTTTGACGGGCGCGCTACGGTCATAGAGGTGGGTACGCAGTGTCGCGATATCAGAGAGGAGCGCAACGACTGGTTTTGTGAAGGTCTGACCTTCACGAGATGCCACGTACGCCATGCGCTCGATGCCGATCAAAAGCGCGATCGCCGCTTCCCGGTTCTCTCTGCGCTCATCCTCATCTCTCCCACTCGTAAGCTTTTTTATAATCGCGCTTCTCTTCTCCTTGCTCGAATGTATAAACGCTTCAGCGGGTGCACTGGTATGATATATCATACCTTTTTGCTCTACGTTCAATACTTGGATGCGGGAGCGGAGCGTGGGAAGGAGCCCGCCGAGTGACGGGAGAATGAGAAAAAGAAACGTGTTTGGCGGCGGCTCTTCAAAGAGCTTTAAGAGCGCGTTCTGCGCCTCGTGATACGCGCGGCGTGCTGCGATAATCACCGCTTTATACTCCCCTGTAAACGGTGCGCCCGAGGCCACGTCTGCAACACGCCGCGCGTCAGCAACCGAGAGCAGCCCGTAGGTGAGTACGATGACATCTGGATTGTTCTGCAACGACATTCCGAGTTCCTGCTCAATCCACGCTTGCGCCGCGGCAATCCCCTCCTGTGCCCCTGCTTCAACGACAAACGCATGGTGTCGAAGGTCCCGAGTCTGGTCGAGGGAAGTCATTGCTTGGTCAGAATACTTTTCTGATACGTGTCGAGGTGCTTGAGCGCGATACCGGTGCCGCGTGCAACACAATAATAAGGATCGTTCGCGAGCTTGGCCACCACGCCGGTGCGGCGATAGACCAATTCAGGCATCTGTCGCAGCTGCGAGGAGCCGCCCGTGAGGATGATGCCGTTATCGATAATGTCGGCCGCGAGCTCGGGCGGTGTGTCCTGGAGCACCTTGCGGATCGCCTGCGTCATCTCGCGCAGCTCGCGCGACATCGCGGTCACGAGATCGTTGGTGGTGAGGTCGATGGTGCGCGGAAGGCCGGAGACGAGATCTCGCCCCTTGACCGGGAGCGAGAGCTCCTCATTCATCGGCACGGCCGCGCCAACGCGTATCTTGGCCTCCTCAGCCGTCTTATCTCCGATTGCCAAGTTGTGCTGCTTCTTCACATGGTCAATAATCGCGCGATCGAGCCTGTCTCCGGCACACTTCACGCTCGTCGACGCAACGATCCCGCCGAGTGAGATCACCGCAACATCAATCGTCCCACCGCCAATATCCGCGATCATGCGCCCCATCGGCTCGTGGATCGGAATGCCGGCACCGATGGCCGCGAGAATTGGCTCCTTTACCACGTACGCATTCTTGGCCCCCGCCTTGAGCGCCGCCTCAATCACCGCACGCTTCTCGGTTGAGCTCACGCCCGCGGGCACCGAGACGAGCACGGTCGGTTTAAACGGATTCCTGCCGAGCGCCTTCTTCATAAAGTAGCGGAGCATCGCCTCGGTCACGCGGTAGTCGGCGATCACCCCGTCTTTCATCGGGCGATACGCGACGATATCTTCGGGGGTCCGACCGATCATCTTCTTGGCTTCAAGACCGATGGCAAGAATTTTATTCTGTTTCCCCGGCGTCTTCCCCACCGCGACCACCGACGGCTCGTTAATCACCACCCCCTTCCCCGGCACAAAGACGAGGATGTTGGTGGTCCCCAGGTCAATGCCAAGCTTGGGAGAAAAGAAACTCATAGACCCAGTGTATCTCTCTCACTGTCCCCGTGCAAAGCATAGGTGAAAAGTGTTAGGATGGGCCGTATGCACGGCGAAATGAATTTCATCATCGCGGGGGGTAAAAAGCTCTCCGGAACGGTCGAGACAAGCCGGTCAAAGAACGGCGCAGTCGCGCTCCTCGCCGCTTCACTCCTTAATAAGGGACGCACCACGCTCCACAAAGTGCCCAAGATCGAGGAGGTAAACCGCCTCATAGAAGTACTGCGTTCGATCGGCGTCTCGGTCGAGTGGGAGGGGTCGAGTGTAGTCATTCTCCCGCCGGAAAAGCTCACCCTCGACACGATTGACCGCGCCGCAGCCGAGAAGACGCGCAGCATTCTCATGTTTATCGGGCCTCTCATCCATCGCCTCGCACAGTTTGATCTGCCTCAGTCGGGCGGCTGCTCCTTTGGACTCCGCACCGTCCGCCCACATCTCTATGCGCTTGAGAAACTCGGCGTTGCTATCGAGGCACTCACCGACCGCTTTGTCGTGAGCCACGCAGGGCTCCATCCGGGAGAAATCATTTTGCATGAATCGAGCGACACCGCGACCGAGAATGCACTCTTCGCCGCCTCACTCATCCCAGGGATAAGCGTGCTCAAGTATGCGGGGGCCAATTACATGGTGCAGGAGGTGTGCGGCTTTTTGCGCGCGCTCGGGGTCGGTATTGAAGGGGTCGGTACGAGTACGCTTCGCGTCACCGGCCTTTCCGAAGCGCCGCATACGGACATTGAGTACACGGTGGCACAAGATCCAACCGACGCAATGTTCTTCATCGCCGCCGCGATTCTGACTCATTCTTCGCTCACTATCGCTAAGGCCCCTATCGAGTTTCTGGAGATCGAGCTCTTCATCCTCGAGAAGATGGGGCTCCGCTATGCGCTCGATAACCCGCAAGTGTCAGAGAACGGCATCACCAAGCTCGTCGATATCCACCTTGAGCCCTCCGAGCTGACCGCCTTCCCCGAGAAAATCCATCCGCGCCCCTACCCGGGCCTCAATATCGACAATCTCCCCTTCTTCGCCGTCATCGCGACCCAGGCCACGGGGAGCACGCTTATACACGACTGGGTCTATGAGAAGCGGGCGATCTACTACACCGAGCTTGATCGGTTGGGCGCCGTCACCAACCTCCTTGACCCGCATCGCATCACCATCGACGGGCCGCGCGTGCTCAAGGCCGCCGAAGTAATCTGCCCACCAGCGCTCCGGCCCGCGACGATCATCCTTGTGGCCATGCTCGGCGCCGAGGGCCGCTCGATCCTCCGCAACGTCTACTCCATCAACCGTGGCTATGAGGATATCGTCCATCGCCTCCAGTCACTTGGCGCCTCAATCGAGACCGCGAGTGATACGCAATGAAATCTATTGGAGAGAGTCTCCCTGAATATAAAAAGAAGATGGCGGAGGCGCCCAGAGGGAGGAAGCGTCAGACCGAGCGCGGCGAGTTGATGCGCTTTTTCTTGCGCCACCTCAACCACTCCCGTGCGCATGATGGCCTCGCGCCGATGACGATGGCGCACCTCGGTACCGTGCTCGAAAAAATCCCGACCAAAGATCTCTATTATCTCAAGAGCGTGTGTAGCCAAGCAAAAAACTTTAGCAAAACGTTCTGGTGGGAGCTCGACCCGACCAAGCACGGGCCCGACGGGAAAACAAAATAAAGGCAGCGCTCCGGGCCGCTCGGCCAAGTCTAACTGTCTTTATTTTGTTTTCCCGTCGGGCTATACTAGGCAATATGAAAGAAATCGTGCAAGATGGCGCCCTGGTGCTGCGAGAGGTCGCGGAGCCGCTCCCCGAGGAGCTTTTTAACTCTGCGACGCTTGAAAAGCTCATTGCGGATATGAGCGCAGCGCTCGACCGAGAGATCGAGGGTGTCGCCCTTGCCGCCCCTCAGATCGGTGTTTCGTGGCGTCTTTTTATCATTCGCAAGGATCGCACCCTCCCGCCGCCCCTAAACGCGTCGCAGAGCGACGCGTCGGGCGAACTTCCGGCGGAGCCGGAAGTTTTAGCCCCGGAAGTAGAGGTCTATATCAATCCCGAGATCGTGAGGACGTCGAGGAAGCGTGCGGCAGCCGACGAAGGATGTCTCTCGGTGCGCGGAGTCTACGGCACCACTCTCCGCCACGAGCGCGTGACGATCCGCGCACGCCGCGTCGACGGATCTCGCTTTGAGCGCGGCGGGAGCGGACTCCTCGCGCAAATCTTTGAACACGAGATCGATCATTTAAACGGTACCCTCTTTATCGACCACGCTGAACATCTGGTCGAGATTAAACATGATGTCGCATAAATTTATTTATTTCGGGACGCCAAACGTTGCGCGCGACACGCTCGCGCGCCTGCTCGCTGCCGGCTTCACACCCGCGCTCGTGGTCACCGCGCCCGACGCTCCGCGCGGGCGCGGTCTCGTCCTCACTCCCTCTCCCACACGCGTCTTGGCCGAGGAGCATGGCATCCCAACTATCACCCCCGAAGTGCTCGATGCCGAGACGCTCGCCACCATTCGCGCCGTCGGCGCGAGCTACGCCCTCTGCATCGCGTACGGCAAAATCTTCCCCGAATCTCTCATCCAGAGCTTCCCGCTTGGCGTCCTCAATGTGCACTACTCCCTTCTGCCTAAGTATCGCGGCGCGACGCCGCTTGAAGCCGCACTTCTCGCTGGTGACCAAGAAACCGGGGTGACGATACAGAAAATGGTCAAAGCGCTCGACGCGGGTGATGTGATCGCACAGCGCGCGACCCCGATCGGTGCGAACGAGACGGCGCGCGAGCTGCGCCCACGACTCATCACCCTCGGCGCTGACCTTCTTATCGAGACCCTTCCCCACTATCTCGCCGGCGAGATTACGCCCGTGGCACAAGACGAGACGCAGGTCTCGCGATCAGGAAAATTTCAAAAAGAAGATGGCCTCCTTGACCTCGCGGGCGACGCGCGCGAGAACTGGAACAAGTACCGCGCCTACACCGACTCTATCGGTACCTACTTCTTCAAGGACGACAAGCGGATGAAGATCACCGTCGCCTCGTTTATGGGCGGGCAATTTATCGTCGACCGCGTCATCCCTGAGGGTAAAAAAGAGACTGCTTATAGATAAATGATTTTTATAAACACTGAGTGTATTGACCTTATGCACACGGGGAGTATAATGACGGCATCCCCACGGAAAGACCCTGATGAGGCTCGTCCTCGTTGGGGGCTTTTCATTTTATGACTTGCAAAATATTCTTTTGGTCTTTTATGTAGGCAATCCTTACTCCTGTTCGCTTCAATAAAACGGAGCATTTCTGGGTTTCGTAAGGAGAAACAACCGTCAACATCTTCCCCTTCGCCAGAAGAAATTTCACCAGCGGAGCGTAGTCTCCGTCACTCGACACGAGCACTGCGGTATCGAATACATTTTCATACGCATCTTGCATAGCGGCGACCACCAGATCTGCATCGCAGTTCCCTTTTGCTTTTCCTCGATCGTCGTAAATGACATCCTTAAACACAAGGGTGTAGCCCTGCTTTTGGAGCTTGGTGTACAACAGTGCATATTTCGGCATCATGCCAATAAAGAGATACGCGTGCTTCACCTTGTACTTATCGCGAAGCCATACTCGAAACCGACCGTAATCAAAGTCCCACGTGAGACTCTTCACGCCGTTATGAAGATTTGCGCCGTCGATATAGGCGACTGAATTCTGTATCTGCTTCATGAACGTTGTTAGCGGCCAAAGCGCAGCATGTTCTTAAGCGCCGCGTGGCCGCGGCGCCAGCGGCGCCGCGCGCGCCCGCGATCCTTCCGAATCTCCGCTTCAAGCTCACTCCGCACCCGATCAGCGGCGCTCTCTGGAGACGGCTTCACTGCCTCGGCATGGTACATCTTCCCTCCTACAGCGAGCCGCGCGACGAGCCGATAGGGCTCACTCGAGCGACCCTCAGGCGGCGCCTCCTCGACCTCGATTTCGAGGAGTGCGTTCTCGCTGTCATCACCGAGAAGTCTAAGTGGGGCGGTCAACTTCTCCTCTATCAGTGCCTCTGTCTCTGGGTCGAGCCGATACTTGTTCGCTTTGATGGTGATGTTCATGGTCGAGAAGATGAGCTACTAACACCCCTATTCTACCATTGCTTCATATGCATTTTCGGTTAATATGCCAGTACGCCCCTTTGGGCGTACAACATTCCGCGGCCCGCTGGAGTGTCTGTGGTGAAAGGAGGGCTAGTAAATATATTCCGCGGTAGCTCAGTGGTAGAGCGGCTCGCTGTTAACGAGTTGGTCGTAGGTTCGAATCCTACCCGCGGAGCCAGCAGCGGCAGTAGCACGTAAAGATCTTGCAACAAAACTATCCGTAGAAGAAAAAAGTATTGTCATACTACAAATTACTGATATGACCTGGAACGACGGTTGTCTTGGGCTCGGAGGGCCAGCCGAGAGTTGTTTACAGGCATTAGTGCCTGGATTCCGCGTTGAAATGCTCGCGCAAGGAAAGACGTATCTCTATCGCACCGATAAAACAGGGGTAGTCGTACGAGCCGAAACTAATTAGCTTACTAGGCGATAGGTTCGAACCCTCCTTCACTGAAGCTTCGGGAGGACGCGGCACCCAGTGGATCCGAATAAATATGTGACTGTAATGGCTTGTCCCTTGGATCGGCGGATATGCAGAGGCCTTGCTATGGACCGCGCGTGAGGCGAGGCGGCACCGTTAAAATTTATTTAATAAAATAAAAACATATGGGAATAATTTTGTGGATAGTATTTGGAGCATTGGTAGGTTGGGTCGCATCTCTCATTATGAAGACCGATGCGGAACAAGGAGCTGTTCTCGACATTGTTGTTGGTATTGTCGGAGCTGTAGTGGGAGGTTGGATTATGAGTTCTTTCGGAGAGTCAGGAACAACAGGATTTAACCTTTACAGCTTTATCGTTGCCCTAGTGGGTGCCGTCGTCCTTATCGCTATAGTCAAAGCAGTTCGACGATAAGGCATTCTAAAAAATGGCCCTCTGGGACAAGATCCATAGCCGAGGGAACATAGAAGACCGACGAGCGATGGGTCCAGGAACTATCTTAGGCGGCAGCCTCGGACTGACTGGTCTTGTTGTTGTTCTGCTCTTGAATTTTCTTGGTGGAGGTGATGTGGGAGATGTCCTTATGGAGTTGCAGAACGTTCAAATGCAACCTGCACAGTCTTATAATGCAGAAGACTTCGAGGGGCAAGATAGGTATGAAGTATTTGCTGGAGCAGTTCTTGGATCTGCCAATGATATGTGGGCAAATGCATTTGTTCAAAGCAATCTCATCTACAGTGAGCCACGATTAGTGCTCTTCCGCGGAGCGACAAACTCCGGATGTGGCGGGGCAGACAGTCGTGTGGGCCCACATTATTGTGCTCTGGATCAAACTATCTATCTTGATGAAACATTTTTTGATGAACTTAAAACGCGCCTGGGGGCCGAGGGCGGTGATGTGGCTGAGGCATATGTAATCGCCCATGAAGTTGGGCATCATATCCAATACCAGCTTGGTGGTCTCCAAGAGACTGTGTCCAATCTGGAATCAGTACAGCTTGAGCTCCAGGCTGATTGCTTCGCTGGTCTCTGGGCATATTCTATAAAAGATCTGGGTATCCTTGAACAGGGAGAGATTCGTGAGGCGATTGATGTAGTAGCAGCGGTCGGAGATGATCGTATCCAAGTTAAGGTAGAGGGCAGCATGAATCCAGAGTCATGGACACACGGTTCTTCAGAACAACGAGTTGCTGCGTTCAATAGAGGGTATGAGTCTGGTCGAGTTATGCAGTGTGATATATATGAGCAGTCGCGATACTGATACTTCTCGCGGTCATAAATTTAGATTGAAAGACGAAAAGGTTCGCCCTACGGAGCAATTGAAACCCTCAACAGGGGGTATATAGTGTAGGGAGTGGTCATAAATAATTACAAGAAACTATGAAAAAATACCTATTTTATATCGCGCTAGCGGCGTTGTGCGTAGTCCCTGTAACTGCATTCGCAATGGAGCTCCGCGTGAACGAGCAGCCCGCCGTTTTGACGAGTGAGCGCGTTACGGGCGATGTGTACCTTTTTGGCGGTAGCGCGACCGTCTTGGGAGACGTCACGGGTGACGTTGTCGCGGGCGGAGGCACGGTCACCATCAGCGGAAAGGTTGGTGCAGACATTTTTGCTGGCGGCGGCAATGTCACCATACTCTCTGATGTCGGTGACGACGTGCGCGTAGGGGGTGGAAATGTTGTCATCCAGGGAAAGGTGGGTGGTGACCTCATTGTGGGAGGTGGGCAGGTAAGTATCAGTGGATCCGGCATCGGCGGAGACGTCGTGATGGGCGCCGGTATGGTTCGGATAGATGCGCCGGTCGAGGGCAGCCTAAAGATCGGAGGAGGAAATGTGTACATTAATGCGCCTATCAGGGGCACGGTCACTATCGAAGCCGATAAAGTGACCCTGGGGCCCTCAGCTATTCTCTACCAAGGCATCTCGTACCGATCAGTCAAAGAGCTCATCAAAGAGGACGGTGCCGAGGTGCGTGGAGAGGTTGAGTATACGCCGCGCGCCTCTTCTCAGAAGGCTCGAGCGGCCCTCTTCGCCGGGCTCCTCTCTGCATGGATACTAGGCAAGTTCCTCGTGCTCCTCACCTGCGCCCTTGTCTTGGGTCTGGTATTCCGCAAATACAGTAAAGAGGTCGTCGCGAGGGCGACCGAGCGACCGCTCTCTGAACTCGGGAGAGGACTCCTCGCCTTTATCACACTCCCGATCGTATCAGTCTTACTGCTGGTGACGGTACTCGGCATACCCTTCGGGATCTTCGGCCTCATCGGCTTCTTCGCTCTCGTGCTCTTCTCGTGGATCGTCGCGCCCATCCTCATTGGGAGCGTTGTCTCTCGATATGTCTTTGGAGGTACTGACGAGGTGTCGTGGAAGACTATCCTCCTTGGTACGGTCGTCATCACACTCATCGGGTTCATACCGCTTCTCGGATGGGTAGTGCACTGCGTCACTATGCTCATCAGTGCCGGCGCCATTGTCGCCATCAAACTACAGATGATGCGCGAATGGCGATAATCTAGAGTCATGAAATAGTTGTGAGAGAGCCCGCTCAAGCGGGCTCTTCTCTTCTCCCGTGGTATCATAAAATCCTACCCCCTTAATCACATTCTATGCACACGAAAAAAATCATGGTCACCGTGTCTGCCCTCGCCCTTTTTCTAGCTGCTGCACCCGCATTTGCCGAAACGCGCGCGACGTCGACTCTCGCTGCACGACCGACTGACGCGGCGAAGATCGCCTGTGTCGGCGCGGCAGTGAATATTCGTGAGGCAGCGCTCGTAAACGCGATGGTTACGTTTGGAAGCGCGACAAACGCGGCATACACTACGCGCGCCGCTACCCTTAAGCAGGCCTACACCGCCACCAGCTCAAAAGAGTTGCGCACCGCGGTAAAGGCCGCGTGGACCACCTTCTCGACCAGCGAGAAGGCGGCACGCAAGGCGTGGAAGATGGCACGTGATACCGCCTGGAAGGAATACCGCACTGCAGCTGTCGCTTGTAAAGCTCCCGACGGTACGGGTGATGGCGTCAACTCCGTGTCAGAGCGCCGCGGCGACTAAGCCGACCCCTCTAGGAGATCGCGGCGCCTCTGGCGCCGCGATCTCATTTTGTAATAAAGAGTCTTCATGCTATCTTCATCTTTAGACGGGCAATGGTGCACGTTTGGGGAACACGATGGAGATTGAAACTCGGACTCGTGGTCCTGTTGTCGCGACGGCACAGGACTTGATGGTGGGAACGCACGCCACCACCTGCTTCATCCTGGTGGTGCTGGAGGCCATCCTGATCGACATTAGGGGCCTGCGCGGCATCATCGCCACAGCCGCACTGATGACGTTTTTCTCCCTGGTGGTGCGGTTCTTCGTCCTGGAGCCGGGTATCGTGCTCTGCTCCAAGAGCCGGCAGCGACGCTTTCAAGTGAGCGTGGCGGTCATGGTAGGATTCGCCCTCACCATCGCACTGCTCCTTTGGGAGATGGTGGGGGTCGCGGCCTCGCAAGAGACGCTGTCGCCCACCGTGGCCTTCTACTACCTCATGTCGGGGGTCCTGGTAGGCGCATTTGGCGCCCACCTCCACCTCCTCGACACAGGGGAGATCGCCTCTCCCCTTTGACGAGGCATAGATACCGGAAGCCGCCGCGAGGCGGCTTTCTCGTATGGTATGCTGAACATACGTATGGATCGTGAGCATCTTGAACACGAGCAGCTCGTCTCCGAGCTTCGCGACAAACAGGCACGCGAAGAATATAAGAAACCGCTCGACACCTATCGCCCTGCGCTTCTCCCACGACTGATCGGTAAATTTCTGGTCGCCTGCGGCAACCTGCTCTACGGCCACGAGCCCTCTTATCTGAAATTCCGTGCAGTTGAAGTGATCGCGCGGGTTCCCTACCACTCATGGACCTCGGTCGCCTTTACCCTCCTCACCCTTTTCTATACTGACGAAGAACGCGCGAGAAAACTCTCAAGAATGACCCGTTTCTCACGTTTTGCTGCCGATAACGAGACGATGCATGTGGTGGTGATCTCTGCGCTCACACAGAAGGAGCAGAAGGCCGGTTTTCTCCGCTACACGTTAATCCCCGCCTGCTTCGCCTTTATCTACTTCTGGTTCTCCTACCTCCTCTACCTTATCTACCCGCGCTACTCACTTGAAATTAACTACCTCTTTGAGCAGCACGCGTATGAACAGTATGATCGCTTCCTCGGGATGTATGGCACCCTGCTCAGAGGCAAGTCAATCGAGAGTACCTTCCTCGCTGACTATGGTCGCCATCCGCGCAGCCAGTATGAATTTTTTGAGCTCGTGCGTAATGACGAGCTCGTTCATCGCAATCAGTCAATCCACGAGATCACTACGCAGAGATAATTATCCAAGACCGCCGAGTATGAGGTAGGAAAATCCTATCGACACGAGTGCCAAGATTGAACCGGCGATAAGGTCAACAAAGTGGTGCTGCTTCACAAAGAGGGTCGAGCTGACGATGGTGGCGCCAAAACCCCAAATCAACACATCGTGGGGAGGGAACGCAAAGGTGAGGTAGTAGCTGCACAGAATTGCAGTATATGCGTGGGAGCTGGGAATCGAGTTCCCTCCGGGGTCAACTCGATACATCCACGCGACGGTACGGGTAAAAACTCCTCGAGGGACAATAACAGGACGGTCTGAAATCCTTGATGGTTTAAAGTACCAGATGAGCGCAGCGACAAGCGCACTGAAGATGAGGCTCACATAGAACCGAGCCCCCACGGGAGTGAAGAAAAGGAGTGTAAGCATTGAGAACGCTACATACGGGAAAAGCCCGAGATAGGGCACCACAAATGCAGGGATAAACGGGATATAGCGAGTATACCGACTCTCACGCATCGGCCCGTCGGCCGAATTAACGAGAAAGAAGAGAACTAAACTCACGGTCGCAAGGAGTGCGAGTGCGAGGAGTTGTATAACCATATCTTACAGCGATAGCGCTTGGGTGCAGTGCGCGCAGCGACGCGCAGCGCGTGGCACCTCACTCTGACACTCCGGACAGATCTTCGTGGTCGGTTCTGCGGCTGGCTCTGTGCGCGTCCGCGCAATCAAGAGATTCATCGGCTTAATCACGAGGAAGAAGACTGCACTTGCGACCAAGAAGAACGAGATCGCCGCGTTGAGGAAGTTACCGTAGAGGAAGGTACTCCCGTTGAGGGTGAAGGAGAGCCCCGAGAAGTCAGGCGCCCTGAAGACCGCGGCGATAAGCGGGGTGAGGAGATCTTTCACGAACGCATTTACCACGGTGCCGAAGGCGGCACCGACCACCACACCGACCGCGAGGTCGACGACATTCCCTCGCAGGAGGAATTGCTGAAACTCTTTCATCATGCCTAGTTTACAAGTGGGTTATGTGCTCTCTGCTTTAAATGAACCATGCGTACTCCGATCGACAATGAGGATCTACATCGGAGCTCGGTCAGTGCTCGTGGAGATGCTATCAATGGTGTTGAAGGGAGGGCGTGGCATGAGGCCTCTGCCGCATTTCCGATTAAGGAACCCACGCGTCATCGGGCCGACAAAACCGGTCGACGAGCTCGCGATCTCGTGCTTCATCTGGAATCGCTTCATCGCTTCAAGCGTTCGTGGGCCGTAATACCCGGTTGACGACCCCGTGAAGCCCGCGTCAGGGTCGGTGGCGAGAAGCTCTTGAAGTTTGCGGACATCCTCACCCTGTGAGCCGACGTTTAGGTTGCGCATGAGGTCAATGCACATCATCTTCCCTACCTGTCCGGGAGGAAGATATGCCGGGGTGGTTGAGCCATTGACGCCCCCCGCATTATTATTGGTGGTCGGTTGGCCTTTCAAAGCGGCGGTGACATTCGCGAGTGTCGTCGCATCAACGTTGAACGACTGCAAGAGACCAAGGACTGCATTAATCTGACTCTCAGTGAGTGAAGCTGCCTGGCTTACCAGCGGAGTAAAGAACATGAGCACTAAAGCGGTGGCAATAATTGTTTTTTTATACATATGAGTTGAGTATAGCACATCCGTGCCTATAGAGAGAAGTATTGTACACACTAAAGAGAAATTGCTCCGTTATTTAACGTGTGGTATTATAAAATGCAATGAGATCTCTTGATCTTGACCGTCTTCGTAGTGAGAAGGCTCTGTCCTTGGGCACCTTCCTTACCTCTTACAATGAGGACCTTCCTGCTGACTTCCCACAGGCTTCACGCGCGCTGTTGCGCGAGTTTAAGAAGTCACATCTCTCTCTTTTTAAGAATGCGGGTACATGGTCACTCGACCAGCACCGTAAAAAAGTGATGGATTGGCTTATCGTCAAATACGCATAGGCTACTCCCCTACTCCCGTAGTCGAGGTTGACAAAAAAGCCGTCATCTGATACTGTTAGCATATCAACCAGCGCTGGATCCAGAGAAGTGGGATCGAGCTTCTACTTCGGCTACTGATTTGATACCTTAGACACACTATCTATCTCTAGCTATGCAAAACGGCACAGTCATCAAGAAGAACGACAAAGGCTTCGGCTTTATCAAGGTCGACGGCGCACCGGAAGGTGCCAAGGACCTTTTCTTCCACACCAACGAGCTCCAGAACATTTCGTTCGACGAGCTCCAGGAGGGGGACAAGGTTTCCTTCACGATCGGAGACTCCCCGAAGGGCCCCAACGCCCTCGGCGTCAGCAAGATCTAACTTGTAACAGAAAGACCCCGCCTCACGGCGGGGTCTTTCTGTTTATTTCTTCAAGATGCGATGCACATGGCAACGGCAACCCTTTGGTTTTATGTGCTCGTCAAAATACTCTTCGCCATAGTCGTAGGTAAATTCATCACCGGGTTTAATCGTTTTGATTGCGTCAATAAAGATGCGGCCCCGTACCAACTCAGGCTCGCAGTTTGGCTTACAGGAATGGTTGATGTAGCGCGCAATGTTCTCTCGCGTCGCACCATCGATCGTCTTGCGGCTGTGGATCTCAAAGAGATACTTGCTCCGGCTTGAGTACTCCTCCTCCTTGGAGATAACGCGACCAAAGTATTCAATAATCCGCTCCCCCTTCTTGAAGGAGCGAGTGGCAAAGAGGCCGAGGCCAGCGCTCGAGCGCCCCACCCGGACTCCTTCAGGAATAACTCTAGATTTCTTCATGGTCATGACGGTATACTGGTGTATACCATGTCGCCCACCTTTGTGCCAAATGAGGGCAAGAAACTCGAGTCAGTGGTCGACGGTGTCACCTACCTCCGACTGCCCATCAAGACGCGCATCATACAGCCGAATGACCATTTGCCGGCGCTGCTCACCGAATATGTACAGCCCGTGGTCGCGCCCGGCGATGTCTTCTTTATCAGCGAGAAGATCGTGTGCATTTGCCAAGGACGCATAATCCGTCGCGACGCGGTGCAGACCTCATGGCTCGCCCGCTTCTTGGCGAGCAAGGTGCGCAACTATGACGGCACCCCCGAGTTCCGCGGGCTGGGTCACGGCACTGCCCCCGCGATGCAGCTCGTGATAGAAGAGGCTGGCTATCCGCGCATCCTCTTTGCCGCGGCGGTCTCCGCGTTCACGCGCATGTGGCTCCCCGGCGCTTTCTATCTCCTCATCGGCAAACAGGCAAAGTCGGTCGACTGCCCGATGTCGTGGACGATTAAGCCCTTTGATGAATACGCCAAGCGTGCGCCGCTTCACCCCAATAAAGTCGCGCGCGAGATCGCTAAGCAGCTTGGCGTCCCCACCGTCATCGTGGATGCCAACTACCGCGGTGCCTTCTCACTCGGTAAATCTTCTGGCGCACCCAGCGAGAAAACTATCCGCGCGCTCCTCGCTGACAACCCCGCCGGCCAAGACTCCGAGATGACCCCCTTCTTCCTCATCCGCAAATCATAGTTGCTATACTTAGTGACAATGCGAAAAGATTTTGATGGTTGGAACGAGGAGAAGAAAGCGATAGATGAGCACGCACACGCACCTCTCTACCATGAGCGCGAGATACGTTGGTGTCGTCTGGGTATCAATATCGGATTTGAGCAAGACGGTACTGGTCCCGGAAGATCCCGTCCTGCACTTATCCTCAAAGCATTTAGTCGCTCGGTGTGTTTGGTCGTACCGCTGACCACATCCGTGAAAAAGAACCCCTACTATATACCAATAGGCGCTGTTGGTGAACGCGCGGCATCGGTCATTATTTCGCAATTGCGCCTGGTGGATACAAAACGTTTGGAACAAAAAATTACGACGCTCGATAAGAAAACGTTTATGCACATACGAAAAGCCGTTAAAGACATGCTTTAACGGCTTTTCGATTCTGTTGTCCCCCTTGCGGGGGCCGGCCCGAAGGCATTTGTCTACGTATGATAGCGGAGAGCATCTAAAATGTCAATCGTATTAGGTGCGGGGGTGGGAGCGGGGCCACTCGGGAGTGCGAGCGGCGGCGAGCTCAATCGGGTCAGCGCGGCGCACGTGGCGCCAATGCCCTTTTGGCACAAGGTTGTAGTGCGGCATCACACTCAAAGTCTCGGCGATATGCCAGAGATCGGTGGGTGCCGTGACCCAGCTCGTGCCAAAGCGACGCAGATCGAGCGGCTTAGAGTAGCACTCGAGGAGGCGCTCTCCGCTCGGGAGAAACCATTCATGGAAATACGTGAGCGCGAGCTCGCGTGGGGTCTTATAAATAGGGTCGCGGAAGCGCAGCACGCTGTGATTGGTCTTACTTATCGCCCCGTAGCACGCGCCACGTTTATAGAGCGCGACCACATGGTCGAAGTCGCCCTTCCCCATCTTAGGAGAAAGATTCATGATAAGCGGCGGCTCACCACGTATCCAGAGTGCTGTGGCAGCAAGAAGCGCGCCCTCGATACAGTGTGCCTTCTTAGCCTTGAGCGTCTCACGTGGCGAACGATGGGTGTCACCCTGCTTCTCCCAGTTCATCGCCAGGGTGTCGAGATAATCCTGGATCTTGATCGGTGTAGAAAGGCGTTTGAGGAGTGTGTACTCACGCACAGTGAGTCCCGAGTCTTTGAGCGAGAGGTGCGGCATCGCTTCAGCATACCGTATAAAAAGAATCAGGCGCCCATGAGGGCGCCTGATTCTTGTGCACTACTATGCTGGTATTACTTTACCGCAAGATTTGCCTCACCCGTATCCACAAGCGCCGCGAGTGCGGACTGGGTCTTCGGAATACGGCCGATCTTCACGTGGCCCACTACCCGTACCGTCACTCCCTCACAGATACCAAGAACGTTTCCTGCATTCTCGAGGTTCCCCCCTGAAAGCATATAGTTACTCTTTGTATCGAAGAGAATATCAATACGGTCAGTGTAGCGAGGGTTCATCGTGTCCGCGATCACGCGGTACCCGACAAGGGGGGCGACTACTCCGTACCCACAGCTCTTTTGCGCATTTGCTGGCCCCTCAATTGAGATAATCGTACCGAACGGGAGTTCGGTAGCAAGATCTTGTGAGCGTGCCGCGATCACCTCGGGGTTAGAATACGCACCTGAGGCGGTCTCGAAGGGGGTGCTATCCGTCTGCTCCGGCACGGCATTATACGCAGTCAGCGTGACCAAGTGGCTCGGGAGAGCCGGCGAGGGCAAAGCTGGTGCCTCCGCTTGCGCGGGGGCCGCGGTAACCGCGCCAGAAAAAAGCAAAAAGCCCATAAGGGCTCCTAATAGGGTCATAAGGGGGTGTAATGCCGACTTAGCTAGTAAGCAACTCGGTATCTATATACTAGCACATTGACATTCCAATGTCAATAGGTCTAATGAGGGGCTTTGGGCCAGAAGCGTAACACTAATATATGGCTTACATAGGCTACCAAAATACCTATAATGGCTCCCCCGATGACATCACTTGGGTAGTGCACACCAGCGGCGACCCGAGCCACTGTCATGACCACCGAAAGGGTAAAAAAGAGGACTCCCCACCCCCGGTGAGAGAGATATACCACCGTCGAGAGTGCAAAAAAGAAAGTCGCGTGCCCTGAAGGGAATGACCATGCAGGGTCAGTGAAGAGAGGGTTCGCCACGAGGTCGACAAAGGGCCGCGGACGGTGATACCCGAGACGAATCAGCTCGGTCACCCCAAAGCGAGCAAAGACGGTCGCGATAAAGGCGGTGGTAAAGAGCTCGAGGCGCGCTCGCTGCTCTTGCACAAAAGTGACGAGTATTATGAGAAAAAGTGCAATGAGCACATACGCAAGCGTCGATGCGAGAAAGAAGATGACGTTGTCGAGAAGAAGTGAACGCCCTACAAACGCATTCAACGCGTAGAGAGCCTGGATATCAAGCGTCATGCTTCATACTATATACTATCTTTGGTATGCGTTTTTTTACTACACCAACCCTGATTCTTCCCTGTGTCGTATTCGTGCTGCTCGTCTACACCCTCCTCACGCATGACCCGTCTGGATACTTCCTTGCCATCCTCATCGGTATGGGAAAAATGGTGATGGTCTCCGTCCGCGAGATTCGTCGCGGATCGTTCTCCCTCGATTACATTGCCTTTCTGGCTATGGTACTCGCACTGGGTACGAGTGAGTACCTCGCGGGCGCGGTGATCGCCCTCATGTACACCGGAGGTGTGGCACTTGAGGCCTATGCCTCACAGCGCGCCAACGCATCGCTTGCCGCGCTCTTGGCACGTCTCCCCAAGGTCGCGCTCGTAAAGGGCACGGATGAACAGTATACCGAAGTGGCGCTCGCACAAGTCCCGACGAATGCAATTATCTTAGTACGCACCGGTGAGCTCGTGCCACTCGACGGGTTTCTCGCGTCACGTGCGGCGGTGCTGAACGTGGCCAACCTCACTGGAGAGCCCCTACCCGAGACGGTCAGCCACGGCGCAGTGATCAAAAGCGGGAGCATAAACGCCGGTGAGGCGTTTGAACTGAGTGTGTCGGGAAATCTCACCACCTCGACCTACGCAAAGATCGTCGACCTCGTAAAAAATGCCGAGGAGAACCAAGCACCTTTTGTCGGTCTCTCGTCGCGCGCCAATATCCCCTTTACGCTCCTAACGCTTCTTATTGCGCTTATAGCCTTTGCGTTTACTCACGACGTGACACGGGTGCTCGCCGTCCTCGTCATTGCGACTCCCTGCCCGCTCATTATCGCGGCTCCCGTCGCGTTTATCGGCGGACTCTCGCGCGCCGCGGGAAGAAACACCATCATCAAAACTCCCGGTACGCTTGAAGCGATCGCACAGGTGACCACAATATTCTTCGATAAAACGGGGACCTTAACTCTCGGTGAGCCGCAGCTCACCCAGATCGAGATGCTGGTAGCGGGGATGCATGAAAAGGAAATATTAAAACTGGCGGGCGCACTTGAGGTCCACTCTATTCATCCGCTCGCGCGTGCGGTTATCACAGCGACCAAAGAGCGCGCCGTCACCTTCTCTCCGGCACTTGAGACGCGCGAGGTGCTTGGAAAAGGGATCGAGGGGAGTGTGGACGGGAGAAGAGTTCTCCTTGCGCAAGCGCCAGAAACTCTCCGCAAGAGAGGTGGCATCTCGCTCTTACTGACCGAAGACGAACGACCCCTCGCGGTGCTCCACTTTGCAGATGTCCTCAAAGAACATGCGAGCCACCTTATCGGCGAGCTAGTCGCGACTGGCTATACCGTCGCTATCGTAACGGGCGACAAAAAGGATCATGCCGCTACCCTCTTTCACGGGCTCCCTATCACGCTCTACGCCGGCTGTACCCCAGAAGAAAAGTACCGCATGGTCGACGAGGCACGAGCGCGCGGAGAAAAGGTGGCTATGGTGGGCGATGGGCTTAATGATGCGCCAGCACTCGCGCGCGCTGATGTAGGTATTGTCTTCTCGGGGACCGAGAATAGCGCGTCGATCGAAGCCGCCGATGTCGCTATCCTCGGTCATGACGTGAACCATATTCATGAACTCTTTGCGCTCTCCAAGCGTTCGGTGCGCATCGCACGCGAGAGTGTTTTTACGGGGATCGCTCTCTCCACAACCGGTATGCTCTGTGCTGCGGGAGGCCTGATCACACCAGTGCAGGGCGCAATTATTCAAGAAGGGATTGACGTGACGGTGATAGTAAACGCGCTCCGCACCGCCTTCCCTCCCCGAAGATCTGCATAAAAAGACTCGGCCGCGCT
>ERZ1292625.1058-Hain-H41-01um-R1-1058-length-36043-cov-16_pt1 | contig 36043 bp, 38 predicted proteins | sample MGYA00564400_ERZ1292625 | MGnify/ENA primary metagenome ERZ1292625 (study PRJEB36523, sample SAMEA6512639) | groundwater metagenome | collected 2019-01-08 | study: AquaDiva: Metagenomics assemblies of 32 groundwater samples
ATTTACTTGTGATGGAACCTGAAAGATACGGATCTGCTCTCCAACATTTTACTGGAAGTAAATTTCATAATATTGCGCTTCGAGAGTTAGCACTTAAAAAAGGCTATTCTCTATCAGAGTACGGAATAAGAGAAATAAGAAATAATAGTGAAGAAATAATAAAGTTTAAAACAGAAGAGGAATTATATAAGTTTTTAAAACTAGACTACATAGAACCAGAACTTCGAGAAGACTCTGGAGAAATTGAAGCTTCTTTAAATCATAAACTACCCAACCTTGTTAAATTGAGTGATATTAAGGCAGATTTGCAAATTCATTCAAATTTTGATATTGAGACTTCACATGATTTAGGAATAAATTCTATGGAGGAGATAGTAAAAAAGAGTGAGGAATTAGGGTATGAATATATAGCTTTCACGGAACATAACCCAAGTAAGAAAGGACATAGCCTTGATAGGGTAGTAGAATTACTCAAAGAGAAGACAGAATATATTCGTGAAAATAATTGGGGAATTAAAGTATTCAACTCGCTTGAGATTGATATCAACAAAGATGGGTCACTTCCTGTACCTGAAGCTGGTTTGAATCTTTTAGATTTTGCACTTGTGTCAATTCACTCTAATTTTGACTTGCCTCGACTTGATATGACAAGGCGGGTATTAAATGCACTCAGTCACCCAAAAGTAAAAATTTTTGCCCACCCTACTGCTAGAAAAATAAACGAAAGAGAAGGAGTAGAACTTAATTGGGAAAAGATTTTTGACTACTGCCTAAAAAATAATAAATGGATAGAAATAAATGCAGACCCGATGAGACTTGACCTTCCTGATACTCTAGTCCGTGACGCCGTGAAATTGGGTGTGAAACTTACACTAGGGACTGATACTCATGAAATAACCATGATGGACAATATGAAATATGGAATAAATGTAGCAAGACGTGGTTGGGCAGAGAAAAAGAATGTGATAAACTGTTTAAGTCTAAAAGATTTTGAGGGGGTGATTAAATTATGAATATAACTTTAATATTAGTAATAGCAGTAGTTTTAGGAGTATTTTGGGTAGTTTCAGTTTACAATTTTTTTGTTTCAAGCAAGGCTAGAATCAAAGCTTCAGTTCAAGAAATTGGAAATCAACTTAAAAGACAGGCTGATTTAATACCAAATCTTGAAAGTTCTGTCAAAGGATATTTGACTCATGAAAAAGGAATATTACAGATGCTTTCTGACGCAAGAAAACTTGTAGCAGCGGGAAAAGATGCATCTAAGCAAATTTCAGAAGCACTTTCAGGACTTAAAATTGTAGTTGAGAGTAATCCAGAACTTAAGGCAAATACTGTGGTAGAAAACTTAATGGGTGAACTTAGAGATACATCTGATAAAGTAATGTATGCAAGAAGGTTAATGATTGATCTTACCGCAGACTACAATGTTAAAAGAGTTTCAGTTCCATCAAATATAGTTGCAAACATGTTTAGTTTTACTGAACTAAAAGGATTAGAAACTGCAGAATCTGGTGAACATTTAACTGTAAGCGCTGAAGAAATGAAGTCACCAAAGGTAAACCTTTAATGTTTAGAATATTTGATATTTTACTCTGGCCATTTATGTGGGTCTTGGGAGGATTTGTTTTTCCTGTCCAAGAGACACATGCTTGGCATGTCAGGAAATATAATTGGAAAAAGGTCAAAGGTCTTGTAATTAAAGGAAAAGACAAAAGAGCTAAATTTGGTCATGAAGCTCCGTTTGGATTATTTCATATGCCAATATTTGGTGGACTTACTAAATATGTCGTTTTAGAAGCCTCTGGTTTTAATCAATACTGGAATGTCGGTTGGCAAGGATTTATTCATAAATTACCAATAAAACAAAATAGGATTGCCCTGCTTGTTGGTAAAAATGGGTTTATTGCTTACGGATTAGGAGATAATATTTCATCACCCGAGTGTAAAAATAATCTAAGACTGAAAGTCGTTGGATTTGGAGAACTTGGAGACAATAAGTATAATGGCATTAGATTGTTTTAAATTATGCAAAATATATACGAGGTGCAGCAAAGCAATAAAATAAAAAGTGGGGTTATTACTACTTTATTCTTTTTATTTTCTGTAATTGCAATTTATTTTATCTCTCAGGCATTCGGGTATTACAACGGATATGAAACAGGAGGTTTGGGCTATGTTGGAATTGCATTAATAGTTTCTGGTGTCTCAACTTTTATTAGTTATTATTATTCAGATAAAATTGTTTTGGGAATTTCTGGGGCGAGAGTTGCAAACTCAAAAGAACATAAAGTATTTACATCAGTTGCTGATAATTTATGTATTGGTGCAGGACTTCCAAAACCCAAATTATATGTTATTGAAGACACTGCTCCAAATGCATTCGCTACCGGACGCGATCCAGAACATGCTGTAGTTTGTGTTACTACAGGCCTTTTAGATAAACTGACTAGAACAGAACTTGAAGGAGTTATTGCACATGAATTAAGTCATGTTAAAAATTATGACATAAGACTTATGAGTATAGTTTCTGTAATGGTGGGTTTAATAGCACTTCTTGGTGATTGGTTTTTTAGAGCAAGATTTTTCGGAGGGGGAAGAAGTCGTGACAATGATAATAACAGTCAACTAGGAGCAATAATAATGGTAGTTGGAATACTTTTTGCAATACTTTCTCCAATTATTGCAACACTTATTCAACTTGCGATATCAAGAAGAAGAGAATTCATGGCTGATGCAGGGTCAGTTAATGTTACAAGGCAACCACAAGGGTTAATAGACGCGTTAAAAAAGATATCAGCTGATCATGAGCCACTTGAAGCTGCAAATAAAGCAACAGCTCATCTTTATATAGTTAATCCATTTAAATCAGATATTAAGGGCAGCGTAGGGATGCTTGCTGGTCTATTCAATACCCATCCACCTTTAACAGAACGAATAGCCACTCTTCAAAAAATGTCATAGTTGAAACTACCTGTGTAAGCTGGTAGTTTTTCATAGTATGATATCAATATGGCTAAATTAACCAAGAAAGAAGTACAGCATATTGCAGATTTATCAAACCTCACTTTAACTGATGAAGAAATTGCAAAATTTACTCCACAGCTTGATAAAATAATTGAATTTATAGCTACATTATCTGAAGTTGATACAACAAATGTTGAACCGACCTCACAAACTACAGGTTTAACAAATGTGTTAAGAGAAGATGAGATTAAGGTAGATAATATGTTAACGCCAGAAACTGATTATTATAAGGTTCCTAGTATTTTGCAAAACAGATCATGAATAATATTCCATTAACAATTAAAGAAACGCAGGAAGGACTTAAATCCAAAAAGTTTAGTGCTGTAGAACTTGTTGATTCGTATTTAGCACAGATTAAAAAACATAATGATGAATATAATATATTTTTAACAGTTACAGAGGAACTTGCATATGAAAAAGCAAAGGAAATAGATCAATTAGGAGATTTTTCAAACCCACTTTCAGGAGTTGTCACATCTTACAAAGATATATTTTTAACAAAAGATGTTAGAACAACTGCAGGATCAAAAATTCTTGATAGTTATATTCCTCAATATTCAGGAACTGTGGTAAAAAAGATTGAACAAGCAGGTGGAATAATGATTGGGAAATTAAACTGTGATGCCTTTGCACACGGTGCATCTGGTGAAAATTCTGATTATGGAGCAACTTTAAACCCATGGAATAGAGAATATGTCACTGGTGGATCTTCAAGTGGTTCTGCAGCGTCAGTAGCCGCTAACATGTCACTAATTTCACTAGGAAGTGACACTGGTGGCTCTACAAGGCAACCTGCTAATTTTTGTAATCTTGTAGGACTTAAACCAACCTATGGTGCAATATCTCGCTATGGAGTAATAGCTATGTCATCATCACTTGACACAGTTGGGTCCTTAGCACACACAGTTGATGATATCGAAATAATGTACGACGTATTAAAGGGAGAAGATGGATTAGATGGAAACGTACTAAACGCTAGACGCTACACACTAAACCCTCGACCGAAACTTGGTATTGCAAAAGAGTATTTTATTGATGGGCTTGATTCTGAAGTTGAAAATATGATTTTAGATGTTAAGAAAACGTATGAAAAAATGGGAATTGAAGTTGTTGAGATATCTCTTCCACATACAAAATATATGGTTCCAGTCTATTACATAATTCAGCCGGCTGAGGTATCCAGTAATTTGGGTCGTTTTGATGGAATACGTTATGGAAACGATAGAAATAGTTTTGGAGAAGAGGCAAAAAGAAGAATAATGCTAGGCAGTTATGTTTTATCAGCTGGGTATTATGATGCATATTATGAAAAAGCAATGAAAGTTAGAACTAAAATAATAGGCGATTTTGACGAAGCTTTTAAAACAGTTGATGCAATTATTTCACCTATTTCACCAACACCACCATTTAAATTAGGTGAAAATACCAAAGATCCACTTAAAATGTATCTTGAGGATTTGTATACAACATCTGCAAATATTGCTGGAATCCCATCATTGGCCTTACCTTCAACTTTTAGTAAATCAGGTCTTCCAATTGGATTTCAACTTATGGGGCCAAGATTTTCAGAGCATCAACTTATTGAATTAGGTAAAAAGTACCATCAAGAAATAGATTACAAACCGAAAACAGCTTTTTAATATATGTTATACAAAACAATAATTGGCTTAGAAATTCATATAGAACCAAATACAAATTCAAAAATGTTTTGTAGTTGTCCTCAAAATCATTTTGGTGCAAAGCCAAATAGTCAAACATGCCCTATTTGTTTAGGATTACCCGGAGCACTTCCTATTGCCAATAAAGAAGCTATAAATAAAACTATTAAATTAGGACTAGCACTTGGATCAGATATTTCGAAGATTTCGAAATTCTATAGAAAACATTATTTTTATCCTGATCTTCCTAAAAGCTTTCAAACTAGCCAAAAAGATAATCCATTTTGTATTGGTGGAGAATTAATGGGCAAAAAGATTAACCATATTCATCTTGAAGAAGATGCAGGCAAATTAATTCACCAGGACGGAAATTCATTAATAGATTTTAATAGATCGGGTTGCGCCTTAATAGAAATGGTTACAGAACCAGTTTTTCATAATGTAGAAGAAGTTATCTCTTTTACTAAGGAACTTCAATTAATAGCAAGATATTTAGATATAAGTAATGCTGATATGGAAAAAGGAACAATGAGATTAGAAGCGAACATTTCACTGTCTACAGACCACGGTCTACAGTCTACAGCCAAACTTCCTGACTACAAAGTAGAACTTAAAAATATTAATAGTTTTAAGTTTTTAGAGAAGGCTTTAATTGCTGAAATTGAAAGGCAAACGATAGCACTAGACAACAGTGAAAAGTTAGTGCAAGAAACAAGAGGATATGATGAAAATACAAAAACAACTTTTTCACAGAGAACAAAAGCTGATTCACATGACTATAGATACTTTGTCGAGCCAGATCTTGCCGAGATCAAACTCGAAAATTCTAAATTCGAAATTCTAAATTCGAAATTACCTGAACTTCCAGAACAGAAACGAAAACGATTTGCAGAGCAATATAAAATATCTAGCGATTACATAAATATATTAGTTTCTGATTTTGATAGAGCAAATTATTTTGAGGTTGCAGTTAAATTAGATCCAAGTTTAACTAAATCAATTGCTGACTTGATGATCAATAAGCAATTTGATAAAAAATATGCTGCGGCATCGCTTGTGCGCAAGCTAAAAGAAATTACAAACGTGGAATATTCATCTCAATCAGATCTAGAAGAAGCAATTAGAGAAGTACTATATGAAAGTCCAGATATAGTAACAAGTTACAAAAACGGCAAAGGTCAAGTAATTGGATTTTTAATTGGCCAAGTTCAAAAGAAATTAGGTGGCAAAGGCAATCCAAATATGGTAAATTTAAAATTGACCGAGGAGTTAACAAATAAAAATTTTTAAATATGACAGAAAATAGGACAGATGAAAAAGAGAGACTACAATTTCTTGTAAATGAGGTACTTAGGTTAAGAAGACTTGCTAATACTGATAAATTGACTGGAATGTTTGATAGAGGTTATTTCAATCATTTTATTTCTGATGTTGTTGAAGTAAGTAAGACAGAGAATATTCATTGTGGTTTAATAATGTTTGACATAGATCATTTTAAAGAGATTAATGATACATATGGGCATACAGCTGGTGATAAAGTTTTAGAGCAAATTTCAGATTTGGTTCGCGGGATTGTTCGTGAAGACGATGTTTTAGCCAGATATGGAGGTGAAGAATTTGGTGTGATTCTAGTGAACGGTTCGGAAATATCTGAAGATCGATTAGTTGAAATTGCTGAAATTATAAGAAATGAAGTGTCCGAACTTATATTCACCGCTAAAAATAAAGAATTTAATGTTACAGTAAGTTTGGGCGTTGGTAATTATAATCATGGGGAAAGTGATGTAGATTTTATTAATAGGATTGATAGTGCCCTATATAGAGCAAAAGACAATGGACGGAATCAAGTTGTTGTGGCACAATCTGTTTAATGTCTAAATTTGTTCATCTTCATAATCACACAGAATATTCATTACTTGACGGTTTGTCTCGTATAAAAAAACTTTTTACCCATGTCAAAGAAAATGGAATGGATGCTATTGCCATTACTGATCATGGCACAATGTACGGTGCTATAGAATTTTTTAAAGAAGGAAAAAAACAGGAAGTTAAACCAATAATTGGTCTTGAGGGATACGTTACTCGTGACATGAATACAAAAGTTAAAGATAATTTCCACGTTACCCTGCTTGCTAAAAACTATGAAGGTTATAAAAATTTGATGGAATTGACATCAATTGCGCATTTAGAAGGTTATTATTACAAACCAAGATTCTCAAAAGAGATATTAGAAAAGCATAAAGAAGGACTCATTTGTTTTTCAGGTTGTCCTGCTGCAGAAATCCCACAATATTTAATTGATGATAATTATAACGAGGCAAAAAAATTAACAGAGTGGTATGCAGACTGTTTTAAGGATGATTTTTACATTGAAATCCAAAGGCATAATTATGAAAAAATATTACCAGAGATTACTGATACCGCATTAAAATCAACACTTGCAAATGTAGCTAGTGAGAATAAAAAAGTTGAAGAAGGAGTAATTAAACTTAGCCGAGAATTGGGTATTCCACTTGTTGCCACCAATGACGCACATTATATTAAAAAGCAAGATGCAGAAGCACAGGATGCACTTCTATGTATTGCTACAGGAAAGAATGTTTCAGATATAAAACGTATGCGTTACATTGATAATCCTGATTTCTTTGTTAAATCATCTGATGAGATGTCACAAATTTTTAAAGATCTTCCGGATGCAATTGAAAACACAGTTAAGATTGCAGAAAAATGTAATCTAGAAATTCCAATTGGTTCATGGTCATTTCCAAAATATAATCTTCCAAAAGATAAAACTGATGCTCTATATTTGGAGGAATTAGCCTGGGAAGCATTACCAGATAAAATCGAGAAAGTAACCGATGAAGCAAAAGAAAGAGTTAAATATGAATTAGGTATTATTAATACCAAGGGATATGCTCCTTACTTTTTAATTGTTCGTGATATGGTTAATTGGTGTCTTCAAAATGGAATTATTACAAATACAAGAGGTTCAGCTGCAGGGTCACTTGTCTCATATGTCCTAGGAATTACTACAGTTAATCCATTAACGTATAATTTACCATTCGAACGTTTTTTAAATCCATTTAGACCATCTCCACCTGATATTGACTTTGATATTTCTGATAATCGTCGTGAAGACGTTATTAAATATTTGACAGATACATATGGTGTAGAGAGAGTTGCACAAGTTTGTACTTTTGGAAGGATGCTTACAAAGGCTGCTGTCAGAGACATTGCAAGAGTTTTAGGCTACCCATATGCTGTAGGAGATAAAATTGCTAAATTAATTCCACTAGGTGCACAGGGTCACCCTATGACTTTTGAAAGAGCCCTAGTTGAGACTCCCGATCTTAAAACTTTGTATGAAAGCGATAGTGATACTAAAAAAATAATTGATCTTGCCAAAGCAGTTGAGGGTAATGCAAGGCATTTATCTGTTCATGCTGCTGGGGTTGTGGTTTCACCTACTAAAATGACAGATTTTGCTCCAATACAAAAAGAAACAGGGGGGGAAAAAGTTATTACACAATATGAAATGCATGCTTGTGAGGATGTTGGTTTAATTAAGTTTGACGTTCTTGGAATTCGTAATTTATCAATTTTAGGTAATGCTATAAAAATTGTTAAAGAAATTCAAAACATAGACATTGATCTGCACAAGATTCCAATAGATGATATGAAAACATTTAAGATGCTTTCGAGAGGCGAAACAATGGGAACCTTTCAATTAAATGGTGGTGGCATGACCAAATTCCTAAAGGAACTTAAACCTACTCGTATCGAGGATATTATGGCAATGGTTGCATTATATCGTCCTGGTCCAATGGCTGTTATTCCAGAATACATAGCAAGAAAAAATAATCCCAAACTAATTAAGTTCTTAGATCCTAGAATGGAAAAGTTTCTAGACATGTCATATGGTTTGATTGTCTACCAAGATGATCTTTTGTTCTGTGCCCTTGACCTTGCTGGTTATACTTGGGAAGAAGCAGATAAATTTAGAAAAGCCGTCGGTAAAAAAATACCTGAAGAAATGGCGGCTCAAAAAGACAAACTTGTTAAAGGAATTATAGAACATGGCCAAACTGAAGCTTTCGCAGAAAAATTATGGAAACTTTTTGAACCATTTCAATCATATGGGTTTAACAAGGCCCATGCTGCCTCATATGGAATGGTAGCCTATTACACCTCATATATGAAAGCAAATTACCCTGTTGAATACATGACAGCTCTTCTATCAGCTGAAAGTGCAGACGCCATAAAAGTTAGTCAGGCAGTACATGAATGTAGAAGGATTGGTATAGATGTATTAGTGCCTGATATTAATGAGTCGGAATTGGATTTTGCAATTCGTAACAACGCCATTAGATTTGGTTTTTCAGCAATCAAGAACGTTGGTAAGATTGCTATAGAAATAATTTTAGAAGCAAGAAAAACTGGGCCATTCTTAACATTTATGGATTTTATAAATAGAACGGACGCAAGAAAAGTAAATAAAAGAGTTCTTGAAAGCTTAATTAGAGTTGGTGCGATGGATAAATTTGGTAAAAGAACAGCACTTATGTCTGCAATTGATGTAGTCAAAGCAAAACTTTCAAAACCTAAGGAAAATAATGGTCAATCAGGACTGTTTACAGAAAAAGATATGGATGCAGTTTCAGCTTTTGTATCTGATTCTTCTATCATTGATAATTTAATTGATGATTATACTGATGAAGAAAGAGAAAATTTTGAAAGAGAATTGTTGGGATTGTCTTTATCAGCCAAACCTATAAATGAATTATTAGATCCTATGTCTGATTTAATAACTTGTAGTATTTCAGAATTAGATCCAACAACTCAAAAAGGAAAAGAAATTAAACTAGGAGTAGTTATTCGTGAGGTTCGCGTCATTTTAACTAAAAAAAATAATTCTGAAATGGCATTTGTAAAGGCGGAAGATACAACAGGCGTTGTTGATATGGTAATTTTCCCGAAATTATACCAAGATGTTAAAAATTTGTTATTTGACGGAAAAGTTGTGTTAATTGCAGGAAAAGTCGAATCTCGTGAGGAGGAAACATCCTTTCTAGTTGAATCTATGCGTGAATTTGGTGCAAAAAAACCAAAATTGGAAAATGATATTCATCACATACCTATTGCAAATTTTAGCGAAAAAATTATGGAATTAAAAAAGGCATTTCAAAATAGTCACAACTGATATATAATACCTGATATGGCACTTAGAATTACACACAAAACCCTAGAATTTGGAATTGGTGATAGAGTTAAAGTTCACCAAAGAATCAAAGAAGGAGAAAAGTTTAGAATTGCTGTCTTTGAAGGTATGGTTATTAAAATTAGAGGTGTTGGTGGTAGAAAGATGTTTACGATTCGTAGAATCGGCGAAGCTGCTATTGGAATTGAAAGAATCTTCCCTATTGATCTACCTACAATTGAAAAAATTGAAGTTGTTAAAAAAGGTACAATGGGCGTAAATAGAGCAAAACTTTATTACACCAGAGAAAAATCCACAAAAGAGATAGATAAAATATACTCAAGGGCAAAAAGAAGAGAGATGTCTAAAACTACACCCGCCTCACCAAAAGTGAGTCGAGGTAAAAAGAAAACTTCAAAAACAAAAGCTAAGTAATATTGGTATACTGTTTACATGATTATTTTAGGTATAGATCCTGGAACTGCAACTACTGGATTTGGTTGTATTGAGGTGACAGACGTGACCGCAATGACGGGAAAAGGGTTAAAAGTTATTGAATGGGGTTTAATAGAAACTGATAAATCACTTCTAAAAGAGGAAAGACTAGAAATTATTTTTGAAAAGACTAAAAAACTTATAGAAAGATTTTCTCCTGACGCCTTTATATTTGAAAAAGTATTTTTCTCCAATAATGCCAAGACCGTGATAGCGGTCGGACAAGCACAGGGCGTAATGCTTTTGGCTGCTAGAAAGTTAAATGTTTTTGTAGCAGAATATGCCCCTGGTACTATAAAAAAGATGATTACAGGAAGTGGTCGTGCAAATAAAAAAGAGGTACAGATTCATGTTAGAAAAATTTTAGGTAAGAAGATAAAAAGTGAAAAAGGTAAAAAAACTCATTTTGATAATGCAGCCGACGCGCTTGCTATAGCAATGACTCATGCAATGAAAATTCACGAAGCAAAAATAGATTAATGTTTAAAGTTGGAAAAGTTTTAAATTACTATCAAAAGATTAATGTTACTATTGTTGAGTTAAGTGGTAGTTTAACTGTTGGCGATAAAATTAAGGTATACAGAGACGGTGAGTGTATATTAACCCAAAAGATTGATGAAATAATAATGAATCAAGTAAAGGTTCCTTTTGCAAAATTAGGTGATGTGGTAGCATTATCATTAATAATAGACGATGTTTGCAAAATACAAAAAGGGTCAGAAATCTTCCGCCTCGGTGAGTTGGGAATTAGATCCTGAAATAGAAAAAAGATCACTGGATTTAATTAAGACACTTGAGCTCGAGTGGCTTTCGTATGGAAGAATTTTCTTTTACAGATCAATTAATTCTAAGGCTCGTGCATATGCAAGATGTTGGGGACTTCCAAAACTTTGGCAGAGAACTTTAGGTGTTGAGCCTGCCTATATTGTTGAAGTAATTTCTGAGCATTTTGATAAGTTAAGCACCAAAGAACAAGATAAAGTTCTTCTTCATGAATTAACACATATACCTCATAATTTTTCTGGAGCGTTAGTTGCTCATACAAGACATAAGAAAGGTAGCTTCCATGACAAACTTGATATATTATTGGAACAATACCATGCGAATAATAGTTCTTCACGGTGACGATATTGAAAAAAGCTACTCTAGACTGACTGTTTTTATAAATGAGGCAAAAAAACGTAATTGGAAAATAACTGATTTCTCCTTACAGGAGATAGAAAACCAGGGTTTGTTTGGAGAAGAATGCTTCTTTCTTTTAAAAGATTACAAAGTACTTGACAAAAAAACCATCGAAAGACTTAAAAAATACTCCGGTAATCTTATAGTTTACACCGCAGGGTTGCACCCTGCGGTAGCGCTCAAGCAGTTGAATGCTGATAAGATAGAAAAGTTTGAATTACCACAGCTTTTGTGGAAATTTTTAGACAATATGACTGTTAGTAGCCTTCATGAACTTATTAAAACTCAAGCAATTGAATATATTTTGGCCATGATGGCATGGAAATTTAAACAGAATTATTTAAAAAACCCATCTGAAAAAAATAAAAGACTGATTTCTGAACTTTCCGAAATTGACGTTAATTCAAAGACAGGTAAAAGTGACCTTGTTTCAGCAATTACTCTCCTTTTAGTTCGAGAAGCTTATCCATAAGATATTCACCGCCTAGATGTTCTCCGTCTATATAAAAATCTGATTGAAGACTTTCTTTGTCAGTTGTAACGCCAATATCTGCAGCATCTGTCATGTCTTTGTCGTTTATGCCATTTCCTACAGCCATTGTTTGGCTAATATCAATTCCTAAATGTTCAGCAAGCTTTTTTAATCCAACACCTTTATTGAACCTGTGTGGAGCGATGTCGTAGGCTTCACCATTCCACCAACAATAAAATTCATTTTTTGTATCATGTTTTTTAACAATTTCATCAATATCAGGAATGGCTTCAAAACAATGAAGAGTAATTAAAAATTGCTTTGGTTCAAAACCTCTAGCCTTTTCATTTTCAGTTGCTAATTTTTGTAGATCAATTGTAATTTTTCGAAGTGTATCTAATTCGTAATCACTGAAAACGTCTGTTTGTTTTAATTCTCCATCCTTTACTATAAATATTCCTATTTCACCTATAACACTTGCATTACCCCAAAGTATGTTTTGAAAGACTTTAGTTAAGTACATAGTACTCCTGCCACTATTTATGGTTATATGAAAATATTTTTTTAACCTTAGCATTTTGTCCAGGATTCTATCTTCAAGTGGAGATGTTTTTATTCTTAACTCTGTTCCCTTTTCTGATATTTCTGTACCTTTTTTAATAGTTACGCCGTCAACATCAAAACAAACGACTTTAATATCTTTTATGTCTTGAAGAGTTAATTCGCTTAGTGGTTTCATTGTGAAAATCTTATCATTGGTATATTATTAATTCAATATGGGTTTGAATGAGGATTACACAAAATTAGATCCGAGTGGCGTAGAGAAGGCCTTAATTTCTTTTCCAGATCAGATAAGAACGACACTTAAACAATCTTTAAAAGTTCACAATCCAGAACTAAAGTTTGACTCAATTATTGTTTCAGGTATGGGTGGATCTTCCAATGCTGGGAAAATTGTTCAAGGGATACTAGAAGACAATTACACTAAGCCATTTGTTGTTTATAACGATTATGGCTTACCCGCCTGGGTAAACAACAAAACACTTGTAATTTTAAATAGCTATTCAGGAAATACTGAAGAGACTTTATCGGGATACGAAATTGCTAAAACAAAAGGAGCACAAGTAATTGGAATAGCAACTGGTGGTAAGATTGGTGAAATGGTAAAGTATGGTCAAATACAGGGCGCAATAATTGACCCAAAAGATACTAATCCAACAGGTTTTCCAAAGTCAGGACTAGGAGTTTCTCTTGGCAGTTTAATAGGTCTTTTGTTTTCTATTGGTGTTACCTCAAATAACAACCAAGAGTCTGAGACTGCTTTACAAGAACTTGAAGAAATAAGAAAGTCATGGAACGCAAAAGAAATGGCAGAAAAATTACATGGTTTTATACCAGTACTATTTGGTGGAAGACCTCTTCTTGGTGCTCTTAATGCTGGTAGAAATGCTATGTGTGAGATATCTCGAAACTTTACAGAATTTTACGATTTTCCTGAAGTAAATCATGTCCTTGTTGAAGCAGTCGGGAAACCTGCTGGCGCTTTACAGAAAAAATATTTATTCTTCGAAAGCAAATTTAATCACGAGAGAGTGAAACTAAGATATAAAATAACAAAAGATATATTCAATGAACAAGGCTTACAGTCTACAGTCTACAGTCTACAGTCGTCGACTGTCCTTGGACAGTCATTAGAACTAGCCCATTACTGCGCTTGGGTTGGATTTTATTTATCGATTTTAGATAATACAGACCCCGGTCCAGAACCTTGGATCTTAAAACTTAAATCAGCTCTAGCACAGCCAGTTCATTAAATGGTATATTAAATACATGAATAATCTGCCTTTAGTAATTGACTTCAAAGATATTGATAAAGACTCTATTCCATTGGTTGGAGGAAAAGGCGCTAACCTTGGTGAAATGCTAAAAGCAGGCTTCCCTGTTCCTAATGGTTTTGCAGTTACAGTTCCTGCATATGAGTTATTCTTGCAGGAAAATGGTATTGCCACAAAAATATACGAAATATTAGAAAGTATAGACGTAGAAGATCCATCACAACTTGAAAGCGCTGCCAAAAGAATTCAAAAAATTGTTAATACTTCTAAGTTTCCCGAAAGTGTTTTTAAGGATTTAGTAAAGTCATACAAGAAACTAGGAGGAACTTTTTCTAGAAGCTTAGTTGCGGTCAGATCGTCAGCAACGGCTGAAGACCTACCTGGAATGAGTTTTGCAGGTCAACAAGCAACTTTTTTAAATATTAAAGGTGAGGCAAATTTGCAAGTTTCGGTTCGTGAATGTTGGGCTTCCTTATTTACCCCTCGTGCAATTTACTATCGCCATTCAAATAAAATTAAAATTGAGAAAGTTGGAATTTCAGTAATTGTTCAAAAAATGGTCCAGTCAGAAGTTAGTGGAATTATGTTTTCAATTGACCCTGTGACAAATAGAAAAGATAGGATAATCATTGATTCTGTTTGGGGCCTTGGAGAAATGATTGTTCAGGGATCATATATTCCTGATCATTATGTTGTGCAAAAGGAAACATTTGCGATTCTTTCTAAGGAAGTTAATGACCAAAAGATGCAATACATTAAAAATGGTCAAGAAACTAAAGAAATTGAAGTACCAAAAAAGTTACAAAGTAAAATTAAATTAACTGACGAACAAATAATTTATCTAGCCAAAATATCCCAAAAACTACAAGATCATTATTATTATCCACAGGACTCAGAATGGGCACTAGAAAAGGGAAAACTTTATATTGTACAAACAAGGCCTATTACTACTATTGAAAAAACTACAGCTGTAAATAACAAAGATGAAGAGGCTATGGACAGTGCACCAATTTTGAAAGGAATTTCTGCTAGTCCTGGGATTGGAACAGGGATCGTGAAGATCCTAAAGAGTCCAAAAGAAATAGATAAAATAAAAACCGGAGATATATTGGTAGCTCCAATGACTTCACCTGATTATGTCCCTGCAATGAAAAAGGCTTCAGCAATTGTTACAAATGAAGGTGGAATGACTTCTCACGCTGCTATAGTTTCTCGCGAAATGGGAATACCTTGTGTAGTTGGAACTAAAATAGGAACAACAATATTAAAAGATGGAGATGTTGTAACTGTAAACGGAACAACGGGAGAGATATTTGCAGGAAGTTATAAATCAAAAACCATACCCGCCTTGACTCAACAAACAGAGTCAACGCGAGGTAAAAAGACAGCAACTAAGCTCTATGTCAATCTCGCTGAACCAGACAGAGCAAAAGAAGTATCAAAAATGGATGTAGACGGTATTGGCTTACTTCGAGCTGAGTTTATGATTGCAGATATTGGAATTCATCCAAAAGAAGCTATAAAACGTCATACTCAACACCTGTTTATAGATAAGATGGTTAAAAAACTAACTGAATTTTGTGAGAACTTTGCACCACGTCAGATAGTTTATAGAGCAACAGATTTTAAAACAAATGAGTATAGGAGCTTAGAGGGTGGAAAACACTGGGAACCACAAGAATCAAACCCGATGTTAGGATTTAGAGGCGCGTATCGTTACATCTCTGATCCAGAAGTATTTAATTTAGAATTACAGGCTATAAAAGAAGTAAGGCAAAAATATCCTAATTTGCAAATCATGATTCCATTTGTGAGAAGCCCTGAAGAACTAAGACGTGTAAGAAGACTTGTTCAATCTGCAGGACTTTTTGACGACCCTCATTTTAAATTCTGGATGATGGTTGAAATTCCAGTTAATATTATTATGATTGAGGAATTTATAAAAGTTGGGATAGATGGAATATCAATTGGGTCAAATGATTTGACAATGTTAATTCAGGGAACTGATCGTGATAATGCAACTGTTGCAACTGAATTTAATGAGATGAGTCCTGAGGTTTTATGGGCAATTAAAAAAGTAATTAAAGCCTGTAACAAAGCTGGCGTTACATCATCTATTTGCGGACAAGCTGCTTCAACGTATAATGAAATGATAGAAGTTCTAGTAAAAGCAGGGATTACAAGTATCTCTGTTAATCCTGATGCTGTGACAAGAGTGAGAAGTATGATACATGAAGCTGAAAAGAATATATGATAAGCAAAGCTTGTCATAAATATAATTATGATTAAAAGAATTTGGTCTAGAGAAATTTTAGATAGTCGTGGCATTCCTACTGTTGAGTGTTATTGCCAATTAGATGATGGAAGGTTTGCAACTGCTGCTGTTCCTGCAGGAACCTCGACTGGATCACACGAGGCATTAGAACTTCGTGACAAAGATATAGCAAGATATCATGGTCAAGGAGTTTTAAAGGCAGTCGAAAATATTAATAATGTTTTAGGACCTGCAATAGTTGGTATGGATCCGACTAAACAATCAGAAATTGATCAAAAATTAATTACAATTGATGGCACTGAAAATAAATCAAAATATGGAGCAAATGCAATACTTGCTATTTCGATGGTTGTTTGCAAAATAGCGGCACTTTCTCAAAATAAAGCTCTCTACACTTGGATCAATGAATTAGGTGTTCAAAATGGTATGAAAAGTGGTGTAAAAATACCTACACCATTACTGAATATGATAAACGGTGGATTGCACGGAGCAGGAAATTTAGATTTTCAAGAGTTTTGGATGATACCTGCGACGAATAAAAAGTTTCATGAAGGTTTACAGATGGGTGTAGAAATTTATCAAACAATTGGTGATAACTTAGCTCGTCGTGGTGCAATTCATTCTGTTGGTCATGAAGGTGGATATGCACCGAATTTATTTACGAATGCAGATGCTTTTGAAGTCTTTGTTGAATCGGTTCGTTTAACTAATTACTCACTAGGGCGTGATGTATTTTTAGGATTGGACGTCGCTGCTAACAGCTTTTATAAGGATGGTGATTACACAATTCGTGATAGATCCTCAACTCTTTCAGATGACCAACTCTTGGATTATTACAAGGAACTTATCAGTACATATAGGCTAGCAATACTTGAAGATCCATTTCAGGAGGATGCTTGGAATTCTTGGAAAAAAATTAACTCTGAACTTTCTGGAACTGCAATTATTGTAGGTGACGATATATTGGTGACAAATCCTAAAAGACTCCAAAAAGCAATCTTAGAAAAAGCATGTAACGGTGCAGTTATAAAACCAAATCAAATTGGAACAGTTAGTGAGACTTTACAGGTTGTTAAAATGGCAAAGGACGCTGGTTGGAAGATAATAACATCACATAGATCAGGTGAAACTAATGATACATTTATTGCAGATTTTGCTGTAGGAATAGCATCTGATTATGCAAAATTTGGTGCTCCAGCAAGAGGCGAAAGAGTTGCAAAATATAATAGGCTATCAGCTATAGAAATCGAGACCGAAAGGTCTTCATGATTGAACATATAATATGACTTCAAAATTTGTTATTTTAACTGTTCTTGATGGCTGGGGGATTTCAGCTCCTTCTGCTGGAAATGCAATTTCCTTAGCCAATACAATTAATATCAATAGATATATGGCAAGCTATCCACATGCAGAGTTAAGCGCTTCAGGGGAAGCTGTCGGTCTTCCTAAAGGTGAAGCGGGAAATACTGAAACAGGACATCTTAATTTAGGAGCTGGTAGAATTGTTTATCAGGATTTGATGCGAATTAATATGTCAATTGCTGATGGTACATTTTTTACAAATAAGGCATTGATTGATGCAATAGAGCATGCCAAGACGAATAATTCGAATTTGCATTTAATGGGATTAATAGGTGCAGGTGGAGTGCATTCTAATATTGAACATCTGTTTGCATTACTCCATCTATGTTCTACACAGAATTTTGACAAAGTTTTTATTGATCTATTTACAGACGGTAGAGATTCACCTCCAAGTGCTGCAAAAATTTATATACAAAGAGTTATAGAAGCATGTAAAAAAGAAAAAGTGGGTACGATATCATCTATTATGGGTAGGTATTGGGCAATGGATAGAGATCATAGATGGGATAGGACTGCTAAGGCCTACATGGCACTTACAAAAGGTGTTGGTTCTTTAGTTAAGACACCAGAAGAAGCAATTGATTCCTCATATGAAAATGGTAAGACTGATGAATTCATAGACCCTGCATTAATTTGTGATAAGGATGGCAAACCAATCTCAATAATTTCTGATAACGACGCTGTAATATTTTTTAATTTTAGAATTGATAGACCGAGACAATTGTCACGTGCCTTTGTCTTTAAGGATTTTAACAAAGCTGAAACCGCTCAATCATTTGATCCATTTTTAGTAAAATATGAAAAAAAACATATAGTTAAACAGATTGCACATTCAACTACTTTTGATAGGTCAGAAAAATTACAAAAATTATATTTTGCAACTATGACTCAGTATGAAAAACCATTAATTGATGAAGGCGCAAAAGTTGTATTTACCCCTGAAATAGTTGACATGCCACTTGGCCGTGTAATTTCAGAAAGTGGTTTTAAACAGTTAAGAGCTTCGGAAAGTGAAAAGGAAAGATTTGTAACATTTTATTTTAATGGCCAGCAGGAAATTCCAATGGAGCAAGAGGAAAGGCTTATAGTACCATCACCAAAGGTTGCCACATATGATTTAAAGCCTGAAATGAGTTCTGTTGAACTAACTGATTCTGTATTAAATAAATTAAAAAATGCAGATGACTATAGATTTATACTAATTAATTATGCTGCTCCTGATATGGTCGGTCACACTGGAAATATTGGTTCTGCAGTCAAGGCGTGTGAAACTGTTGATGAATGTGTGGCAAGACTTGCTAATTTTTGTTTAGCTTATGATGGTGCCTTAATAATAACTGCAGATCATGGAAATTGTGAGCAAATGATTGATCCTCAATCTGGTCAAATTGAGACTGAACATAGTAGTAATCCAGTACCCTTAATTGTAATAACCAAGGATTATATGGGGAAAGGGCAAACATTACCCTCAGGAGTTTTGGCTGATGTCGCACCAACTGTTTTAGGACTTTTAGGAATTCAAATCCCATCACAAATGTCTGGAAGAAATTTACTAGATTCTTCCGTATTTACGAATTAAACCAACCACTTTTCCTTGAATTGTAACTTCCTTTGCAAAAATAGGTGACATGGCAGCGTTTGCAGGTTCTAGTCTAATTCTTGTTGCTTCCTTAAAGTATCTTTTTAAAGTTGCCATACCATTTTTAAGAAGTGCCACAACAATTTCTCCGTTATTTGCTGTTTCAGTTTGTTCACAAATTACGAAATCACCATCGTTTATATGATCTTCAATCATTGAAAGTCCTCTAACCTGTAATACATATACTCTTTTAGTTTTACTTGCAAAATTTGGCGGAATAGACATATGTGCATTTGGATCAGTCATTGGTTCAATTGGTTGACCTGCTGCAATATAGCCTAAAATTGGTACAGTTATACCTTCATTATTAATACTAATATCAGTTGTAAGCTCCATCTTTCGAAGCCGGCCAGAAGTTCTTTTAAGGAGTCCTTTTTCAACTAATCCTGCAACATGTTCATGAACTGTTGCAAGTGAATTTACGCCGATTGCATTTGCCATATCACGAAGTGTAGGTGCAAAACCAGTATTTTGAATAGATTGTTTAATAAAATCCAAAATCTGTGCTTGTCTTCTATAAATTACTGGTGCTGATTTAGATATTGCCATATATATATATTACGAATCATCACCGAATCAGTCAACTAGATCTTTCTGGTACATATTATTTATCAACAAGTAGTATTCCTAATAAATCAGAGTAAAATAAAAATTATGAACAAAATCATAACAACAAATGTGGATCAGATAGACTTCGAAAAGATTAAACATATTGACAAAGACAATGTTGAATATTGGGTAGCCAGAGAGTTGATGTTTTTACTTGAATATACTGAATGGAGAAATTTTGATTCAGTTATCTCCAAGGCACAACAAGCATGTTTCAATAGCGGTCAAGTTGTGGAAAACCATTTTGTTGACATCACCAAAATGGTGCAGATTGGTTCTAATAGTGTTCGAGAAGTTAAAGACTGGAAGCTAGACCGATATGCATGTTATTTGATCGCACAAAATGGAAATCCCCAAAAAAAAGTTATAGCAAACGCGCAAACATATTTTGCGACGCAAACAAGAAGACAAGAGGTGGATTACGTATTAATGGATGAAGAGAAAAGATTATTTGTTAGAGGACAAGTTAAAGAACATAATAAAAATCTATTTTCTACTGCCAAGAGGGCTGGTGTACAGAACTTTGGACATTTTAATGACATGGGATATAAAGGTTTATATGGAATGGGAGTTTCTAAACTTAAGGAAAAAAAGGGTGTCGGAAAAGACGATATACTTGATAGAGCTGGTATAACGGAATTGGCAGCCAATTTGTTTAGAATTACGCAAACTGACGAAAAGATTCAAAAAGAAAATATACAAGGTGAGGGGAAAGTTTCAATGACTCATTTTGCTGTCGGTTCAAAAGTAAGAGAAGCTATTGAAAAAATAGGTGGAACAAAACCTGAAGAATTGTTACCTGAAACTCATATTAAAGAACTAGAAAAGAATAAACGCAAACAACTAAAAGAGTCCAATGAAATTAAATAATCATAAGTTTAGGCTAAAAACAAGTTACACTCCTATTCCTGAACAACAAAATGCAATTGATAAATTAGTAAGCAATATTAATAGTAATGTTAAATATCAGACACTACTTGGAGTTACTGGAAGCGGAAAGACGTTTACTGTTGCAAATGTAATTGAAAAATTACAAAGACCAACATTAATTATTTCTCACAATAAAACATTAGCTGCACAGCTCTATCAAGAAATGCGTGATTTGTTTCCAGAGAATGCTGTTTCTTACTTTGTCTCCTATTATGATTACTATCAACCTGAAAGTTATATTCCCTCAACTGATACGTATATTGAAAAGGATTCAGCTATTAACGAACTTATTGATAAATTAAGATTAGCAGCTACAACAAATCTATTAACTCGAAAGGACGTAATTGTAGTCGCTTCTGTATCTTGTATCTATAACATTGGTTCACCAAATGAATATGGAAAATTTGCATTTGAATTTGTTAGTGGAATGAAAGTTAAAAGAGAACAAATTATAAATAGACTTCTTGATTTACAATATGAACGGTCAGAATTTGGATTTCATAGAGGAACATTTAGAATAAGAGGAGAAAATATTGATATTTATCCTGCATACACCGACGAGTCAATAAGGTTAGTACTTGATGATAACAAAATCAAAGAAGTCTCAACTATTCATTCTGTTTCAGGAAAGCAGTTGACTGTAGTCAGTGGACCGTGGACGCTATATCCCGCCAAACATTTTATTGCAGATCCAAAAACTCACGAATTGGCATTTACAAATATCAAAAAGGACCTAGACTTACAGGTTGAAAAGTTACGAGGTGAAAAGAAACTTTTAGAAGCGCAAAGATTATCACAAAGAGTTACTTATGATATTGAAATGATTAAAGAAATTGGCTATGTCAAAGGAATTGAAAATTATTCAAGATATTTTGATGGTAGAAAAGAAGGTGATGCTCCATATAGTTTACTTAATTATTTCCCTAAAGATTATTTAGTTATAGTCGACGAATCACACATCACTTTCCCCCAAGTTAGAGGTATGTTTGCTGGAGATTTTTCAAGAAAGTCAACACTTATAGATTATGGCTTTAGGCTTCCTTCTGCACTTGACAATAGACCGCTAAGATTTGATGAATTTATGAGAAGAATTCCTAATTTCATCGCACTTAGCGCGACTCCTGATGAATGGGAATTATCACTTTCCGAAGGAAACATTGTAGAACAACTTCTAAGGCCAACAGGTATTCCAGATCCAGAAGTCGTTATTAAACCTACAACACACCAAATAGCTGATGTTATGGAAGAAATTAAGTTGGAAATTAAGGATGGAAGACGGGCCTTAATAACAACATTAACAAAGAGAACTGCAGAGGACTTATCTGCATATTTAGAAGAACAAGGTTTAAAGGTTGCTTATCTTCATTCTGATGTTAAAACACTTGATAGAACTGACATCTTAGATAATTTAAGAAATGGAAAATATGATGTTTTGGTTGGAATTAATCTTCTAAGAGAGGGACTTGATCTTCCTGAAGTTGGTCTGGTTGCCATTTTAGACGCTGACAAAGAAGGATTTTTACGGAGCCAGACTTCCCTTATTCAAACAATGGGTAGAGCTGCAAGACATGTTAAAGGTAGAGTTATTATGTACGCCGATAAAATTACAGGGTCAATGGAAAGAGCACTTAGTGAGGTCAAGAGACGCAGAGAATATCAGATTGAACAAAATAAAAAATATGGAATAATTCCAAAATCTATTTCTAAGCCACTACGAACAAAAATAATAGAACGTGATGAAGAAAATAAAACAGATTTTGCCTTAGAAACTGGGATTGTAGACACCGAAAGCCTAACTCCAATGGACAAAAAGAGATTAATTAAAAATTTACAAAAAGAAATGGTTTTAGCTGCAAGAGATTTAAATTTTGAACTAGCTGCAGAAATTAGAGACAGGATCAAAAAGATTAATTAGTTTTTAGGGGCTCTGGAATTTTACAATCTCCTCTGACTAAACATAAACCACAACCTGTTCTTGTACGAGTATAACAAACAATGACATATGGACCCTTCTCGTCATAATCCTGCTCGATTATTGTGCCATTTTTTGCTTCTGCTCCCAGTTCATATCTTTCAAATTGATATAGCCTATTTTTATCTACATCAGGTTTAATTCTTTCCGACATAATTATGGTTGGTATTTTATACCTATAATAAATAAAATGCAAACACTGTTGCTAATATTATTCTATACCATCCAAAGATATTAAAATTATTGTTTTGGACAAATTTTATAAGCCATTTTATTACAATGTAAGCAGTTAGAAAACTTCCAACAAAGCCAATGGCTAACAGTCTACCGTCTACAGCAGACCACGCAGAAATATCAGTTTGAATTAGATCAAGAGCTGATGCTGCAAACATAGTTGGGATAGCAAGTAAAAAAGAAAATTCTACGGCTTCTTCCTTTTTCATTCCAACTACCATACCTCCGAAGATGGTTGCAAAAGCCCTTGAAACCCCCGGAATCATACTTAAGACTTGCATTAAGCCAACAGCTATAAGCTGTATGGTGGGTATATTGTATATAGTATATCGTATATTGGGCTTAAAGAACTTCTCAAACAACAACATAATAATTCCACCAATTAGTAAACTCCACACTACGACAGTAGTATTACCAATCAAGTAAAGTTTTATATATTTATAGAAAAGTAGACCAAAGAACGCAGAGGGTAAGAAAGCAATTAATAATTTTTTGTATAGTTCTAAATTAAAACTTAAAACTAATTTCTTAAAGTAAATAACAACTACAGCTAGTATTGCACCAAGTTGAATAATAATCTCAAAAGATTTTACAAATTCAGTTTGTGTAATATTTAAAAGTTTTGAAGTCAAAATCAAATGTCCTGTTGAAGAAATTGGCAAAAATTCAGTTACTCCCTCAACGACCGAGAAAATTAAAGTTTGCAATATATTCATGTTAGTATTATTCTATCATTCATGTTTACACGATTGCGAACAGTTCTTCAAAAATCTAAAGAAGTGCCTCAGGTTTTTGATGAGAACAAGCTTACTGATGAAGAATGGGTGGCTTGGAAGTTAAGATGTGCAAAGCATATGGAAATAAAAATTACCGAACCATATGAAGTGATATTAGCCTCAAGGCATAAACAGCCTGTTACAACAGAAGGTGTTAGTTTTAAAAAAGAATCGATGTGATTTGCTGAATGTGAGTCAGCACCTTTGGTGCTATAATGCCTCTACCACTGGTAATCCAGCGGGTATTTTGTATGACTAACAACGATTTCATGATTGAAAATCATATCGCCGCAGGCGTTATATCGGTTAAAGGTGCAAGGCAACACAATTTAAAAAATGTTTCTCTTGATATTCCCAAAAATAAACTTACGGTTTTAACAGGAGTATCTGGTTCAGGTAAGTCTTCGTTTGCATTTGATACGCTTTATGCCGAAGGTCAAAGGCGATATGTTGAGTCACTTTCTACTTATGCTAGACAATTCTTGGGCATTATGGAAAAGCCTGATGTGGATTCCATTACTGGTCTATCTCCTGCTATTTCAATTGATCAAAAAACAACTTCTAGAAACCCAAGATCAACTGTAGGAACTGTTACTGAAATATATGACTATCTAAGATTACTATTTGCTCGTGTTGGCCATCCCCATTGTCCTATCTGTGGAGCCGAAATTAGCCAACAAACATTAGAAGAAATAGTAAATAAAATTCTGGCAATGAAAGGAAGATTTTACCTTTTAGCCCCTGTCATTAAAGATAGAAAAGGGGAATTTTCTGCACTTCTTGATAATTTAATTTCTAAGGGCTATTCAAAGGTCAGAATTGATGGAGTCTTCAAAGACCTCCACGAGGACTTTGCTTTAATAAAAACCAATAAACATACAATAGATGTCGTCGTAGACAAAATGACAATTGATCCTAAACAGCAGGGTTCAACCCTGCTGTCAACCCTGCTGTCATTAAGATCACGTCTTTTTGATTCTGTATCTCAAGCCTTAAAACTTGCAGATGGCTATGTAATTTTATCTGAAATTAAAGACGCAAGTTTTGTAATCCCTGATTATCCAAAGGAATTTGCTGACCATTTGTATTCTGAAAAGTTTTCTTGTCCCAAAGATAATATCTCACTTCTTGAAGTAGAACCTCGTAGCTTTTCTTTTAATTCACCTCACGGGGCATGTCCTAGTTGTACTGGTCTTGGAAAATTATTAAAGGTGGTTCCGGAACTTGTTTTTTCGGAAGAGTTATCAATTATGGAAGGAGCGATTTTACCTTTTGCAACAATGTTTGAAAGGGAAACTTGGTATGGACAAAAAATAATTAATTTGTGTAGAGATAATAATATTGATACCCATATACCATTTAAAGATTTAAGTATTGATAAAAGAAAAATCCTTGAAAAAGATGTCGTAAGAACTATTGAGTCAAGATATAGAAAGACTGAATCAGAATATATAAAATCAGAATTTGAAAAGTATATGAGACAAGAAATTTGTGAAGGTTGTAAAGGGGCAAGATTAAAAAAAGAAATACTGGCAATAACAATTAACAACGAATCCATTTCAAAAGTTACAAGTAATTCAGTAAAGTCACTTATTAAGTGGACAAATGAGTTAGAAACAAAATTGAATTCAAGAGAAAAACAGATTGGTAAGTTGATCTTAAAAGAAATAGAAGGAAGACTTAAGTTTTTGGAGTCAGTTGGTCTTGAATATTTAACTTTAGATAGAGTTGCAGGTACACTTTCTGGTGGGGAAGCCCAAAGAATAAGGCTTGCAAGTCAAATTGGTTCAGGACTTACGGGAGTTCTTTATGTTTTAGATGAACCTACAATTGGACTTCATCAAAAGGATAATCAAAAATTAATAGATACGTTAAAAGCTCTTCGTGATTTAGGAAATACTGTTGTAGTTGTCGAGCATGATGAAGAAATGATGAGAAATAGCGACTTTTTGGCAGACTTTGGACCAGCTGCAGGCAAACTCGGTGGTGAAATTATTGCATCTGGAACTCCAAAAGAGGTTATGAAAAATCCTAAATCAATTACTGGACAATATTTATCTGGCAAGAAAAAAATTAGTGTTCACCATATTACTGAAAATCAGAACACAAACAAATCAAGACTCAGCTCCGCTGTGAAAATCTTTGGAGCAAGTCAATTTAATTTAAAATCCGTCGATGTGGAATTTCCACTTGGCAAGTTAATTTGTATTACAGGAGTTTCCGGAAGTGGAAAATCAACACTTTTAGTTGAAACTTTATATCCTGCATTACAACAAGAATTTAATCCATTTTTCAAGGGCGAAGTGGGAGCTTACAAGAGATTAGAGGGAATAGACAATATCGACAAAGCAATCTTAATTGATCAATCACCAATAGGGAGAACTCCAAGAAGTAACCCTGCAACATATACAGGATTATTTGATCCTATTCGTGATGTCTTTGCCCTAACAAGAGAAGCTAAAATTCAAGGTTATAAAAAAGGACAGTTTTCATTTAATTTAAAGGGTGGAAGATGTGAAGCTTGCGAAGGTCAAGGACAAACAAAAATTGAGATGCAATTTATGCCAGATATTTGGGTAGCCTGTGAAGTTTGCCGTGGCAAAAGATATAATTCACAAACTTTAGAAGTTTTGTATAAAGGAAAGTCAATTTCAGATATTTTAGACTTAACAATTTCTGAAGCTGTAGAGTTTTTCTCTTCACATCCAAAAATATATGAAAAATTAGAAACTTTAAAGGATGTTGGTCTTGGGTATATGCAACTAGGTCAACCTGCAACTCAGCTTTCAGGAGGTGAAGCACAGAGAGTAAAACTTGCAACAGAACTTTCAAAAAGACAAACAGGAAATACTTTTTATATTCTTGATGAGCCAACGACAGGGCTCCACTTTGCAGATATTGAAAAGTTACTTAAAGTTTTAAGATTATTAGTTTCAAAAGGCAATACAGTTTGTATTATAGAACATAATTTAGATGTAATTAGAAATTCTGATTGGATAATTGATTTAGGACCAAATGGAGGAGATGGTGGAGGAGAAATTATTGCTGTTGGAACTCCAAAAGATATAAAGGCAAATAAAAATTCAGTAACAGGAAGATACCTTTAACTAATAGCTAATCTTGAGTTTATATTTAAGTAGTCATCAATTTGATCAATTCTGTCGTTGGTAAATATTTTACACTTTCTGCTATACCATCAACCTTTTCATTTAATTCGTTTACCTTGTGCACGACAGTCGTGATGTCTTTTCTCATCTCTTTAAACTGCTTATTTATAACAGGCATAAACAGTTTTTCAAATGTTTCTGCTGTGAGTGGTGTTTGCTTAGAATTTTTTATCATTTTATAAATGTAAACTGCATTAATTATTTATACATCTTTTTGATACAATTGTAAAATGAAGCGGATCTATCAAATATTTGGCGTATTTATTTTTTTGTTTTTTTTGTTTCCAAAATTAGGTTTTGCCTCTGGTGAGTTTAGTACTGATTTTGATGTTACATATGAAGTAAAAGAATCTGGAATTACTGAGGTTACAAATAAAATTACACTTACTAATGTTTTTAGTAATATGTATGCAACTTCATATTCTATTGTTCTTGATAGTATCAATCCTACAAACATCAAGGCATATGGACTTAATTCTGCCTATCCAACACAAATAATTAAGGATGGTAATAAAACAACAATTAAAATTGATTTTCCTGATACTGTTGTTGGCAAAGATAAATCAAGAACTTTCTATATAAGCTTTGAAGAGAGTTCGTTTGCAGTTAGAACTGGTGAGGTATGGGAAATTTCAATTCCTAGAATTTCTGAAGAATCTACTTTTAATTCATACTATTTACGACTTTTAATCCCTGAAAAATTAGGGCAAGAAGCTTATATTTCACCAGTACCTAGGAATAAATCAAATCAAAATGGTTTTTTGACATATAGCTTTAATAAAACTGACGTAGAAAAGACAGGGATTGTTGCTGGTTTTGGAGCATTCCAAGTTTTCAATTTCAATTTGAGTTATCATCTTGAAAATCCACTTGCTAGACGAACTACTACTGAAATAACTCTTCCACCAGATACAGCTTACCAAAGAGTATATTACAAAGATATTAATCCAAAACCTTCTAATATGTACATAGATAGTGATGGAAATTGGATTGCAGAATACGAACTTAGTGCTCGTCAAAGAGTAGATGTACTTGCTTCTGGACAAGTACAAATATTTTCCAACTATAGACCATTTTTAAAACCTAACACTGAATCTTTAAACCAAAATCTTGTATCTCTTGAATATTGGGATATTAATAATCCAGAAATAGTAAAACTATCACAAACTTTAAACACTCCAAAGAAAATATACGACTTTGTATCTACAAAATTAAAATATGATTATGAAAGAGTAAAACCAAATGTTGAAAGATTGGGGGGAGTTCGCGCACTTTTAAATCCGGAGTCTGCAATCTGTATGGAGTTTACTGATCTATTTATAACTATTGCTCGTAGTGCAGGAATTCCAGCACGAGAAGTTAATGGATTTGCCTATACAGAAAATCCAGACATACAACCGTTGTCGCTTGTTAATGATGTGTTGCATGCATGGCCAGAATATTTTGACAAAGAAAAAGGAGTTTGGATCCCTGTTGATCCTACATGGGGATCAACTACAGGCGGAGTTGACTATTTTTCAAAATTAGATCTTAGACATTTTACATTTGTAGTACATGGAAAAGATTCTATAAAACCATATGCAGCTGGGTCATATAAATTAGGCGCTAATCCACAGAAGGATGTTTTTGTATCATTTGGAGTACTGCCTATTGAGCGAAATTCAAAATTAGATATAACAGCAAAACCAGCAATCTGGGTACCATTTATATCTAATAAAATAGATGTGTTAATATCAAATAATGGTCCCACAGCTGTATATAATTTAAAACCGAGAATATTTTTTGAGAATATAGAAATTGAGGTTCAGAAATCCGTAGAAGTATTATTACCGTTTCAGACATACAAAACTGATATAGATATTCCTTTTTCTTTCCTGAGCACAAAGACTCCTAATTTTGTAAAAATAATTGTGGCTGAAGATGAACTAACAATCCCTACTAATAAAAAACAGATATTGATATATAATCTCCTGTTTATATTCATCGTTGCAATTTTGACATTATTAACAATTATTTTTAGATTAAAAAAATGGAAATTTCCACGAAAGCATTTCTAAAACTTCCACCTGTTCCTGGGGTATATACTTTTTGGAAAGAAAAAGCACCCATATATATTGGGAAATCAGTCAGTCTTAAATCACGCCTAAATAGCTATCTTGACTTACATCTATCAACTAAAACTGCACAAATGGTCAGTGAAGCAGACGAAGTAACATATATTGAAGTGACTTCAGATTTAGAATCATTACTGTTAGAAGCAGATTTAGTTCATAGACACAAACCAAAATATAATATTTTATTAAAAGATGATAAACATGCACTATATATTGTTATAACAAAGGATGAATTTCCCCGTGTCATTACTTCACGTAAATCTGGTGACTATGGTCCATTTCCTAATTCAGGAAATGTAAAAACTATTTTAAGATTAATCAGAAAAATATTTCCATTTTCTGACCATAAGGCTGTTACCAGTAAACTATCCAAAAAACCATGCCTATATTCACACCTTGGACTATGTAACCCTTGTCCAAACGTTGCAACAGATAACAAAATATATATGAAAAATATCAGAAACATTAAATTAGTTTTATCAAGAAAATTTAATATTGTTAGAAAGTCTTTAGAAAAAGAAATGATAGCATATTCTAGGCGACGCGAATACGAGATAGCTGCATCACTGCGTGAAAAAATAAAGTCTTTAGATTATATTACTCAAGAAAAAATTAGTACTCAAGAATTTTTACAAAATCCAAACCTAACTGAAGATATTAGAAAAGAAGAGCTATTAGCCTTAAGTAGATTGGTGAATGTTAATAATTTAAAGAGGATTGAATGTTTTGATATTGCGCACTTATCAGGTGTTTCCGCAACAGCTTCAATGGTTGTATTAATTAATGGTGAAAAAGAAAATTCAGAATATAGAAATTTTAAAGTTAAACAGAAGAACGGTCAAAGTGATTATGATTCTATGCGTGAGATTGCAGAAAGAAGAGTAAAACAAACATGGGATAAACCTAATTTAATCATTGTTGATGGGGGATTGGGACAAGTGAAAATATTTGACAAGGTCTTTGCAAGTTATAATATTTCAGTAGTTGGTATTGCCAAACATCCAGATAGATTAGTGTTTCCTGATGGAGCAAAAATTCGCTTGCAAGGTCCAACCTTGCATTTGGTTAGTAGAATAAGGGACGAAGCCCACAGATTTGCAAGAAGATATCATCATTTACTTCTTTCAAAAAGTCTATTACACTAAATATAATGAAACGAATACTTAGACATTTTGTAATAGATTCAGTGTCCATATTTTTAGTCTCCTCTATTGCGTCAGGTATGTTTTTTGAGAAGGGAATTGAAACACTTTTATTAACAGGCTTGGGACTTACTATTGCATCCCTTATTGCAAAACCTGTGATTAATATTTTACTTCTACCTGTAAACCTTATTACTTTTGGACTATTTAGGTGGGTTTCTGCTGTAGCTGTTCTTTATATTGTTACACTAACAGTTCCTGGGTTTAAAATACTTAGTTTCAATTTTGGAGGATACACTAGTCTCTGGATTGATTTTCCCCAAGTATATTTTGTAGGATTTATAGCTATTTTTGCATTTTCACTTCTTCACTCAGTTGTTTCATCCTTCATATATTGGCTAATCAAATAAAAATTAGATATAATTAGAGTAATGAAGGAAGCAGTTCAAATAACCCAATCAATTAGTGCCCTCTTACTTATTATCTTTGTTTTACTTCAAGTCAGAGGTACAGGCTTCTCACGTAGCTCAAATTCTTCATCTTTTACAAGACGTGGTGTAGAAAAGTTAGTTTTTAAATTAACATTTGTAGTTACTGCACTATTTTTAATAATGTCTGCAATATCGTTATTTCTTTAAATAATGTCACCTCGATATATATATAGGCTAATACAAGCATTCTTTAAGCGTTTTAAGGCAATTGTTTTTGTAGGAATTTTTGTTGGTATTCTATTTTTTATTGGATTGTATTTTATATTGCCCAATATTACATCTGAAAATCAAACGATTGGAATTGTTGGTAGGTTTACTACTGATAACATGCCTGACGAAATTTCACTCAAATTATCTAGAGGCTTAACGAAAGTTGATAAGGATGGTAATACTATTCCAGCGATTGCTAAATCCTGGGAATCCACTGATGATGGTAAAACCTGGACATTTTCTATTCAGGAAAATTTACTTTGGTCTGATGGCAAAAAAATAACAAGTAAAGATATAAGTTACACATTTAGTGATGCAACTGTTGATATAATCGACGAAAAAACAATTAAATTTAATTTAAGCAGCCCGTTTTCAGCTTTTCCTGTCATACTTTCAAAACCTTTATTTAAAAAGGGATTAGTGGGTATTGGTGAATGGGAAGTCAGTAATATATCACTTTCTGGGGGCTACATCCAAAAAATTTCAATAAAGAATAAAAATAGAAACAGAATCACATATAAATTTTATCCGTCCGATGCAAGATTAAAATTAGCCCTTAAATTGGGAGCAGTTGACACAATTGAAAAAATTGAAGATCCTACTGAATTTCATGAATGGAAAACAATAAAACTAGAGAAGGTAATTGGTTACAATAATTTTGTAGGTATATTTTTTAATACTGAGGATGAAAAGTTATCAGATAAACAAGTGAGGCAGAATTTGGCATATGCAATTGAAAAGGGTGACTTACCAGGTGAAAGATCAATAGGTCCATTATCTCCAAACTCTTGGGGATATAACCCTCAGGTTAAGCCATATGATAGAGATTTAAGTAAGGCTAAGGATTTGAAGGATACTAAAATTATTTTATCTACATTACCTAATCTTTTAAAAACAGCTGAAAAAATTAAAAAGGATTGGGAAGAAGTTGGTATTCTCTGCGAGATAGAAGTTGTAAGTGAAATACCAGAGAGTTACCAAGCCTTTTTGGCAACAGTTGATATCCCAAAAGATCCTGATCAGTATAGTCTTTGGCATTCAACTCAAACATCTACTAATATTTCACACTTTAAAAATGCTCGAATAGATAAATTACTTGAGGACGGAAGAACAGAATTGGATCAGGAGACCAGAAAAAAGATATATTTAGACTTTCAAAGATTTTTAGTTGAAGAAGTTCCTGCAATATTTTTATACCATCCAGAATACTACACAATTAAGAGGAAGTGATTTGTTTTATCTTTTTAACGACGGAGGCGAAATAAAATTTAGTTTAGTAGTTTCCTAATTTTATTTATACTATCCAAATCATGAATAGAAACAGGAATTGCGTTTTTAAAACTAGTTATACTGGCGACAAGATCAGACTTAGTTAATAAAATAACCTCCTTTTTCTTAAGCATCTCAGGATTATATTTTTTAAGCTCGTCTCTGACTATTTTATAATCTCTTTCATAATTATCTGAAGTTGCATCAATACAGTGAATTAATACTTTTACTTTTTCAATATGTTTTAAAAAGTTAATTCCAAGTCCTTTTCCTTCAGACGCCCCTTCAATAAGTCCTGGGATGTCAGCTACAACTTTGCCATTAATTACTCCAAGATTAGGAGATAGTGTTGTAAAGGCATAGTTTCCTATTTTGGCATTAGAATTTGTAAGTTCATTAAGTAAACTACTTTTACCTGCATTTGGAAGGCCAATTAACCCATAATCAGCGATAAGTTTTAGGTTAAGAGTTAAATTTAAAGATTGTCCAGGGAATCCTTTTTGAGCTTTCATTGGAGTAGTATTTCTAGCACTTCTAAATTCCCAATTTCCATGGCCTCCATCTCCGCCTTTTAACAGTTTAAGCGTCTGTCCAACTTCCGTTAATTCTGCAACTATTTTACCCGTTTCTCTGTCGATTAATTCTGTTCCAACAGGAAGGGTTATTATTAGATCTTCGCCTTTATGTCCGCTTTTAATATTATCTCCACCAGGAATTCCATTCTCTGCACATAAAAAATCTTTCTGATTAAATTGATAGAGAACCGTTAAATCACTTGTTGCAGTTATATAAAGATCTCCACCACGTCCACCATTACCACCATCTGGGCCACGGCCTATCTTTTTAAAAGATACTTTTCCGTTCCCACCATTCCCTGCACTAAATGTAACATCAACTTTATCTAGGAGCATATAGGTAAGTATACCATTAATACTTAATCGTCTCAGGCACTGATCCTTGAAGGTGAAAAGAGCCAGATTTGAAGCTTGCATCTTTAATATCAGCACCACCTATTTGTTTAATTCTTCTAGTTATCATATCGCTAACAACTGCCGATGCTGGTTTTGTTATTGAATCAGGTACATTAATTTTAGCAATTTGAAAATTTGTTGGATTTACAGAAAGAGCATTACTTGATATCCCACCAGTTCCAGCAACGTAAAAAGGTAAATCCCCTGAAACATATTTTATATATTCTTTCCCTTTTTCAATATCTGTATCAGAATATCCAAGGTTTTTGGCCAAATTAATTGCTGTTGCAATTTTTATATAACCGGATGCTTCACCTGTTCCGTCAACATTGAATTTAATTTGAACATCTCGAAGAGGAAAACTTCTATCTCTTTCTTCCCAAACAGCAAAAACTGAAGTTATTTCTTCGCTTGATAAATTAACATCTAAATCAATTTTTCCTGAGCCATTTGATTTTCCATATTTCTCTTCAAATGCAGTTACGAGTGAGGTATCAGCCTTAACTCCAAGATCTTTCGCCTGCATCATATATTTAAATGCAATAAAAGCAAAAACTATTATTATAACTAATGCAATTAACACTTTTTTCATACTACTAAATAAATTATACTACAAACATGGATTACTTTACACTAAAAATAGATAAAGTGACAAGAGAATTGCCAATTGTTTCAATCAGGGCAAATTTGAAAGTTGCCTCAGTAAATTTATTAGGAGACACTGAACTTGTAGAAATAATTTCCAAAAAAATATTAGTTAAACTTAAACACATAGAGTTTGATTATTTTGTCGGCCCGGAAGTAAAAGTTGTCCCTTTGCTTCACGAATTAACTAAACTTACTAAAAGGGCAAGATACGTTGTATGTAGAAAAAATATTTACGGATACATGGTTTCACCTGTTAAATCTAACTTAAAAAATCAGTTTGTTATTAATGGTCCTGATGTTAATCTTTTAAAAGGAAAAAGAGTTGTAATAGTCGATGATGTAGTAACAACAGGGTCAACTTTTTACGCTATAGAGAGACTCATGGAGCTAATCGATGCAAAGGTAGTTGCAAAAGTAGCTGTTTTTAAACAAGGTGATGATTTACATGTCAATAATAAAGACACCATTTTTGTTTCCTCTTTACCCACTTTTACTACTTGACGAGCTGTTACCTAATTTAGTAAATTGTAACTACATCGAAAATAGTTCGTGAAGCCGCGAACAAAACTTTTTAATAAAATGGCAGATTATAAATTATATATTATATTGTGTAGTTATTTACCAACTCGAGATCTCTCGAGTTTTTTTGTGGAAGAAATTCACAGAAATGAGGTGATTAATATATGGCAATAGAAAATAGCGCGTCTAACTCTCAAAAAATAGCGGGTTCAGAAGTGTGGAAATCTGTAAATGTAGTAATTGTAACTACGAAAAAAGCTGTTAAAGAGCATCTAGATGAATCTAGCGAAGCAGTATTATTAAGAGGCTCTAGGTCTAACGAGAAACAGGAAAAAGAAGCTCGTGCTGAAACAACTATAACATCATGATAGCTGAAAATGAGAGGTTACATTTTGCATTAGACCGACGCTGTAGTATGTGTAAGCTTTCTCTAAAATTACATGAAGGTTGTCCAGTTCTGGAGAAGAAGGATTCTCCAGAAACTGCGTTAAAGAATTCACAAATCGGGGTGTGGAAAAAAAAGAATAAAGAACAAGTACCTCCTAAGTCTGAAGAGGTAAAAGTCTCAATTTAATTTTGGGTGGCTTATAAATGTAGCATTCATATCGTTTTCCATTCTAACTTTCCATTTTACCAACATATTCCCCAGCATTAGGAAAATTGTTTTTGTAAGCTTCAAGTAATTTTTTACTTAGTTGTTTAGGAAATAGATTGTCAGGTAAATTGTTAATATCAAGCCATGTAAGCCACATAGAGCAATCAGTGTGTTGTGAATCGAATCTATGTTCCAGTTCTTCAAATTTATTAATATCACCAAATATAAATAACTCTACATTTTGTTCGTCATGATCTGTATCAAAAAAATCTCTAACATATAATACTTTTTGCAACGTAAATTCTGTTCCTTCTCCGCATTCTTCAATTATTTCTCTTTTGCATCCTTCTAGTACTGTTTCCCCATATTCCATATGACCCCCAACATAGAAATAAAAGTCATGTTTTTTGGTATATGAAGTTAAAAGTTTTCCTTCTTTGATTATTATTAGTCTTAATCTGATTTGAAGTTTATTCTCGGACATGGCTATATTATACCAATAAAAATGATAAAATTGGTTTATGAACACAATTTGGTATCCACATACTCCATATGATATTAAATATCCAAAATTATTTGAAAATGAAAAACAAAGAATATCTAAAGTGTTAGGTAATGTAATAATTGAACATTTTGGGAGCACTGCTGTGCCCAATTTAGGAGGAAAAGGTTATATTGATATTTATGTAGTAGTTAATAAAAAAGATTTAGATAAAACATCAAAAATTATTCAAGAAAAATTGGGGTATAAATATAAAGAGCATGCCAGTATTAAAAATGAAAGATTGTTTCATTTACGAAATACCAACAAGGCTAAATATCATTTACACTTAACTTACATAAATAATCCTGATTTTATACAAGCAATCAAATTTAGAGATTATTTAATAAATCATCCAGATGAAGCATTGGAATATGAAGAAATCAAAAAAATAGCATCAGTTAACGCAAACAAGGAATTGACAAAAGAAAACGCAAAAAGAGTGTATATGGATACTAAACAATCATTAATCGAAAATATATTAAGTAAAATTTAATTACATTTTTCTATACCCCGTTAATTAACACATTTTTTTGTATAGTATAATCAATGTATGTTGTACAAAAACATCAAATTATTATCAATTTTCAATTTTTTAATTGGATTTAGTCTTTTTGCGCCTCTTGCTATTATTTATTTTACCAAAGTATCTGGATCTTTTACTTTAGGCGCAAGCATTTTTGGAATTACAATGCTTTCATCTGCAATATTTG
>ERZ1292625.1059-Hain-H41-01um-R1-1059-length-36031-cov-25_pt1 | contig 36031 bp, 36 predicted proteins | sample MGYA00564400_ERZ1292625 | MGnify/ENA primary metagenome ERZ1292625 (study PRJEB36523, sample SAMEA6512639) | groundwater metagenome | collected 2019-01-08 | study: AquaDiva: Metagenomics assemblies of 32 groundwater samples
CAAATTTGTCGCACACCCTGTCTCTCACCGCCTACTCTGGTCCATGGGGGGCATGCAGGTACAGGAGGCGAGGGTTTCCCGCCATGATCGGCAATCAATAAGGCCGACAGCAGCCGATTCCGGTATAAGCATCCACCTCGACTGTTTTCCCTTCACGACGAAAAAGAACCGACGTCCGATGCCCCGTTTTTCCCCGCCGAATTTTCTATAACCAAAAACTTCCCGGCCATTTATATTATTTATAGGTAAAATTCTTGACTTTGTTTTTTCATTGTGATACTTTTTTGAGGCTTTCAAAGCACAAACACTGGTTTCTCTTTTTCCCGAGAGGCGCTCCACAATGATCGATATTAACATCTCACTCCTTTATCAGCTGGTCAACTTCATCGTGCTGCTCATTGCGCTCAATGTCATTCTGTTCAAGCCCATCCGCCGCATCATGCAGGAGCGCGCACAGGGCGTCAGCGCCGCCTTCAATGACGCCAAGACCGCACAGGAGCGCGTCCAAAGCCTGCTCGAACAGTACAACGCATCGCTGGCCGAGGCCAAACAGAAGGCCACGGCAACGTACACCACCAGCTATCAGCAGGGGCTTGACGCCCAGCGGGACATGATCGCCGCGGAGCGGACCAGGGGTTCGGAGCTTCTCGACAAGGCGCGGGCGGAGATCACGGCAGCGTCCGGCTCCACACGGGCCGAGCTCCGGAAAGAGGCGGAGCGGCTGTCCCGGGAAATTACCCTCAAACTGCTCGGGAGGGCCGTGTAGCCATGACGAAGGGTGTGGATGCCGTGATAAAAAAGATCATGCCGTTTCTTTCCTCCCTTCTGGCAACGCTTTATGCCGCGCCGGTGTTTGCGGAGAACGAGGCCCACGGCGGGCACGCCGAGGAGATCACGTTCCTCGGCGACTGGCTCCCCCGGCTGATTAATTTCGCCATCATCATGGCGGTGCTCGTCTATTTTCTGAGAAAGCCGATCCGGGACGCCTTCAAGTCCCGCACCGCCGAGATCGCAAAATCCATTGAGGAGTCCCGGCAGGCCCGCGAGCGCGCCGTGGCGGCCCTGGCCGAAATGGAGCGCAAGGTCAAAGACCTTGAGGCCGAGACGAACAGGCTCATCGAAGAGGCCGGGACGCGGGGCGAGAAAGACAAGGCGGCGCTCGTCGAGGAAGGCAAGAAAGTCGCCCAGGACGTTCAGGCCCAGGTCAAGCAGGGCATCGATATTGAGGTCCAGAAGGCAAAGGCCGCCCTCGCCAGGGAAGCCTCCCTCCTCTCCATCGACCTGGCTGAAGGCACGATCAGGGAAAAAATAGGCAAGGAAGACCATGATCGCATCCTCAAGGAATACATCGGGAAGATAGGAGGCCGGGGTTGATCAGGGTAATAGCAAAGCGGTATGCCGGCGCCCTCGCGGATCTGAGCGAGGAAAAAAAGACCGTGGACATGACGCAGGCGGACCTCGCCGCGTTTGTGGAGGCCGTTGAAGCCCATCCGGACATGCAGAGGCTCTTTGCGAGCCCGGTGTTCACCGCGGAAGACAAGAAGGCCGTGATCCGGGAGCTTGCCGCGAAGCTGAAGCTCCAGCCGACCACCCAGCGGTTCATCGAGCATCTTGCCGAGGCGGGCAGGATCCGGTACGTGCGCGACGTCTCCGAGGCGTTCCAGGCGCTCATCGCCGACCGTCGGAACCGGGCCTCGGTGCGGCTGAGCACCGCTGCGCCGCTGAACAACGGCGACCTGGCCGAGATCAAAAAACGGCTTGAGGCCATAACGGGAAAGACCGTGGACATCAATGCACAGGTCGACCCCGCGCTCATCGGCGGAGCAAAGGCCCAGATCGGGAGCGTCATCTACGACGGGACGATCAAGAACCAGCTTGCCAAGATGCGTGAAGAGCTCGTGAATTAGCGCCGGCAGCCGCAGGACACGTTCTGTGAATGACCATCGGCGATACAGGATTTGAATATACCATGCAACCCTGATGGGTAGCCCCCCTGAGCGAGGGATACCACGAAAGAGTAAGGAGCGCAGCAATGCAGATTAAAGCACAGGAAATCAGCGAGATCATAAAAAAGAAGATATCAGACTTCGAGAAGACCGTTGAGGTCGCCGAAGTCGGCACCGTGATCACCGTCGGCGACGGTATTGCCAAGGTCTTCGGACTCGACAACGTCATGTCCGGCGAGCTCCTGGAGTTCCCGGGAGGCGTCATGGGCATGGCGCTCAACCTCGAGGAGGAGAACGTGGGCGCGGTGCTCATGGGAGACGACTCCAAGATCCGCGAGGGCGACATCGTGAAGCGGACCAAGAGGATCGCCGAGGTGCCCGTGGGCGATGCGATCGTCGGCCGTGTGGTGGACGGCATCGGCCAGCCCATCGACGGCAAGGGCCCCATCGCCTCGAAGGAGTTCCGCAAGATCGAAGTGATTGCGCCGGGCATTGTGAAGCGCCAGTCGGTGCGCGAGTCGCTCCAGACCGGCATCAAGGCTATTGACGCCATGATCCCCATCGGCCGCGGCCAGCGCGAGCTTATCATCGGCGACCGCCAGACCGGCAAGACTGCCGTTGCCATTGACACCATCATCAACCAGAAGGGCCAGAACGTCACCTGCATCTACGTGGCCATCGGCCAGAAACGCTCCACCGTGGCGCAGGTGGTCAAGACCCTTGCCGAACACGGGGCCATGGACTACACCATCATCGTGTCGGCAACGGCCTCGGACCCGGCGCCGCTCCAGTTCATCGCTCCCTACACGGGCTGCACCATTGGCGAATACTTCCGCGACAAAGGCGGCCACGCCCTGATCGTGTATGACGATCTGTCGAAGCAGGCCACGGCTTACCGCCAGCTCTCGCTGCTCCTCCGCAGGCCTCCGGGACGCGAGGCGTACCCCGGCGACGTATTCTATCTCCATTCACGTCTCCTGGAGCGCGCTGCAAAACTGTCCGACAAGATGGGCGGCGGATCGCTCACAGCGCTTCCGATCATCGAGACCCAGGCCGGCGACGTGTCCGCTTACATCCCGACGAACGTGATTTCCATCACCGACGGACAGATCTTCCTCGAATCCGACCTCTTTTACTCCGGCGTGCGGCCGGCCATCAACGTGGGCATCTCCGTGTCCCGCGTGGGCGGCAGCGCGCAGATCAAGGCCATGAAGCAGGTGGCCGGTACGCTCCGCCTCGACCTGGCGCAATACCGCGAACTCGCGGCCTTTGCCCAGTTCGGCAGCGACCTCGACAAGGCCACGCTGGCCCAGTTGAACCGCGGTCAGCGCATGGTGGAGCTTTTGAAGCAGGACCAGTACGTGCCTATGCTGGTTGAGCAGCAGATTTTCGTGATTTTCGCAGGGACCAACGGATATGTGGATGAAGTTCCCGTGAACGCGGTGAGGAAGTTCGAGGCGGAACTCCTGCGGTTCGTGACCAGCAAATACCAGTCGCTGCTCGATGACATCAAGGGCAAAAAGCAGCTCGATGACGACCTCAAGGCGCGCATCAAGAGCGCCATCGAGGAGTTCAAGAAGTCGTTTACTGCGTAAACAGTTTAGAGTTTATAGTTTTTGGTTTTTAGTTAACAACAAACTTGAAACTCAAAACTTAAAACTCGAAATTAGGAATTACTCATGCCCAGCTTACGAGACATTAAAAGAAAGATCACGAGCGTCAAGAAGACCCAGCAGATCACCAAGGCCATGAAAATGGTGGCGGCCGCGAAGCTCCGCCGCGCGCAGGAACGTGTGATCGCGGCGCGCCCCTACGCGCGCAAGATGCTCGCCGTGATCGCGAACCTTGCCGGCCGTGTGGAGCGGGCGCAGCATCCGCTGCTTGCCAAGCGGGAACCCAAACAAGTGAAGCTCATGGTGCTCACCTCGGACCGAGGTCTCTGCGGCGCGTATAATACCAATATCTTGCGCAAGGCAGTTGAGGCGGTCAAGCAGTTCAAGGCCGAGGGCAAGGAAGTAAAGGTGAATGTCGTGGGTCGAAAAGGCCGCGACTTTTTCCGAAAACGTTCCGGATATACCCTGGGCAAGGTGTGGTCGGAACTCGGCATGATCGACTATGAGAAGGCCGCCGATGTAGGCAAGAACATTGTCGAACGCTTTGCCGCAGGCGATGCCGACGAGGTCTATCTTCTTTACAACGAGTTCAAGAGCGTGATGCAGCAGAAGGTCACCCTTGAGAAGCTCTTGCCCGTGGAGCCGCCTACAGATGCGGACCCGTTCATGGCCGCGGTTGAGTATCTCTATGAGCCTTCAGCTGAAGCGATCCTGAGCTCGATCCTGCCGAAGCATATTGAAGTGCAGGTCTATCGCTCGATGCTTGAGAGCCAGGCGAGCGAGATGGGATCGCGGATGACGGCCATGGACTCCGCCACGCGGAATGCCAAGGACATGATCGGGCGACTCACGCTGAAGTTCAACAAACAGCGCCAGGCCGCGATCACCAAGGAGATCTCCGAGATCGTGGGCGGAGCGGAAGCGTTAAAATAGCATTGCAAATTGCAAATTGTAAGTTGTAAATTTCAAATTTAACATTTCCAATTTACAACTTACAATTCAATATTTCAAAGAATATTGCCACAGGGGGTTATCAATGAGCACAGGGAAAATAGTACAGGTGATGGGCGCGGTGGTGGACTGCGAGTTCCCCGTCGGCAGCCTTCCCCAATTGATGAACGCGCTTAGGATCGATCAGGCCGAGGACAAGAACTTCGGCACACCCGAGACGCATCTGACGCTCGAGGTTGCGCTTCACCTCGGCGAGAACCGGGTGCGCACGGTGGCCATGTCTTCAACCGACGGTCTCATGCGCGGCATGAAGGTCAACGACACCGGCAAGCCCATTTCCATGCCTGTCGGCAAGGAAGTGCTCGGTCGCATCATGAACGTGATCGGCGAGCCTGTGGACGAAATGGGGCCGATCACGACCAAGGACACGCTTCCCATTCACCGGTCCGCTCCGATGCTGGAAGAACTCGACCCCACGAAGCAGCTTTTTGAGACCGGCATCAAAGTCGTCGATCTCCTGGCGCCATACACCAAGGGCGGTAAAACGGGCCTTTTCGGCGGCGCGGGCGTGGGCAAGACCGTTATCATCATGGAGTTGATCAACAACGTGGCAAAACAGCACGGCGGCTACTCGGTATTCGCGGGCGTGGGCGAACGTACCCGCGAAGGTAATGACCTCTGGGCCGAGATGAAGGAGTCGGGCGTTATCAGCAAAGCGGCCTTGGTCTTCGGCCAGATGAACGAGCCGCCGGGAGCGAGGCTCCGCGTCGGCCTCTCGGCCCTCACCGTGGCCGAGTATTTCCGCGATACCATGGGACAGGACGTGCTCCTGTTCGTTGACAACATATTCCGCTTCACCCAGGCCGGTTCCGAAGTGTCGGCGCTCCTCGGCCGTATGCCGTCGGCCGTCGGTTACCAGCCGACGCTGGGCACGGAAATGGGCGCCCTTCAGGAGCGCATCACCTCCACGAAAAAAGGATCGATCACTTCGGTGCAGGCTATCTACGTGCCTGCCGACGACTTGACCGATCCGGCGCCGGCAACAGCTTTTGCGCACCTCGACGCCACCACGGTGCTTTCGCGCCAGATCTCGGAGCTCGGCATTTATCCTGCCGTGGACCCGCTCGATTCAACGTCGCGCATCATGGATCCCCACGTGGTCGGAGAGGAGCATTACTCCGTTGCGCAAAGGGTGCAGCTCGTGCTGCAGCGGTACAAGGAGCTCCAGGACATCATCGCGATCCTTGGTATGGACGAGCTCTCGGACGAGGACAAGCTCTCCGTGTCCAGGGCCAGAAAGATCCAGCGCTTCCTGTCCCAGCCCTTCCAGGTGGCCGAAGCCTTTACCGGCACACCGGGCAAATATGTACCCCTCAAGGAGACCATCAAGGGATTCAAGGAACTCGTTGACGGTAAGATGGATGATATTCCCGAGCAGGCGTTCTATATGGTCGGCCCCATCGAGGAAGTGTTCGAGAAGGCGGAGAGACTGGGTTACAAGCGGTAATTGCTCCAGCGGGCCGGTACGTTTCCGGTAAATTTTTGTGCTGATCGGCAAACTTGACGGTAACGTCGGACGGTTACGAGGCCCGTATCGTGAAGCGTCTTTCGGTAACGGAAAAATGAGAACACGAGCGACCCTGCCGCCTGACGAAACGGGCATCGTGACCGTTACCGTGACCCTGAAAAAACACAATTGAGTGCCGAGGATTGGAAAAAGAACATGGTCGCTGAAAAAGGAAAAATGCTCCTGGAGGTCGTTGCGCCGAGCCGCCAGGTGGTCCGTTCGGAGCGCGTAGACGAAGTGCTTGCGCCGGGTAGCGAAGGCGAGTTCGGCGTGCTGCCGGGACATACGCCCTTCCTGACAACCCTCAAAGTGGGCCTGCTTTCATACCGTGAGGGGACGGAGTGGCACCACCTTGCCGTTGACTGGGGATACGCGGAAGTCGGGCCGGACCGGGTGGTGATCCTGGCCGAGGGCGCGGACCGCGCGAGCGAAATCGACCTTGCCGAGGCCAGGCTGGCAAAGGAGCGCGCGGAAAAGATGCTGGGCGAGAAGCTTGAACAGAAAGACCATGAGAAGATGCGCATCGAACTCCTCAGGGCCCTGATCAGGATCCAGGTGGCGGAGAAGCACGGAGGACAGAAGTAGAGTTCCGGGAGGCATGCCGCACGCTGCGGATAGAATTGGCAAAAAAGGCAGTCCCCTCCGGGCCTGCCTTTTCCATTTTGCTCAGGCCCGGAGGGACGCAAAAGGCGTAAAAAAGTGACGGCGGTTTTCAGCGGAATATCCTTGACAGCTTGGGATTCTTACTTTATATTTATTCCAAACTTAGTGCCATGCTGAAAAAACTGCAAAAACAGGGAAACAAAGCCGGATTCAAGCGCACCCCGCAGCGGCTTGCCATCCTCGAGTATCTGGAAGGCAACCTGTCGCACCCGTCCGCTGAGGACATCTACCGGGCCGTCTCCCGGAAATACCATTCCATGTCCTTTGCCACGGTGTACAATACCCTCAACACCCTTGCGAAGGGCGGAGCGGTAAGGGAGCTCACCATCGACCCGGAACGGCGCCGGTATGATCCCGACACGAGCCGGCATCATCACCTCATTTGTGTCGATTGCAGGAAGGTCGTGGACATCGCGGGAGACATCGCGGTGGAAATCCCGAAGACCATGGCAAAGGACTTTACCGTGTTCGGGAACCATGTTGAGTTTTACGGACATTGCGCCCCCTGCGGGAAGAAGAAAAAGAAGAAGCCGTGAACTGTTCTCTCTGCCGGGTCTTCTGCGGCAGAGCCTCGTGTCCCCCCCGTCCGGTTTCAGCAGATATAAAAAGCCGCAGTGAAGCGATGGCGGGCGGCGCCGGGTGTTCAGCCTCAGGACCTCCTGATGACCGGATGGCCCCCCGACGCCGGCGGAGCATTTCGCAATGGCGTTGACAGGCCGTGCGTGGGCCTGACAGGAATTCAGATCAATTCCGGTCTTTTGCTGCGCGTGACAGCGCCGGATAAAGGAGGTTGCTATGGGTGCGGTAGAGATCAAGCCCGGCATTTACTGGGTGGGCGCAGTTGACTGGTCGATTCGGGACTTCCATGGGTACATCACCCCGAACGGCACGTCGTACAACAACTATCTTATTCTCGACAAGCACGTGACGCTCGTGGACACGGTAAAGCACGATTTTTCACACTATACCATCGACAATATCCGCGCGCTCACGGACCCCGCGAAGATCGAGAACATCATCATCAATCATATCGAGAACGACCACGCCACGAGCATCGAACACATCATGGCGCTCGCGCGCGCAGCCGTGATCCACATCACCGAGCGCGGGAAGAAAGGGCTCGACCGGTTCTTCGATACGTCCAAATGGAAATTCCGTATCGTGAAAACGGGCGACACCCTGAACACCGGAACGAAGACGATCACGTTCCTGGAAACGCCGATGCTCCACTGGCCCGACTCCATGATGAGCTATGTCAAGGAGGACAAGCTCCTCATCAGCCAGGACGCCTTCGGCCAGCACCTCGCGTCGTCCGCCCGGTTCGACGACGAGTACTGCGACCAGTGCTCCACGGTGGAGCTGGAGCACGCGGTGCGGGACTATTACGCGAACATCCTCATGCCCTTCGGCCCGCTCATCAAGGCCAAGCTCGCCGAGGTGCAGAAGCTCGGCCTCGAGATCGACATGATCGCTCCGGACCACGGCATTATTTGGAGACGGGACCCGGGAAAGATCCTCAAGATGTACCTGGACATGGCGAACGGCAAGGCGGACCTCCGCGTCGTCATCATCTACGATACCATGTGGCAGAGCACCGAATACATGACGACGCCGATCTTGGAGGGGATCAGGGCGGCCGGCGTCGACGTCGAGGTGATCAAGCTGCGGGCCACGCCGACGAGCATCGCAATCAAGCGGTTCTGGGAATCGCGCGCCATGCTTGTCGGGACGCCGACGCTCAATAACATCATGTTTCCGTCCGTCGCTGAGTTCCTCTCGCACCTGCGGGGGCTCCGGCCGAAGGACCGGATCGTCGGCGCCTTCGGCAGCTACGGCTGGGGCGGCGGCGCCGTGAAAGAGGCCTATGGGGAGCTGAAGAAAATGGGGCTCGAAGCGGTGGAGCCGGGCGTGGAGGTCCTCTACCGGCCGAGCGCTGAGGACGAAAAGAAATGCTTTGAGTTCGGGAAGCAGTTTGCCGAGAAAGTGATCGAGTATCATAAGAAGTTTTAGTTCTTTCACTGCAGAGACCGCAGAGAAAGCCAAAATTTTGACTGGATTACAGGATGAGCAGGATAAAAATCAGGATCAGATTTAATCCTGTCGATCCTGTCTAAAAAAGATTCCTGAAGGAGGCGATGATGTGGAGATGCGCCGTATGCGGGTACGTGTATGACGAGGCAAAGGAGGGGAAGAAGTTCGAGGACCTCCCTGACGATTACAAGTGCCCGGTGTGCAATGCACCGAAAGAGGCGTTCGTCAGGATGTAGAACCCACGCAATCAGTTCCCATCAGCACAGGGCGGCCGCCAAGCCGCCTTTTTTATTTGCCGCAGGGCGCGCAAAAAACCAAATCTTCCTTGCAATTTTCCTGAATCTGTAATATCTTCCATCTCATAACGGCTCCTCAACCCTGCCTGCTTCTGTCGTAATGAGTATGCATAAGGGGCCGCTGCCTCAATCTTATTCACAAATACAGGACAGAAGTATTATGGCGCGACAGAAGAAGAATCCCGATAAAAAGAAGGGGTTGGGGTATGGCAACCTCAGCGCGACGTATGCCGAGAGGAGCAGCAAAAAATGAAGCTTGATCTGACATCATTTCGCGATGCTTTTGCCGCACTGGAAAGAAGCATGACGTTTCTGAGCTCCAACAGCGCGAAGAAAGACCCTCTGTTGCATGAGCAATTCCGGAATTCAGCCATTCAGTGCTTTGAATTCACCCATGAGCTGGCGTTCAAGATGATGAAGCGGCAACTGGAGCAGATGAGCCCTGATCCCGCGGCAATAGACAAAATGGCGTACATGGATATCGTGCGCTCCGCGGCCGAGGCCGGGCTGGTCACCGATATCGCGAGATTCAAGGACTACCGTGACAAACGCAATATCACCAGTCACACCTACAACCAGGCAAAGGCGGAAAAAATCGAAGCCATACTGCCGGACTTTCGCGATGACATGCGTTCGTTGCTCGCCGAACTGGAGAAACGGAACCGGTGAAACAAATCGACATAAAACCCATTGAACTCGACATCGTCCGAACTATCCTGGCCCGGCATGTGCCGGAGCGGGAAGTCCGCGCGTTCGGCTCGCGCGTCTCCGGTCCGGCCAAAAAGTTTTCCGACCTCGATCTCGCGGTGATGGGCGAAACTTCCCTATCGTCTTCCGTTTTGGCGGATTTGGAGGAGGCTTTCCGGGAATCCGACCTGCCCTTCAAGGTCGATGTGGTGGAATGGGCCACGACGAAAGAGAACTTCAGGCGGATCATCGAGCAGGAGTACGTGGTGGTGCAGAGAGGGAAGGGGTTAAATAATGGCGGGTAAGTGGCGGGAGGTAGTATCAACAGGCTTTGAGGTATTTACTCCCACTAAAACGCCGTGGAGCCTGCTTCATGCTGCTTTGAACTGTTCGAACAATTAGGGCGCCTGGCAGATGGCGGAGCATATCCTGCTGTTCGGCCGGAAGTAATCGCACAGAGGCAGTTGCCGTGGCCTGACAGGCCTGGTGCTGCGGAGGCGTTTCATCGTATTTGTGGACCGCTCTATGAAAAGGCCGATCAAAATCATTGGGAGTCTCGCCCCCTCGCTGCTATGCGCGACGCGCTGCTGCCGAGGTTGTTGTCGGGGGAGATAAGGGTGAAGGACGCAGAAAAAATTATTGGGGCGGTCGCATGACGTACAACGCACAGCGTTCATTAGAACTTCTCCGTCTTGGCGCCGGACGAGCCGACGCAGCATTTCGCGAAGGCCAGGAAGATGCGATACGCCATCTTGTGGAGGGTCGGGGGCGATTGCTCGTTGTGCAGAAAACGGGCTGGGGCAAGAGCTTTGTCTATTTCATTGCGACCAAACTGCTGCGCGAAGCGGGCGCAGGTCCGGCGCTTCTCATATCGCCCTTACTCTCGCTGATGCGTAACCAGATCGCGGCGGCGGAGCGGATGGGTGTCCATGCCGAAACGATCAACTCCGATAATGAAGAACGCTGGGAACAGGTCGAAGAGAAGATACGGCGCAACGAGGTTGACATATTGCTGATCTCTCCAGAGCGACTGGCGAATGAGCGCTTTCGCACGAAGGTGCTGGCGAGTGTCGCGGCCCGCATCGCTTTGCTGGTCATCGATGAAGCGCACTGTATATCGGACTGGGGCCATGATTTCCGGCCGCACTACCGGCTCATCGAACGGATCGCGAGGACGCTTCCGCAGAACCTTCGGCTGTTAGCCACCACGGCCACAGCGAATAACCGGGTGATGGATGACCTGAAATCCGTGCTCGGGCCAAACCTCACGGTATCCCGCGGGGATCTGAACCGGCCATCACTCAAGATCCAGACGCTCCGGTTTCCTCTGCAATCCGAGCGCTTGGCTTGGCTCGCCGCCCAGGTGCCGAAATTGCCCGGACATGGTATCATCTATACGCTGACTGTGCGTGATGCCGTCCAGGTCGCTGAATGGCTCAAGTCGCGCGGTATCAAGGTCGAGTCCTACAGCGGGGAAACAGGCGAGCGGCGGCCCGAACTGGAACAGGCGCTTCTGAAAAACGAGGTGAAGGCTTTGGTGGCAACAACGGCGCTGGGCATGGGTTTCGACAAGCCTGATCTCGGCTTCGTCATCCACTATCAGGCGCCAGGTTCCGTAGTGGCGTATTATCAGCAGGTCGGACGGGCAGGTCGCGCTCTCGATGCCGCATACGGAGTCCTGTTGAGCGGCAAGGAAGAGACCGATATCACGGATTACTTCATCAAGACCGCCTTCCCGACAAGGGAAGAGGTGAAGCAAGTGCTCGATGCATTGCATTCAGTGCCTGCCGGACTTTCCATCCCCGAGTTGATGGGCAGGGTCAACATCAACAAGGGCAGGATCGAGAAAACGATCTCATTGCTGTCGCTGGAATCTCCGGCGCCTATCGCCAAACAGGGTACGAAGTGGCAGCTGACCGCGACAAAGATGAGTGATGCCTTCCGGCAGAGGGTGGAACGCCTTACTGAGTTGCGGCGAAAAGAACAGGAGCAAATGCAGGCTTTTGTGAACCTCAAGTCAGGTCACATGGAGTTTCTCATCCGCGCGCTGGATGGTGCGCCTGAAGATCTTCGTATGCCACCGCTGCCGGAGCTGACTGATACCCTGGATCAGGTACTTGTTCAGGAAGCGGTAAAGTTCCTTCGCCGGACCAGCCTGCCGATCGAGCCACGCGCAAAATGGCCGGCCGGGGGCATGCTCAAGTATCAACTGAAGGGCTTGATCCCGCCTGAGCATCAGGCACAACCGGGAAAGGCGCTTTGCATCTGGGGCGATGCGGGTTGGGGTTCCGTGGTGCGGGAGGGCAAATATCGAGATGGTCACTTTGCCGACGATCTGGTCGCTGCGTGCAAAAACCTCATCCACGAATGGAAACCGATGCCCGCTCCAGTATGGGTTACGTGCGTTCCATCGCTCCGTCATCCGAAGCTGGTTCCGGATTTCGCGAAAAGACTGGCTGATGCGCTGCATCTTCCCTTTCTTCCGGTAATAGAGAGAACCGAGAACCGGCCGGAACAGAAGACAATGGCTAACAGCGTTCAGCAGGCGCGAAATGTCGATGGCTCCCTTGCTGTTAAGAAAGATAAACTCCCGAAGGGGCCGGTGCTGCTGGTCGACGACATGGTAGACTCGTGGTGGACCTTTACCGTCGCAGCATGGCTGCTTCGTTCGAATGGCTGCAGTGAAGTATTTCCCTTGGCGCTTGCCCTGACGGCGCATGGTGATCAATGATGGCACTTTCATCTAATACACAGGCGATCCTTCTGCTGACGGCCCCGCTGATCGCGGGACGGGGTGCTTCTGAAGGAGAGCCTCTGACACCCGGAGAATACAAAAAACTTGCGCGCATCCTCCGGGATAACCAACGCGAACCGTCCGATTTCCTCGGCTCCGATGTCGGTATGATTGTCGATCTGTGTAAACAGGTCGTGGATGGCACCCGGTTAAAGAGGCTCCTCGACAGAGGTTTCCTGCTTACCCAGGCGTACGAACGGTGGCAGGCGCGGGCGATCTGGGTCATTAGCCGGGCTGACGCCGGATATCCCGAAAGGTTAAAGGCTCGACTCAGGGACGATGCTCCGCCTGTTCTGTACGGCTGCGGGGACGCGGCGCTCCTGGAAACGGGCGGTCTGGCAATCGTCGGATCGCGGAATGTGGACTCTGCGCTTGTAGAATATACCGAGGGCATCGGCAGACTGGCGGCAGAAGCAAAGCGGACTGTGGTTTCGGGTGGAGCACGGGGAATCGATCAGGCTGCAATGAGGGGCGCCTTGGCTGCGGGAGGTCGTGTCGTTGGGGTCCTGGCAGAAAATCTTGAACGTATGGCCCTGGTCCGGGAACATCGTGAATTCCTGATGGAGGGGCGGCTGGTGCTGATCTCGCCCTATGATCCGTCAGCCGGGTTCAATGTCGGAAACGCGATGCAGCGTAATAAGTTGATCTACGCGTTTGCGGATGGAGCACTTGTGGTGAGTTCCGACGTGGAGAAGGGCGGGACATGGGCAGGAGCAATAGAGCAATTGAAAAAGCTGCGGTTTGTTCCGGTCTATGTCCGCACGAAGGGTGAAACAAGCAAGGGACTTGATGCGCTTCGAAGAAAGGGCGCCTTGCCCTGGCCGAATCCAGCGACGACGGAAGCATTTGCAGGAGCTTTGGCAGCGAAAATCTACCCTGAACAAGGCGCTCCTGGTCAGGATGAACTGTCCTTCGCAGTGCGAGAAGAGTCCATGGTACTTTCATCTGAAGATTTGTGTGAAAAGTTGAGAGAGTTGCTTCAGAATACGAAGACAACTCAGACCGAGGCAGATTTAGTAAATATGCTTGGTATCTCCAAGAGCCAGGCGAAAGGATGTCTGAAGCTTCTTGTGAAGGAAGGCGCCGTGAAGAAGCTTTCGAAGCCAGTCCGATACCAGGCGGTTGAAACCTCAGGACGATTGTTTTAATTCAAGGATGGTGTCCATCAGCAGCATATATTTGAATGACATCAAAACAGGAAAACCGCAACAGTGCATCTTTTCCCTATCTCCATACGGGTTCTATTTTTTTCTTATCAAGCTGACCTTTGGTCGGGTTTGCCGTGGAACAGGTCGTTGAGCGATTCGAGACCCTTGCTTTCCAGCAAGGTGTCCAGGTGCATATCGCCGCGCACGCCCAAATCGACACGGTGCTTCTTCTCGATCGTGCCGATGCGCGTATCGCCCTGTTTGATCGGATGTGATCTCCTGGAACCATGGAAAGAAAATCCCTCTCAGTCCCCCTTTTCCAAAGGGGGAGGCGAAGGTACCATCCGGTTGCAATGAGGGGTGAAGGATTTTTTGGAAGACCGTTACATTTTGAGCGCCATAACCGGGCACAGACTGACCAGGAACGGCGCATGAAATGTAACAGGGGCGCTCCGTGCGCCTGACGGCGAAACGGAGATTCGTCTTGACACAACGCCGGGAGTTAAGTAAAATAGCCCAGCTGACATTAAGGTCAATTGGGATATTCTATGTTTACCTATTTCTACCGAAAAGACGACCAGGACATCTTCACCGGGCGCAAGCATGAACTGTCCCTCCTGGAGGGGTGCCTGCTCGCAAAGCGTCCGGCGGACGCGCACCTTTCGGGGCTGCGGCGCATCGGAAAGACCATGCTCATCAAGGAGTTCATCAAGCGCCGCCTTCGCGACCGGGCCGTTCTGCCGGTCTACGTCAACCTGGAGGAGATTGCGGAGACGCCCGAGGACTTTGCTCTCAAGTTTATAGGATGGCATCTCTATTGGCATTATACGAAGGGTGACCGGCTCCCCGGGCCTTTTCTGCACCTGCCGTCGCTCCTGTTCGAGGTGCATGACAAAGCGCTGCGGGACGCCCTCCTGCCGATCACGCAGGAACTGGAAAAGGCGAAGCCCGACCGGCAGCGGCTGCTCCAGGAGTGTTTCGGGTTCTCCGAATCGCTCGCCCGGTTTACGAAAAGACGGGTGCTGCTCTTTCTCGACGAGTTTCAGGAAATCCAGAACCTTACCAATTTCGACCAGACGAAGAACATCCTGAAAATCATGCGCGGCGTCAAAGACCGGTCCGCGAACGTGACCTACTGCATCAGCGGCTCGATCATCTCGGAGATGGAATGGATCACCAAAGACGACCGGAGTCCGTTCTTTAATCAGTTCAGCCACATTGCCGTTCCTCCCTATTCTCCGGAAGAGTCGCGTGAACTCATCCGCAAGTTCATCCCGGACATTGACGCGCGGAACGCCGGCCTCCTGCATCACTATAGCGGGGGGAACCCGTTTTACCTCGTCCAACTCCTGAGGAAGGCCGTGCTGTTTCTTGGCCGCGGCGAGGAAGTGTCGGAAAGCCTGATCAAACGCGCGTTCATTTCCGAGACCCTTTCCCCGAACGGACTGATCCACTCCTATTGCAACTATCTCTATTCCGTTTCGCTGCAGCGCGCCAAGGGATACGGCGTGCTGAAATCGCTCCTGGACGCCATCGCCGCCTCAGAATCCCCGATGACCCAGTCCGAGCTCGCCCGTGACCTCAGGATGACCCAGGGCGCGGTCAGGGTCAACCTGAAGGAGCTGCAGGCCATCGGTCTGCTCATGGAGCGGGACCGGCGATATTTTTACAACGACCCGGTGCTCAGGTACTGGGTGGCATACGTCCAGAACGGCATCGAGGCCCCGGACTTTCCGAAAAAGAAAGACCTGCTCTCCCTCATTGAGGAACTGGACCGGAAGTACCGGCTCGTTTCGGAAGAGCTGGGTCGGGAGAAAGAGGGGATGATACGAGAATTGATGCGGCTTTTTGCCGGCCAGAGGGTGGAGGGAAAATTGTTCGGCGCTGTCGGATCGGTCGCACTTCCCCGATTTAAAACCATCGAGCGTTTTGTCTCGGATGACGGCAGGACGGAGATCGACGTGTTGGCGAGAAACAGTATGAGATGGGCGGTGGAGGTGAAGTGGAAGAGCAAGGCGGCGGGAGAAAAAGAAGTCTCGGCTTTTTTCAGGAAGGCTTCGGCCATTGCCGACCGATGCTGGTACGTATCGAAGGCCGGTTTTACCCTGGAGGCCAAGGCCTTCGCCTCGAAAAAAGAAATGTTTTTCTCTTCGGAGCGTGATATCGGCATTCTGAAAAAGGAACTGGAAAAGGCATGAATGAACAAGGCTGGATTCCGTTTATGCACGGATTATTCGGGTGCGTTTTGCCGGTTCGTGTTGGCTAGAACAAAGATTCCAACGGCTTAAAACTCCGATTTTTGTGATTAACAGTTTGCAGTTGATAACCGCAAACTATCAATAAAAGCCTGAAGGTGTCGAACCAACGAGCACTGCCGATCATAAAACGGATCATCAATTGCTGGACGAAATGTTGATCGAATGATGAAAATTCCTTACGTCATCGACAACCAGACCTACAAAATGGCAGATGTCCTGAATACTCTGCTCAAGAATCAACGTCATTGTGCATCGGTAAAGCATGCTTCCCTTACAAGAGGTGCATATGTCCGGTGAAAGCAAAAAGAGCGTGAAGCACTGGCCCGAAGACGAACGGCCCCGTGAGCGGCTCATCGCCCACGGCCCGGCGACCCTCTCCGACGCCCAGCTTCTTGCAATCATCATCAAGATGGGCAAACCGGGACGCTCCGCCCTCGACCTTGCTCTGGAGCTTCTTTCCAAGTTCGAAAGCCTCGCGGGCATTGAGCAGGCGGGGATCAACGAGCTTCGCGAGGTGCCGGGCATCGGACTGGCCAAGGCCGCCGAGATCAAGGCCGCCATCGAGCTCGGCAGGCGGCACCAGAAACCCTCCCTCGCGGGCGCGTCCTTCTGTTCAAGCCAGGAGGTCGCGGCGTACTACCGGCCAAGAATGAAGGACGCCAAGCAGGAAGAGTTCAGGTGCGCGATCCTGGACACGAAGAACAAGATCATCAAGGATGTAAGTGTCACCACAGGCACCCTCACCGCCTCCCTGGTCCACCCCCGTGATACCTTCAAGGCCGCCATCCGCGAATCCGCCGCGGCGGTCATCTTTGTCCACAATCATCCCAGCGGCGATGTGAAGCCGAGCCAGGAGGACCTGCTTCTCACGAAGCGGCTCGTCCAGGCAGGGGAAGTGCTCGGCATTCAGGTGCTCGATCATATCATTATCGGCGACGGCACCCACTTCAGCTTCAGGGACCAGGGACTGATCAACGGCGCGCTCCCGCGCACTCTCTAAACTCCATGCCGGTGAGGAAACCCCCCATTGCAGCAGGGCCTGTAGACGCCCATGTTCATCTCAGGGATCGCACGGGACCGGCGTCCGCGGCAGCCGCCGGCGTTTTAGCCATACGCGATGCCGGCGCCAAAGACGGAGCGGGCCTGGGCTGCACGAAGCCCGGGGTCTCCGGAGACGTTCCTGCGGTCCTCTCGGCCGGCTGGGCGCTCTTCAGTAAAGGCGGGTACGGCTCGGCATTCGGCGTGCCCGTGGGGTCCACGGACGAAATAAAATCCCAGATTCTCCGGCTGAAGGCCGCGGGAGCTGGTATAATAAAGGTCATAACTTCGGGCATGGTGAGCCTCGAGGACCCGGGCGCCATCGCACCCGGCGGTCTTGAGCGAGACGCCATAGCCTTCGCCGTGCTCGAGGCGCGGCGCCTTGGACTCGGCGTCATGGCACACGCCAACGGCGAGGCGGCAATCATCTCATCAGCCGAGGCTGGTGTTCGCTCTCTCGAACACGGGTTTTTCATGACCGGGCGGGCCCTTGAGCTCATGGCCCAAAAGAAAATCTTCTGGGTCCCCACCGTGGGCGCGCTCGCGAGAGCGGCGGACCGGGCGGGAGGGCAAGCGCGGACATTTGTCGAAGGTTTAATCCACGATCACCTGGCCATGATCCGTCGCGCCCATGCCATCGGCGTTCCGCTTGCCGTGGGTACTGATTGCGTCTTGCCTGATCCACGATATAAAGAAGCCTATGCCGCAGAGCTTGCCTATTTTGAACAGGCGGGAATCCTTCGCGAGGACGTCATGAAGATCGCCTGCGAAGGCGGGGCGGAGCTTTTGGGATTTAACACACAGGGTCAGGGGGCAGGGGACAAGGGTCGGGGATTTACGGATCAGTGAGAGTTTCGTGACCCTTGCCCCAAGACCCATTGACCCTTTTTTGGAGGTAACAATGCGAATCGGTGTCCTGTCCGGCGGAGGCGATGCGCCGGGGCTCAACGCGGTGATACGGGCCGTGACCAAGACCGCCATATTCAAATACGGCTGGTCGGTGACGGGGATCATCGACGGGTTCGAGGGCCTGCTCTCTCCTACGAAGACACGGCAGCTCACCTCGTGGAACACGAGGGGGATACTCTTCATCGGCGGGACCATCCTGGGCACGACGAACCGGGGCAATCCCTTTGCGTACAAGACCGTGGTCGGCGGCAGGGAGATCGTCGAGGACATGTCTCCCCTCGTCCTGAACAACATCAAAGAGCTCGGCCTCGATGCGCTCGTGGTGATCGGAGGGGACGGCTCGCTCAAGATCGGGCACGGCCTCTACAAGCTCGGCGTACCGGTGATCGGCGTGCCCAAGACCATCGACAACGACCTTTCCGCCACCTATGTGACCTTCGGATTCCAGACGGCCGTCGACACCGCGACGGATGCCCTGGACAAGCTCCATACCACCGCCGAGAGCCACCAGCGGGTGATCGTCCTCGAGGTCATGGGACGGTACGCGGGATGGATCGCGCTCGAGGCCGGCATCTCAGGAAGCGCCGACGTCATCCTCATTCCCGAGATCCCCTTCAGCATGGACAAGGTCGCTGAAAAACTGACGGAGCGGAAAAAGGCGGGGAGCCATTCGAGCATTGTCGTCGTGGCCGAGGGCGCGAAGCCCCTGGGCGGCGAGATGGCGGTGCGCGAGAAGGCTGCCGACGGCTATGTGCTGCGGCTCGGCGGCATGGGCGAGATCGTGGGCAGCGAGATCGCCAGCCGCACCGGGATCGAAACGCGGGTGACCGTGCTCGGCCATTTGCAGCGCGGCGGCAGCCCCTGTCCCTTCGACCGCCTCCTTGCCACGCGGTACGGCGCCGCGGCCGTGGAGCTCATTGCGAACAAGAAATTCGGCGAGATGGTCTCGTACCAGCCGCCGGACATAACCTCGGTGCCCCTCGAAACGGCGATCAGCGCGCTGCGGCTCGTTGACCCCGAGGGTGAACTGGTGAAAATCGCCGAGGGAATGGGGGTGAGCTTCGGACGATGATACTATTCCTTGCAACGTTCTTTACCATTTACGGCAGTGTCCATGTTTACGCTCTCCTCAAAGCGCGTACAGCCTTTGGACTTGGATGGGCCGGTGGATCAGCGCTTGCCCTGTTCATGATTGCAATGACCGCTGCCCCGTTCCTCATCCGCATTCTCGAGCGGCACGGTTATGATCTTCCGGCGAGGGCGCTGTCCTACGCGGCCTATCTTTGGATGGTGGCGTTGTTCCTGTTCTTCTGCAGTTCCCTCGTGATCGACCTTTTGAACCTCCTGCCCCGCCTCGTCGGCCTGATGATCAACATGGACCTCTCGCCGCTCCAGGCAAGGCCGAAACTTCACTTCTTCATAAGCCTCGGCCTCGCGCTCGCCGTAAGCGCCTATGGCTACTTTGACGCAAAGGATATCCGGACGGAGCGGATCACCATCGAGACAACGAAGCTGCCCAAAGGAATGGACCGGCTCACGATCGCCCAGATCTCCGACGTTCACCTCGGCCTCATCGTACGGTGCAGCCGGCTCGACCGGATCCTCGACGCGGTCAAGGCAGCGAAGCCGGACCTCTTCGTTTCCACCGGCGACCTGGTCGACGCGCAGATAAACCACCTGCCCGGACTGGCGGAGCGCCTGCGGGCTATCAATCCACGATACGGCAAATTCGCCATTACCGGCAACCACGAGTACTATGCGGGACTCGACCGGGCCCTCGCCTTTACGAAAGAAGCGGGGTTCACGCTTCTGCGCGGAACAGCCGTGAGCAGCGGTGCGATCAATGTCGCAGGCGTGGACGACCCTGCGGGCGTGCAGATGAAGATAGACAAGCCCGCATCGGAAAAGACGCTTTTGTCGAAGCTGCCGAAGGACAAATTCACGCTTTTCCTGAAGCACCAGCCCAGGATAGACCCGGAAGCGGCGGGCTTGTTCGACCTCCAGCTCTCGGGCCACACGCACAAGGGCCAGATATTTCCCTTCACCTATCTGAGCGCCGTCACCTATCCCATGAATGCCGGCAGGTATGATCTCGCGAAGGGCTCCGTGCTGTACGTGAGCCGGGGCTCCGGCACCTGGGGCCCGCCCGTCCGGTTCCTCGCCCCGCCGGAAGTGACGATCATAGAGCTCGTGCGGAAAGGCGGGAGGGTGGAAACGCCGAAGGTCAAGGGAAAACGCGATAAGAGGAGATAAGCTGAACGAAAAAGCCATGCTGTCGAGCCGACGTGCATACTGAGCGAGGAAAAGCCCATGGACTTCGAACAAACCCTTCCGCGAGAAGAACACACGATGCAGCTCAAGGGCGGCCTGGGTCGCCGCATATCCGGCATCGCCCTCTGGACGGCAGTGGCCTATGTGCTGCTGCATCTGGCGCTGGTCCCGGTGTTCTCGCTCCTGACGAGAACGGAGCATAAAAAGGGGAATACTCCACGGAACTGGGGCCTAGCGTACCAGTTCCATGAAGTGAAAGGGTTCCCGGGCTTCGCGATTCCCGCCTGGTACGTGCCGGGCGCGGCCAACAAGCCGATCATTCTCGTCCTCACGGGAAGCGGGGGCAATAAGTACGGGACGATTGCGAAGCTGATGACGCTCTCCCTGCACGAGAAAGGGTACAATGTCTTTCTTTTTGACACGAGAGGGCAAGGGCAGAGCCGGGGGATAAAAACGTACGGCATCGGCGAGGCCGCCGACGTGGTCCGTGTGCTCGACCACCTGTCGAAAATCCATCCCGACAAAAAGATCGGCGCCGTCGGGTTTTCCCTGGGCGCAGCGAGCGTCCTCAGGGCGGCAGGCATGGACGCCCGCCTGCAGGCAATCGCAGCCTATGCCTCGTACAGCGAGCTCGATTCCGACCTGATCCGCAACGGGGTCGCCGTCCAATTGAAGACCATGCTCCGGGGGAAGGTGCCCCGAAAGCGCCATACCTACGCTGACTACGGCGTGAAGGCGGCTCGGTGGATCGTCTGCCCGGCGCTGGTGAGAGTATCTCTTAAGCTCTGGTCCGGCACCTTCCGGTCCATCCCCACGCCGCAGGAAGCGGTCGCGGCCTTCGGGGACCGGGCGCTCCTCCTCATGCAGAACGACGGAGACCCGGAGATTCCGGTCCGTCAACTGGACGCGCTGTACCAGTCGGCGCAGACCGCGAAGAAACAGAAAATGAGCTTCCGGTCCAACACCCACGAGCCGCCCTTTTGGAATGAGCAGTTCCGGGGCCGGTTTAAGGCGATCATCCAGGGGTTCTTCGGGAAAAATCTGAAATAGGCCGGGTCTAAAGAGCCTGAGGGCGGACGTTACTCCGACCTCACGAGATCCTCGAACCTGATGTCCACGCCGAACACGCCGACGAGCTCACTGTCTTTATTGCTGATGGGCGCCGACACGGTGATGCAGAGCGCGCCGGTGATCTTGGACGTATAAAAGTCCGACACGCAGCTCTTGCCCGTTTTCATGGGATTGATGAACCATGACCGGTCCGAAAAGTTGTCCCCCAGGCCGGCGGTCTCGAACTTGGCCTTGTTCTCGATGTCCGTGATGTTCTTCGTGATCTTCTTCCCCTCGGCGTTCACCACATAGGCAAACTGAATGTAGGGGTCTTCCCGCTGCAGCTTCTCCATTACCGGCTCCTGCTGCGCCGGGTTCATGGACCGGAGCTCTGTCCGCTCCACGAATTCCTCCACGATATGGCGTGCGACCTCGGACGCCTTCTTTTTCAGCCTGTCGAGGTCCGATATGAAATACTCGGGCAGGTACTTCTTGGCCTTCTCCAGCAGCTCCTCACCCGAGATGCTTGTGGTCCTGCCCTGCTCGTACTGCTCCATCACCCACTTGTGCATCTTGGCGAGCCCGGGATGGCGCTTGTCGATCTTCTTGTCGGCGTCGAGGCCGAGGTGGGCGTTCACCCAGTGGGCGATGCCGGCCACGCCGGACTTGTCCGTAATGATCACGCCCATGGGACGCTTCAGGATCTTCGCGGTATCGAAGATGTTGTAGATCTCCTCATTCTTCATCATGCCGTCGGCGTGAATGCCGGCGCTCGTTGAGTTGAACTCCGAGCCCACGAAGGGGTAATTGGACGGGATCGGGAATCCCATCTCTCTGCGGAAGTACTCGGCCATCTCGGTGATCGCCGTCGTGTCTATGCCGTCGTCGTTCCCCGTAAGGCTGATATAGTCGATCAGCATCGCCTCGATGGGGGTGTTGCCCGTGCGCTCGCCGAAGCCGAGAAGCGCGCCGTTTACCGCTGCGCAGCCGTACAGCCATGCCGAAACGCCGTTGACCAGCCCCTTGTGGAAGTCGTTGTGGCCGTGCCACTCAAGCTGCTCCGACGGCACCCCGCCGTCGTGGATGAGCGCGTAGAAGATTTCCGGTACGCCGCGCGGAAGCGCCGTGCCGGGGAAGGGGAACCCGTAGCCCATGGTGTCGCAGGCCCTGATCTTGATGGGGACCCCGGCGGACGCCGAGAGCTTCATCAGCTCCTGCGCAAAGGGGATGACGAATCCGTAAAAGTCCGCCCGCGTGATGTCCTCCAGGTGGCAGCGCGGCGTGATGCCCTGCTCGAGCGCCGTGGCCACGATATCAAGGTACGACGTCATCGCATCCTTCCGCGACAGGTTGAGCTTCAGGAAGATGTGATAGTCCGAGCAGGAGGTGAGGATGCCCGTCTCCTTGAGGCCCATTTCCTTCACGAGCTTGAAGTCGTTCTTGTTCGCCCGGATCCAGCCGGTGATCTCCGGAAAGCGGTAGCCCCGCTCCATGCAGAGCCGCACGGCCTCCCGGTCCTTGGCCGAATAGAGAAAGAACTCGGTCTGGCGGATCACGCCGTTCGGTCCGCTCATCCGGTGCAGGAAGTCGAAAATGTCGCCGATCTGCCCGGGCGTATAGGGCGGGCGGGACTGCTGGCCGTCGCGGAACGTCGTGTCCGTGATCCAGATGTCCTTGGGGATGCTGGCCTGGATGAGCCGCTCCTCGAGCACCACCCTGGGCACGCCCGTATAGGGAAACATCTCCCGGTACAGGACCGGGTCCTTCACATTCTTCAGCTCGAAGGGTGTCGTTGTTTTGCGTTGGATGATGGCCACAAATCCTCCTCGGACGAAAAACTTATTGCAACAGGCAGTGAATGACGCACACCGTGCTCAGCGCCGCACCAGGGCATAGTGCACGGCCCATAATGAACGGTCAATTTCCCCTGATCCCGCGGATCGCCGATGCGTAGTCCTTCGCACCGAAGACCGCCGAGCCCGCCACGAGGATGTCGGCCCCGGCGGCGATGAGCTCCGCCGCGTTGCCCGGTTTTACCCCGCCGTCGACCTCAATTTCCGTTTTCAATCCCCCGTCGTCGATGCGCTTCCTGAGCTGCCTGATCTTGTCCAGGGCCGAGGGAATGAATGCCTGGCCGCCGAACCCCGGGTTCACGGACATGATGAGCACCAGGTCGAGGTCGCCCAGGATATGGTCCAGGCTCGTAAGGGGCGTGGCCGGGTTCAGCGACACACCGGCCTTTACATTTTTCTGCTCCCTGATGGACTGCACCAGCCGGTGCAGGTGGTACGCCGTCTCCACGTGCACCGTGAGGTAATCGGCGCCCGCCCCCGCGAAGTCCGCCACGTACCGCTCAGGGTTGGTGATCATCAGGTGCACGTCCAAGGGCAGTTTAGTCGCCTTCCGGGCCGCCTCCACCACGAGGGGGCCGATGGTGATGTTCGGCACGAAGTGGCCGTCCATCACATCCACGTGGATGATGTCCGCGCCGGCGGCCTCGACCGCCCTGATCTCCTCCCCCAGCCGCGAAAAGTCCGCGGAGAGAATGGAGGGAGCCACCTTGATTTTTCTCGTCATTTCATTCCTCGAAAATCAACAATGCAAAATGCAGAATGCAAATTTCAAAATGCAAATTGAAAAATCGGTCCTCACTTTTCATTTTGCCTTTTGCACTTTGCCTTTTGCATTGATATTGACCTACTTGCTCACCACGAGCTCCACGCTCGCGTCAGCCGTTACGGGATATCCCGCCGCAGGTTTCTGGCCGACGACCGTGCGCTCAACGGGCTGCGATTTGTCGCCCGTTGTCTTGTAGAGTATCCGGTGCTGGAGCCCCATCCGCTCGACGGCGCGCACGGCATCGTCCGCTTTTCTTCCAACGAGCTTCGGCATGACGATGGCCTGCGCCTTTTTGCCCGAACTGACGAGAAGGCTGATCCTGCCGCCCCGCTCAAGGGGCGTTTCCGCCGGGGGGTCCTGGGCGATTACCACATCCCGCGGCGCCTCCGCGGAGGATACGCGGGACTGGTCAGCGGGGAAAAAGCCGGCCTGGCGGATCATCATCTCGGCCTTGCGGTAGTTTTCGCCCGCCAGTTTCGGCGCCTGCATCTCGCTCGGTCCCTGGCTCACCACCACCCGCACGGGCCTTCCCTTTTTGATGGTCGCCCCGCCGGCAGGCGTCTGGGACAGCACCGTGTCCCTGGGGTAGGAGGGGTGGGGCTCGCGACGCTCCACTTTCAGCTGGAGACCCTGCTGGGAAAGCGTCTCGATGGTGGTCACGATGTCCTGGCCCGTGAGGTCGGGTACGCGCACCTCTTCCTGGCGGAGGAGGAGCGCCACTACGGCAAAAGCGCTGAGCACCCCTACGCCGGCGAGGACAAAGAATATGCCGAGACCTCTGAGAAATCGCATCATGGTTTAAGACTGTATTTTACCCAGAATGGGCATAAGATGCAAGATTTACCTGACGCCTGACGAGGCGCCGGCCTCTGTTTGTCATCGCGCGGCCTGCATCACCCGGCGAGCGTCTAACCCTTCCTCACCAGCCTCACCCCGAAAAAGCCGTCCATTCCGGGCTTCTTCGGCCATGTGCGGAAGTACCCCGCATCATCGACGAGGCCGGCTGCGGCAGGCGGGAGGAAGGGCCTGGGGTCCTCGACCTGGAATTCTCCGCCTTTCCCCTTGAGGAACGCCGCGATGACGTCCTCATTTTCCTCCGGTTCGGTGGTGCAGGTGGCATAGACGAGCGCGCCGCCCGGCCTGAGGAGCCCGGCGCAATTATCCAGGATGCCCTGCTGGACCAGCTGTCGCTCGTGGACGATCTTTTCTTCCTTGTTCCACCTGCCGTCGGGGTGCCGCCGGAGCACCCCGAGGCCGGAACAGGGGGCATCGATCAATATCTTATCGAACGACCCCTCTTGGTGCCGCGTTGCGTCGCCCTTCACGGGTTTAACGATGGTGGTCCCCAGGCGCTGAATGTTCTCGCCGATTTTTCCGAGCCTTGCCGGGTCCGTGTCGAGCGCGATCAGGACGCCCTGGTTTCCCATGATTTCCGCCAGGTGCGTTGCCTTGCCGCCGGGAGCGGCGCATGCGTCGAGCATGGTCTCCCCCGGGTGGGGGGCGAGCATCATGCTCACGAGCTGGGCCGCCTCGTCCTGGACCATGAACCAGCCCTCGCGAAACGCCGTGAGCGTGCTGAGGCCGACAGACGGCTTGATTGCCAGCCCCGCAGGGGAATATTCCGTCTCTGCCGCCGTCGCCCCCTCAGACTCCAGGGAAGCCTTGAGCCCGTCCCTCGTGGTCTTCAGCGCATTGGTCCGGATGACAAGAGGAGCCGGGCAATTGTTCGCAGCCAGGAGCGTTGCCGCGGTTTCAACCCCGAACCGGCCTTCCCACCGCCGGACGAGCCACGCGGGGTGCGAGTAGAGCACGGAAAGCCGCTTCACCGGGTCTTCAGGCCCCGGCCAGGCCACGGCGCCGCGGCTTCGGTCGAGCGTCCTGAGCAGGCCGTTCACGTACCCCGGCTTCTTCCCGCGGCGCTTGGCAAGCTCCGTCGAGGTGTTCACAGCGGCGCTTACGGGAACCCTGTCCAGAAACAACATCTGATAGGCGCCGAGCCTCAGGATGTTTCTGGTCCATTGGTCGGCTTTCCCGACCGGGCGCTCCGAGAAATGGTCCAGCGACCAGTCGAGGCGAGCCCGGTTCCTGAGCACGCCATAGACGAGCTCGCGAATAAAAGCGTTGTCCTGCGCCCCGAACTCCGGGCGCGCCTGGTCCAGGAGTATGTCGGCGTATGCGCCGGTCTCCGTGCGCCGGAGGATTTCGAGCGCCTTGTCTCGGGGATTGTCGAGCGGAGTCATTATCGGCTTCTCTGGCAAACTTCTTTCAACAGGGTAAGAAAAAAAACGTAACTACTCAGGTCAGCCGCAAAAAGACGCAGAAGTCACAAAAGGTTGTAGCGTCGGGGTTTATCCCCGACGATTAGTCGCCCTCAGTAAATGAGGACGCTACAGGGGACCTGAGTAGTTACAAAAAAACAAAAAAGGCATCACGAATGACTCAAGTATGACAACGTATACGAATAAAGACCCCTGCTTCCATTCATGAGCTTCGCGCTCAAGCCGTTCCGGGTTGCGGCTTGTCCACGGCGGATTCACAGCTTCCCTTGGCGAGGAACTCCAATGCCTCGGCGACCTTGCTGATGTCAACGCTCGTGTTGAAGCACGGCCCGAAGGGCCGCTCATTCAGGATGCCGATGACGGGGAGGGGATAGGCGTCCTGGATGCCGCTCGTGAGGTCGCGCTCGCACGCCACGGCGATGATGGCCTGGGGCCTGGACTCGGCCACCCGCCTCCGGGCGAGGGTGCCTCCCGTGGCAACGGAGAGGTGCACGCTGTATTTCTGCGCCAGCTCCACGAGGTCCTTGATCTTGCACTTGCCGCAGGCCTTGCACTTGTATGCGTCGCTCGTGATCTTGATGGCGCAGTCACTGAACTGGAGACAGTGGGGCATGAGCAGGAGGATCCTCTTCGGCTTGGCGCCGTTGCACTTGGCGCGGACGAGGAGGTTGTTCACCTCCACGAAGGACTGCTGGATCTTTTCCTTCGAAATTCCCAGAAACTTTCCCACGACGATCATGATGGGAAAGAGCACTTCGATCACGATCCCCCGCAGTCTCGCGGCAAGGAATATCTCGCGCCCCCGGATGAGCGTGAGGATCAGGAGCGAGACGCCGAATATGAGCAGGCCCACCACGCCGCCCATGGTGATGCAGACGACCTGGGGGGCCAGGGGGTGGATGTTCCTGAGCCCGATGTACGGGATCAGATAGAGGCCCACGGTGACGGCGGTAATGAGAAAGACCGTGAAGACGATGAGGCCGATGAAGATTCTTTTTCTCGGTTTAGGCATGATTAGAAAATAAACAATGCAAAAGTCAAAATGCAAAAGTCAAAATGCAAAATGGTGGTATGGCCTTCGCCATGGTTATGTATTCCTTCATTTTGACCTTTGCATTTTGCACTTTGCATTGATCAATTGATCAGCTCCCCTGCTTGTCGGGACCTGAGAATCTTTTCCCCGCAAGCCCCCGGTGTCCGTGAATAAAGTCCGCTGCGGTCATCGGTTTCTTGCCCTCGGGCTGGATGCGAAGGACGTGTATGAGCCCCGTTCCCGTGCCAACCTCGAGGACGCCGCCGTCGCGCTCATGGATCACGCCCGCCCCTCCCTGTCCGCCGGCGACTCCGGTCTCGAGGATCTTGATGAGCTTGCCGTCGAGATAGGTGTATGCGCCGGGCCAGGGATTGACCCCCCGCACCCGGTTATGGATCTCCACTGCCGCTGTTGTCCAGTCGATGAGGCCGTCTTGCTTCTTCAGGATCGGCGCAAGCGTCGCCTTTGCATGGTCCTGCCGGACAGGCTTCAGCGATCCCGCTTCGATGAGCGCCAGGGCCTTTCCGATGAGCCGTGCGCCCAGGTCCGAAAGCTTTTCCGTCACCGTTCCCGCCGTGTCCTTGGGGTCAATGGATATGCTCTCCTGCATGAGGATCGCACCGGTGTCCATTCCCTCGTCCATCTGCATGATGGTAATGCCCGTTTCCGTTTCACCGCGGATGACGGCCCAGTTGACGGGCGCAGCGCCCCGGTAGAGCGGCAGGAGCGACGCGTGGATGTTCACGCAGCCGTATTTCGGGAGCTCGAGAATGTCCTTTGGAAGTATCTGCCCGTATGCCGCCACGACGATCGCGTCGGGGGAGATCTTCCGGAGCGTTTCAATGAATTCCGGGTCGCGCACGCGCCCGGGCTGGTGCACGGTAAGGCCCATCTGCTGAGCGGCGAGCTTGATTGCCGGCTGCGCCACAGCGCGTCCCCGGCCGGCAGGCTTGTCTATTCGCGTGACCACGCCCGCCAGTTCATGGCCCGCCTGTGCCAGGGCCTGCAGGGGCCGCACGGCGAACAGGGGTGTACCCATAAACACAAGCTTCATGATGTAACACCCGGCCACCCCGGAACAGGCGGCGGCCCTTCCCTCTCGCTGCTAAGCCTTTTGAAGGGCTGCTTTTCTGTATTTTCGTTTGAAGATGTCTTTTTTGAGCGTGCTCAGCCTGTCTATCAGCAACAAGCCGTTTAAGTGGTCGATCTCATGCTGGAGCGCCTTTGCCATGAGTCCGTCGGCCTCGATCTTGAAGGGTTTGCCCCGGCGGTCCTGGGCCCGCACCGTGACCTTCGCGGCGCGCTTTATCTTTTCGGCGTATTCGGGGAGGCTGAGGCAGCCTTCTTCGGCGATCACCGACCCCTGGGTCGAGAGTATCTCGGGATTGATGAGGACCAATAGGGGATGACGACTTTCCTGCTCCTCCCGTGTGCTCAGATCGATCACCGCCAACTGGAGGGGTACGCCCACCTGGTTGGCGGCAAGACCGACACCGGGTGCGGCGTGCATGGTTTCCACCATGTCCTCGATAAGGCGCTGGATCGTGTCGTCGATGGTTTCGACGCGCGCGGTCTTGTTCCGGAGCACCGGGTCGGGATATGTTTTGATTTCACGTACCGCCATGGTCATTATTTTTAACATGATCTTCCTGAAAAATCAAGGCAGAAGATGGCAGGATATCATAAGAACCACGGAATATGCACGGATTGCGCTCCCCCTGATTCTTATGGTATAGTTGATCTAGGTCGGGGGCAGATCATCAGCGAGCTCCCGTGCCAATCATGCACGCGAACAACGTGAAATGTTGCGGCCATACCCCTGGCAGGCCCGGGGGAGAAGAATCGAGCGGTTTCTTTCCGAGTAATCCCGTTTCTACTACCTTAGACTGAGGAGGATACATCATGGTACAGAAAGCGAGTCCCAAACTCACCGAGATGTTGAATCAGGCCATCGCAGGCGAGCTCCAGGCCATCGTCCAGTACATGTGGCACCATATCATGGTGAAGGGCATGGACTCGGCGTCGTTGTCCGAGGTGTTCGAGGAGGTGGCGATGGACGAGATGAAACACGCCGAGAAGATAGCGGAAAGACTTTTTTATTTCGACGTCAACCCGACGATTAAGCCCAACCCCATTGCCGTGGGCGGAGACCCGACGCAGATGCTCAAGGCGGACACGAAAGCCGAGGAAGAGGCCATTACCCTCTATAAGGACATCATCAAGCAGGCGGCTTCGGAGCATGATGAAACAACGCGGCTGCTCTTTGAAGAAATCCTGTCCGAAGAAGAAAAGCACCACGACACGTTCACGACGCTGCTGGGAGAGTAACACCCTTTATCGAAGATATGAATCGGAGAATCGGGGAAGGGGAGAATCGGGGAGACATTAAAAAGAGCCAATCACCGGTCCGTACTCAGCTTTTTCCCTGCTTCACCGATTCCCCCTTTCACCGTTTCATGCGTCTGCCCCACTCTACGGCATCTTGAACTGTTTGCCCGCGATGCGCACCGTCAGCACCGGGCAATCCGCTTTGCGGACCACCTTTTCAGCCGTGCTTCCGAAGAGCATGTGGTCAATGCCGGTCCTGCCGTGGGTGCCGATGACGATCATGTCCACCTGTTTTTCCCGCGCCGTCCTGATGATCTCCACGAAGGGCACACCGCGCACCACCATCTTCTCCACATCCTTCACTTTTGCCCCGGCCTCTGAAGCCCACTTGCCCATCTCGTTCCACGCGCTTTTCTGCATGTCCTCCACGAGGTCCGTCGCCGATATGGAGGAAGGGATGTACCACTCGGCGATGCTGATGTCCTGAACCACGTAAAGGAGAATGAGTCTGGCATTGTAATCCCGCGCCAGCGAGAGGGCATAGTCCATGGCCGCGCGCGCGCCCTGCGAAAAATCGGTGGGGAAAAGGACGGTCTTGATCTGCATGGGAACCTCCCGGGAGACGTGATAGGGCCTTGATGATTTAATTCTATCCCGCATGCTCCACCTTGTCAAACGGAAATCCGAAAGCGCCGCGCAGATGAGGAAAAAAACGATTGACAATTCAGGCTCAGGCTGTTATAAAATACGCCTATGCTGCAGGCAACGGAAAAGATATGGATGAATGGAAAGCTCATCCCCTGGAACGACGCCAAGGTGCATGTGCTCACGCACACCCTGCACTACGGCACCGGCGTGTTCGAGGGTATCCGCTGCTACAAGGCCGACCCGGGTTCCGCGGTCTTTCGCCTGAAGGAGCATGTGGACCGGTTGTTCGCATCGGCCCACATCTGCCAGCTTGACATTCCCTTTACGCGCGAGCAGGTGTCCGAGGCGGTCCTCGAGACCATCCGGGTGAACAAGATCGAGGCCTGCTACATCAGGCCCATCGTGTACCTGGGCTACGGCGCCATGGGCATCTTCCCGAAGGAAAACCCGGTCGACCTCGCCATCGCCGTCTGGCCCTGGGGCAGCTACCTCGGCGAAGAGGGGCTCAAGAACGGCATCCGCGTAAAGGTGTCGTCCTTTATCCGGCCCCACGTGAACTCCGCCATGGTGCGCTCCAAGACCACGGCCAATTATGCGAACTCTCTCCTTGCCAAGCGCGAGGCGCTCAAGGACGGGTACGACGAGGCCATGCTGCTGGACACCGACGGCTACGTTGCCGAAGGGAGCGGCGAGAACGTGTTCATCGTGCGGAACGGCCTCATCAAGACGCCGCCGCTCACCTCCATCCTCGAAGGCATCACGCGGGACACCATTATCCAGCTCGCAGCGGAGCGCGGCATGAGGCTCGTGGAGGAGCGCTTCACGAGAGACGAGCTCTACATCGCCGATGAGGCGTTCTTCACCGGCACGGCCGCCGAGATCACGCCCATCCGCGAGGTGGACAATCGGCGCATCGGCGCGGGCAAGCCGGGGCCGATCACCAAGGAGCTGCAGTCGGCATTTTTCGACATCGTTTACGGCAAGGACGGCCGCCACACGGACTGGCTGACGTACATTTCCGAAAAACAGCCGGTGATGAAGAAATAGCTGTTAGCCACGAATTACCAAAAGTAGGCGCTCCTAAGCGACACGAATTTTCACGAACGGAAAATACGACCCGGGGTTTTTAATTCGTGTCGATTCGTGACAATTCGTGGCAGAAAAAGGTTTTTGTGCCGAAGTGGTGGAACTGGTAGACACGCACGTTTGAGGGGCGTGTGGGGCAACCCATGGGGGTTCGAGTCCCCCCTTCGGCACCATCTTAAACCGCGGAAGCGGAAATGCCTCACGGTGAAGGTCTCGATTCTCATGAGCGCCGAGTTTCAGGTTTCAAAGGCTGAACCGGTTGCGACATTCCTCCCGTTGAATTTTATGCAGGGTTTCGATATCGGTATTTCGAGCTTCATTACACCATTCTCTGCGGTATTCCATTTCGCCGTCCCCGGTCTAACGTGATGATGAAACGAATCCTTGTCCCGGCATTTTTGCTCGCGGCGTTTTTGCCGCCCGTCGCCGCGTTCTCCCAGCAGGGGGCGACGGGCACCCCGGGCATTGTGTCCGTGCCTCTCGCCAATGTCCACGAAGAGCCCGTTCCCAAGTCCGAACTTGCCACGCAGGTGCTCCTCGCCGATGAGGTCCGCATCCTCGAAAAGAGGGACTACCGCTACCGCATCTCCATCCCGGGCCAGGGAAACAGGGAAGGCTGGATCCAGCAGGAGGCGGTGCTCGTTCCCCGGGACAAGGGCCGCGCCTACTTCAAGCCCGACCGGCAGTGGATCGTGATCACGGTGCCGAAAACGCCCGCCCTGATCCTGGACAAGACCGGCAACCACAACGTTTCGCTCTATGCCGGCACGCGGCTGCCCGCGCTCGAAACCACCGCCGATGGATTCAAAGTGCAGTTTCCCGACAATACCCGCGCCGTCATCGGCGTCTCGGACGCGCGGCCGGACAAACCGGTGGACCCCGTGATCAACGACATAGCCCCGGCGGAGCTTGCCGGGACGGCGAAGAAGTTCCTGGGCGTACGCCATCTCGCCGGCGGGCTGTCGGCCCAGGGCATGGACACCCGCGGTCTGGTCTATCTCGTCTATCGCATCCACGGGATCGTGCTGGATAAGGACCGCGCGGCGCTCAAGGCCAGGGCCGTCCGCGTCCGGAAAAAGGAGCTCCTGCCGGGCGACATCCTCGTGTTCTTCGGGGAGGGCGAGGGCCTCTCGGTGGGCGGCGGGTATTTCCTGCATGCGCCGAAAAAAAGCGCCGTCCAGACCGGCGGCATCTACGACCGCCGGTATGCCAATGCCTTTCAATACGGACTCCGCATCCTGAACGCCGACCCTGCCCGGAAAAAGGTCCCTGCGGAGATGACCGCCGACGAGGTCCTCATTACCCAGTCCCTTGCGGCGCAGCTCCCGCTGAACAAACGCATCGCCTACTGGGCGGGCCGGTTCATCGGCACACCCTATGACCCCGACCCCCTCGGACTCTATGTGCGCACGAACCGCATCGTTGCGGACGAAAAAGTGGACTGCATGTACCACACGTTCCGCAGCGTGGAACTGGCGATGTCCGACGCGCCGCGTGAGGCCATTGAGAAGGCGCTGGACCTCCGGTTTATCACGCGGGGCGAGCTCCTCGACGGCCTGGTCCGGAATTACGATGCACGCTTCCAGTACGGCGAGGACATGGTCTTCAGCGGAAAATGGGGGAAGAACATCACGGCCGACCTGGGCGCAGCGAAAAAGATCGCGGGTTCCCGCGGCCGCGATGAGGTGGACATTCTTCCCAAAGACGTCCTCGTCAAAAAAGCCCTCCAGGACCAGCTCCGGGACGGCGACATCATCTACTGGGTCAAGGACCCGAAAAAGCGCGTCGTCGAGGAGATCGTCGCCCATCTGTCCACCGTCCGGGTCAAAGCCGGAAAGCCTTATGTGATCCACGCGGCAGGCTCCAAGGACTCGGCGACCAAGCGCGGCGGCGGCCAGGTAAAAGAAGTCCTTCTCTCGGACTACGTGCGCGACATGCGCTTCATCGGCGCTTTCGTGACACGGTTCGAGCAGTAAACGCACAAGTTCGTATCTGCAACCACTTCTTTACTTCCGACCGAAAACCGTTCATACCACTTGAAAACAGAAGAAACTTATGGGATAATTACCACATCCAGTAATTGAGGAGGGAGTGAATATGCCAGCCGTTTCGGTAAAGGAAAAGGTGCTGAAAGCCGTTCAAGAGCTTCCGCAGGAAGTCACTTTTGAAGACGCCATTGAGAAGCTGTATTTCCTCTCCAAGGTTGAGAAGGGACTGCAGCAGGCGGACGAGGGCCGCACAGTAACGCACGAGGAAGCAAAACAAAGAATGCAGAAATGGCTCAAGTGAGCTGGACGGAACAGGCCCTTGACGATGTCGCAGCGACCTGCGAGTTCATTGCAAGGGACTCTTTCCGGTATGCCCAACTGTTTGCCGACCGCGTGTTTACGGCTGCCGGCCGACTCGAAATCTCGCCTCGGTTGGGCCGCGTTGTTCCCGAGTTCGGGCGCGACGATATTCGTGAAATTCTCCTTGGCAATTATCGCATTGTTTACCGTGTTTTCCCTCATAAGGTTGAAATCCTGACTGTCTATCATGGTGCAAGACTTCTCGATCTTACCAGAATTTAACCAAAACAGATTCAGTTTGACAATCCAGCCGTTTCTCTGATATAACAATCACAGAAAAGAAGTCAGGAGTCAGAAGAAACAGGCAAATTTGGCCGCTGATTCCGCAATCCGAAATCTGCAATTCATTAATAAAAGGGGTCATCATGCTCGCCAAGGTCATCAGCTCCGCTGTGCTGGGCATCGACGCCTATCCGGTCGAGGTGGAGGTTGACATCGCGAGCAGGGGACTTCCCTTCTTCTCCACCGTGGGCCTGCCCGACGCCGCCGTCAAAGAGAGCAAAGAGCGCGTACGCGCCGCGCTCAAGAACACGGGCTTCGATTTCCCCCTCAAGCAGGTCGTCGTCAATCTCGCCCCCGCGGACATCAAGAAGGAAGGCTCCGCCTTCGACCTGCCCATCGCCATCGGCATGCTGATCGCCGAGGGCATCCTCACCCAGGAGATGGTGAACGGCTACCTCATCGTGGGCGAGCTCTCCCTCGACGGCAGGGTGAAGCCGGTGCGGGGCGCGCTCTCCATGGCCGTGCTTGCGAAAAAGGCCGGGTACCGGGGCATGGTGCTCCCTGAAGACAACGCGCAGGAGGCGGCCGTCGTCGAGTCCGTCCCGATCTACGGCATGCAGACCCTGCCGCAGGTGGTGGAGTTCCTCGCCGGCGCCGCCCTCCTCGATCCCGTGAGCATCAATATCCAGAGCGCCTTCGAGACCTATTCCGCGTACCAGGAGGATTTCTCCGAGGTAAAAGGACAGGAGCATGCCAAACGCGCCATCGAGGTCGCCGCGGCAGGAGGGCACAACATCATCATGATCGGGCCGCCGGGATCGGGCAAGACCATGCTCGCGCGCCGCTTGCCGTCGGTCCTTCCCCGGATGAGCTTCGACGAGTCCATCGAGACCACCAAGATCCACAGCATCATGGGCCTGCTCAGAAAAGGCCAGCCGCTCATCGCCACGAGACCGTACCGTTCCCCGCACCATACGATTTCCGATGCCGGTCTTATCGGCGGCGGACAGGTCCCGAAACCCGGCGAGGTGAGCCTGTCGCACAACGGCGTGCTCTTCCTGGACGAGCTTCCCGAGTTCAAACGGAATGTGCTCGAAGCGCTCCGCCAGCCCCTCGAAGACGGCCAGGTCACGATCTCCCGGGCCATCACGTCGCTCACCTATCCGGCCTCCCTCATGCTCGTGGCCGCCATGAACCCCTGCAAGTGCGGGTTCCACGGCGACCCCTTCCATCAATGCCTCTGCACGCCGCACCAGATCCAGACCTACCGCTCGAAAGTCTCGGGCCCGCTCATGGACCGGATCGACATCCATATCGAGGTACCGGCCATCAAGTTCAGCGAGATATCCTCCGATACGCTTGGCGAGCCGTCAACGAACATCCGCGGGCGCGTGACCGGTGCTCGCACCATCCAGCAGGAGCGGTTCAAAAGCGACGGCATCTACGCGAACGCGCACATGAAGCCGCGGCACATCCGCAAGTACTGCAAGATCGACGCGGACTGTCAGACGCTTATGGAGTCGGCCATGAACCGCCTGGGCCTGTCCGCCCGCGCGTACAACCGCATATTAAAAGTCGCCCGCACCATCGCGGACATCGAAGGGAGCGACAAGATAGCATCGGAGCATATCTCCGAGGCGATCCAATACAGAAGTCTGGACAGAAGGGTGAGTTGATTTTTTTGCGATCATTCGTGGGCCTGCTCATGACACCCAACTCGGAACTCCGAACTTAACTCACCGGGTCGCTTCTCTGTCGCCGGTCTTGCAATAACATGGTTGCTTTATTATATCCAATTAGGTATAATATCGGTAAAGAAAAATGAAACCGTTACATTGGGTAGCGTCTGCCAAAAAGGATCTTTAGGAGCGGCACATGAGTAAAATAGAAAAAGGCAGCGGGAATGTTTATGCCGATCTCGGCAGGCCCGATGCGGAAGAAATGCTTGTTAAAGCACAGCTATCCACGAAGATCGCTGAGATCATCAAGCTTCGGAAAATGACACAAACGCAGGCGGCAGAGGTGCTTGGTATGCCCCAGCCCAAACTGTCCAACATGCTGCGGGGACGTTTCCGAGGGATTTCGGAAGCCAAGATGCTTGAATGTCTGACCCGGTTAGGTCGTGACGTGCAGATTGTAGTCAAACCGTCATCGAAGGCCCGCAAAATCGGCCGTGTATCGGTCTCGTTTGCCTAACCCGGACAAGCCGGAACTAAAAATAAATTCATATTTACCACGGATGCACA
>ERZ1292625.1060-Hain-H41-01um-R1-1060-length-36018-cov-18_pt1 | contig 36018 bp, 48 predicted proteins | sample MGYA00564400_ERZ1292625 | MGnify/ENA primary metagenome ERZ1292625 (study PRJEB36523, sample SAMEA6512639) | groundwater metagenome | collected 2019-01-08 | study: AquaDiva: Metagenomics assemblies of 32 groundwater samples
CTTCGCGCCCGCTGAACGTTATCGCACCCATATTTACTTACCTCCCAATTGCTGCTAAGGTCTGAATGCGGCTAGGGATGTACACCCGAAACCCGGCGCTCCGTACCGGCTGCCGCAGTCCAACCTTACGGAGACAACCATAACGGAGTGGTCATGATTGTTGCCTGCCAAAATTGTAATCGCCCATTCAAGACCAAACCAGCTAGAATAGCTAACGGCAGAGGTAAATATTGCTCTAAGCAATGCGCTGGTTACGGATCTACTAAGAATAGAACTAACTCTTTGAAAGAGATGTCGTCCCTGTTCTGCGGCAAGAAATTTTTTGCCTATCCGTATGAAGTACGCAATAGACGTAGATTTTGCTCTCCTAGCTGTGGAACAAAAAACAGCATCCCTTCTCCAGAAGTAAGGTTCTACCAAAAGATCAAACGAGATAAGAGCAACGAATGCTGGATATGGATAGGCTCTAAAACCATGAAAGGATATCCACAGTTTATTATTGGCGGAAGGAAAGTCTCTGTACATAGGTGGGCCTATCAACATTTTGCCGGACCTATCCCCGATGGTATGCTTGTTTGTCATAAATGTGACATTCCAAACTGTGTTTGTCCCGATCATTTGTTTTTGGGAACCATAGATGACAACCAAAAAGATATGGCTCGAAAGGGAAGAGCACAAAAAGGAGAGGCCCGATTCAACGCTAAACTAACAGAAGCCAAAGTTAAAGAGATAAGAATGAGGGGTGCTATAGAAACCGACACATCCCTAGCAGTAGAATACGGGGTTTCTCGTAAAACCATAAGTAAAATAAGAACATTGGAAACTTGGAAGCACGTCACTTAGTCTCCCCGATCTCCCGAATCATAGAAGCCCTGAACTCGGACGTAATCAGCCCCTCAACCAGCTTATCCAGCAAGGCATTTTCTGTTTGATCATAGGCGTCAATGGTAATCCTGACATAAGGCAGCAGCTCGCTTGGTAGGCTTCTGAAAATAATTGTCGCCTCCTCCGCTACCAGACAAACACTCACCCCAGCATACTTTTTGATCTTAGCTTTCACCTGCCACCATAGAATAGGAGAAATCGCATGCACCTTAAGCAGGGAAGCAAGTTCACTGATAAACTCCACCTGAATATCCTTTGCCTGCTGACGCATCAGGTTCAGCGGACAAGTAAACTCATAAACTTTTTTCATACCCACTGCCAATCCTGCCGTACCCTGAGCCTCTCAATAAGCTTCTCTATCTTCTTCCGTTTCCATTCTATCGGATCATCCGTTTTATATTCATTCTTTAACTGCACTTCTTTCTCTATCCAATCAGCCCGCCATACCCGGTGAAGGACAATTGCCGCCCAGACAAGAGAGCAGAAAATAATTATCCAAATAACCCTATGATTCCTTTTAGCGTTCCTTTTCATCCAACCCTAGCTTAGGACAATATGGGCAGTAGGCCCCAGCACCAGGATAGCCGTTAGATATAATCACCCATTTGTCCCGTTCCATGTTCTCTATGACCTGCCCGAAACTAAGCCCCTGGAAAGTTCTCTGATGTCCGCAGACAATGCATGTAAGGACCAACACAGTTGTATTTTTATCCGTGCATTGACCTGACCCCACATTATCTCACCTCATCATGCAACTTCGCCCAGCATATATCTACATCTACTGTGAAAGAATCTCAAAAGTCTAAGATGGTTAACGTTCAATCCCCTTGGGTCATTCGTCGCCGTTCCATCAGCAGGAGCGTATTTGCCGCTGAAATAGACAAGGAACTCATCAACAAACAAGCCGGTTATAGGGTGTCTCGCTGTCCCGCCTTTGTACTGTTTCTCTTTGGAGAGAATAGTATTCCTGGCCCACTGAACTTGTTTTTCGAGAGTATTAGACCGTTTATCCATAATGCCCATTTCGCATCCTAGTGGTCCCTGCTCTGTACATCGAATGGCAATTAGCAGAAAGAGTACCGCCGTATTGCCCTCAGAGTATTGAAGCATCAGATCGAGTTCGGCATTGGTCAGCGAAAATCCCATACTATTATCTCTCTTAGTCTTTTTTGTTCACTGGAAATACCGGCTCTGGTGCAGGAAGACCGGAACGCGGACACTCTTTGCCATCGTTTTTGCCCGGCCATGTCGCCCCATGATGATGGCAGCGGTATAGACCATACCTCACCCGCTCACCAGTAGGAATAATCGAATCCCAGACTTTTTCAGGGCGAAGGATCTCTCCCTTCCCCTGAGAGTCCGTTTTCTCAGGACATCTTATCCTATCATTCTCATCCGGCGCTTGCATATAATCACCATAGCTTTTTTATGAAAGAACCGATGAATCCTGCGACCGCGCCCAGGGCGGTCGCATATGCCTTTAGTCTAGTTTGGGAGTCCTCGACTACGCGTAGCCTTTTCTCCTGCTCTATTAATTTGCCCTTAGCCTCAATGCAGCTCTCCTGCTCTATCTCCACCACTCGCAGCCTGTCATCGTAGCTATGAGAGAGCAGGCGAATTTGCTCACAGGTAGACTCTATAGCTTTGAGTCTTGCTAAGACTTCGCCCTGAAATATACCTTGTGCAAAATCAGGCTGATCGGTCATTCTTTACATCGCTATCTGATAGGGCAGACATTGTTTCTTATGCCTGCCCTATCCAGTGACTAATGCCCACCATCCGCAGCCGCAACTAACCCAGCCCCAGTTGTAACCCCAGCCGCAGTAGTCGCCAGAAGTGTAGGGTCCATAACTGAACTCCCACTGAGTAGATGGGCAATAAAGTTAAGAATGGTTGCAGCTAGCGTAAGGTAGCCAGCCCATGAAGTTTTAGGGTTTTGCATATTGTTCTCCTTTCTTCTGCGTTAGTTCTTTCCTCTCCCCCTCTATTTTTCTCTCCCTACTGCACCAACCTTGCCGCCTACCTTTACCATCGTAGACGTGGGCAAGCCCCTCGTCTATCAGCCGCTTCGCCATGTTGGTCCCGTCATGTGCGTGCACATCCGCCACCACACGCCCATATTTATCCCTTGCCTTCACGATATGTAGTAAAATAGGCTCCTCTTTTGGTAGCAACTCTCTCAGCCTAGCCTCCACCTTGAGAGCAAGTTCTTTCTCCTCCGGGCATTCCGCTCCCTGAGTTTCCGGCGTGTCGATTCCAGAGATGCGAATGTAAGCCTTGACCACAATCCCAGGCCAAACAGGGATATAGACATAGAGTGAATCACCGTCGATAATTCTATCTACATAAGCAAGATAGGAATGTGACAGGTCTTCAGCCGCGACAGCAACGGATGCCAGAGTAAGGGCCAAAACAACTGCAAATACGGAGGTAATCAGCCGTCCGTTTTTCACTTCAACACCCTGCTTGAACTCCGATTGCCGAAACATGCGCCCGGCAGAATCCGTTAATAATGAAACGAACACCGTTCTTCGTTGCCTCAATCCGTGTCGCGCAGGTGGGGTATGGATAGCAAGCAGACAATAATTATCAGGAAAGCAATCATTCTATACTCAAAATTCATCCCCAGCCTGTATGCTTCCAGTCCATCCTAGCTCTGACCCAATGGCCCCGTAGGCTTTCTTGACTACTACTCCAAAAAGCGTCTTCTGCGAAGCGTCCGGCGTGGATGCCGCCAGGCTCGCAGACCTGGCTCCGCGAAAAATGAGGTGCTGCGAGGGCGCAGTCTCGACAAAGTTCCTCTTGCATGTCATCGTCCACGAATTATTCAGACTCAGCACCCCGTCCGGGCCAGCGCCGAAAGTCAGCCGAACGCCCTTGGTCCCCACGCCGACAATGCCGGAGATGGGAACGATGACTGGCCCACCCTCATCGTCACCCTTGTCAGTCGTCCAACTGATAGCCGCAGTTCCCAAGACGCCGGGAACAGCAACTTTGACAATGTAGACCCGACTTCTGTTCTTATCTGAATAAGTGCCACCGCTGACAGCCGAGTCATCTCCCATGTTTCCCGTGGCAGCCACAGCCGCCACGACCTCGGTGTCATAGCGCCCATTTTTAACGGATGCTTCAATTACTAGATCATCCGGCTGAGATGTGATGAAAATGGCCTCGATCTTCGAGGCCTCCACCACGTTCGGCCCCACGGTGAGAGGCGTTGTGTGGAGAAAGTGGGCCGCGTAAGCACTGCCAACAAAGAAACCTGAGAGGAAAGCGCAGAAGAAAACCCACAAAAAAACCAGAAACCCGATGAGATGACGCTTCATAATATCCTCCCGTTAATTCTTGTTTTGCCGACTCTCAAGAATAGCGTCAAGCTCCCTGGAGAACTCCACGCTTTTGTCGTCTAAGTTTATCAGATAGCGTCTGCGGTCTTTCCCGATCACAGAGAGAAACTTATTGTCCAGTATCACCTCATGGGAGACGGCCTCATATCTCGTGCTCTCCCCGCAACTGCTGCGAATGGTCACGAAGTAAGACTGGGGAATTTCGTTAGCGTGGGCCAGTGAGGCTACAAGCACAAAGCAAGAAATAAAAGTAGCGACACAGATTTTCATGGCTAACTCTTCTGGCATAAGCGTAGCTGGATGTAAGGGCTTATAGTGCTCGTGCTTGCCGTCCCGGTCGCCCCGGTCCCGTCCGCCGCCGTTGTCCCCGTTGCCACTCCGCCGGTTGGGTTGGCAGAGTCGAACGCAGCAATGTTCACCGAGGCGGTGATGCCTGTAGACGCAGAGCCGCTTGATGGGTTGTTTCTCTCATCGACATTGCTAATGTTTCTTGTAGTCCCGGACCCGGAGATGCTTACGCTAAACCCTATTGTATGTGAGTGTTGAGGGTCGGTTATTGACACACTCGTACTCGGCGGATCAACGCTATGCACGTGGTTAACGACATCGGTGTAGGTGTGAGTGTGGCTGGGGCCTGTGTGAGTATGGGTTAAGTTCTGCAAGTCCGTCATCGCGGAGCCGACCGTGCCAGCGTTCGTGCCGGAGGCAGGCACACCTACAATAAAGCGGCCACGGGCGGCGGTATATTCAGTGAAGCCGGTGGGGCAGGTGGCGTCCGTTGTAAAAGCAATTAAATTAGAAGCAAAGGCTGACCCACCAGGAAACTTAGCATCAATAAGATCAAAGTTACTGTTAAGGGAAGTGCCCCAGCCCGAGTCTCCAATTGCAATTTTGCAAAGTGATAGATTTGTAGTGTTAGTACAGGCTGCTGAAGCTAACCTTAACCACCATGGTAAAGTTAAAGAGAACGCAAACAGCAGTATTATTCCCGTTCCTACCCACCCAAACAACGCGCTACTTTTTTTCACCCCTGTTGACTCCTTTACCCTTCTGCAACATCTGGAATAGGAAGAAGTGGAAGCATCTTCCCTAACTTAATAAAACAAAGCATAATTTGCCCAATGCAGCTTATACAATATGTACGCTAACACCATAAATTCTATCAGAAAAACCCACCGAAGCTCCCCCCATTTTACGGGATCATCGGGGTCTTTTGCCCACCAGGCGAATAGAGCAAAAACTAGTTTTATCAGGGCGAGCACGGCTAGCCCACGGCGTACTTCTTTCTGATAATTATTATCGGGCGGTTGATCTTCCATAACTCTCCAACTAAAGTGATTCGCTGAAGCTTATACTCCCCACATCATAATTAGATAGGACCAGATTGCTAAATGCAATCCCCTGGTCGAAGCTGCCGTAGATCGATGTCAAGAAGCTGGTCTCAAGGTCAGTCCCAGGAAAAAGTACGAGGAAAATATCTCTTTTACCCCCAAAATCGCGCACAATGGGATAAAAATTGTCAAAAGCGTCTGACTCTGATAGAGGTGGGAGCGAGAAGGTTGCACGTAAGAAGACCGGGCGCTTATTCACTGACTTTATCCCGACAATAGTTTTCCCTATCTGAGATTCATCAACTACATCTACTCGCCACTTCCTCTTCACATCAACCGAGACTGGCTCCCAATATGTACCTAAAAACCACCTGCCTAGTCTTATATTATTCACATTCGCCGGATCTTTGATTATAACCTTCCAGTATCGGCTGCTGAGGGCACCGAAAAACAGAGAGATAACATGCCCCATAAGTGGAAGTGTGGGCGAGAACCCACCGTATCCACCTTCTCCGAAACCACCTTCCCCATATCCGACCGTGGAAGTCCCAAGCTTTATGACCCCAAGGGACGTAAAAGTAGAATTATTGGTAGAATGCAGAAACTCAACTGTTGCATCCCTTGTAAGGCTAAATCCGGTGATTGCCGCAGCCTTGACTGATATTGTTCCAGAGCCGAGGTCTGCCACGACGGACTCACTTGTCTTACCTGTCGCCTCCCAATACACACTTCTCAGCATATTTTTAAGGCGCGTGACTGGCTTGTTGGTAGCCTGGCTGCTAGCAGTCAAGACAGTAACATCCGCATCTACAAGATTTCCACTTAGGATTCTCACTTACTTGACTTTCGTCTCAATCCCTTCTTCATCAGGTCTAAGGTTCACTCTCTATATTCCCAAGGAGGAATAACCATTGCAAGAATAGCTAAGCTATTCAATCGGGGACATGCCACAATCAGCTACATTGTCAACAATAGAACCTGGAAAGAGTAAGAATCCTCATCTATTGGTCCGACTCGAATATTGTTTCTCCGGTGTCATAGATTCCGATAGCTGGGCCACTGATTCCCGGAACTTGAACGAATTTCCCATACAAGTCAGTGATCCCCCTTAAGGTAGCACTCCCATCGGGAAACAACGAGATGAACATACTGTCTTTGTTGCCCAGTCTTCTTACAAAATTAAGGAAATTTTCGACTGCCTCAGACTTAGATAAATGTGGCAGGCGGAACGACACTCTATTAAACGAATCCCTGATATTCCGCCATTTTTGACCGCCTATGGACTTTTCCATACTGGTCTCATCTACCACCTCAACCAACCATTGCCGCATGATCTGCGCTGCGGGCTCCCAATAATCGCCCAAAAAGATCCTCCCTACCTTTATATAATTATCAGTATTTGTAGGATCTTTCAAGGTTATCCTCCAGTATTGCCTAGAGAGTGAAGCAAAGAAGAAGGTTATAATCTTTGCACTGCTCACGGTTTTTATTCCTAATGAGGTAAAAACGGAATTGTCTGTTGAATGAAGAACCTCCACGGTCCCACCAGTTGTCAGGTTATGACCTGCTATACAGACTGCCTTTACCGCCTCAGTAGTGGTCCCCAGATTGATAGTCACCGATTCTGAAGTTATACCACTGGTTCTCCAAGCTTTCCCGAGCTGATGATGTGCGACATTGGTCACAGACACAGTGGCGCTAGTGGCAGTCAGCGTCACTGAAGATATCTCATTGATTAAATTCCGCCACATGAATCGTGCTGCCGCTGGCATACTATCTCCACAATTCTAAGTTTATTCTATTGGAAACATAATCTTCATCAATTCCGACCACTCGATAGAACCCTGATATTTGATACCTTGACCTCTGAAAATTCACAATATCCCCAGGATTAAGAATGGTCGGCTGAACCCCAAACGGAGCAGAAATAACGTGCCTCTGTTTTAAGGGGTTAGCAGTACCAAGAATAGCGAGCCTATCACCTGCCGCCGTCTGTGCATCTGCTATTCTTATTAGCCTCGTAACCTTTATTTCCTCCTCCTCTGCATAATTGTGCATATCTTTTATTGTGGTATCCTGAGTCATTACGGTGCGAAACGGCTGCGACATCCACGATTTTCTTTGTTCAGTAACGGAGCCCGCAACAGTATTATCATTCTGTACTGTCTCATTATTATCATAACCTAACTGCACCCGCCACCTTGGCTCTGAAAACTGAAGCTCAAACGTATCTCTTACCTCGATATCCTCTGCAAAGGTTAAATCAAGTTTCGCTGGCCCAGGGGACGGATCTTTAAATTTACTAATTTGGAAAGTCCCCTCACGAGACATGCCATAGAACACAAGAAGACCAGAAATAAGCTCATCAATGATCTCAAGTATCTCTCGCGGCTCAGTAACTGCAATCCCAACTGGCACATCCATGTCTGACTTAAACTGAGACATGGTTGCGTTATCAATCTGGGCCGCAGTGAAATTCGCATCCTGCCTGACAAGGGCCTCAACAATTCCACCCAACCTATCCGAGTAGGTTCCTGCTTGTGTGCTTCTGCCTCTAACATCACAAGTAATAAGACCCGCTGGCCTGGCACTAAGTGTAAATGAAGTGAATCCCTGAGCGTCATTTAAATTTATCGTTGCGTTAGAATTAATATTTATGCCATTGTCGTAAATTGTCCCGACCTGACTACACGGATGACCCGCTATTACATGCTGTAAGGTGGCAGTGTTTACCTCAATAGGCTGAAAGTTGTGAACTTCCCCATATATTAACGGAGCCGATTTTCCCTCCGACCCTGACGGAAAATTTACCCCATAGACCGAAGACGATAGAACCGCCGTGGGAACCTTCCGCCTCAGCTTTCTTTGATCGTCGAATACAGGAATCTCTACCTCCGCATCCCGGAGGATCTGCGGCCCCATAATGCCAGTAAGGGCCGTACCAAAAGTAGCGTATCTTATCTCGTCTGGCGGTCCCCCTAACCGAAGGACTATTTTCTGATCCTTGGTTAGATTGTTCATAAAAGGAACGTCGAGTGTCCCTCGGTCGTTCAACAAAACCATAGGGCCATAGGAAGGAAAAGACTGACCAGAGAATATCTCCTGAATCCTTCGGCTGTACCTTGGTATACCCTCCAAAAGCCCGTCGTACTCGGTTATCGTCCCTGGTGGGGGGACAAAATATTCCGTCGCATATGAGAATGGAACAGTCTCTGGCGTCCCTGTAACAGGGGCCGACCTCACAAGATTCAAGTCTGCAAGATATATCTTGTGAGTATCCGGGCGTTGTATCCATTCGTAAAATGAGCCAGCTATTGCCATGTTTCATTCATTCTCCCCGGCACTGATAATTATTATCTAAATACGACCGCGCCGATATCTACCAACCCCGCGTGAATGAATCATAATCTTACCGCTCTCCGTATCCTCAGCCAAACGCCTGATTATCCTATCCTCCTGTACCTTTCCATCCTCAGTGACTACCTGAACATGGATGTTTTGCGGTGTCTTCTCACCACGTTTAGAAAGCGCGTCTGCTACTGCTTCCCCCAACTGCCCATAGTCAATCTCAAATATGTTCTTCGCCTGTTTAAGGGGGATCACTACTTCTGGCCCATGTAGCATAGCGGGTACGGCTCCTTCAGTCACAAGCCCGCCATGCTGAAGGGATGTCCAGCTTACTCCAGGAGGCAAATTTGGCGGCCCGATCGCGGGCCCACCGGCGACGGGAGTCACACCAAGAAAATCCGACCAGGACCATGTTGGTGGAAGATTCTGCGGAACGGCTCGCCCAATAGAAAAATTCGGCCATGACTGCGTGGAAGGATCGAAGGGTTGCCATGTCCCTGACCTCCCAGGTCTTGGTAGAACTGTGCCAGCTCCAATCTTAGAAGCAATATTATTCAGAGCGGCAATAACCAAAGTAACCCATTCCGGCATGTTAATTACCCTCGCAATCGGGCTTTCATCTCCCCACCATACACCAGCATTCTCTGGTAAGAACATAGCCGTAACAATAGCATCAACTGAGTTATTGACAGCAGTCTCTATATCCCCCAATTTTGTTATTGCATCTGTTTCCGCCTGCCAAAGATCACTGACGGTTTTTTGAGCAGTCCCCTGGAGATTTTTCAATCTATCAATGGCATCCTCCCTAGCTGACTCGACTGCCTGATTATATGCATCAATCTGCTCATCTATCTTTGTCTGGAAAGTGCTGGTAATCTCGTCGATTAATGGCTGGAAAGCCTCGTCCAGATTATCCAGCTCTGCTTGTAGAACATCACGAATATCCGTTAAAGCACTAACATCGGCTTCCTTTAGGCCAGCAAGCTCCGTTCTTAGCTTATCCAGCTTAGACGCAGTAGTCTCATCAAGGCCACTAAGTTCCCTTTGCAATGTTTCTCGAATATCCGTTAAAGCACCAACATCTGCTTCTTGTAAGGAGGCAAGCTCCTTCCTTAGCTTATTTAATTTATCTCCTGTAGTCTCATCAAGGCCACTAAGTTCCCTTTCCAATGATGCTCGAAGAGTCTGCAACTCCTCTACACTCTCACCACCAGTCAATGATATGTCTTTAAGCGTATTGTTAATAATCTGAAGTTCTGTTTCCTGAGCAGCTTGATCGAACTGAATCCCCAGCTCATTCAATGAATCTACCACACTGCGAAAAATGCTCTGGAATGGGGCGCTAGAAGCAAAGAATGAGCTGGCCTCGCCAAGGAATGTTTGTGCTAACCCACCAAGTCCCCTAACTGCCTCGACATCACCTCCCTGTGCCTGTCCTAGAGCAACCTCAAATTGCCTACGCGCTTCTTCCATTCTCTTTTGTGGGGGCAGCGGGGACACATCAGACAAAAGTATTTGATCTATAGCCTGTCTCACTGTCTTAGCAGCATCACGGAAGCTCTCCACCATCTTAATCAGGTTTTCCTGGGATTCTTTAGCTAGATCTTCCTGACGCTTTACCTTATCTGTCTCTATCTGTAAAAGTTTATTATTTACATCTTGAGCAACCTTAATTCTTTCATCGAGGGCATTAATGGACGCTTGCAGTCCTTCCTTCCTGGCTTGAATTTCAAGATCACTTATCTGGTTTTGCAGTTCAATAATCCTATTATTGGTCTTCTCCGCTTCCTGAATTTGCTCATTCATAGAAGCGATAGAATCTTGCAGTTCTTCCTTCCTGGCTTGAATTTCAAGATCACTTATTTGCTCCTGTAACTGAATAATCCTATTATTGGTCTTCTCCGCTTCCTGAATTTGCTCATTCATAGAAGCGATAGAATCTTGTAATTCCGTTCTTCTAGCTTCTTTCACATCATTAATTGCAGCTATCTGGTCATCGCGGTCAGCCTCTATCTGAGCAATATTAAAGTCTCTGATCTCAGCAAATAGTTGTTTCTGCGTCTCGAACTGATCTAGAACGGCTTGCCTTATCTCATCAATCAGCTTGAGCTGTTCGTCAAAATCCGTAGTTTGCGACAATTTCACCATTAAATCAGCAATATTTGCACCATTAAAAATGACCTGTTCCTGTAGAGTCATCCCGTCCTTAATCAGAGTATTAATGTCGTCGCTCAGAGCATCAACAAGATCACTAAACGCCACCCTCAGATCATCAAGCTTTTGAATTAGCGCAATCTGAGCAGTGACCGCAGCTTCGGCCTCATCAACTACTGCCTCGTAGTCCCCAGCGGCAAAGTCAGCTAGAAGTTGAGAATTAAGGTCTGCCGCTTTAGAAGACAAAGTTGAAAATGTGTCAAAGGTCCCCGCCATCTTTTGCGTAAACTCTTCTATCGTATCCGCAGCAGGGCCGGTGAGCGTCTCCTTCATCGCCTCACCAATGGCTATCGCCTGGTCTATGTAGCTCTGGGTGAGATCGGCCTGGAGCTGCTGCACGTCCTCGCCGGACAATATCAGCAGGACAAACTCATCGCGCAAAGCCTTTAATTGATCCTGATAATCCTGGTTTAGTTGGTTAAGTTCAGACTGCAAATCGGATTGCCCGGAGCCAGCAGCAATAAAATCGTCAATGCTCTGCACCATGTCGTCGACCTGCTGTGCCAGGTCCTCAAACTCATTTTTAAGTGCACGGATAGTTTCAATAAGAACCTGCTTCATAAACATGTTGAATTGTTCTTGAGAAATAGTCCCCGCGTCGAGGGCCGCTTTTAAGTCGCGGGTGATGGTCAGAACAGTAAGCATGGTGTCACGGATATCCCCAAAGGCCCCGCTCGTCTCGTAAATCTGATCAATAATCTGCCCCATCTGCTTCTCGAAGGAGTCCGTTACCTCCGTGAGCCAGTCCTCTATCTGCTGGGCAGCGTCCGCCTCGAGAATCCCCAGGGACACGAGCGCGGCTATAATGTCATCCGTGTTCTCAATGAGAGTAGTCACGAGAGTGTTGTACTCGTCGATCAAGTCGCTGACCTCCTGGCTGAGGTCGGACGTGACTTTCCCGGCATCCACAAACTCGTTCACCAACTGGTCAATTTCGTCTATGAACGCCTGGGTAGCCTCATTCATTTTATCGGCAGCATCTCCAGTATCCGGCCCCGTGCTTGGAGCTTGCCCCAGGCCGAAAAGGATCGTGTCAATTGCATCCTGAAGCAAGCCCAGCATAAGGAGGAGATCGCCGGTAGGCGATCCTGCCGTAGGTGGTCCCAACAGCCCGGCAGCGATTGCTGCGTTAATCTCGTCAATCAGTTTGGTAATGTCATCACTAAGAGCTTGCAGAGTATCTACTGATATATAGCCCTGGGTGTTCAGCTCATTCAGAGCTTTATTGATATCAGCAATAATCTGAGAAGTGTCAATCCCTACTGCAGTAAGCATATCTTCGTATTTTAGAATAACATCAAGCGTCTGCTGAAGCAGCATAGGTAACTGCTGCATGGGAACTAGGAAAAGCATTATCTGGTCAATAATAAGTATCATCTGCATAGCGAAACCTGCTAGTGCAGGGATATCAAAAAGCAGGCTTAGACTATAGGCAAGTTTCGTCAGCTCGTATATAAGCTCGTTCACCATATCGATCGTGAGAGTTCCAATATCATTCAACATCGCCAAGGCCGCGTACAGAAGATCAAGAGTCTCGGGCGGAATCACGTTCATTCCAGAAAATTGAGGGATAGAGGCAATCGCATTATTCAGTTTTATCAAATCCTCGATGAGTTGCTCCAAATTCTCTGTTGGTATTCCTGGAATGGGCGGAGTTGTGGTAGTTGGTGGTGGTGGAAGTGCTTCATACTCTTTGACAATCTGATTGTACTGGTCAATCAGGTTTTCCAGGTCGCTGTTCGAACCCTCAATTGAGTTTACAAAATCATCTACGGATTGATTAAATTGGTCTATAGCCTGAGTGAACTCGTCGGTTGTATCTGAAGGTGGCATCGACTCAGGCACAGGCTGAGGCACGGGTGGAGGTGGAACTGTGGCCCCAACATCCTTAGCCATATCACTGAACTCGTCGGCCATTTCCTTGCTCAATTCAAGCAGCTCCTTGAATAGCGGTTCTAGATCTGCCATTGCATTAGCTATTGAATCGAAGTTCCCCTTCATTATCTCCGACAACACCTCCGCCGTTATCATACCCGCGACGAACTGCTGTGCTGCTAATGCCATCGCGTCGATAAACGGCTGAATGATGGGCATGATGGTTCCGATCAGGAAGGCGTTGAGAACCGCCGTGACAATGGCGTTGTAAACGTTGTTGAGAAGATTGTTTTTGAATATCAGCAGGGCCGCGTCCACCCCCTCTGATTGCAAAGCCTCTATGACACCATCAAGAACGCCTGAAGTGATATCGCTCGTAAACTGCGCCGACATCTCTTCTGTTGCTTTTGCAAGATCATCCACCCCTTGTTTGGCTTCCTCAGCCGCGCCGGGTAGCAGCCCCATAGCCTTGAGCATGTCGAACAATGCCTGGGAGCCTTCCTCGATCCTCTTCCTCATCTCCTCAAGCGCCGGGTTTAGCTCTCCGAGAGGCCCGACAAAGTCAAGATTGCTCAGATCTACGTCTTTGAACAAGTCATCCATAAAATCAGCCACGAATTTCTGGATAGCCGTATCCCGCATGGCTTTCTGAACAAGATTGAGAAATAGATCGCCGATCTCCGCTGAAGACAACCCCTGCTCAATCCCCTGCGTGATGGCGTCGGCTGCGGATTTGCCGACGAGAGTGGCATTCTCCACTATCTCAAGAAGGTTCCGTTGAAATAGCTCAAGAGAGAATATGCCGTCGTCCGTGAAGGACTTCATGGCAATGGCTGCCAGGTCTATCCCAGCAGGCAAATCCTTTGTGAACAGCTCTACAGCACCCAGGATAGCATCATGGTAGAAGTCCGCGCTGATCTTACCCTGGTCGAAGAATGAGTTCAGCTTCTCTACAACAGAAACGAAGTCAATCCCAGCCTTCTGGATAATCTCATCGAGGGCCGCCGGGACCGCATCAAGCCCCAGGTTGGCAATCAGCATATTGCCGAAAGTAGTGCCCGTTTGCTCTAGGCTCTTACCTAGCTTGATAGCCATATCACCAGTGACGAAGGTGCCGAGGGCCTGTAATTGCCTAGCCAGCTCCGGACCTGCCTTGTCATTGAGCACTTGCTTGCTGGCCGTGAGAAAATCAGTGCCAAGCTGCTCTGCCAGGGCTTTGGTCTCCTCAAAGAAATAGTCCTTACTAGAGATTTCATCGGCAAATGAAGCCCCTATGTCGTTTAACCACTGAACAACGCCCTTGCGGATCTGCGTCCCCTTGGTTGGGATATGCTCAAAGAGACCACCAAAAAGGGAGCCGATGATATCGCCGAAAAAGGAGCCAATCAAAGACCCAACAGGCCCCCCAAGGCTGCCAATGATCCCACCAATACTAGAAAGGATTTGTCCCCCAATCTGCGCCTCCAAACTACCACCGATACCAAAAATACTCTTGAATCCTTCTCCAAGCCCAAACCCAATAAGCCCACTAAGAGCTTTACCTAATCCCTCAAACACTCCGCCTAGACTGGTCAACGTGTTACTCAAACTTCCAGATAACAGATCATTAAGAAATATGCCGAAGTTTGCTGTTAAAACTGGCAAATCCGGGAGAATCCCTTGCAATAATCCACCAATTAGCCCCTGGCCGGCGGCAAGCCCCCCTTTAGCTAGAAGAGCACCAACAATGCCTCCACTCGGAAGCCCAAACATTGTTGTCAGGTTGCCAATTAGTACTTTTTCAAATCCTGTCTTTCCAATAAGAATCTGCTTAAAAAAGCTAGCAACAACAGTATCGGCAGCTGAACGCAGGATATTCCCCAGGCTTTGCGTACCTCTAACGATTCCTTCTATAAAGTCATCAAAGAACTTCCCTATATCCCCAACAGTAAGAAACGCCTTGCTAAGAGCCTCTGCTTCATCTTTTGTTTTTTTCAGGTTTTCCTGGGCGGTGACAAGGCCCTCAGCCATCCCCTGGGCACTATCTTCAACCCCCTTAGCCTCAAGGGCAACTCTCTTCTCAGCAACTGCCGCATCATGCAGCATTTGCTCAAAAGCCTGGCCACTGACTATACCAGAGTGGAAAATATCGGTCTGTTCTTCCAGTAAATCAACTTCATTTTCTAATTCTTCTTGAGTATTCTGCAAGGTCTGGTTAAAATCCAGCAGAAAATTGCCAAATTCCTCATGTGCCTTTCGGTTAGCATCAACAGAATCTCTTAATTCCCTATTGATTTCTTTCTGCTTTCGCAGAGCCTCCGCCGTTTCTTCGCTACCCGTCTTGATCGCATTCTGCCTCTCCTCAGCATTTAGCATGGCTTCATCAAGAGAGATAAGACCCGCAGCAACTTTTATCAATTCTTCATTTTCTATTACCAATGCGGCAGTTTGTTCGACAAGAGATTTCCTGGCTTGCTCCATAGCTTTAGCAACATCTTGAGCTGCTTTGTCAACATCACCAAGGGGCTTAGGTAGAATTTTTATGGTTCCTAGAAGTGCAAGACTTTCCTTATTAAAACCTGCCGCCGCATTTCCCCCTGCTTTCTGAGTCGCAACCCACGCCTCTGTTTTAGATACTAAAGCTTCTATCTCTGGTGGTATACTTACTGTGGTGGCGCGGAATTTCTGTAATGCCTCATCAAGACCGACAAGACCCTGAGTCGATAATATCGTCTGGAATCCCTCCTGCAATTTCTTGGTGCTTGTAGCCAATCCTTCAGGAAGATTAGTAAGCTCTTTCATCTTCTCTCTGGCGTGCACAAAAGCAACAGCTAACAAACCTAGAGCTACAGCCACAGCACCGATGGGATTTATTGAAGAGGAAAAAAGGGCAATAAGTGCTGTGTATCCAGCGGCCAGATCAAGAAACAATCTTCTGGCAACCATAAATACGAGCACATCTCGCAAACCTATGAAAGCAGCAGTAATCCCGTTTACAACTTTCTCAAGGTTCCCGCTTATTGCGGTAAACGCAATTAGGGAATTGGTAATATCTGCTACGCCTTTAACAAAGTTGACGGTAATTCTTGCAAAGGATGCTCCTAGCTCTTGAAGTGTAGAAGGATCAACGTCCAGAATAGCCTTCAGGCCTCCAGTCTCTGCTAGCTTATTAATCTCTGTAACGAATCCTTTCATTACCTCCTTCAACCCCTCAAATGTACCCAAAAAGGCAACTCCGGCAATTTGACTAAAAAAGGTCTGTACTGTAGAAGTCAATCCTCCCCAGGAACCTGCTATTTTCTCCGAAAGTGCGAGAAATACCTGCCCGCGACCAATTATCTCCTGCATAAGCAGACCTTGATCACTTAAATTTTTAGCTTGCTGAAGGCTCATCTGCAAAAATCTGAGTCCGGTATTTCCCTTCATCGTCTCCAGAGTAAACAATTGTCTTGCATTGGTAACTGCCTTCTCGCCTGACTCATTATTTAATTCGCTTATATTCAGAATAATCTTAGATACTGTGAGAACATCAGCCAAGTTCCCCTTTTGACCCCCACTAAGAGCAAGCACCTGTTGGTAAACTCTCATTAAATCCTCGCCCGTTCCAAGGGTTTCTATATTAGCTATCAAAATGTCCTTTTGTATTTTGGCCGCTTCTTTAAGTAAAGCAGGATACGCTTCCGTAATACTGAGAACTTTCCCTTGAGCGTCCTCAATCAGCCTTGTTTGTAATAATAGGGCAGCAATAGCTATCCTACCTTGCTCCATAGTAGCGTTAAACTGGATACCCTCAGCAATCGTATTTTTTATTGCGGCAGTTATCTCAAAGAATCCCCTAACAATAAGACCGGCGGTCACAGAGAAAATAGCAATCCTCCCCATCATTGAAACAAACTGTCCCATGATTCCCGTCGCGGATTGAGCTGCCGCTCCTATTTTTTTAAACCCATCGGATGTTTTAATAAGAGATTGGGCATTTCTGTCAATCAGCCCCGTCAATTTCGCTACATCCCCACCCAACTTAGGAATAGGCATAGCTTGAACTGCTGACGTAAATTGGCCGTAGGCACTGGCAAAAGCTGTCATCTTTGGCCCTGCAACACCAAGAGATAACCCAATATTCTTAACTGCTTCAGCGGAAGCCTGAATAGCAGGAACTGTTGTTGAAACAGCACCAAGCATCGATCTCATGGAGCTACTAACTAAATCATTTCCCTTCTGTACACGAGAATATGCACCAGTGAGATTGCCTAACTCCGTCCCGAGCGCAGGAATTTTTGATCGAAAATCAATCATAGCCAAATCTACGTTTTTAATCGCAGCAGTCGAAGCATTAATAGAACTGACAAGCTTAGGCGCTGGACCAGAAGCTAGTTGTGAAATAGAACTAGATAAGGACTGAAGAGGTTGTATGTTAATGCTCTTTACCGCAGTTGATATTTTACTGACCGATGCAGCAGCTTGATTGGCAGGAGCAGTCATCCCAGCTATGGCCTGCTGGGTCTGCTTGAACATACCCTGAAGCTGTGTCAGTTGTTGCTGAACTGGCCCCAGAAGTAAACGGACCTCAGCTTCGAGTGGATTGAGCGAGGCGATGGCAACCCCCTATTGACACTGTTATATTTCTAAGGTAAGATTCTTCCTTATGATGAATAACATATCAATTATCGAACGTTTTTGGCGAAAAGTTAACAAGTCCCCCAACCACAACGGATGCTGGCGCTGGACAGCCAGAAAAAATAAAAAGGGATATGGCACTTTCCGAGTAAACGGCAAATCTGTTATGCCTCATCGATTCATCTATATAGTAACTTATGGGAATATTGACCCAGAATTAGATGTCAAACGTACCTGCAAAAATAAAGACTGTGTTAATCCAAAACATTTAACTGCTACCCATAAAGGCCCACCTAAAGGTCTCATCCCCTGGAACAAAGGAAAAGGGCTCCCAGCAGAAGAGAGATTTTGGCGATTTGTTCGTAAACCAATCAATCCAAGTGATTGTTGGATATGGAATGGATACATTTCTAAAGATGGATACGGCTCTTTTACCCCATATAAAGTTCCCATACGAGCACATAGATTTGTGTATCAGCTCACACATGGACCAATACCACCGAGGATGCTTGTTTGTCACAAGTGCGACAATCCCGTCTGTGTCAACAATTCCCACTTATTTCTAGGCTCCAATTCGGATAACATGAAAGATGCTATCAGTAAAGGCAGAAAAAAGGGGAAGAAAGGTTCTGATAGCCCCTTGGCAAGATTAGAAGAGAAACAAGTTTTAAAGATAAGATCCTTAAAAGGCATATTAACCTGTAGGCAAATCGCTGAAATTTTCAGCATATCAAATCAACAGGTAAGCAATATCCAGACTAGAAAGGCATGGTCTCATATCTAACTATTCTCTCCAACGAGGGGGGGAAGGGGCTCTAGATGTTTGCCGCGTAGAGGATTCCTCCCTACTTTTTTCGTAAGAATAAGACTCTTTCTCAGAGGACAGAATCCGCCATAGGAGCCAGGTCCGTCTTTCTTTTCTGGGGAGTTTTTTGTAGGCTGAGTGCGACATGCCTAATGATTTGGCAATATCCATTTCCACGTAAAGATTAGTGCTGACTGATAGCGGTTCTAAGGTTTTTTTAACAACACGTGACGCCCCTGGGCTTATGAAAAGATCCCGGTAGAGCGAAAATGGAAAGCCCAGGAGCCGAATTATTCCCCCTCCTCTTGCACCTCCTTGGCTTCCGTCAGCTTGCGGACATCTCCGGTAATAGCCGCGAAGTGCTCGGAGGTGATCCCCCACTTTTTGAAAATAATTGTCAGCGCCGCCTCAGCATCAATCACCTCATTCGGTTCACTGAGAGACGCGCCCTTAAGCACTAAGCGCCCGCTGTTATCTTTAAGATCGTAAGCAAGACTGTGCAGTAGCATTGCTTTCCCGAACTCATTGTTAAATTTGTTTTGCTCTTTTCGGAAAGCGGGGTCTGCCTCGTTTATTTCCCACACCATCACGTCATGCTTTGCTCCTAACTGCCGCGCCACATCGGAATTTCTCTTGTGAACCTGTTGTTTAGCTGGGGCGACAGGAGCCTTACTCTGCCATTCCTCCATAATCTCACTGAGGCCCACACTCTTGATCTTCAGTCGGAAATATTCCACCTTAGTAGCAAGGTTCCCTTTCCTATCTGTCTCACTGCGGGAACGTTTTAGGGGAGATGACCAGCCCCAACTAAATAGGCCAAAGTCATCATCAATACTCTCAATCATTTTGGCATCGGCTCTGGCTTGCTCTTCTTCCTGCGCCTGCTGATCTTTAATGATCTCCATAACTCCGTCACCCATACCCACAGGTCGTGTCATCTCAAGATCCATACTGTTAGCTCCTTTCGCTGTTAAAGGTTTTACCTGAGTCTTCGATTTGCCTGACTGTTTCATTAAATTCCTCGTCGGTCAGAGAATCACCATCCCGTGTCATCCTGTTGCGTAAGGCTCGCTTAATCATACCCACATTGACTGCAACAATAACATCCTGGGGTCTATCTTTAAAAACAGAGTCTATAGCCATATCAAGAGTAGTCCCGGCTCCCCACTTCCAGAACCGATCTAATACAAGCCAGCCGTCAAGACCATCTTGCTCTAACCACCGCCCATGGGATCTTCTCAACTCCTCTATGTATTTGTAGATTCTCTTCCACGCAACCCCTATATTTGATAATTCCTCTCCTAGCCTCATCTCAACCATATTACGAAATGAGTACAGTGACTTATATCCTCTGCCATCAGAAGGAACATCAGGAATAATGACCTGCCCCATTCTTGCGACCTCAAGCGGAGTAGACGTTATCAGCCCCGCAACATCTCTAGCAGTAAAGTATCTCGTATCCTGATTCAATTTTTCCCCTCCTACAAAAAAGGGAGAGAGTTGCCCCTCTCCCTGCACCGGCCCACTAAGCCTGCTATTAGAACAGAGTCGAGGTCATTACGTCCATAAGACGGGAGAACGCAGTTATTCTCTGATACTCCCCGTGCATCTGACCCGTAAGACTAATCGTTACTTGGTCAGCCGCCTCTCCTAATCTCTGACTCTCAGGTGGGAAATATATCTCCTTGATCCTGACTCCATATCTTCCTGATCCGTCCCTCTGGGTCCATGCCACTTCCATATCAAGAGCAACTTTCTTCTTATCTCCAAACGCAGGAAGCGCTATTGCTGATCCTTTACCGTCAATACGGCCACCAATATAAAGCCCGTCCCCGGAGGCCGCCCGCGCCTTAGTAGATACAAAGCCTGCTGCTGGGGTCCCCTTTACCTGCCAGGTGGCCGCACTCGTTCCCTCTTCACCAGCCCATTGCACCCCAATCATCTGAAGTATCGCGTCGGTTTCCCCAGTAGAGAGCACAGCAGAAAAGGACACGTTCTGAGACTCCAACAGATTCATTTCTGAACCAGGAACATAATGAGAATCGGCTGTGAGGCGCTCCCTATCTTCCCTCGCTAGCTCAGGAACACGGGCCGGTGGGTTAATAGTGAGATCCATGCTCTCAAACAGTACGCGCAGCCCAAACGGAGTACCACTTGCCCCAGCTCCCGCCTGGGATTTGTCAAGAAACCTAAGCTCCCCATCCCTTCCCTGAAAATTTATTCCTGCTTTAGATGGCATTTCTCATTCCTCCCTACACTGGCACGTTAGTCACGATCCTGAGTGCTTCTTCTTCTGAAAATCCCTCGCTCACTAAAGACGCATAGAAATAACGTATGATTCGCGCCTTTAACTGTATAGACTCCCACACCGTTGTCCCATCATCGGGGTACTCTCCCCTTTCTCTTTTAATCTTCTGCTGAAAGAGGGCTTCTCTGGTTTCGTCCATACTTAAATTATGTAAACTCCTCCAAGAAGGAAAAACCAAAGACTATGGAATACATATGCAAATCATTCTCAATCCCCAAATCAACTTCGCTTTCAATATCTTGACCAAACATTTTGCCTAAATTCCCGGTACTACCAACCTGATCTACTATTTGTATAGCCGGTTTTCTCAATATTCCCACAAGAACATCTCTTATCGCATCTGTTCTTGTAATAGTTTCAGTGGGCTTAACATAAATAATAGCCTGGAGCGCAATGGTAACAAGATTAGCCCAATTGTTCCCTACCTGGCGCATCGGTCGCCGTCTTGGCACTCCCACAATACCGAACCATACCCATTCCGTAATCGCTGTCGTATCTAAAACGTTTGAGCCCTGAAACCATTTTGATGTAGTTGTGTAGTTTGTCTCTATATAATCGAATAGAGCCCGTTTGATATTGTCAAACCGTTCCTCTGGCTGGATCGCCATCTAGTCTCGGTGGTCAAACCACTGAGCTACGGCATACTCGCCCAAGCAGACTGAATCTCTCTGATAAAATCAGGCTCGGTTTGCATAGACGAATCTCTCACCATCCATACTCCACCCCTCGGAGGGAATCCCGGTCCCACTACTTCAACAAAGAACGCATAGGGAACGTTATTCCGCATAAGGAATGATACCTCATTTGGCCCTACTCTTTCCTGAAAATCAGAGAAGGTAAGATCACTCCCCCTGGGTGGAGAGCCGTAGTAACTCGGTCTCGGTGGAGGCATCAGTACGCTAGGCACTCCCATACCAAGCTCATTCGCCGCCCCCTGCCACCCCTCACGTAAGCGACCAGTCCTGATGTAGACTTGACTTGGCGGAGTAGGGGGAGCTGGAGTTTTATCCATAATTCGCCCTAAGAATGTCCTTGAGGTATTCCTCACCGCTTTTCTCATCGACAATGGCAACATGGCCTTGAGTTGCGCTATGGATTTGACTGTATTACTTATATTCAGGCGAAACTGAACCATTTATTATATGTTCCTGACAACTAGAGAGTGGAATATATACAGCGGGTCGTAAGCAAAATTGACCACATACCGTGTTGTCCCTGAATCTACGAGTCGGTCATCTTTCTTTACTGTTGCCACATCCGCTGTCCTGATCATATAGCACCAATCGCCAACCTGATACTTGCCATTAGAATTAGCAATTTCCTCATCTGTCAACGGAGCACGGAAAGCATTAATCGTTTGATTAGCGCCGTAAGTCTCGACCACTTTCCCCGTAGTGCCAGAGAAAGCGGCCTTGGAAGAAAACGGCTGGTAAGTTATAGAAACACCAACACTAGCATCGCCGATCAGATCTTTAAAATCCGCAGTCATCAGAGTCTTTTCGTTTGCAGTGACAAAATCAGTAGGCATTTCTATATATCCCAATCATTAAATACGTTATTGTCCCCTTGATACCTTGAACGATCCCTACCAAATATGTCCGTGTTAAAATCAAATCTGTCAAATCCCTCTGCTGGAGTCTCAGCGCGGGCCTCATAACTTTCAATTAGAAGATTGAAATTTCTAATTATTTCTCTTCGGTCAACAGATAGAATAGAAGATCTACCACCTGCCCCAACACTGTAGAGAATAGCTTTCTCAATAAAACTTGTTGCTCTAGCCCTAAGCGCAACTGCCGCCGCCCGGAAAAAATTGCTGTCAATACCGAGCACACCATCAAGTTCCGAATCCTGATAGATGACATTTGTAGAGTCCGTGTCACTTATAAGGAAACGAACCCTATCCCGATCTGAACTAAGGGAATTATTGTATGAGAAGGCCACAGCTATTCCCTATCAATTCGCATAGGAAGGTGAAGACAATAAGTGTTTTTGTTTCCCCAATGAACATGTCGATACACTATAGGCATTTTAGGAGAGGTAAGCATCTGAGTTATTGCTTCGTCAACCAACCTCATATCTCCACCCATTTTCCTCTGAATCAACTTCTCAAGCCGCTTGCCTCTCCTATAGCGCTCCCATTTCCGCCCACCTATCCAGGTGAGTAGATATAGAAGACGACGTTTCACTGGAGGCTCCCATTGTTGTCAAACTTCCTTCCTGCTAGCCCGATACTGCTTCATGTATCCATCTCGACAAGGGACGCAGTACCGCTTTCCCTTCCAAGAATAAATGTTGCTCTCATTCATCAAGTCATGCCCACGCTTACACTGAAAGTTAAGCCTCTCGCCAGGATTACAGTTCTCCCACTTTGGGGCTTTGCGCCAGCCACGACGAACTTGATCATTATAAGATCTACATGCCCGACAATGACGCTTACCATGCCACCAATAAATATTCTCCTTAGTAAAAGGATGACCGTGAATACACTTATGAGCATAAATGCCCTTGACCCTTTTTGCCTTCCACCCAGAGAGAGCTATCTTTATCTGCCCCTGTCGTTTAGTGCTCATCAGTGGAAAAAGTGTCATACAAATACCTGCTGCCCTATTCCCAACAAATTGCAAACAATGCACGGGCTTATGATTAGGGTGAGCTTTATCCTCATAGAGATAAAAAGAGCCTCCTCTAAGAATACCTCGCAATTTATCCAACGGTTCTCTGTTCACTTGAGGGGCCCTCACTTGTAAATGTCCAGCCTTACTGAATGTAAAACTCCCCTCTCCTTCCAGGAAACCAGCCGCCCAATGTAAGTCTCTTGCATATACCGACATAAAACCTCCTAATGGGATATAGTTACTATTGGTTGTAACACCAAACTACCAATATTGCTAATACCCCATCAGGAATAAACGACTTTTTGATCTATGCCCCATCTGACCTTACACACATTCTGTGATCGAGAGCTACCACCCTGCTCCATTCCCTTGCGCGGAAGGCAACAAGTATGTCCCTATCCCATCCCCACGCATCAGGAGAACGGAATACTTGCACCGGGAATATCTGAACTCTAACAAAGGCAGTCTGCCTATCGTAAACAACCCAGACCGTAGAACTGACTTCATCCACATAGGCAGAAGCAACAGGTACTGGGATTCCCGCCCCGATAGAACCAAACACAGTTATTAGAGGATTCGCAGCAGTAGTTCTCACCTCCGGGTCACTTGCTGCCGTAGCTCCACGGGTCAGAACGGTAACTGTGGTGCCCTGAAATATGTTAGCCGTGGTCGCCACCAAGGAGACAGGATGAAGAATAGTATTAGGACGCCACGCTATAGGACGAGTATTCCCAAGATTCCTATCATCCCTAATGTTCTGAGCGTGAGTTACGAGGACTTCCTGAACATCGGTGAAATCCTCTAGCTTAGAGTTAGCGGTTTTAAGAGGGGTGCTATAGATAGGGGTCGCATCAGTCCGAAGATTGCTCTGGCCGTTGCTATAGAGGGCCGTGTCAGTTCCAGACGGGAAGTATATCCCGTTATAAACGGCCCCATTATCTAATCCAATCCCCAGAATGGCCCGCACTGTCCTACGCTCGCGCTCGTCCTGAATGGACATCCCAATATTCTGAGCATGGCGCAGAATCATGTTACTCTGATCGAACCGCACAGCCTCTTCTGTGACGGGAATCAGTATCCCATCCTTCTTGTTGTGCACTGCCGCTTCGTAAGTTGCGAACTTGTCAGTGAAAGTCGCTGCAACATACGGTTCACCCGGAAGCACATTCTTCGGAGAGGACATATGAGTGAACCCAGGGATACGCTCGGTCAAGGTCTTAGGTTCGTAGGTCTCTGGAACCAGGACATCCGCAACCCCAATTCGGGAGTTATATGCCTGGATCATAATTGTAGCGATTAGCTTCTCAGCAACAGTGGGGAATCCTGTTGCATCCAGAGCCCCAGCCTCACGAACCTGAGTGAACAAAGATTCACTGACATCTACAGGGCCTACCATAGCCTCCCATAGGGAGGTGAATGACTGGCGCATCGGCTCAAGTTTACGCACGGCCCCATTAGGAAGTCGCGCTCCTTCCAGCAGTTTACTGTAGACATCGACGAAGCCAGTAACCCCGTGCTCTTTTACAAACCGCCTTATGTCGTCTTTTCTCATCTGCCTTACTCCTTCAGGGAACTAAAGACCTGATTGAAGAATCGAAACTGTGGGCCAAAGTGCTTGAATGCTAATCCATTGTAGGCAAAAGCAGCCATACGGGGATTTTTGTAATAGCCTCCGTAGTATACCTTGCCGTGATGCTTTAATTGAGCCCTCCACCCTATCCACCCTCGAATGTCACAGCGAACCACCCCACGCCACCCAGACTTACTCGAAGTTCGCACACTGTTAATATTCTGCTCTGAACGATTAGAAACCCTGAGATTATTTCTACGGTTATCCAGAGGATCGCCGTTTATGTGATCCACCTCTTGTTGCCCTGGCTTTAGACCAAGGATCTCTCTGTGGAGATACGTCTTCACACAATTGATCCTACCATTTGGCTTCCTATAGTAGTGGTCATACCTATATGAGTACCCACAGTTATGCTGATGCCAACGATATTTTGACACCTTCTCAAGGTCTTCATCATCAATAACTGCAATCGCCCCATTAGATAGCCGCAACTCAGCCATAATCTCAATTCCCATCGGTCTTTTTCAAATGCCCGTCTGGGAAAACACGTGCATTCCCTTGATTTGCACTCGTACAGTGGCATCGCCATTCTTTATCTGCCTACTGACAAACCCGATAGACTCATTGTCAGCGACTGTGATACTTCCAGGCCCGCCAGACACAAGCACTCTGTCATTCAGAGGCACAAAAAGGCTGTCTACCGCGATAGCCACTTTGACCCCTGGATCCATATCCGCCGTGGCCGCCGTATCTACACCTGTAGCGTTGGTTATGATAGCCTCGATCTCGCAGTCTACGGCCACAAGGATATTCTTGTCATAGCTGTTCGCATCATGCCGCTGTCTCGCAACACCTACAAACAAGTCGGCAAACTGCTTACGTCCATCGGCTGCACTCGATCCCGCAGACCCAGAGACAGCTGGTCTAATCGTGTCCTGGTTTGCGTTTCCCTGGAAGCGGGTATCCCAGTATACAAAGTGCCCAACATTGATGTCTGCCACAGACGCCTTGACGGGGTAGGCCCGAGGGGAAACCGCGCCTTCTCTCAATACCCTATTAACGTTTGCCATCTTTGTTCTCCTACTTTTCTAGCTGACAAATGCCTGATGAAGATGCTCTATGTCTCCATCACTAATCTTATCACTGCCGCCAAAGTTGATATGCTTCTCCTCAGAGATCGGGCCTTGACGATAGGTCTCTTCCCAGGTTCTTATAAGCTCCTTCATTTCTGTCTCTTCCTGGCATCGTTCCAAGAGAGGGCGGAAATGGGGATTGATAGACTTGACACCATCTTTCTCCACGTACTTAATTCGATCCGGGATCTTAGCTGTCTTGAAAAGACCCTCAACCAGCGTATCTTTCTGCGCTTTGGCCCTCTCCAGCTCGTGGGTAACGATCTTCTTATCGCGCTCTAAAATGCTTGCTTCCTGCTCAGTCACCCTGGTCTCCAGAGTGGTCAGCTTATCCTTAAGGGCTTTAGCCTCCACCTCTCTGGAAGTTTTAGTCTCAAGCTCTACCGTGAGCGCCGCCGAAACCGCCTCAAACAGATCCGGTCTTTCCTTCCTGAGAGTCTCTAGCGTCAAATCTTTAAAGTCCATTTCTTCCTCCGTTGAAACTTGTTTTCCTTCTGCAAAAAGGCTCTTAGTGGTAGCTGGCTCAGTCACTATGTCTACGGACCTCGCAGCTAGAATCTGATCAACCGTATAAGTACCGTCATCTTCCTTAATCATCTTGCCGTGGGCCACAATTGAGTTGCCCACCAAATGAGGCTTCTGTTCCGCGACTGGCAAAACCACATCCCGCACAACCGCATTGTCGAGAAGGTGAAGGTCAGAGATGGTTTTGTCACCGACCACCCTGACATTCTTGTGCTCGCCAATAAGATCCCGCACATCACGGGGCTCTTTCATCTCATTCAGCTTAGGATGATTGACGTAGGCTTTGATCCCCTCAAATAGAGATCGGGCTTTTCTCTGTGTTTCGACAGGATATTTCCTGCCATTGGTTGATACAGATCCCAGGATAACAACATTCTTCAGGATGCGGTTCTCATAATCAACCTCGACTTCAGATAAGGCCGAACTGAACGCCTCAGCAAAGGTTTCACCCGGCAGGCTACTCCAGCTTTCAGCAATTATGTCCTGATCATCCTGATCCTCTCCCTCTAACCCCTCTTTTTTCTGCTGCGCGTCCAGGGGTTTCATGGAGTCAGCATTGACGATCCTCCTCATAAGGCTAATCGTGTCAGGTTCAACATCCCCCTCATCCACAAGGGACATAAGAGCTTGCATAGCTGCATTTATCTTGCCCGAATCAGTAGATGAGTTACGCCTACCTGCCTCGTCAATGACTATCCCCTCGCCCCCGTTTGTAGGAACTGCCTGAATCTGAACCGGAACCAGCTCCCCAAGCCCAACAGTCGGAGTGCTAGTATCGCCACCCTCGTCTACCGTATAATCTACCAACGCCCAGTTAGGATCATCATCTTCTTCATTGCTCCAAGACTTCTTGACAAGCACTTTGTCATCCCAAACCTGATTCACCCAAAATCTGCCGGTAGAATACATGGAATTGGAGGTCGGGTAGTTCTTGTCAAGCTCCTTCTGAATGAGGTTGCGGATCTCTTCATGGCTGGGGGTATGAGCCTCAGTTTTCATTAGTTCCCCATCAGTAATTGCTTCCAGGGCTGTCTTGAGCCCGTGCGCTTTGAGCCACTTCCGCGCTTGCGCCACAGAAAAGAGCTTCTTGTCGAAATGAACCGACTGGATCTCGGACCCTCCGCCCTTTTTGAATCCAAAAAGAAAGTCAACGCCTCGACCACCCTTGTTTTTGGCGATGCGGATTCTGGCGTAGTTTCCTGGGTCAGATTATCTTGCGGCATGATGGGTTGGGGATGGCACGTCAAATTCTAACTCACAAAAAGAAAAAGGCCCCCGGCGTTGTTAGCACCGAGGGCCTTTTCGTACCCTACTTGCTGGTATGGCCTCCAAAAGGAGAGCCCTATTTCGTTGTATCTATCTAAGTCTATACGATAATATCAAACCTTGTCAATAGGCAAATGGCCTCGACAATTATTATCAACGCCGCTTCGCCTCTATCAAATCCTGGCTCCCCTGGGGACTGACCTTTACCGATAGCTCCACTTCGTAGTAGTATATAGGGTTAGAAGGAGCCTCGCGCCGTTCGCCATTACGCTTGATCCATACTCCGTATGAGTCACATAGCGACATTAACGCCTTTTTGAAGTCCATTAGTTGCTCTGGAGTAAGCCCGCTCATGAGAGGAAGACCAAGAAAATCTCCTGCAAATACAAATAGTAACAAACAACCATCACTTTTACAAGAGTCTACAGCAGCTAGCCCGCGCCTCATCCTTGAGAGGATGGAGCAGGGTATATACCTGACAGACCCAGCTTTAGCCGCCAGGGATCAACTAGGAGTAGACCTCGATCCCTGGCAGAAAAATGTCATAACCACCCTGTTCCGAGGAAACAAGAAGAGAGTATCTGTAAGAGCAGGACATGGGGTTGGAAAGACCTTTGAGTCTGCGGTTATTTCTCACATATTCCTTAATAATTACCCTAGATCAAGAGTTCTCATTACGGGGCCGACAAGTCGCCAAACCCGTTTGCAAGTTTGGAGCTACTTAAACTCCGTCTGGCAGACAAATTTCCTGAAGGACAAGATCGAATGGCTCAAAACTAAGATGTATATAAAAAGACACGAAGAGAACTGGTTTTGCGCCTGGGTCACAAGCAAGAACCACAAGAATGCTGAGGGCTTTCATGGTGAAAATCTTCTGTGGATCATAGAAGAAGCCAAATCCGTACAAGATGCTGTCTTTGAAGGAGTGCAGGGAGCACTCAGCCAGGTCAATAATTTTATATATATTTCAAGTACGTGTGGGCCGCCGGTGGGATATTTCTATGAAACCCACACAAACAGAACTGACATGTGGGACATCTTCCACATACCATCATGGGAGTCTCCACGGGTAAGCCCGGAGAAAATAGAGGTATGGCGCAAGGAATGGGGAGAAGACTCCCCTATCTTCCAAGCCCGCGTCGCCGCTGAGTTCCCCGAAGAGAGTATGTACTCAATCGTTCCCTTATCACATTTAATGAGAGCAGTAGAGTCCGATGAGGACGACGAACCAGGGATTGCCGCCACCGCTTGACATTCCTTGTCATTTTCAGGTAGAATTATACGTATGGTGGTTGCTTGCGGGGTTGACCTGGGTAGGTCAGAAAACACTGTTCCAGTTATTCTCTCTGGTGACAAGTGGCACCTACGACTTACCTACATGGAGAAATTCAAATCAATTTCTGCCCCAGTGGTAGAGGAACTTGTAAACAAGCTATACTCCATATACTCACCAGAGATAATAGTTATTGAGATTAATGGCCCTGGCGGAGTATTCATCGATTATCTAGTAAAACACAACTCATCCTTGCCAGTGGTAGGAGTAGATACTGGCGTCCCACCTACTGACATAAATGGTTTAGAATTATGGGATGACCAGATCATTAACGCCAAAGAATTTTATAATATCCGGGCAGCTATGTACTGGATCACGCGGCTTCTCTTCAGAGACAAAAGAATAACGTTGCCCCGTGAGGATGTGGAGCTTTTTGCTCAACTATCAACCGTTATGTGGATGGAAGATAAGCCCACATCTAAGATAAAGCTAGATCCCAAGAAAGGTATGAAAACGTTTAAGTCTGACCTGGGAGAAATGGACTCATCCAGGTCCCCGGATAAGGCTGACGCATTTTGCCTTGCCGCCCTGGGGTATGCACTAGTGTACAGGGACAGCACAACTCCCACTATGTTGGTAGATGAATGGATTGAACCAGAGCTAGGAATGGAAGGAATGTTCCCTATTGGTCGCGCTGGAATCGATACTCTTAAATGGATTTGAGATTAACATTCACAGACGTAGGTCACAATATCTTTATCAGCCACCGTGATGCATGCGACCATTGGCAAGACAAGGAGCACGTGATTCACATTTGGCGAGATGATATGCCCGGTGGTAATTCATGTAATGCCATAAACGCAGGCGACGCCAGAGGTCTCGTCATCAACTATAAGGATGGGGAGAGCCTGCTAAATGCAGACGTAAACATGGGGAGAATTGCTGATTTTTTCAGGGGAACCGACCCTATCCTAGTTCATTGCACAGTCGGACAGACAAGATCCCCCACCATTGCTGTTATAGGTAAGGTAGTCCGTGGGACAGATCCTTATACGGCTAGTCTCAATCCCTTCTTCATCAGGTCTAAGGTTCACTCTTTCCTCTGGTCGGAGGGGATAGAAACACTCTAATGTTTCATCTTTTCAAGCAAAGCCGGGTATATAATGGACGGCCTTATTGCGGGCCTACCTCTAGAGGGAAGCCTGCCGAATATGCTACACTTGACGAAGCAAAGAAAGCAAAAAAAGAGTTCACTATACGAAACCCGGTTGGATGGGATATCTTTGATGCTGAATCCGGTGAACTGATTCAGGAGTGTGTGAATTTTTCCGCGTGCCTGCTTCCAATATGAAATATTATCTTATAAAAGGAGAGACCAGATGACTACACCCCATGATTACGCACTTCCTATTACAAAAGAATGGCTTCTGGAACACAAAGCTTCTCCCGATCAGGTGGTGTTCTTCTTGAAGAAATGGCCACAGGGTATGGATATGACGCGCGAGTCATTACAAACGCCCGGCTTAGACCTGAAATGGTTTATGCGGGAATTAGTGCTGCCAATTTCGATCCAGGCGAAATTTGAACGGACCGTGAGAATGGCTCGGGATAAGTACGATTCAGTTTCGATGGAGGTCTATGACACAGAGATTAACCAAGGTAAGGCAGTAGCCTACGCTGAATTTAGTAGGGTCATTGCAGCAGACTCGGCGAAGTCTGACCAAATCGCAGCCGCCCATGTGAAGTATGACCGAGCCGTGGACGTGGCCCACACAAAATATAGACGGATTATAGATCAGCTATGGGCAGAGTTTGAACGAAGCATGACAGCGGCCAAGATCGATGCGATCCTTCACTTCATAGGAGATAACAGATGACCGGCCCATATGATTATGCAATGCCAACATGGTACGCTTTCGCTGACGCCGTGGGGTTTGACGGCAGCGGCAATAAACATTTCTTCTCAATCTTGAATGGTAGTGGGTCAGGGAAGATACTGAAGGTTCATGGCCTCTATCTGGTAAACCTTCAGGTAGGCGCGGTTACAGGCGTTGGTGCGAGATTCGAGGTCAAAAGAATAGCAACCCTGTCAGGAGGGTCTGCAATCACCGCCTATGCTGCTGATACCAGAAATGCAGCTCTACCATCCCAGGTCTCTATTGCTACAGGAGCAACTATAGGAGAGGGGGCATTCCTGTGGGCGTTCACTATTCTGAATGAAGAAATAGACAACGCCAATGTATTCCCGGCTAGCGCAATCATGATGGGAAGTAACCTTATAAAGAGGCCGGTTGATTGGCTCCAGCCCCTTGTTTTACTAGAACAGCAAGGATTAACCCTAAAACAGATTACAGCTACCGCTGTAGGGCAGGCCGGTGTACTCTGCGTATTCACGGTGGAGTAGAAATGAAGCTATTGACACGGAGAGAGAGAAAGTGGGGCTATTCGACCTGTGCCAGTCAGAGAATATAGAGGCCCGATAATAATTATCAGGAAGAAAGGAGACTGTCTTATGTCCCACCACAAGAAAGACAAAGGCAAAGACAAGAAGAAGGTGAAGTAGCCATTTTCAAGTTCATAGGCATGTCCTATGAAACCGTCATCATCATGTTGTTGATTTATGTTCATGGGTAGGGCACATGAAAGGTCTGACGGATGATTCGCCAGGATAGCATTAACCGAGTTTTATCCGAATACCAGCAAAGGAGGGCTATTGACGTTGAGGCTCGAGCCCTCTCTCTGCTGGAGGGTATACACGATGACCTTGACCCCGAGATGAAAGGCTGGACCCTATCAGGAGGTAGCGTACCAAAGTCTATTTCGTCGGGAGATTTGGATACTCTCAGAACGGAGTCTCAAAAATCATTCTACCGTAACCCATACGGTAGGAACATTATAAGTACCTATGTCAAATTTATAATCGGACGGGGAATAATAATTGACTTCAAAGAAAAGAACGAGGAGGCCCTCTTTTTAATAATGAACTGGTGGAACAAATTCACCGAATTAAATAGATGGTTTTCGTTTCAACGCGAAACCGTCATACGATCCCTCAGGGATGGAGAAACATTTATCCGGCGATTTCCTATGCCGGGGAACGCGCCGCTAGCACTTAGATTTGTTGACCCGGAAAGAGTAAACTCATCGGACTTAGAAGCCCCTTACGGAATTGAGACCGATTCAACCGACGTAGAGAATGTAATCGCCTACCATGTGCAGCGTGGAATGTCTCTCGATAGGGACATAATACCCGCTGAGGATATAATTCATATTAAGATGGGTGTGGACCGCAACGTTCGGCGTGGCCGCCCCCTTCTTGAGAGCATGTTGCCATATTTAACCAAATATGAGAAATGGCTTGACGCCCGCATGGTGCTTAACATTGTCAGAACCTCCGTTGCCCTGGTGCGGCATGTGAAAGGATCACCAATAAATCTTGCTAATTTAAGGAGTGCAACCGCGTCCCAGACAACTCAGCGTGAAACAGACCGAACGAAAATGCTGAGGTCTGGAACAATTATTACCGCAACTCCCGGTGTCGAGTACGATATGCTAAGTCCTAATCTCGATGCCCGAGATGCCGCACAGGACGGCAGAACAATCCTCCTCGCCCTCGCTGCTGCTGCTGGACTGCCTGATGTGTTTGTAACGGCTGATTTTGCGAACTCGAACTTCGCAGCGACGGTCGTTTCGCAAAACCCAGCTATCCGTTTATTTGAAGAACATCAACAGTTATATTCTGAGGTGTTCTCTCAGATAATTATGTGGGCCTTAAAAGATGGAGTGGAAAAAGGAGAAATCTCGTCAACGGCAATCCTCAACCACGATATATCTTATCCTCCCCTCTTGAAAAGAGATCTGCTAACTGAAGTGAATGCCTGGGAGAAGATGATTGATTTGCAGCTATCCTCGCGCAGAACCGCGTCCCTCAATTTGGGAATAGACCCGGACCAGGAAACTAAAATGATGGCCGATGAAACCCCACTATCAACCACAAAACCAAAAAGACCCGCTACCGTTCCTAAAAGAGTAGAGGATAGAAAACCACGGGATAACGTTCAAGTATAGGAGATAATCATGGCTGAGATAAATATGGAGACTGTTGCCGGACTTGGCAAAATGTATGCGGTCTTTATGAAGGCGGTATACGAGGAGTTCATTAAAGGCGGGTTCGAGCCGGAAATAGCAAGATCAATGGCACTCGATCTCCTGAAGCAGCATATCCTGATGTCTGTTGATCTGGCTGCTAAAAAGAATCAGGACGCACTCACTAATGCCTTTATGGCTAAAGGAGGATCGGCATGAAAGGGAAATTCTTGATATACTACGATTTCTATTGGGATGATGATATCCCATGCCAAGCAGCCATTTCTTTGTCCCACGATAGAACTGTGATAGGTAGAGGGAAGACCTTCAGTGAGGCTAGAGAAAAACTGATAGAGGATATTAAGACCATTCCTGAAGATGAATTGGGGGTGGAAATATGCTAGACCGGGCACTGCTCCTCATAGTCGCTAACCACTTGCGCGATATCCATAATCAGCTAAGCTCTACCATATTAGAAGCAAAATCACACCGGCCATCGTGGAGGATTACTAAAATTAGGGTTAAGGAGATAACCCAGGACGGCGGATCAGTAGAGAAAGAGCTGGAAATGGTCGATAAACTCGATCCGCTCGCTAACCTCTATTCTACCTTAGAAAAATCCGCCACGAACTACTTGACAAACCCTGCTGATTCGTAGATAATAATAACGAACACTCCTCCTTTCTATACAACGCCCACTATCATCCACCTGGTGGGCGTTGCCTTTTCAACGTTCCTTGGCTAGACTAAGGAAACTGACTTGTCACGAATTAGAACCCGGATAATTATTATCCGATAAACCTAAAGATTCTGCCGCCGCCAGCGCATCACCAACTAATATCCCTAACCCTAACATCTCTTTCAATACCTTAACCCCCCTTACCCCATATAACAAAAGTACCCAATGCTCTCCATTCAACTCGCATACTAACTTCTCTCGATTATCACCATCAAAATCAAATCGGCAATTCCCTCCATGAGGAGAGGTTTTCGACCACCCAACCCTCTTCACCATAATGATCTGTTCCCCCTCATCAATCCCTCCATAAATCCCCAGGAAAGAAAAGGGACAAGTCAAAAGTTTGTACTAGCTCAGTCCATGCCATAGTGCTACCTTTATGAAACTGAAAAAATAGGGAAAATTCATGACCATCTTCACACCACATACCCAAGGTAATTATTACCCCTCGGGCCTTACTGGGAACTTTGGTTAAATTAGCCGATACCTCATCTTCTATACGAAGAACATTCCCTCCTCTGTCAATTATAACATCCTTTATATGCACAAACTCGTTCGCACATTCAGGGCAAATAACTACCTGATTCCCACCAACCCATTCAGTTAATTTGACTTCTTTAGTTTTTGCCATTTCTTCTTTTCCCTAGATTGTCGCTTAAATTCCAGGTTTCTCGATAAGGTAAAAATCCAGTGGGATAATGGAATCTCTTCGCACTTTTCTAATTTGCCACCCATTACAAGAAAATCATCTAATCCTACTTTATCTATTCCCACTTGCGGAATTTTGAGAACCCGAACAAATGCACCTCGTCCCTCCAAATGAGAGCCAAATGAAAATACCGCCCATAATAAAGAGGCCCTTTTCCATGAGTCAGAATCAGGAACAAGAAATATTAGCCTTCTTAAGAAACTTATGCCTTCCTCTTCAGGACAAGGAAAATTCCATAAGCCGCCTAACCCAATAGTATGATACCCATCCTTGCAGGCTTTCGCTGCTTTCTTCTCTCCCTCAGTAAAATATAGTGGAACGGATGATATAAAAACAGATTGCGCCAGCAGAGGAAAATATAAATGGCAACCAGTCCCTTTCCGCTGTAAGTACCTGATACTATGACCTCCACTGTCAGTCAGGGTAGGAAAAACTTTGTCTCGACAAAACCCATCAGTTAATGGATATGGAAAACATAACAAGGAATGTACCCGTTCATCTTTGTAACCTATGTGCCTGTCAATGTCTCGTGGTAAAATTGTCTTGATCCCTAACTCGGTAATCGTACTATCATCTAACCCGGACTTCGCTAAATCTTTAATGTGATCAGGATGCGTAACTTCCATACCCCCCCCCGCCTTTCGTCAGAAAGAGTGTCCATAACAATCCTACCCCATACTTGGTGCAAGGTGCATCAAATACCACTGGCAAGAATGAACTGGTAATTAAGTTCAATTTCACAGGCTAAAATTATACTTTTATACTAAAAGGTGTAATTTACTTGGTGCAGAATATAATAAATGCGCCTGGCGAGAACGACATCGGTGCAGAGTGCAGTGAATGCGCCTGGCGAGAACGAAGTCTTCTACATCGCTGGTGCATAGTGCGTAAAATGTACATCACGAGAATGAACCCTTCCGCACCCCCACCGTGGCCGTGGCTGTTCGCTTTAACTTTGAGCAGAGGAGGGAAGCCGGGCTAAGTACCTGACTTCCCTTGAATTTTTCGGTGACAAAATTTGTCACCATGCTATCGCTCGGTAGCTCACCCCCTCCTGCTCCTTGCTTCTCTCCTCCTCCCTGACCTCCTCTAGCCGGTAGCCCTCCAGGCTAGCGGTCACCCTCCAGGCGTGGTCACGAGCGCAAACACCTAGCCGTCGGGTACCCCGGTACTCCTCCTGCAGTTTGCGACCACAAAAGGGACAATAGACGCTCAGGTAAAACCCTGCCATATTAATCCCCCTCTCCTGCTTTCCAGCCTCGGAAGACGAGGCTTAGGCTACCATATCGGACCCCGACACAGTCACCCATGATCACGATATCTATCTCTGGCTGACCCTCCTGTGGGGCGGGGTCGAAGAAAAACTTGGGCTCACCTGCTGTATCCTCCTGCT
>ERZ1292625.1061-Hain-H41-01um-R1-1061-length-36008-cov-7_pt1 | contig 36008 bp, 45 predicted proteins | sample MGYA00564400_ERZ1292625 | MGnify/ENA primary metagenome ERZ1292625 (study PRJEB36523, sample SAMEA6512639) | groundwater metagenome | collected 2019-01-08 | study: AquaDiva: Metagenomics assemblies of 32 groundwater samples
AGACAAAATATTTTTTTACCGAAGATGCACAAAATGTATTGACATATTACCCCAGAACCTGCTCCGAGTGCTAAGCCACCGATCACATCCGAGAGCCAGTGATGACCGAGATAGATGCGGGACACACTCATTAAGCTGATATAGCTTAGTATCCCGATACTGATCATCTTAGCTTTGATGCCTCTTTGTTTGAAGTATGAAGTATGAAGTATGAAGTATGAATAAAGAATTATTCCTAAATATATAGCGCGGGCCGCGTGGCCGGAAGGATAGGAGTAATCTTCCCAGATATAGTATTTAGGGAAGACGGTCGTGGGGTTTTTGAGAAGAAAAAATGGCGGTGCCGGATGGTGGACGACGGATTTTCCATACACTTCCGCAAGCGTCATGAGTCCAAATAGAAGCGGGATCATCAAGGCCACTATCCGCCATTTTTTACGTTTGGTTAGTGTGATAAGGGTGAGCAGTAAGACGGCGATCGTGGATGCCATTGGGCTTGCAAAAAATGTGGCGCCTTCCATAACCTCTCCGGTCAACCGCGACAGACGTAACCGTGAAGAATTATCAATGCGTTCTTGCATCTTGACCGTGGTGGCAAAATCCAGCTCCCTCATACCTCCGCGTTTGATAGCCCGGCTAAACAAGGTAAAGAAAAGAAGCATCAGACATGCCAGAATGAGGAGAAAAAAGCGCTTGCTCATGCAGTGATCGTAGTCCGTTTAAAATCCAAATAGACCAGGAAAAAGTAAAGGCCGAAGACGGGTGAGGTCATCGCCCACACATAGCCAATCAGCGGGTGGATACTCTGGAGTAGGGAGAGGGGAACATTGTAACAGAGTACTATGAGAATGCTCCTGCCGACGAGTTTCCAGAAGCGTCCCGCTGTGAGCCGTTCACTTTCCTTGAGGGGTTTGACCGCTGGGTCCTCGAGGGCGGCTACAATGGGCGCGAACATGTAGCGAACGGCTATAATGATGCCCGGGACGACCAACAGTAAAAACCCAAGCATAGTGAAGAATCCCACTTTGACATAGGTGGTGAGGAGCCGCATCGAGACGAGTCGGGCAGGTTGGATATAGCTCGTTAATCGGTCACGGGTTCCTGCGGCTGTCGCCTCGTAGACTTTATACAAGAGCGCGGTATACCACATGCTCACATAACTTACGATCAAAAGAATGAGAAGTCCAACGACGATGATTCCCTCAAGCCACCAACTGTTCGTGTTCGTAAGGAATGTGGTGATGTTCGCCTCCAGATTTGAAGCGTCGCCGCCGGCAGTGTAAGAAAGAAGCGCGGCTATCCCAAACGAGAAGACTTGCGGAATCGCCCCTAAAGCAAGATAGGCGCCGACGTTTGACTTGTCCAGGGCGAGGGACCATGCGCGTTTGAGGAGTATAAAGGGAGAAGTGAGTCTATTGTCCATTGCATTCATGGTCACATAAATTGCCCACGACTGTCAAGTATTTTTGAGGTGTTTGGTGACTTCGTAGAGGACGATGCCAAGGGACACCATGACATTGAGGGATTTATTTATTCCCCACATCGGCAGTTCCACGATTATGTCAGCAACATCCAGTACTTCTTTGGAGACGCCATTTGACTCATGACCTACGACGAGGGCGATGGGAAATTCATAGGTGACTTGGGCAAACGGTTTACTCCTGCTATCCTGCTCAACAGCAATGATAGTCGTTGACGGCGCTTGACGCTTGATTTGCTTGATCGCTTCGTTCGCGGAAGGCGAATACTCCCAGTCTAACCAATTCCATGTATTGATGGAAGCTTTTTTAATTCGTGAGTTGGGTGGTGTAAGCGTTTCTCCGCAAAGAATTACTTTTTCTGCCGCCACGGCATCAGCCAGCCGGAATATAGAACCTATGTTGTAGGTATCCAAGACATTATCGAGGATAATCGTGATAGGGTTACGCTTGACCGATCGAGCCGCTTCCGGATCAACGGGGGTAGTTCGAAGTTCTTTCGCGTTGAGCTTTATCATTGCTCTATTATAGCAAGCTTATCGGAAGAGAAAGCTGAAGAGGTTGAGGTAGAACGGTTGGACCAGAGACGTCACTGCTCCGGTGTCAGCAGAGACATTGGCTTCTATCGGCGCAGCAATCGGGAAAAACCCTAAAAAATTGACGTCTTTGGTGCCGCGGACTTTGTATACGAGCTTGCCGCCCTCCTCAACCATCGTCACTGCCGGTTCAGTTTCGGCAACCTCACCACCCGCGGATGTCGCTTCATCTACGCCACCAGCTCCGGTTGCGCCTATTGCGGTCCCTGTTTGCCCAAGCAGATCGGCCGTCGCAGTAAGAATTCCACCTCGCAGAAGATTGGCAACCGCCGTATCAGGCAGAATTGCCACCGATCTGCTGCCGGTTGGGGTCGTAACAATCAGCTCATTATTTGGGCCAATGGATAACGGGACGTTCGTCCGCACGCGCGTCCGGCCCTGCTTGATATCGATGCGGCTGCCTTCAGCTCGGATCTCAAGCTCATTTTTATCAAATCGTTCCCGCACGCGCACCACATCAATGGGTTGACCTGCGCCGGTAGCCTCCTGTTCATCCTCATCTTCATTAAAGTCATCACGTTCATCTTCTCCCTCGGGTGGCTTGAAGCGGATTTCAAGTCTGCCGTCTTTGGCTTCTATGCGGGTTCTGCCTTCCGGAGTGCGGATCTCTTGCTTGACGCGGACCGTGCCGTCTTTGCGTGTTTCCGATTCGAGTTTCACGCGCTCGGTGGGGCTGCGGAGTTCAAGGCGCTGCTTTTTCTCTCTCACATCCGAAGCTTCACTGCTTGAAGATCTGTTCCCAGGACTACCATTGCCTCTTGATTCGCTCGTCGATCCGCCACCGGAGGAGTCTTCTTTCTTCTCTTCTTTCTTCTCTTCTTTCTTCTCTTCTTTCTTCTCGCCGTCGCCGCTCCCTTCACCTAATACTTGACCAGCAGATGCGACAGAGTACTGATCTCCATATTCATCAATCAGGAGTGTCCCCGCGTCAACCCTCGTTGCAAGCGTCAACAGCGCAATCAAAGAGAACCAAACAGAACATAGAGCAAAAACCTTCCCTTTGTGTCCGATCATATTTCTATAATGAAAGAAAAAAATCATCGTGTCAAGCGGTTGACCACATTTCCGATGAGCCAGCCGATGACTCCTCCCGCAACCACATCCAGCGGATAGTGAACGCCCAGATAAATTCGTGATAATGAAATCAAAACAGCAAGCGTAAAAAACATCCATTTCCATTTCGGCTCTTTACGCGATAAGACTACGGCCATAGCAAAGGCAATGGTAGCGTGGCCGGAAGGCATGGAGAAGTCTTGACTTGCCGGTCCCACGATGATCGCTCCCATAAGCTCAGTCGGTCGAACGCGGGCCACGAGTGGCTTGAGTATGAGCTCTACGAGTGCCCAACTTGTGCCGCCGGCAAAGAGAAAGGGTAGAAAAAACCAATGGTCTTTATGTTCTTCTTTACTAAACAGTATCGCGGTGATGAGAAACCAGATGAGACCTGCCGTCCCGATTCCGGAGATAGCCAAGGCAAGCGCATTCGTCAGTTCCGTGTGTGGCAGGTGATTGATGATAAAAAAAATTTGCTGATCGAGGATAAGCAGGCGTTCCATATATACGATTATGGTTTGGGAGTAGCGGACGGACTGGCTATTTTTGTTGGCGTCGGTGTGGCGGTGGATTTGATTGTTGGTTTGGGCGTCGGCTTCGGTGTGGACGTCGGGGAGGTCGAAGGGAGGCTTGCTGGGGGTGGGGTCACCGTCGGGCTCACGAAAATAATCCGTATCGCTCCTTCTTCCGGAACCGGGGACACGATAGACTTTTTTCGAGAGACCAAGAAGCCCACAAGCAGGGCGACAAAACAGACAAACACAACAATTAGGGTAATGGCTGCGATAGTTTTTTTCTGATCGTCCATACTTCTATAATAACACTTTAGTTTGTAAAGTTGAAAGTCTATAAAGTCTATAAAGTAAAAGCACTTTACGGACTTTTGACTTTATGGACTTTTTCTTACTTGATGTCCTCCTTCTTCCATGCGGCGAAGGTGCACGTCGGATAATTGCTGCATCCGTAGAATATTTTTCCCCGATTTCGACTTTTTTTGATAATGATATCTCCCCCACACCGTGGGCATTTCTTGTCTATTTTTTCGACCAGCTGCCGCGAGTACTTACAGGCCGGGAAGGTGCTGCACGCGATGAATTTGCCATATCTCCCTGTGCGCACGACCAGTGGATTTGTGCACTCCGGACATTTTTCATCCAGGATCTCCACGGGCATTTTCACTTTTTCGGCAATTTGATAGGCTTGGTCAAGATCCACGGCGAATGGCGTGTAAAATTCCCGTATGACGGGCTGCCACTCTTTCTTGCCGGCGGCGATTTGATCGAATTCATCCTCCATATGCGCGGTAAACGGCAGCTTCAGGATGGTTGGAAAATATTGAATGAGAAAATCCGTGACGGCAATCCCCAATTCCGTGGGTACAAGCTTTTTATCTTCTTTTTCTATATACAGCCGTTCCTGGATGGTAGAAATGATGGGTGCATAGGTACTGGGCCGTCCGATGCCTTCCTCTTCCAACGCCTTGACGAGCGTCGCTTCGGTGTAGCGCGCAGGAGGGGTCGTGAAGTGTTGGGTCGGTGTGGTGGCGCCCAGTGTCACGTTTTGACCCACAGAAACCGGCGGGAGTTCAATCTCGCCGTTCGTTTCGCGACCAAGGATTTTAAGATACCCATCAAATTTTATGATCGATCCTTGTATTTCAAAGAGATATCCGTTATCGCTTCCAATCCGGATCGTCGTAGAATCAAACACCGCCTCCTTGGTTTGGCAGGCTACCGCTCGTTTCCAGATGAGGTCATAGAGTCGGATGTGATCGCGATTCATATCAACGCTGTGTTGACCGAATTGGGTACTTTGCACGCGTACATCCGTGGGCCTGATCGCCTCATGTGCCTCTTGGGCGAGTTTTGATTTTGTCTGATACCGGCGTGGGCTTGGAGGAAGGTAGATGTCCCCATACGTGATGGCAATGAAGTCGCGTGCTTCGCTGATAAACTTCTCCGCGAGGTTGACACTGTCCGTGCGGTGGTAGGTGATGATACCTTCCTCATAGAGCTTTTGGGCAAGCTGCATGGTTCGTTTCGTGGAAAATCCTAGTTTTCGACCCGCATCCTGCTGGAGCGTGCTCGTCGTGTAGGGCGGCGGTGGGGCCCGGCGAACTTCTTTTTTATCGACTGCCGAGACCGTGTAGGGAGATTGGAGGTCGCCCATGATCCTCTCTACTTTTGTTTTATCATCTATTAATGAACTGGTGGTCGTGTACTTTCCGTCAAAAAGATCGTACGTCAGTGTTTTTTCGTATTTCACTTCGTCTTTGGAGATGAGTTGGGCATGCAAATTGGACGAATTTGGCAAATTAGTCAAATTTGGTTGAAACTCGCCCTCTATTGTCCAAAATTCCTGCTTGAAGAATTTTTCTATTTCCCGTTGGCGCTCTACGATCAGTCGTACGGCGACGGACTGCACGCGACCAGCCGAAAGCCACCGCCGGGAAAGTTTTTGCCAGAGGAGCGGAGAAAGCGTATACCCCACTAATCGATCAAGCACTCTCCTGGCTTGTTGGGCGTCGACAAGTTTGAGATCAATTTCCCGCGGGTGGCCGATCGCTTCCTGGATGGCATGCTCGGTGATTTCATGAAAAACAATACGCTGAAGATTTTTTTGACTTTTGACCTGCCTCGCCGGCGGGCGGGCTTTTGACTTTTGACTGGCGTCCTTCAGAATGGACGCGGCGTGCCAGGCAATCGCCTCCCCCTCACGGTCCGGGTCCGTGGCCAGGATGACACGGTCCGACTTTGCGGCAAGTGCTTTGAGTTCCCCGACGCGTTTCTGCCGGTCTTTGGGAATGATATAGCTGGGCGTGAAATCATGTTCTAGGTCGACGCCCAGGGTTGCTTTTGGCAAATCCCGTATATGGCCCATGGTGGCTTCTATACGGTAATCACCCTTCCCGCTTAAGAACCGGGTAAGGGTGCGTGCCTTAGTGGGAGACTCAACAATAATTAATTGCATAATCCATACATCTTCTCTCCGTAATCGCGGATGATGTGCTTGATTTCAAGAATCGTGATGGTAGCAGCCCCGCTTGGCGCGGTCAAGCCGGTCGCGCGCACGATTTCATCAATATGCATCTGCCGATCAGTCAGTATTTTGATAATTATTGATTCATCAGATGTAAGATTTTCTAAACCTTTCGTACTTCTGGTACCTCCCGTACTTCCCGTACTTTTTATATTGAGTTCCTCCAATATATCCTCGACTCCTTCTACGAGCTTAGCCCCCTGTTTGATAAGTCTTGCGGGTCCCCGGCTGTAGGGACTCGTAATCGGTCCGGGTATGGCAAATACTTCTCTCCCCTGCTCACCGGCGTTTCGCGCCGTGATCAGTGCCCCGCTGTCATCGGCTCCCTCCGTCACGACGACTCCCATGGAGAGGCCGCTGATGATCCGGTTTCGGGCAGGGAATAGACCCTTGGTTGGACGCAATCCCAACGGCATCTCGGAAACGATTGCACCAAATCCTTCCTCCCCTATGTCACGGTACAATCTAGCATTGCTTGGCGGGGCGATAATGTCAATACCGCATCCTAATACCGCGATGGTTTTTCCGCCCGCGTCAATCGCGGTTTGATGGGCAACGGCATCCACGCCGTAGGCCATGCCGGAAACGATGGTGAAGCCGTTGGTGACAAGGCCCGTTACAATTTTCCGCGTCACGTCTTCCCCATAGTGGGTGATTTTGCGTGTCCCGACCACGGCGATGGTTCTGTCGAGATTGAGTTTTTCCTGTCCGGGTTTGGCTTTGACGTAGAGGAGAAAGGGCGCGTCGGAGATTTGGGCGAGCCGTTTGGGGTACCGTGGGTCGTCAAGCGTCAGCACGTGAACATGAAGGTCTTTAAGCTTCGTAAGATATTCTTCTAACGGAAAATCTCTCCGAAATGCTATGAATTCATCAATAAGTTTATCTCCCAGGTGGATCGCATGAAATTCTCTCGGATTGGCATTCCAGGCGGCAGAAGCGCTGCCGAAATACTCACGGAGAAGTTTAAACCGTACCGGACCAATGCCCGGGAAGACGCTGAATGCAATCCAATATTTTTTTTCTTCATCCATATCATCTTCCAAACCACTCCTCCAATATCTTTTTGGCTACGGGGGCGGCATTGTCGCTTCCCTCCCCGGCTCCTTCGACCAGGACCGTGACGGAAATTTCCGGTTCTCCGGTGATCGTGGATTGATTCGATAAGGGGGCCTGCCCTGTACCGTGCGCGAAGCGCTCTGGTATCGGGGCAAAGGCCGTAAACCATGCGTGTGTTTTATCGTCCGGGTCCCCATATTCTGCAGTCCCTGTCTTACATGCGAGGGGTATAAATTTGCTTGCTGTGAGACTAGAAGAGCTTGCTTCAGAAGTGCCATTGTCTAGATATTTGCTATTTGCTATTTGATATTTGATATTGAAATTAAAGAGTGGCCATCCCGTTCCTCCCGGTTCGCACGCCCGTTTCATGCCCTCGGTAATCAGATCAATGGTTTCCTTCTTGATATTCAGATTTTTGCAATGAGCTGGTAGCTGGTAGCTGGTAGCTGGTAGCTTTTCTATCGTCGGTCTGCAAAGCTTTCCCCCATTGGCGACCGCATTGGTCCACGTATTTGCCTGTAAGGGCGTCGTCAGGAGGTATCCTTGTCCGATGCTTACGTGATACGTGTCTCCCAGATACCACAGGTCGTTGCGTGCGCGCTTATCTTCTGCCGAATCAAATCGCAGGGCCTTCCACGATGGATTAGGCATGAGACCGGCGGCTTCTCCCGGGATTTGGATGCCCAAGGGAGCCCCGACGCCGAGGCGTTTGGCCCAGAGGCTAAGTTTTGTAATGCCGATAGCCTCCCCTGCTTTGTAGAAAAAAATGTCGTTACTCCTCTGGAGGGCTTTCACAATATTGACGAGTCCTTCTGTTTTGCCGTATTGGGTAAAGTACCAATTCGCAAATTTAAATGGGCCAATGACGACCTCTCCCGTGTCTTCGATCAACGTGTCGGCGGTCAGCGTGCCTTCCTCTAGTCCTGCGATGGCGGTGATGAGCTTAAATATTGAGCCCGGAGGGTACACCCCTCCTATGCCGCGATTAAACATGGGCAGATCAGGGTTTTCAAACAACCCGCTGACGGCCTCTGGGGAGAGAGCCGTGGAAAAGATATTTGCATCAAATGTGGGGCTCGTGTACAGCGCAAGAATTTCTCCGGTCATGGGTTGGGCCACGACGATGGCACCTTTCTTATCCGGTGGAAACGCGGCTGTGGCGGCCTCCGCTACACCACGGTCAATGGTCAGGGTCACGTCTTCGCCCGGTACTTCTTCGATACGCCCGAGTGTCCTTGTGGCGATACCGGCTGCATTGATTTCTACAAGTTCCCGTCCGTTTCTGCCTCGGAGGCGCTCTTCAAAAACTGCCTCGGCACCCATCCGGCCCAGCCGGTCACCTGCTTTATATCCGCGCAGTTGATAATAATTATCTCCCAGTTCTTTTTGGGTGATTTCGCCGATGTATCCGATGACGTGGCTTGTGGCCGCTCCAGCCGGGTATACCCGGGTGAAATCGTTTTCGATGTAGGCGCCCGGCGGTAATCCTTTGGCAAGAGCCGCGTCGCGCTCCGGTGCACTTAAAATTTCTATGCAGGGGTCCTGCGTTTCGGAGGTACAGGGCAGGATCAGCCGGTAGATGGGATCGTTGCGGGCTAGCTCGCGCCCCGTGCGGTCCAGTATCCTGCCCCTCGGCGCGTGACGGATAAGCTCGCGTGTCCGGTTACCGTCGGAGAGGCCGCGGAATTCGTACCCATGAATGACGGTTAGGTCAAAGAGTCGCCACCCGAGGATAAAGAGTGCCACAAAGAGCGTGGTCGTAAACAGAAGCGCCCGTCCGGCACCCAGCCACCATGAGGGAGCTTTAGGTTTGCCAAAGCGAGTGGCCGTTTTTTGTTCGGTGATGACCGAGTCGGAGAAGGCTTGTCCAAGTTTCATTATTGGCCTGTCATTCCCGCGAACGCGGGAATCCAGTGTACTATTATTCGATTCTGAAATATCACTATCATTCCCCACGAATATACAGCTCCCGCAACCACCTGCCCCACCGTGTGATTCTTTGTCACCACTCTCGCCCACGCCACAAGTGGGACGAGGGTAAGAATCGGCCACCAACCCCACCCAAACCAATGAATGACCAGGCCCGTGGCCAGAGCAATGCCCCCCGCGTGTCCGGACATTTTCCATATGAGGGAAATGAGAAAAAAACCAAGAAGCCAATATTCATAGAACAGAAAGAGATTCATGAATAGTTGGTTCCCAAATATTTTGGCAAGAACAATATTAAGAATTCCAAAAACGAGTAATACCCCAATGACCAACGGCCGGTGTTTGAGCGATTTGATATCCCATCCGCTCGATCGGTTTGCCCGGGCAAACAGGAGGCGAAGTACGACCTGGGGGAGTACCATGACTACCGTCATGAGCACCACAATCCGCCAGAGCGCACCATTGTGTAGACCATAATGATACGCGCCAAGAATGCTCACGGCAGTCATCACCCACAGGGGGTCGAGTAAGCGGGAGATGAGTGTTGCGAATATAAGCATGTTGTCTATAAAGTCTATAAAGTTTATAAAGTCTATAAAGACGAAAAGTATAACTTTTGTTTTCTCACATTACGGACTTTCTGACTTTTGACTTTATAGACGTTATCATACTCTTCTGGCTGCCACCCGTACTTTGTGCAGCAACGCTTCATCCGTCAGGAGCTTGCCGGCCCCCCGCACGACCGCCGTTTGGGGATCTTCGGTAATCCAAACGGGCATTTTGAGTTCATTGGCGATGAGTCGGTCGATGCCGGTGAGCATGGATCCCCCGCCGGCCAGGATGATGCCGTGTTCGATGATGTCGCCGACTAACTCCGGTGGTGTCTCTTCGATCGTTTCGCTGATGGCCTCGATAATTTGGTGAACGACAGTGGCTAACGCTTCCCGGATCTCTGATTCACCCACCCGGACGGATTTGGGCAGTCCGGTTTCTATGTCTCGGCCCCGCACTACCGTGACGCGGTCATTTTTATCCGTGGGGTAGGCACTGCCGATGGTAATTTTGATTTCCTCTGCGGTTTGCTCGCCGATGAGGAGCGAGTATTTGAGCCGCATAAAGTTGGTGATGGCCTCATCCATCTCATCGCCAGCCACCCGGATACTGCGGTTGACGACGATGCCGCCTAAAGATAGGACAGCAATCTCACTGGTTCCCCCGCCGATGTCGCAAATGAATGTGCCTTGGCTTTCCTGGATCGGCAGTCCGGCGCCGATTGCCGCGGCCATGGGCTCTTCGATGAGGAAGGCCGTTCGTGCGCCGGCGGCTATGGCTGCTTCCTGCACCGCTCTTCGTTCAACCTCCGTGACGCCAGAGGGAATGCCGATGACGACCTTGGGCCGCGGGATTTTGGGGAGAAATGGATTTTTGGGTGATTCGTGGACCAGGCGGATGTAATGCGTGAGCAGGGCGGCTGCTGCGTCAAAGTCACTGATGACCCCGTCCCGAAGCGGCCGGATAGCCTCAATCGTCCCCGGAGTTTTCCCAATCATTTTTTTGGCTTCGCGGCCAATGGCGACTATTGCCTTTGTTTTTTTATGCCGTGCGACGACCGATGGTTCGCGCACCACAATGCCTTTATCTTTGACAAATACCAAGACCGACGAAGTTCCCAAATCAATGCCCAAATCATGGGATAGGAGGCCAAAGAGGAAATCAAACATGAGGCTATTCTATCATATTACCTTCAGGTTTTTTGAGTGATGCATGGGGATGTTCAAAGCTGTTTAACCTGGAGAATGAAGTGTTCTTAGAGCGCATCACGAATCGCTTAAACTAATTCAACATATTGACCAAGCACGTGCGTGATTGATATGTCGTATTTGTATTTTCACAAGAATATACTTTCTCTCTTCGTATATGTCGTGGTATATTCAGCTTATGAGATTTCGTTTCACAAAACATTCGATAGATAAACTTCTTTTGATAGAGAAATATGGTTTTAATGTTACTCAAGATATGGTCAAAGCTGCTCTACGTTCCCCTCTTCGTGTAGATATTCGACCTGATGGTACGTTCGTTGCTAATGCATCGCTTAGTAAGAAATTAATTCTTCGAGTTGCGCACCGTTATGAAGATGATATAATCATCATTATTACAGTATATCCTGGCAGGAGAAAAGCATATGGATTATAAGTATACATACGATTCTGAGGCTGACGTTCTCGCATATTTTTTATCAAAAAGGCCTTTTGAATACGCAAGCGAAATAGGCGATTTTATCGTGCATTTCGATAAAAAAGATAATCCGGTATATGTCGAGATCCTCAATGCATCACAATTCCTAATTGGTGCGGCCAAAAAGCTCCCCAAATCCACGCAAGATCATCTTTTACGTAATCTCGCTGTTGCGTGATTGAGAGGAACATCCGTAATTATTTCTCCCCCGGGCAGTCGCGGCTTTTGGTAAATCCGGCAGATTCGGCTTCTTTCTCCGTGCAAAACCACCGGTCGTTCTCGTTGGGGTTGATGCTGATTTGGTTATAGTTATAGCAGCCGGGCTGGTGGTAGGTTCGCTCCTTGGTGCCTTTGTGATAGTTTCCCTTGATCACACATCCCTCCCGCGCACTCGTACATTCGTTTGACCAAATGCCCCGTTTTGTCTCTTGGGCTTTGGTTTGCGCTTGCAGAAGAAGCGCTCCGCGATCATCGTCCATGGTGTCGGCGACGCCTAAGCCCTCCTCGGTAAGCACGATACTGAGCGGTATTTCTTTGGCCATCGTCACCCACGCGATTGTTCTGCCGAAGCGATCCTTGCCGGACATATCGAGGGTCACGTCTTTTCCCAAAATCAATTCGCTTACCCGTTCCTTGGCGCGTTTAGACAGGCACCCCTCCGGATACTCCGGTGCGTCAAGTCCCAAGAGCCTCACCCGAGTGCCATCCTTCGTATCAAATGTATCTCCGTCGACGATATTGGTGACGGTCGTCGTTGTCACGGTGGAAAGTGCTGTTTTAGGTTTACGGAAAAATGGGACACCCAGCACAATGTTAAACGCAAGAGAGCTAATCAGTCCAATCCAGAGTATGCGCTGGAGCCATGGATTAGCAGAGAGTGAAACGAGTAGTTCTTTAGATCCAAAGAATTTCCTCATGACCCAATCATAGCACATCGACGTACGCGCCAACCGAACGAAATATTCGTACGTCAGGACGTATGCAACGTATCATCGCGAGGAGCATTCTGAAATGCCGTGTCGATCCGCTTATCGGATCACGAGTATATTTACGAGTATTGCACCAGGATGTGATATACTTTCTTTGCGGAAATCACCCGTCATTTCTGGCGTGTGCGTTACCCTGATTATTAACAGTATGTCTATAGTACCAAGGCAGCAGTCGATCCTACCATGACGAAAACCAAGGAGATATATCTATGGATATTGACCAAATTAAACCAGCAATAACCACGTACCTGTCTCAATTGCGTACCCGCATTCGAGTGGATGGTGCAATCGTATAGGGATCATTTGTACGAGGTGATGCCATACCGGAGAGCGATTTGGATCTCCTAATACTTTCTGAAGACTTTGTATCTCTGGATGAGGACGAACGGTTGCGCATTCTTTATCGCGCAAGTGTCGGTTTTCCCCGGGATTTACACGTATTTGGCGTAACTTCGGAAGAATTTGAAAAGGCGTCTCCACTTACGACTCTTGGAATCGTTCGGAATCAAAAAACTATCAGCGTGGTATAATAATTTGCAATAGGAAGTTCAAAGCTGTTTAAACCGGGAAGGTTACGGGTGATTTATCTAGTATTGCCAATGTCGCTCGAACCGAAGCATTAGCGGTATTTTGCAACGTGACTTTTTTGCTAAAACGGTCTCGAAGTGGTGTGAGAAATTCATCTGCCCATGAGGGTGTAAGGACGAATACCCCATCAAAATCCACAATGATTTCTTCATCATTCGATACGGCATGAAGACTCGGTTGGTATGCCAGCCACGCCTCTTTTCCCGCGGGGCGTGAAACCAACGTCGACCCAAATTTTTTTATCTGTATGGTCATACGTTTCTCCTCAATATCCTATTATAGCAAAGCATCCTCGTATCCATGGGTCAGCTTGCTGTATTACAACGTGAACACCGTTTTGTTTGAGATCCAATTGTGCATCGCCCGTTTGAAAAGCAAGAGTGAACGGTTGATCGACGATTACGGATCGGACAAATTTAAGACCGTTGCCTCGAGTTTCCGGTTGTCTCCCCGAAAGGGTTTGCGTAAAGGCAACTCTGAGAGCCTCACTCACGTTTTGGAGTTCTGGTTTGACGCGCCGGAGAGTAGCCAATATTCCTTGACCGCGGTCGGCCAAAAAAATATTCCGAAGATTCTGGTCGCAAGCATAAAAGATACCTGGTATATCGAGCCAGTTGCCCAGATTGTGGTCAAATGAGTTGTTCCCTATTTCTCCAGCCACCGCAGTCAAAAGAGAGACGGATGAAGCAGGTAAACTTCGACCCAATACAGATTCAAGTTTCTCCAGTCTAGCCTGAAACACATCTCTGGTTTGACAGTAGAATCCCTGATCTGGTTCGAATCCGGTGGAGGATTTGACCCATTGAGAAACCAAAAAGCGCGTGTTTTGGGTAAAAAGATCAATATCGGACTCTTTATAATATCGGTGTCCCCGTATACCACTTCGAGTTGACGGTAGTCGGTGAGAGAGATCCCATCTTCGTAGGGTATCGATAGAAACCCCCAGTTGCGCGGCTGTCTGACTGATTGAGAGGAGTTTATTATTCATAATCTACGTATATTCTATCATATCTATGCAAATCTATGCAAATGATCAAGAATCTATGCGTCTTGGGGAAATATGAAGGAATAGTTAGCAGAAGATGTTCAAAGCTATTTAACCCGGGAAGGTTAAGCGTTCTCATTTACCCGCTTGTGGGGGTTGAGGAGGTGTGGTTCGAGAAGACCGTGGCGAGACTATACTTTTTATATCACCAGTAAGGGCACTTCTTATATTCGCTGCAAGAAGTGCCGGTGATTCCTCATATAGTGGATGTTTGGTTTTTTTAGCAATAGCAACAATCGCCTCTACCCTGCGATCTGTAGAGGTGAGTGTCGGGGATGTATCGGTGGTCTCTATTAGATTTGAAATTGGATTGGTTGCGGGCGTAGAGACTGCTTGGGATTGAGCTTCGGGTATAAAATTTTTTCTCTTTTTTTCGTCATACCAAAATTTTACACCTAACCCAAGTATAATAGCGGCTAGCCCACCTGCGACAGTTTCCCTCACTGGCAATTCGGACGATTGTGACGCGTCAGCAGTTTTGGAAATTTTAGGAGCGTCTGGAGCTGGTGCCAGAATAGCGCGAACACTTCGTTGTTTTGGTAAACAGGGGTTTACAATGATCTGTTCTTGTCCAGTTTTGGCATCCACGATGGTGACTTCCTCATCGATTGGTACATAGACCTTACCAGCCTGAAGACGTCGGGATGATTCGTGGCCATCAGAAGATGGAGAAAGGAGGCCTATATTCTTTTTGATTTTGGCGATAGCCTCCGCGCAATCTGCAGCCGAGCCTTGGGTTTCTGTGCCAAGTTTACCGAGACCATCTTCATATCCATTGACGGTATCTCCAATGGTATCACCAATATCAACGTGGGCCTCCAGGAAGTCTGGGAACCCCGCACTTGGAGGATACAATTGAACTAAGGTATTGTTACCTGCTTGACCCACGAGGACGGGCTTCGGGGATTCCGGAGCAGTTGCGCATGCCGCCGCCGCGAGTGATAAGCCTAAAAGAATCGGTAATTCTGGATGTCTAGTCATATATAATTGGCAGAAAGAATATCCTATAATATCATAACATACGTGATTGTTCAATCCCCTGGTCTCTATCTCCACTCCATTTCTCTGACAAAAGGTTTGTCCGGGAAGAGTTTCCATACTCCGTCTTCATCGAGGATAAAAAGGTGGCCCGTCTCTGCGTCAAAATAATGCGTTCCTCCCGGTGAGATGATTGACACGCCATCAAACATGCGGTCCTCTCCATCGTTCCCTTGGATCGTCAGCTCATCAGGTATCGCTTTGGCCGTGCGTACCACTGCCCCATCGGGTTGAAATTTTCGTGGAAAATAGACTGTGGTCGTTTGTGTCATAGTCTTTCATCTATCCTTTGATATCATCAGGACAAAAAATGTGGACGATTACCGCCCCCTCTGGCAGCCCTGTTACCGATTTATATATCGGTATACCTACCGGCACTGATAAGCCTGTGGATGGATCAATGATGGACTCTTCATCATAAGAGTACGTAAGGGATACGAGTCTGAACGCACCATCGGCATGCTGGGCAATTCCGAGATAATTTTCTGGTGGTAATGGCATCGGTAAAGATCAATAATTTATTGCAGTTGAAGCTGTTTTCGCACTTTCATTATCTCCATTGCATCCTTTTTTGCCTGAAATGCCTTGTGGTTTAATAATTCAAGTTTTTCCTGTTGCGCGTCCGGCCAATCAGAGAAATTATTACCATGTATATTCATCTGTTGCTTGGCGTATTCATCCCGCTCTCTTTCTGCGGGATCGACGGATTCCCGATGTATCGCCCACGCTTCTGCCAGATAATCCCGTTTGCCACCCGGCCCAAGGACTATTCGCGCTTTTAGCACGGTCGGGTCTGGAAGAAGATTGGTCACCACTGCTGGTCGGATAAGCGACTTGAGTAGAGGATTTTGTTCATGAGCCTGCTCTTCCATCAACTTCAGCGTGTCTTGAGCACCTTTTACATGGCTAATGACTCGCGTTAATTCAGCCTGAACTTCTTTGGGTCTTCGTACGACCAGCGGTAATACAAACCCCTCTCTTCCGGTTGCTTGAAGCTGCACAGCACCTCCGACTCTTTTCGCGGCTTCTTCGCTAAGTCCACGGAATAGCCACCCAGCATTTTTTCGAAGGACATCAACATACTGAGGACTATCTCCAATCATCATCCATTGTCCTTCATTTTTTCCATTCGTACGGATATCGGTCCAAGGAATTCTTACCACGTCGCCTTGCTTGCTCGCCCGCCGGATAACGAGTGCACTAGGAGAAAATCCCCAGACTGTTTCGTCCAATTTTTTTGCTTCCGGTCCGGTATACATAACCCGTCGGGTAAATACATCTGTCACAAAATATTTATCTGGTTCAGATTCTCTGGATTTATTCAACGCGGCAAGGGCCGGGGCATACAAATGCGCAAATTCTGCATCCTGTCGCATTGAAGCGACATCTTGCGCCCTCAAAAATACCACATTGCCCAATATTTTTCTTAATTCATCCGGTCCCGCTTGTTCCGCGTACATCGCTATGGCAGTTGCCAAAGTTTTTTCTTCCTCAGTCGGAGGCTGTCCAATGCCTATCTGATGCTCAAATAATGCTTTGGTAAGCTGTTCTGCATTTTCATGCACTGCCTGAGCTCTTTCACGCTTGGACAACATTTTTTTCGATTGCAACGGGAGTATCTGGCTATGCCAGTCAATAATGCTCTGCGCACTATCATGGATAGCAGCAACCGTAGGGATCGCTGTTTCAGATTTTACGCCGAACTGAGCTAGTGCCGCCTGTGTCGTTTTCAGCGCTATCCGTTGCGGCGCCTCAACAAGTGCCTGCAGATCTGCACTCTTGGCAAATGCGGTTGCGGCTCCCACCCGAAGCACGGATTCCCAAAAACTCGGTGCGGCTGTATCGCCACTAGCTTGCTTCATGCCGTCATCAATAGCATCTATTCCTTCATCAAAGTATGATCCAAATGATCCGAAAAGATTAAAATTGGGCGATTTCACCGCGACTGTAGGAGAAGGCGCTGTCCGAATCGCTGTTTTTGGTTCGTATTCCTTGCCAGACCCCTCTGTTCCGTGCGTCAAATACTGAGAAAGTGAATTCATCATAATAGCTTATAGTTCCGTAAATTCACCTTCGATAATCTGGCCGGTAATTTGCCTTGGTTCACTAGAATTCTCGGCCTCTGTTGCTCCTGGTTGGGTTGATTCTCCAGTTTTTCTTTGTTTTTCCGTATTTATTCCTGCTGCTGCAGCAAAAATAGTGCCCCATTTGGCCAATTCAGCACCGAGTGTCTTTGCTGAAGCGACTGTTTCCGCTGCCCGCTGAGAGAACGGCCTACCTGGAACAGATTCACTCGCGGGCGCCCCCTGAGCTAAGAATTGTTGCAGTGAATTCGCTGCGGCTTTACCGACGGCCTCTCCTGCCCCTGCAGCATCGACGACTCCCATTTCATGCGCAAATGTTCCGGCCGCGCTTTCCAGAAATCCCGGCGCTGCCGGTTCCTTTGCCTTGGGTGTACCTGCACTCCAATACTGGTCTAGTAAGCTTGTTTGCTTTTTCGGCGGGGCCTGCTTTTTTGCGGCTGCCTGCGCGTCTAACACTCTCGCGAGTATTTCTTCTGCTGACGGTTCTCTTTCATCATTGCCATTTGCCATATATTCCTCCGAAATAATCAATATTTTATATCACGTTTAGTATAAATTATCAAGCTATGACGCTCTTTTTAGTAAAGCAGTTCGCACAGTGGCAAGAGGATCCTAAAGGATAATCTTGTGGCAGGGCCACTGTGCGAACTTTATTGTATTGTAAAGACAGACTACGTCTTTTGGGGGACCTTTGTTAGATCGCCCACTACGCGTAACTACTGACCGCACTGCGCACCAGCGCCGGTGAACGCAATATTTTCGAAAGGGTTAAGGCCGATCAACCCTTTTATCAACGCTTCATCGTTGATCGTAAACTGCGGTTGCGAGGCAAAATCAAGAATCTTGAGGGCGTACTTGCCTCCGAGAGCGCGACTCGCGCCTGGCGCAAGAAGCTCCGCCTTCATACCTTTCGGAACGATCGCGAAATCTACGCCTTTGATCGTTGGCACGCCATTGTTCCACCATAACCGCCATTTTAATTCACAAATCGCCAATATTTCGGCCGGCGATTTAGTAGGTTGAGGTGTCGGTGTCGCAATAGCGATTTGCAACTTCAATCCCGCTGCTTGCCAATTCACTTGTAACGGCGAAAACAAGGGTCCCGTTTGCACGGGACAGCCGATCAGCCAATTCGTTACCGAGCGCCCGCATACGGTGATATCTTTCTTCACCTTCTCAATAGGATTGCCCGCACGGTCATACAGTTGGACTTCGTTCACGCCCGGAGCCAACGCCAATTTCACAGCCTGAGGATATACCTCAGCCACGTCGGCAGGAAGGGTCACAGGCTGTAAACCGGTCGCGGGCGCATTCGGCGTGGTCAGCGTAAAGATGTTATTGGGTCCAGGAGAATTCTTGTTCGCTTCCAACGAAGGCAACACTAACCCTGCGCTCACGTCGCGCGATGCGGCGAGCTCGTTAAGCACCCATTGCGTCACCATAGGCGACCCACGAAGGATCGCAAAAATGAACAGCATCGTGCTCAAGCCAATCAACACCGCGAACACCCAACGAAAGGCGATAGCCCAAAACATCACGCCGCCCTTCTCCGCATACCGTCCGGCTGTTCGCCAGACGTAAAGAATCAGCAATCCTCCTACGAGCAAAGACACAACCAGCCCACCACTGCTAAAAACGAACATCAGCAGCCATTTGAGAAATTCTAAGAGGTTCATTTGTTCCTCCACCACGCAATTTATTGATTTCATCGCGTGGACTAGGTGTTTCTTTTGGAATCACTTGGAAAAATTATTCCCCTGTAAGGTCCTCCATAGGCGCCAGACGAAGTGCGCTTGTTTCACGGCCGGGTCGTTTTCAGATCCGTCGCGATCAGCGCAGTTCCAGCACTGGCCACCATCTAGACCAACAAATCGCTTTACAAACGAACCCTCGTTCGTTTGCTCTGCCAATTTGAGGTCCAGCACCATGCGACAGGCGGCGGATGCCGCTGACGCAATGTCAGACGGGCTCGGTGGATTAGCACCTGGCCAATATCGTGCCCATGTTCCGGGCATGAACTGCCAGATTCCACGAGCCCCCGATCCGGACGCCGCGTTCACGTTCATACTCGGTGTCTCGGAGAATGCGACAGCTAAAAGTAAATCACTGTCGCAGCCATAAACCTTTGCCGCAGCTATCGAGGCGAGCTTCACCTCGTTTGGAACAGAAAAATGCATTTTCGATCCGTTCCAATAGCTGATCGTTGGAAAATCCGGGAAATAATCGGCATCGGGTTTTTTCTGTTGATTCTTATCAACAAAAAAATATATACCGACGGCAACTATTAAAACTCCCAGAATTCCCATGTACACCACTTTTATTTGGTTGCTGCTTCCCCCTTCTTGCTGACGCTTCTCTTCATATGCTCTCGAGATTGCTCTCAGAAGCAAATTTATCAAAAGCGCCAGAGCCAGTACGGTAAATCGCCAATTCTCAATGACCACTTCTTGCGTGATCCATCGCGAAAAGCCGAGTCGTACTAAGCTCAAAAGCGGTTGGGATAAAACAACTGCCCCAACTGTAACAAAAAACCACCAGCCAAGTGCATCCTTCAGCCCCATTTTGGCTGCATGAATCAACATTTCTCGATTCGAAGCAACCCAAACAAAGCCTTCGCCCATTTTCTCCGGTTGCCGCGAAGCGACAAGCCAGATGATGAGCAATCCTCCGAGCGGCACTGCCACACAGAGAAAAAGAATAACAACTGCACTGTCTGGTGTTTTGGATGTCTGACCCAAATACTTCTCTGGATCAAGCCATCCCCTCTTATCGCCTTGCTCATCCGCATGCTGATAATAGCTGATAAACTCACTTGGGAGTTTATTCGCTACACCAAAATGCAGATGGGGTCCATTTCCTGCCCCGGTTTTACCCGAAAGCATGATGATCTGACCTTTAACGACCCGGTCGCCAAGTTTAACTTTGGCTTCCGAACCATGTCCAACCATAGAAATGAGACCACTAGGGTGCTTCAACCAAACACTAATGCCGTATCCTTGCGGCCACCAACCAGCAAATACCACATCACCGTCAGCAACAGCCTTTACAGCCGTGCCCACATTACAGGCGTAATCTATGCCTGTGTGACGCAATTCTCCCCCCAACGGATTAAAGACCCCATAGACCTGCTTAATGCCAGGTGCTATTGAGTCTGATACCCGACAGTCCACGGGACTGGCGAGCCATTCATCCACACCACCACAGGCGGTGAGGATGACGGTAAGCGCTAGGAGTATTCCTAGCGACGCGCATTGCGATTTGCGCATGAGGTGTATACTCCTTTCGCATTATTTAGATTTTTTTATCTTTCGATTTGGAGTACAAAAGAGAATGGTACTTTTCTCTCCTCTATTCCAAACCGAAAGACTCGTCCGCCGAAAGGGTTTATTTTTTGTAGTCTGTCTTGTTAAAGAGCTATGTCGTTAGCCTAGAGTAATCTTGCAAATAAGACCATCTATACTAACGACATAAACCTGGCGTTGAGGCCAGAAAGAGAGTCGGCTGTCAGATATCAGATAGCAGATAACTGATATCAGATAAAAGATGACAGACAAACTCTGTTTCCATCTTCAACGCGCACGCAAAGACACCCCGCCCGGTGGCGGGGCATCAAATTAGATTGCTATCGTATGCCAGGTATAGCATAGGATTAAACCCGCCTACGTCCTTCGACAAGCTCAGGACTATGGCGAGGTGAACCCGCCTACGCATAACGCTTCGGCGAGGTAAACACAAAAACCCGCTCGATCGGCAGCGGGTTTGAGTTCCTCATTCCCGCCACGTCAACCGTGGAAGAAAATAAGGGGGCAGGGAGCTTGTTGGACCGTGATGTTCATAGGATTTTGAGATTATCCTACAAACCTATAGTTTTGTCAAATTGACTAGAATTGGTGGGTTTGGAGATTTGCAAATGCGTGGTATACTACCCTTACTATGCAAACGACAATTCTCAACTATCGCATCATCGTAGAGCCGGATGAACGTACTGGCACCAATGAGCCTTGTTTTACGGCCTACTGTCCTACACTCGGCGTAGCCGATGGCGGTGACACTGTAGAAGAAGCGTTGAAAAATGTACGGGGTGCTATAGAAGCCTACGTTGAGTGTTTAGTAGAAGATGGTCTTACTGTTCCCGTAGATAAAACAGAACAATCCTTCATTACTGCCACCCAGGTAAAAATTCACGGCGCTATCCAATTTGCCTAGAGTCGCTTATGCCGAAACTTCCCCAGGTAAAGCCACGCGAACTCGCGAAAATATTGCGGGCTAGTGGATTTCAAGAGCGTCCTACAAGCGGAAGCCATATGGGCTATATCCATAATAATGGCATGCGTACTACTATCGCCATTCACAACAAACCCATCCCGAAAGGTACATTGAAAGCGATATTACGCCAGGCCGGTATGACCACAGATGATCTCATTGATGAACTTTAGCACTGCTGTTTCTTTCGTCTATGGATTTCGTAACATTGTACACTACTATCAGCAATAATGCAGCCGTTTGGGGGTATTATTTCTTATCGCTACTGCGCTCTGGGTTCTGACGCTTCATCGTTTGCAAAAGTAAACACGGTGAATACCGCATTTTATTTTACCAATGAGTACTCTATGTGGTTTCACCATGATTTTCCTCCGATCCCTCCTCCTCCTTTTTATTCTTCTTCTCCATCATTTCCTTTTTCATTTCCTTCATCATTTCCTTCTTCCTCTCCCGTCTTATTCATTACTATCTAGAAGTATATCACTACATAGTAGTATACTTTTATCATGAGACGTGTGTATGAACGACCGCTCAAGCGGATGGAGAAAACGACGGTCAAAGAACAGCAGGATCTCCTCGCTGACCTCCTTCTTTCCTTCCAGATGATCCGCGAACCCCTCGAGGTAGCCCAATTTGTGCAGGATCTCTTTACCCGGGGGGAAGTCAAGCACTTAGCCAAACGCTTGCGAATAGCCAAACTTCTTTTGGCGGGTCATACCTACGAATATATCGAGCGGGATGTGCACACGAGTCATGGGACGCTTGCCAAAGTGGCCGCCTGGCTTGCTGATCGCGGAGAGGGCTTCCGCCGGGTTATTGCCAAACTTCCCAAGGAAGAGGTTCCTAGAGAGGAATCCTCATGGGCTCCGGTCGTACGGGAGTGGAATACGATCAAGCGTCGCTACCCACGCTATTTTTGGCCGGAATTACTTCTTGAGGAGGTCGTGAAGTTTGCCAGTGACCGTCAAAAAGAACAGTTACGATCACTCCTCACTTCCGTCACAGAAGGACTGGAAGAGAAACATGACCTTCATCGTCATCTAGAAGACCTTCTCTCCGAGCCTTACAAGAGGAAGGCAAAAAGTACAACACTACATAGTAATATACTTTTGCAACATGCGCATAAATTGAAATAATACAGTGGCTTTAATACGATAGACTTGGTCTTTGGCCATTTGCAAAGGCGTGGTATACTAGCTACATATGAATAAAATGACCTATCGCACAATTATCGTCAAAGATGGCCGTGGCTATCACGGCTACGTTCCTTCGCTTCCCGGGTGCCACACGGATGGCATGACCATCGAGGAGACCCAAAAAAATTTGAAGGAAGCCATGGAAGGCTGGTTACTCACCCGATTGTCCCATCAATGGCCAATTCCAGAAGATACCCTCATTGAGTCGCTTCAAACGATTACTATCATGCCGACTCAAGATTCGCGTTTGTATGCCTAAACTTCCCGTTATTTCGGCTAAAAAACTCATCAAGGTTCTCAAAAAGAAAGGCTTTCAGTTAGATAGGATCCACGGCAGTCATTATATATTTGTCCACGTAAGTGATAATAAGTCCGTTGCTGTCCCCGTACATCAAGGCCACGATTTGGGCCGCGGGATCATGATTGCTATTCTTAAAGACGCAGATATTTCTACGGAAGAATTCCTCAAATCCCTCTGACCTATATGATATACTTTGGGAATGAATGTGACGGCAATTTGTGACCGTGTGATCCGGTGGGGATTTTATCTTCTTTTTGGGCTCGTGCCCATCCTTCTGACTCCGTGGAATTATGAACTTTTTGAGTTCAACAAGATGATGGCGGTGTATGCTCTGACCGTGATTATTGGGGGCGCGTGGCTTTTCAAAAGTATTCAGCAAGGCGAGTTCCGGATCGCCCGGACGCCGCTTGATATTCCTCTTGCTCTCTTTCTAAGCTCTCAACTGCTAAGCTCTCTGTTTTCCATCGATCCTCACGTCTCGTGGTTTGGATATTACAGCAGGTTTAATGGCGGTATGTTGTCAATCATTTCCTATGTTGTCCTGTTTTACGCGTTTGTTTCCAATACGGAGAGTTTCTCTGATTCTACAAGTGGACCAATCGAAGTACGAAGTACGAATTATGAATTACGAATAAAAAGTAATCAAACGGAACATTTCAATTCTCAAATCCTAATTCCTAATTCGCTATTCGTAATTCTAAAAATTGCCCTTGCTACCGGTGTGGTCGTCGCCCTCTACGGAGCGGCTGAACGTCTAGGGATAGACCGCCATCTCTGGGTTCAGGATGTACAGAATCGGGTGTTTTCGACCCTTGGCCAACCCAACTGGCTCGCCTCGTATCTTGTCGCGCTCTCGCCCATTGCCTGGACATTTACGCTCTATCAAAAAAAACGCACAATGTTTATTGTTTCCTGTTTATTGTCCTTTTTATTTTTTACCGTTCTCCTTTTCACCCGCTCGCGGTCGGGGTTGTTCGGGCTTGCGGTTGCCGACGTCGTGTTTTGGGGGTTAATTTTTGCAAGGTACTACCTTGCAGCTTCGCAAGGTAGTACCTTGCGTGCCTGGAGTGTTTTTGCAGTCACTCATCTCGCGTTTTCACTGATCATTTTTTTCAACGGCACCTATATCGATTCTCTCGACCGATGGATGACCTTGGAGGGATGGAAACAACGTATCGTCTCCACTAATTCCGGGAATCCCCCGGATTCCCGGAATTTAAATGTGATCGCTACTCCTTCAGCCTACTATAACGCTCCCCTCCTGGAAACCGGAGGGACGGAAAGTGGGACCATACGTAAATATGTGTGGCAAGGTGCCATTAATGCCTGGCGTAGCTCAACAAAGGCCTATCTCATCGGAACCGGCACGGAGACGTTTGCATTCGCCTTTTATCAGTATCGCCCTAAAGAACATAATCTCACCAGTGAATGGGACTTTCTCTATAACAAAGCCCACAATGAATACCTTAACTATCTGGCCACGACGGGGATTTTTGGTTTGGGAAGCTACCTATTTTTTATAGGAACATTTACCTATTGGTTTATAAAACAATTTCTAATGTCTAATTATCTAAGTTCTAAACCTGCCTCGCCGGCAGGCAGGCAAATCCCAAATTCCAAGTCCCAATTAGATCAATTAGGTCAATTAGAAATTAGAGATTACCTTTCGCTTGGACTCTTCGCGGGCTGGCTGTCGATCCTCGTCACTAACTTTTTCGGTTTCTCCGTGGTCATTGTCCAACTGTTTTTCTTTTTATTCCCGGCGCTTATCATTGTATTGCATGGCGAATCTCGAATTATGAAGTATGAATGGAGAGGAAAAAGAACAATTTTTCTTCCTCTAGTCTTGCTCGTGTCGCTTGCGTTACTTGCTTTACTCTCTCTGGGGTGGCACGCCGATACGCTCTATGCCAGTGGGTACAGAGCGAGCCGGGCGGGCGCCTATGACGTGGCGGCCGAGAAGCTTACCCAAGCCCTCCGGTTCAATCCTGGAGAACCCCTGTTTGCTGACGAGCTGGGAAGCGCCTATGCCGGACTGGTCACTGCTGCCATCGATGAGAAAGACGCCACAAAGGCGGCCATTTTGGTTAAGAGGAGCTTGGCGGCCAGTGATCAGGCGATCACGACGAGTCGGGCAAATGCAAATTTTTGGAAAACCCGTACAAAAATTTACTATACGTTTTCCGCCTTTGATCCGGCATTTAATGACGCGGCGATCGAAGCCCTGGCACACGCCCAGAAGCTCTCCCCTCATGATCCAAAAATCACCTACAATCTTTCTATCCTGTACGGCCGCAAGGGAGACAATACGAAAGCTATTGATCTATTGAAGACCACGATTGACCTCAAACCCAATTATCGTGATGCCTACTACGCGCTATATGTGTTTTATACGGAAGTGAAAAAGACGGATCTGGCGAGGCAAATTTTGAAAGATTATTTGGCGAAAGTTGATCCGGAGGATAAAGATTTCCTGTCCCGTATCAACGAATAAGGAAGTGACAAGCTAACAAATTGACAATACGACAAAGTGACAATACGACAAAGCTACTAAGTAACAAGGGAACAAAAAAATATGAAACAAATTGTAAAAGTGCCAGACGTCGTATTAACGACCCCTGCTGCAACGATTACGGTATTTGATAAGAAGTTGACAAAGCTGATTGACGAGATGAAAGCGTCCCTCATGGCGACAAGAAATCCAAAAGGAGTTGGACTTGCGGCCCCCCAAATCGGACAGTCCGTGCGCGTGTTTATGACAAAGCCACGGGAGGATTCCCTGATCCGTGTGTTTGCTAATCCCGAGATTATCAAGTGTTCCGATACTCAAACAGACGGTGTGCCCGAGCGGGAGAATAAACTGGAAGGGTGTCTTTCTATTCCTCATATTTGGGGCAGGGTGAAGCGCGCGAAAACGCTCACTCTTCGATTTCAGGATGAGGGAGGAACGCATCGTGAGGAGACGTTTACCGGATTTATGGCGACTATCGTCCAACACGAAACAGACCATACCAACGGCATCCTCTATACCCAGCGCGTGCTCGAGCAGAAGGGTAAACTGTATCAGAGTAAGAAAGATGATGAAGGAAAAGAGGTACTGGAAGAAATTGTACTTTGATGATATTTATCATGTCATCCCCGCGAAGGCGGGGATCCAGTGCTAGACCAAAACTGGATTCCCGATCAGGTCGGGAATGACGAGCGCCATGACTACATCAACTGTTCGTCTCATTTTTTTCGGCTCGACAGATGATTCTGTGATCGTCCTCTCCCGTTTGCATCAATTGGAAATCGGAAATTGGAAATTGGAAATTGCTTGCGTGGTGACCCAACCACCTCGGGCGGTCGGACGGGAGCAGATTATCACGCCTACTCCCGTCGAAGTTTGGGCGAAAGCACATCACATCCCCGTGCTTTCGTTTGCTTCCCATTCGGAAAAATCCTGGGCGTATGCGGACGAGGAACAAGTTGTCGACGCGCTTGAACCTTTTAAGGCTGATCTGATTATCAGTGCCTGTTACGGACAAAGGATACCGGCAGAGACGATCAACAAGGCCCGCTTCGGGGGTTTAAATGTCCATCCATCCCTTCTTCCCCGTTGGCGCGGCGCGGATCCGGTACCGTGGGCTATTCTGGTTGGCGATCATCAGACCGGAGTGACGGTTGTCACGCTGAGCGAGAAGTTTGATGAAGGCAGCATCCTCGCTCAAAAAAAATTGGCAATCCTTGATACGGATACAAGCGATGCCCTTCGTACGAAGCTTTTTACCATGGGGGCGGATTTACTTTTTGAGGTTTTTTCTGATGTTCTCTCTATGAAACGAATAACGAAAAACGAAGTAACGAATAACAATTTTTCCTATGCCCGTCGATTTACCCGTGATGATGGGTTTGAACCGTGGGAGACATTACAGAAAGCATTCGCGGATCCAACGGAAGCCCAGAAATTTTATCGGAAGTTTCGTGCATTTGATCCTTGGCCGGGAGTATGGACTACAGTAAAAGTCAAAAGTGAAAAAAAAAGATTGAAAATTATTGCGTGCCACGTGGATACGGTTTCGGGTCTCTTCACTATTGACACCGTGCAACGGGAGGGCAAGAATCCTGTCTCCTGGACCCAATTTCAGAATGCCTATTTGCCCTCTTGACACGATTCTCCGGGTGAGTAAACTGAAACGAGGGGTAAATGACTATGGCAAAAAGAAAAGTTTCAACCAAAAAAGTATTTTCCCGGGATGATTTTTCCTCATGGAACTTCATCATATTTCTGACCCTCGCATTTGTTCTTCTCGTGGTCGTTTTGACGGCGATGAAGAAGGTATCTCTTGATCTGCGCAGCCGGGCGGGGTTGAGCTGTCCGCAGTTGACACTTCCCAGAGCCGAAGATTGTGCAGGAGGATGGACGTATAAAAGGGATGCCAATGCCTGTCTCGCGTTCTTTTGCGAGGTAAAAGAAACTCCTAAACCAACTGCTCCTTCCGCGAAAAAATAAAGCGATAGAGACAGAAAAAAGAAGAGTTAAATTGCTACTGAAGTAGGAAGAGAATTTGTCGCTATCGTTAGTTTATTATCAAACTTCGTCCTCTTGATGCATTTCGTACAAGCGCGAACTCTGGTCAGTACCCCATTGAGAGATAAACTTACCCAATGGAGGTTTGGTTTGAAACCACGAAGTGTGGTCTGGGCGCGTTTTTTCCATTGACCGCCTGCTACACCCGTATGATGGGTATGTTGTCGGCCACGGGATGATGTTTTTTCACAAAGCTCGCATGCGTAGGACATAGAATTTATAGCAAGTAGTAGATTTTCGATGTTTCTCAACAAAAACATGCGCATTGCGCATGATCGAAAATTCACTACCTGCTATACTATATCATATGCTCGGAGAATTATCCACCAACCCCTTAGGCTTTTTGCTTGGGTTGGCCGCCTTGGTTGCCGCGATCACCGTTCATGAGTTTGCCCACGCACTGACTGCGGACCGGCTGGGAGATCCGACGCCCCGGTTGCAAGGACGACTCACCCTCAATCCCCTCGCTCATCTGGACCCCTTCGGTACTCTACTGCTTATTTTGCTGCGATTTGGATGGGGAAAACCCGTACAATTTGATCCGTATAATCTGCGTCATCCCCGGCGCGATAGTGCCATCATTTCCCTCGCCGGTCCGGTGAGCAACCTTTTATGTGCCGTTGTGTGCTCGGTCCTCTTGCGTCTCCTTTTTACGTTTCAAATATCATTCATCGCTTCCCTGGCTATTGGTTTATTGCAGCCGCTTATTGTGTATAATGTCATACTTGCGATCTTTAATCTCGTTCCGATTCATCCCCTGGACGGATTTAAAATTGTCGGGGGCATACTTCCGGAAGAACAGGCCAGTCAGTGGGCGCAGCTTGAAGGATACGGTATGATTTTTCTCATTCTTTTGATTTTACCTATTACCGGGGGCATTTCCCCCATAAGTCAGTTCATATCCCCGATCATCAATGTCCTGCTCACGCTCTTGTTGCCTGCCCCCCGGTTTTTTTGATATGACGTGGCTTTCTTATCTGGTCCCACGAACTGTGCTCCGGACGACTTCTCCCTACAATCGGGATATTCGGATTATTGAGGAATGGGGGAAGCTCAAGCTTCTGGTCAATGGTTCCCGGCAATCGGGACCCTATATTAAGAAGCTCTGGGAAGCGGCCTTCCGCGCGTTTCATCTGGAAGCTACGCCACACGTTACCTCCATCCTCGTTTTGGGTGTCGGCGGCGGTACGGTGATAAAACTACTCGCAGATCGCTACCCACAGGCTCGCATCACTGCGGTCGATATCGATTCTACGATCATTCATCTTGCAAAGGAGCATTTTCGATTGAGTGAGGTGGCGGAGCTTCGATTTATCCTGGCGGATGCGAAGGCATTCGTGGTGGCCCATGCACGGGAACGAATGAACTATGATCTCGTTGTCGTGGATGTCTTTATCGGACGGGATGTCCCGGATTTCATGACCACGCCAGGATTTTATCAGAGTCTCAAGTTGCTCCTGCGGCCTGGTGGCAGAGTAATACTCAATTACCTCCTGGAGCTTGGATATCAGAAAAAATCTGATGCATTATTTCTTTTGCTTAAACGTGTATTTCAAGACGTTGGTGATTATCCGTGCTTCAATAAAAGCAATCGGTTTTTTTATGCGCGGAGAAGGTCTTCTTTGTCGCTTGACAAGAGGGTTGGGGGTATTCTACGATGAATATGCCCGAGTGGTGATGGAGAATATTTTCCTCCACAAAATCATTACTAATGAGGTACTCCGCTTAGCGGGGGACAGGACTACCGTCCTTTTAGACCTTGGTCTAAGAGACAGTCCTTCCGATTAATAAGATCGGGGAAAATACCTTCATCCTGCCGGGCGGAATTATTTATCTCCTTGTTGCTTCTATTGTTTGCTGTTCCTATCTTCAATTGGTACAATAATGGTGCCCTAATAATCGGGAGTTTTGCTCAACTCGCAGTTTACGAGTCCGTGAGTATTACTGCGAGTTAGTCCCGTACATTTACGCTCGCCTCCCTAGCTCAATGGCAGAGCGACGGTTTTGTAAACCGCTGATAACAGTTCGATTCTGTTGGGAGGCTCCAAACAAAGGCGAGCTAAATGGTACTGGGATAAACAGTAGGTCGGGAGTTCCCCGCCTGCAGGCGCCTGGAGCGCCAGCGACTGGCGGGCAGGGATCCTCCCCGCCAGCTCAAGATAGATCCCGGAAGAACGGGGTATCCCCTATAAACTTTTTCAGCTCCTCTATCGCTGTGGCCTCCAATTCGTACGTCGCTCGCCTCCCCATCCGGATCCGTTTGATCCACCCGGCCTTCGTCATGCGCTGTAAGTGATGTACGGCTAAAGGTTCCTTGATCATAAGGGTATCGGCAATCTCGAAGGTTTCCTTTGAGCCGTGCGCTAAGAGATAGAGGATGGCGAGGCGGTGCCGGTGAGCAACGGCTTGCGTGAGTTTGCTTAATGTCTTTGTTTTATCAATGAGTCGTTTCCGGATAAGCATAGGAATGAACGTGCCGTGCACCGCGAAGCTTTAACGAAGTGGCGCGTTTGTTTGACGAAATCCGAACCTTCTTTGAACAGAATTGACGGCACGCTTCGTGCGCCAAACTGAACGCTCGGGCGGGCAAATCGGTTTATTGCATTTATTATTACTAATTAGCCAGTTTACTATATACTATTATTTATATTAATACCGCTTTAACAATAAATCCAAAAATTACACTTCCAACTATACCAATTCCGATTATCGGTGCGTAAGCTCTGGTAATAATGGCTGAAGGCACGCTTAAACTAACTCCTAACAACAAACCTGTCAAAACTGGATGTATTCCTAAATCCACATTTGGAATTAGAAACCCGATCATAAATCGTTCAATAAAAGCCGCAGACATTGCCTCATTTCTCTTACGATTGTTCTCGTATTTCAGTGGAATCATAATCAGCACATCAATTATTCCAAAAGCTAAACCGCACATTATTCCTAAAGTGATGTTGTTCATGGTTTAATGTTATCAATTTTTTCGTTGCAGATCAAAAAAATAACCGTTCCATATACTAACCACTCAAAGAGCGACTGAAGGGTAAAATATATCAACGCACCAGTGGCGATATTCATCATGAGATACATTGTAACGAGCGCCGGAATCGGTCCAACAATCCAAACGATAATCCCAAAACCTAATCCCTTTTGAATTCCTTTTCCGGGCAGTCCCTTTTCAATAAGAGTGAAAACAAAAGCGAAAATAACCGCAAGGACGATGTTCAAAAGAAAAAGAATAGTCCACCATTGGGCTGACATATTGAATCCTTGAGCTGGTGTCCATTTCCAGATACTTGTTGGTTCAAGTTGAAAAACTTTTCCAAAAAGGAAGTAGCTTCCGCCGCCGATAAGAAAACTGATAAAGATAATTGCAAGGCCAGCAAGAAGAATTCTTTTATAATGTAAGTTTTTCATTATATTAACTCCTCGATTGAAACGCCCAGCGCCCTAGCAATTATTAACTGCACCGCTCTCGACTTTCATAAGCGTTGTATATTGACTATCTGCAACTGAGATTATGCCTAATACTATTTTTGTCATATTTTTTCTTATTTATGTTATCATTGCTCTCTCTTTTAAACTCTTCGGCATTTTTTCTATGGCGTAACGAAGAGCGGTTCTCGGCATCACCATTTTATTTCTAACAACATAATCGAATACTTGGCTTTGATGAGTCTGGCTTGCAGCCTTTAACATCCAACCATAACCTTTTTGTACCAAATCATCTTGGTCTAAAAGCAAAACATTAGCGATTTCAAAAATATCCGTTAGAAACTTTCCGTGCCTGGCGGGAATAATAAGGGACACCGCCGAAGCGCGACGCACCCAACGATTTTTTGATTTCGCCCATTTTTTCAAATTCGATACGTAGCTCGGATACATCTCTACGAAAGAGCCAATTGTATGATTACATAGAGTGTCACACGAAGCCCAATTGCTGACATACTTGTTTACCCATTTTTCAATAACTTCAAAGTCTTTCTGTTCATATTGTTTACGAATGGAATACGACCAATTACAGGCAATAAACGATTCTTCCAAGTATCCGGACTGCCATAGTTCTTCACATAAAGTAAAAATTTCTTTCTTCTCTAAATTCTTTATGTTCTCAAAATATTGAGTGGCGAGTTTCACAACGATAGGCATTCTGACGCCACGAAAATTTATTTTTTCTTTAAAAGAATACTGAATCCTCTCGCGATAGGAGCGATCAGAATTTTTCTCTAAATCATTTCGTATTTTATTGATAATATCTTTCATTAAGCTATTTATAACTTGTAACTTTCGCCGGTTTTAAGCACGACGGCATTTTGTATTTCGTTTTTGAATGCGTCCGGCTTTGCTTTCAAAAAATGCATTGGTACAACGATCTTTGGTTTAATAATCGAAGTTGCCTCTATTGCTTCTTGTGTGTTCATAGTATATGTCCCGCCAATTGGTAAAAAGGCGATATCTACGTTTCCGAATTCATTCATTTCGGGTATGACATCCGTGTCTCCTGCGTGATAGATCGTTTTTCTGTCTATCGTAAGCAAATACCCGACACATTCTCCTTTATGATGAACTTTTCGGGTGGAATTCCCCGTTGGCGTATTGTATGCGTGTACCGCTTTAATTTTGACCTCTCCGATTTTCCTTTCGTCGCCGGGTCTAATTTCTTCAAAAGGCCTACCAATCAACTGCGCACATTTTGACGGCGCAAAAATACGCGTGCTTTTGGTTGCGAGACGATTCAGCGTAGCTGTCTTTATATGATCCTGGTGGTGATGAGTAACAAAAATGATATCAGCCTTGGGCAAATCCGCTTCGGGCAAGCCGTCCATTGGCTCAGGATAATGGCTGAAAATTACTTTCTTGGGGTAGTTATCAAAATTTTTCTGTATCCACGCGGGGTCAATATAGATAATTGTATTATTTGCTTTGATAAACAACCATGACGGCGGGAACCATGTAATTGAGATTTTATTTTTTTCTTTTGTTCCCATATGATGTTGCCGTTTTATCTTTCCAATTCCACCATTTTAATTTTTCAAGATCAGGATTTGAATTTTCAGCAAAGTAAACCGATGAACGACAAACATAAAGAACACAACGGTCAACTGAATGCCCTTGCTTAGCGCAAATTTTGAAATATAATTCCTCCGGATTTTTACCCTTTAAATCTGAAACATCTTTAATTCCAATGTTTGAAAATTCTTTTGATAACTTTGGACCAACCCCAGGAATTATTTGTAATTTTTTATAAACATTATCCATTTTGAGCTTCTGAAAAATAAATAATTGTGCCTATCTCCTTATCAAAGCTTGGCAAGCCGCGCGGTGCGCGGCTGAATCAATCGGCAAAATTCCTGAAAGTTTGATTGTGGTGCTGAGGCCAGGATTCGAACCTGGGTAGGCCTTTCGGCCGGCAGATTTACAGTCTGCTACGATTGTCCGCTCCGCCACCTCAGCGTAGAGCTATTATACTCGATTGGTTCATGGAATGTAGATACCCCATAATAAATTGTCTATTGCATTCATAATTTGAGATACGTATAGTATTTTTATGGAAGAGACACCATCACAAGAAGAGCAACCAACAGGATCCATGACCTACTATATTATTGGGGCTGTCGTCCTGGCCTTAATAGCTGGTGGTGTCTATTTTTTTCGCCCTCAATCTACAAGTGCCCCGGTTCAAACAGGAAGTGAAGTAGTGACCCCAGTTGTTGAAGTCTCCCCCCCTTCCGGACCTATCACAGGACTTGCGTGTGAGCGCCAATGGTACAATCCCGTCGTCGGGTTTCAAAAATATTTCATCGGCGTAGAGGGCGCTGATCTCATGACGACCAAGAAAGTGACGTGTAGCTTTAGTGTGAGCGTCAGCGGCAAAGTTGTTGCGACTTCCAGCGCGCAGAGTTCCCTTGCCCCAGTCGCAAGCCGCGGTGGAGGCACGTTCCGTTGCGATTCTCCGGCACTGGAGCTTGAAGCGAACATTCCTACGGTCGTTGATGTGATGCTCAAAAATGATCTCAATCAAACTGCTTCCTGTACCCAAACCTTCGTGCTTCCCCAACCGTAATAAAACCCATTCCTTTCCTTTATTTATTCATGATACAATAGTGATGGTGAGGCCCGGATAGTTTAGTGGTAAAACGGCTCCATGGTAAGGAGTTGACTGGGAGTCCGATTCTCCCTCCGGGCTCAACCTTCTTCTCATGTTCCCCTCTTGACACACCAGCCATAATACCGTTATCTAGATATATGCCAGGTAGTGAATTTTCGCTCATATGCAAGCATATGGTTACACAATGTATATGGAAATATATACGTATGATTGGTAGAAAGGAGATGGGCTTTCTTGTTTCGTAAGAAATAGCGAAAATCTACTACCTGGTATGCTTAAGAATATCAATCCTCATGAAAAAGATTTTTTTGGACAGGAACTCGTCCTCAATCTCTATGATTGTAATCTCGAGAAGATATCATCGGGAGAACATATCAAAAAATTCATCATTGAGCTTTGCGATAATGTGATTCACATGAAGCGCTATGGCGAGCCGCTGATCCCCCATTTCGGGCATGAAAATCCGATCACCGCAGGATACTCGATGGTCCAGCTCATCGAAACGAGCTCGGTCACGGGACACTTTTCTGAATTTAAGAAAAGCTGCTATATCAATATTTTTTCCTGCGTCTGGTATGACATGGAGAAGACCGCGCAGTTTTGTCAGGATTTTTTTGAGGCAAAGCGCATTGATGTCACCTTTTTAAAAAGACCATAAACAATACTACCAAGAAATGAACGCATGAATATATTAACCCTATTTACCAGTGTGGTATTGGCTGCGGAGGGCTTGGTATTGCCAATTTCTGATACTCCGGTCAAACCGAGCGTTTCGTTTGCAGACTTGATACAGTCCGTATCCCTAGATGCTGATCAAGGCGCCGTGTTGGGGACCGGTACATTTTCCGCAACGATCGTGGCAGGGCAAGCGACATCCGCGGTCGTACGCACTACGAAAAAATCCACCTACACGGTTGCATTTTTGGGCGACTCTATGACGGATACGTTGGGGTCAGATCTTCGTCTCGTTCAGGATGAATTTTTGCGTGTGTATCCCAAGACTTCATTCACGCTCCTCAACTACGGTGTGGGAGGGGAAAACATCGTGTCCGGACTTGAGCGGGTGACCCGCGAGACGACGTATCTTGGGAGTCACCGTCCTTCGCTCATTTCTACCCATCCCGACGTCGTCGTCATCGAATCATTTGCGTATAATCCCTTCACATTTGAAATCGGCGCACTTGAGCAGCATTGGTTGAGTCTCGCCTATATCGTCGATGTCTTGAGGTCAAACATACCGGAGGCAAAGATCGTGATTGCAGCAACGATAGCCCCGAATAGTAAAGTCTTTGGCGATGGGGCCCCCAGTCTCGCATTTAGTAGGGAGGATAAACTGGAACGCACCGGGACGATCAAGCGGTACCTGGAGAACGCAATCCGTTTCGCCCAGAGCCAACAAATTCCTCTTGCCGATGCGTATCACCCCAGTGTTGATAATTCCGGTGAAGGGAAAATGCTCTACATCAATCCCGCAGACCATATCCACTACTCCGATGCCGGACGACAATTGGTCGCCCGTACCATAGTAGAAACGGTGGTTGCCAACAAGCTGCTTGAGTAATCCCTCGCTTTTGGGATATAATAGGCTATGGCAAAAAAAGCACAACGGATCATCATCGGACTTATCTGCTCTGTATGTAAGGGACAAAATTATTTGACCGAAAGGAGCAAACTCAACACTCCGGAGAAACTCAAGCTTCTCAAATACTGCCCGAAATGCCGGAAGCACACCGAGCATAAAGAATCAGGGAAGTTGGATTAACCATGCGCAATACGTATCTGCTCATAAGTATTCTCGCGGTCATTGCCGCACTTATGATCGGTATCAATATTGGGCGGCGGTTTCAATCGTCAGGTGCGTTCACACCATCTCCACAACCCCGCATTACCCCGACTATCCAGATTGTTGTGCCAGCCGTAAAGAATTACCGGAACAATTTTTGCAAAGTGGCATTTGATTATCCGAATACATTCACGGTGCTGGAAAATGCTTCCGGAAGCGCGGCTTTCACCGGCGAAAATCCCGATGACGGCATCATCATCACGTGCCAGAAGGATATCCCTAAACCAAGCGTTTCTTCTCAATCCACGGAAGATATTCGCATCGGTTCAGTAGCCGCCACTCTGTACCATACACAAACCGCTAGTGACGGAGCCTCTATTGATTCCCTCATCTTCCGTCATCCCATGACCAAACTCGACGTGTTCCTCGCAGGCACCGGAGAAGTATTCCGGAAGCTCATTTCCTCAATCACATTGCTTCCTTAATTCAGCAGTCCAAAAGTTTGATATAATACAGAAGTTAGGTCCGTGGTGAAATGGTATCACAGAGGTCTCCAAAACCTCTATTCCCCGTTCGAATCGGGGCGGACCTGCCACAAGCGGTAGTAGCGTATCAAAAACGGCACCTGACCGTTAAAATAATGGCGGTAAATCAAC